>Ga0187783_10000583_pt1 | contig 26669 bp, 21 predicted proteins | sample 1015_SJ02_MP02_2_FD_132471 | JGI IMG/M metagenome (GOLD analysis project Ga0187783, IMG submission 132471) | Tropical peat soil microbial communities from peatlands in Department of Meta, Colombia - 1015_SJ02_MP02_20_MG | ecosystem: Environmental > Terrestrial > Soil > Wetlands > Peat | place...
GGTAGCGGGATTGGAGTTGGCGAGCACGACGCGGTGGCCTTCCTCGCGCAGCGCTCGACATGCTTGGACGCCGGCATAATCGAACTCGGCAGCCTGACCGATCACGATCGGTCCCGACCCGATGACCATCACGCTGCGCCGCGGCACTAAAGAGCGTTGGTTAGGTGGGTGGTGGTTGAGTCCCTGGCGGCTTGTTGGAAGCCGGATGTGGCTGCGTTCGAAGACGCCCATCGCTCGCGTCCTGCTCGCTCCGGGCTCGGCCATTTTTTCGGGTCAGCAAGCTTTGAAGCAGCCATCCATGGCTGGCCCGAAAAAATGGACGCTTCTCAGCAGCCACATCCGGCTCCCAACAAGCCGCCAGGGACTCAAGTGTTGAAAGATGCAGAGTCTCTACCCGGTATGAGGTGAGCCGATCGTGAAGCTTGGGATTTATGTGCTTGGGGTGGCGGCGATTGCGACCGGAATCGTTGATTTGATTTGGGGCAAGTTTGAATCCGCGCACGAGCCGATTCAAGCTTGGGGAGATAATCTTACGGGACGAGGAGGCTTTGCCGACGTCGTGGCGATTGCACTGATTGTCGGCGGTGCCACCCTCATGTGGCGGCGTGACGCCCGGGTCGGCGCGCTGCTGCTTGGGATGGCGTATCTCATTTTTGCGATCTTTTGGGCGCCGCGGATCTACTGGACGATGGTTATCCCCGGCGTCGGCTGGCCCGGCACGATCGGAGCAATAGGCGGTATCGGCCAGCAGGCCATCGTGATCGCGGCGGCGGCAATCATTTACGCCGGTGCGGCTCCTGTCTCGCCTTGGGTGCATTGCATAAGTCGGATCGCGCGGTGGGTCTTCGGGATTTCGGTCATTTTCTTCGGACTTGCGCATCTTACCAGCTTTGGATCGACTGCGCCGATGGTGCCCACTTGGATACCGCCGAACGCCGACTTCTGGGTCGTTTTCACCGGCCTGGCCTTCGTCGCGGCGGGCATTGCAATTATTTCGGGCGTTTGCGACGTGCTTGCGGCTCGGTTACTCACGCTCATGTTCCTTGTTTTCGCCGCCGTCGTTCTTCCGCGCTATATTTTCCAGTATCCGCACAATGAAATCCCGTGGGGAAGCAACGCGTATAATCTCGCAGCCGTCGGTGCGTCCTGGGTGCTCGCCGATTGGCTTGCGAGCCGGCGCAGTCTACGGCTGCAATAGTGTCATCCTGAGGAGCGCGCGTAGCGCGCGCCTCGAAGGACGGAGCACGCCTGTCCTTCGACTCCGCTCCCTACGGTCGCTTCGCTCAGGATGACAGCGGAGCGCTCTGCCCCTCGACCGGCTCATCAACGCCGAAAAGCTTAGGAGCAGTACGTGTAGACGCCCAGTTGGGAGGAGCCCATCGTTTCACTCGTCGTCGTTGTGCCTTCCTTTTTATCGACCCGCATGCTCGTGGCGTACCCATTCGCTTGGCTGAGCACGGTAAATTCATAGGTCGTCCCGTCGGAGCATTGCAGACTCTTCAAAGTGCCCACGTGGTCCGCGTATTTGAAGATCAACGGATCCCCGTGGGGTGGATCGATTCCCGTCAAGTCGTGATAGTCATCGTATAAGTAGCGGTACAGGCCGGATGAATCGCGCTCGGATCGAAGGTCGCCTTTCCCATCGTACCTGTAATCGATAGCTCCAAACCGGCCGGCATCAATATGTTTTACTCTTCCACACGGAGTATCATACTGAAAGCGAAACACATTGCCTCGATAGTCGCTCATCGACAAGACGCAAGAGAGCGCGGCTAATGTATGATGACCGACCGCATCGGATGACCATCCATACGAGATAAATTGCTCGGGGTGACCGTGAACCCAGATGCGAATTAACTTTCCAGCGCCATCAAAAAGAGCGTCCAGCGGCCACTGGCGATCGTTACCCAATATGACCAACTGATAGCCTTCCGGAACGGCAACGACGCGAGCGAAACCGTTTGCGTAATCGCTGAAGACGGCGCCGACCATCGTCTGGCCGGGTGCTAAGTACCCCTCGTTGCGCATGGACTGGTAGAGGTTCATGACGTCCCACGAGGATTCTTTGGAGTACGCTGCAAGCTCGTCATCGCTTCCGATCATGCCCTCTTGAAGGGCGCCGCCTTCGATTTCATTCAGCATAGCATTGGGATTGGTGTTCGAAGTTTCGGAAAACACGCGCGTAAAGCCGTTACCATATTGAGTTAACCAGAGCACGCCATCCGGTCGCACGACCAAATTCGTGTCCAGGTCGCTGCCCCAGCCGTAGCCGAATATGTGCGAAAACGTTGAAAGCGAACTATACAGCCGCTTGACGCGCATGTAGTCGTCGGCGTCGGACGTCACGGCTACGTCTGTAAACGAAACGGCAAGGTTCAGGTTGCTGAGTCGCACTGAAACGGACGGCGACGCTACGGAAGACACGCACACTGCTGCGGTTAGCAATGCGAAGGCGGCGCCGCCATAGGCGACGCGGCAAAATGTCGTCACCGGCTGCCTCCTATCACCTGATACGCTTCGTCCACCAGTCCTTGAGGCTGAAATTCAAGACCTCCAACATCTTCGAGGACACCTCGCATCGTTGCCGAGCCGGCGACCAAAGCAGAGAGCGGATAGAACGCGAGGCGCCCATCATCGTATCCTATGGCAATCGCGCTTCCCTCAAAAACGAATGCTGCAGCCGTAGCCTTGGCGCCCGGTAATTTAAATATCTCCAAGAGCTGTCCCGATTCGCGGTTCCACAGCTGGGTTCGACCATCGGACGTCAGCGTCAAAACAAAGCGCGCGTCATGCGAGAAACACGCTAGCGATACTTCGGCAGGATACCCAAGTCGAAGTAGGGCGACCGGCGCCAGCTTTTCGTCGAGAATTCCTGCAACGCTCCATATGCGAATTATCCCGTCCGCGGTACCGGCTGAGGCTAGCCAAGCACCGTCGTCCGAACACGCGACAGTCGCAACCCTAGCGTGCGCCCCGCTTTCCACGACCGGTGGATGATCGTGCCAGTATCGCAATCTCGCACCATCCTGCGCGGAGGCCAAGGACAGGCCGCCCCAGATACCGCCAAAGAAAACCAAGTCTCTGCGTGGACAGTAAGCAGCCTGCGAGACTCCCGAAAAGGTGCGGTATGACTTCTTGCTCTTCAAGTTTGTGAACTCTGCGTAACCGGAAACCCTAGAGAACACGACAGCTTTATCTTCGCCGATCGGCAATACGTCGGTCGCGTAGGACAAGGTATCGGCCCCCATGCTAGGCACAGCGCTGCCACGCGACGCAACCCCTATGCCTAGGTCTGAAGAGGGCAACTCATCGTACGTTTGCGCCTCCTCCCTTTGCGCCAAAATGAGATCTCCTGAAGCCGTCGGCCACGCATCGCTGAACCGCAGATCGTCGGAGGACGTTTTCAAAGCAGTTTCTAAACGCGGCGCGGCTCTGACGTTCCAAACACGAATGTGTGTCCCACCCGCTGCGGCGAGCCAGGTTCCCGTAACGTCGAAGCGCAAGCGGTCGACCCAGGCACCGTCACTCGCAAAGGGTAGTGGAGCGACGGACTCTATTCCGCCTCCGCGTTTCCACACGTGCGCCGTGCCGTCGCGGGAACCGGTTGCGAACAGGTTGCCATCGGGCGCCGCCGCAATCGCGGTTACGGCCTTGGAATGTGGCACTAGGATCCGAGCACCGACCGGACGCGGAATGTGCCACAGCACAAAGTTGGGAATTCCGTTGGTTTCACCAGTCGTAATGAAGGCGTTGCCGCCGGGAGCCATTGCTAAAGCTGAAGCAGCGTCTTGTGCACGAAGGCTTAGCTTCGAGTCGGTGTTCAAATCGTACAGGCTCACCGTACCGTCGGCTTGCGCGACGAACAACGTCACGCCATCGGCGCTGAAGCCGCCATCAACGATCCGATCCGCTCCCGAGCTGCTTGGATAATGAGAAAGGAGAGTAGGTTGCATCGTCCAATCGGTCAAAGTTACGCTGCCGTCCTCACCGCCGACGACAAGGCGCCAATCAGAGGACGAGTTCGACGGATCAAAGCTCAACGCGGTGACGGCTCCGGCCAACTCGGCGCGGCCGTTCCAGTCTTGCGAATCTCCTTTCGCATTAAGCGACGAGAGGCTGTAGAAATCCACCGCCCCGGGATAGCCTGCGTCGTCGGTGACTGCGCGCGTACCATCCGGTGAAACGGCGAGGTGCCGGCAACCGGGTGCCCCGTTCGCTCCTTCGCGGGCAGCGAAATGCAGCGCACTGTAGGCGTGAAGCTCCCACACTTCGAGGGCTTCATTGGTGCACGCAAGCAACTTACTTCCGTCAGGAGTAAATTTTACGACATATCCCAGCGCGGGAAAACCTTGGGCATCCTGAGGTAAGTCAAATGAGTGGAGCAACTGGCCGTTAGCCGACCAAAGCTTCACCGACCCGTCCATGGACGTCGTTGCCAAGGAGTGGCCGCTCGGCGAAAACGCAATCGCATTGATTCTGTCGCGATGGCCGCTCAGGATTACCTTTTTGTGTTCCGTGAGAAAGTGCAATACCAACGAGCCGTTTCTGCTGCCGGCAGCAAGAACGTCCCCACTAGGATCGAAAGCGAGAGCGGTAACCGCGTCGCTTTCCGTAAACGATGGAAGCCGGTTGCCGTTGGGGCCCCAAAGCGTGGTGGTTCCGCTCGCTTGACCTGCCGCAAATATCGGATCGCGGGAATTCGTCGTGTACGTTGCCGATATAATCGGGCTGCGCTCGCGATAAAACGAAATCTTCCCCTCGCGGCTCTCAACCTGATCTCTGGCTGAAGCCAAAAGGACACTTGCCGCACCATTATTTGGATCTTTACGGTAAGCGGCGGCGAGAAAAACTTCCGCATCGGCAGCATCGCCCTGCTCGAGAGCCGTGATGCCGTTTTCGAAAAATGTCGTGGCGGTGGCGACCGTTTCGCGATGGATCTCGGAGTGTAACTTATCATTCTGAGTTAGTAGCTGGTGGGCCGTAGTCTGCAGTTTCTGTTTTTGAGCCCGCAACGCGGCGTTCTTACCTTTGATCGCTGTATCTTGCTGTTGAGTTTTTTGCTGCAATTGTAGTGCCCACCCGTAATATTGCTTTTCCTTCATGAGATCCGTATGGGCAACGTAGGCCAACTCATTGTTCTTGCTGTGCAAACCAGCGTTTATCCCCTCCATCTGCATAATGGCCTTGGCATCTTTGGCTGTCTTGATATTGTAAGATAGGGCTTGCCAGAGCATAGCAGAGCCGACTGCCGCGAATGTGAGAGGTAAGAGTATCAGAAGCGCCACCGCCTGTCGTCTCCTAACGACACGGTCATGCTCGGCTTTCGCATCCTTTGCACGGTCATCCTCGCGCTTCTTAATGCTGTCGCTAAAAAGTTGCTCGACGCGGTGGATCCCGCCGTCGAGTCCACCACAGTAGCGTCGTGCCCACTCGGCCGTTCGGGGCTTCTCGTGCCACCACTTCAGCCGGTCGTCGACCTGATCAGGCGGGAGCGTTGCGCCCTCTTTGGCTGCGGCGACATCGAGGAGCCACTCGTAGGTGTTTCCGTCTTGTTTCTCGACCCATAACCAGCCTACGGGACATTTTTCGAGCGTCGCCTCTTCGGGCGTCCGTGAAATCTTTTTCCATTTTCGCAGCAGCGCCTCGTGTCCGACGTCGATAATCGTGGCGGGCTTTACGTCGCCCTTCGAAACCGCAAGAAAGCAACAGTCGTCGGCGCGAAAGCGGTCGACGACGGCGAGCACATCGGCTTGCGGAGCTCCGGTTTCATCTTCCAGCTGCTGGAACGGGATCGGACGACGTGTGGCGCGCCCTTCCCTATCCACTTCACTCAGAGCTCGAAACACTTGCTCGACGGCCAGCTCTTTACCGCGCAAGGCATCGCCGCCCATCAACTCGTCGGCGTGCTTCGATAGGGCGCCTTCGATTTCGCCGACCTCAAAATACAAGGGCAAGGTCAATCGGTGGGACGGAGCCGATTTCTCCCACAAGCGCGCAAGGCAATGCTGAAGGACCGGCAATTGATCGATTTCGTCGCCGGCATCGTTGAGCAAACGGTTGACCAGCTCTGGCTCGATGCTCGCGCCGCCGATTTCCTTTGCGGCTTTTTCGATCGGCTTACAAATGATTTCTTCGCGCTGGCTGTAGCTGAGGCCGGGCACCAAGTACTGCGTCGCGCTAACAGCCTCCGGCAGATAGGCAAACTGCGCGCAGTCGCCGATGAAGTCGGAACGCATCGTGATCAGCACGAAGATGTTCGAAGATCGCCGGCGCGTAGCTTCCAGAAGGAGCTCTACGAAATGCGCGGCTCGTTCGCGCCGAAGCGGCTCAGCCTCACGGGTTCGGATCGACGCACCCCCACCGGCCGCATACCGGAAAAGCTCCTCGAACTGGTCGACGACCAAAAAAACGGGATCGTCACCCAGCTCGGTCAACGTGCGCCGAATGCCCGCGAGCCCGAGCTTCGAGTTCTGAAGCTCATCGAGGATCTGTTCCGACGCGCGACTAGGCGTAAGCGTTGCGAGCGCGTCGGCCAGTTCAGCCGCGGGGTTAGTGCCGGGGTGCATCATTGCGATCCGCCAGCTTCGCCTACCCTTATCTTTCTCTCGTTCGAGGATTGGGCGCAGCCCCGCTCGGACGAGCGATGACTTTCCACTCCCGGAGCTGCCGATAACGGCAATGAACGTGCTAAAGTCGATCAGCCGATAGAGCGCGCTGACCTCGCGCTCACGCCCGAAAAAATACTCGCGATCGTCGTAATCGAAGGGCCGAAGACCTGGAAACGGATATTCGGCCGATGTGTGTCGCGCCGAGGGCGCAACGGCCGTCACGGCGGCGGCGCTCCATTTTGCGGCGGGTGTACCGTCGCCTGAACCAGCGGATCGAATGCGCTCGGCGGCGGAGGCTCGTTTTCATACATCGTAAGGTCGAGCACGAGGTCGACTCCGTCGTCCTTGCTTTGCGCTAGGCTCAGCGCCATCGTTTTACCGGGGATCTCTTTGGGAGGACCGACGACCAAGCTGCGACACGCGAAGTCCCGCTCGCGGTTCAATTGACGCAGATCCTTCGTCTCGTCAAACGGCGACAACGCGCTATCGTCATCGCCTTTATCCCAGCATACGACGACGGCGTCGCACTCCTGCAGCGACTTTCGATGTTTCAAAGCGGCATTCGGCCCGGCCTGACGTTGCCAGTCGACGACCAAGTTCCTGGCGCGAAGCGCTCGGCCGACTTTACCGGCATAGTCCTCGCTAAGAGGCTGATACTCGATGTAAACGTTCGCGCCCTCGGCCAACCGCGACGGGCCCGGCTGCGGCGCCTCTTCAGCCAGCCGGTCGATCACAAACTGCGCGAACTTGGTATAACCCGCACCGAAAACGTCGTCGCCCTCGATTCGGCCCGCGACGCGATCGCAGACGTCCTGCGAGTCGCGGCCCGATTGCACCAGCTCGTCATCGACGATCAGGTCTTTGGGCGCCCAAAACAGCCGCCGAAATGCCACGCCGGAAGCATTTGCCGGACGCGAGCTGCGGCGCGCAGCTGCACGCGCGGCCTGCAGCTGCACGATCGTTTGCTCCCCGTCGGCCGGCGTGAAGCCCCGGCTGTTTCCGAGCAGATGAATGGATAATTCGGCGTCGTATAGCGCTTGGTCGAGCAGCTTCGCGATCTGAGCTTCAGTCATGTCACCGGAAAAGGTGTACGCCGGATCCGGTACGATGGTGAAGCCTTGCGCTGCCATGTCTTGCACGAAGTTGCGATACGTCTTATCCATGTCGGGCGCGGGTTTGGCAACGAATACGCGCCGCAGCGATTTGTCCTGTTTCGCCGGGGGCGGGCTTTCCCGGACGCGCCGCTCGATGACGTTGGCGAGTTTATCAACGGCGTCATCGAATCCCTCACGCGGCCCTTCGTTAAACTTGAAATATTCGAAGATTCCACCAAGCTCGTCTTTGTCGGGCCTAAAGAAACTGACGCCTTCCTGGCCCTGAAGCAGCGGCGGCGCTTGTGCCTTCACGTCGTGCTTGCGCACTACGACGATGCGGCTGCGCGCATCGGCTTCGTTCGGGAAGCGTTGTGCGAAACGCTGAAGCTCCTTCAAGCACCATTGACGGTGGATCCAATTGTTGGATAGCACCGCCATGAAGACGTCGGCTTGCTCGAGTTTTTTTTGGATGACGTCATCAAACTGCGCGTCTTCCGCGATATCCCGCGTGTCGACGAAGAAGGCCACCCATGGGGCATCGACGCTGTTGGGATCGGGGGTTTCCTGGTCGGCGTCGAGAACCTCGACGCCGGCGTCGGTCAGATTGCGCTCGGTAGACCGGATGACCGTACTGACGAAGCCATAGCCGCCCGCCTTTGCGTTAAGCGGCCTGAGGTTGTCATTTCGCGCGTAAGACACGAAAATCAGCATGTGGACGTCATCTCTGCCTGTTCGCTGGTATTGGTTTTCGAGCCGTCAGCCAACTTCCTATCAGGGATAGCGTATGCGCGACGACCGATGGTTACGCGGGTGTGGTGTGCTTCGAAACGCGCGCCCTTCGACTTCGCTCATGAGCCGCGCGCGCCGGCGCGTGTGGCGAAGGACGAAATTGTCTGCGCGTGCTAAACCGTGTCCTTCGACTTCGGCGCTCTGCGCCTCCGCTCAGGATGACACCGATGACACCGATGAGGATTGCTACGGTTGCAGGAGCGTCACGTTCCAATCGTTGGCTGAGCGCAGGTAGAGGGTTCGCTCGTGCATGCGGTTTGGACGGCCTTGCCAGAACTCGAAGCGGGACGGCACGAGCAGGTAACCGCCCCAGGAATGGGGTCGCGGAACTTCTTCTCCTTCGAAGCGCGCGTCGAAATGAGTGAATCGCTCTTCCAGGGTCGCGTACGATTCAAGCGGCTCGCTTTGTTCCGACGCCCATGCGGCGAGGCGATGGCCGCGCGGGCGCGCGATGAAGTACGCGTCAGATTCGTCATCTGACAGCAGCGTGACGTCGCCTTCGACACGAACCTGTCGTTGCAGCTGAGGCCAATAGAAAACTGCGGCAGCGTCGGGGTTTTCCGCCAGCTCGCGTCCTTTGCGGCTGAGATACGACGTGTAGAAGCGCAGGCCGCGCCGGTCGAGCCCGCGCAGCAGCACGATTCGCGCCGATGGCCGCGCGTCTCGGCGGGCGGTTGCCAAACACATCGCGATCGCTTCGATCGTCTCCATGCCGCCGGCGTCATCGATCCATTGCGCCAGCAAGCCGATCGGATCGTTCACGGGTAGCGCCCGATGCCGAAACCGGCCAGAAAGGCAACGAGCATTGCGAAGGCGCCGGCGATCGCGAAACCGAGCGACGCGTCGACCGGCTTGCGCTGCGACGACGTAACGCGTCCGAGGTGCGCGAGCGCATCGTGGAGCTGCGTCGCGTTTTCAGCCCGCGCGTAAGCCCCGCCGCTCGCGGCAGCGTAGCTGCGCAGTGCCTCCTCATCGATCGTCGCTTCTTCGGTCGTTCCCGGAATGAAGCCGCCGTTGGGCGTTCCGATTCCGACGGTGTACACCGGGATGTGATGCGCGCCCAGCCACTGCGCCATTTCGACCGGGTCGCTGCCGCTGTTGTTGACGCCGTCGGTTATCAAGATGACCACGCGATGACCGGTTTGCGGCAACTGCTGGCCGGCAAGTTTTAGCGCGTCGCCGATCGCCGTGGCGCCGTTGGGCGATGGCACGTCGTCAAGGGAAGCGATGACCGCTTGATGGTCGGAGCTTAGCGGCGTGACGACTCCGGCCGCGCCGGCGAAGGAGATGATGCCGATCCTGGTTCCGAGCGGGCTCTGGGCGATGAACGCGCGGGCCGCGGCTTTAGCGGCTTGCGCGCGTGTCGGGAAGACGTCGGTCGACGACATCGATCCCGAAGTGTCGATGCAGATGAACACGTTGCCATCGCGCACCGGCACCGGTATCACCAGATGAGGACCGCAGAAGGCGAGCACGACTCCGGCTAATGCGGCGATCCAAAGCGCCTGCAGCGCGCCCGGTATCCAACGCCTGGGCCTGACGGCTTCGACAAAGAAGCCGATGTTCGAGTAGGCTAATGCGCGGGCGGTTTGACGGCGCTGCAACGCCGAGTAGAGTACCGCAAAGAGAAAGACGGCAACGAGGCCGGCAGCCAGCCGCGCGGGGTGGTCAACACTCATGCGCTTCGCCCTTCGACACGCACGCTACGCGCGCGGCTCAGGGTGACACGATCAGGAAAGTGCCGCAAGCCGAAGGCGGCGGCCAGCGAAGCGGTGCCGCTTTCTTCATGGAGAATTCCCGTTCGCCAATTTGCCGACTCAAAACGGCGTTGCAACTCAGCCTCCCGGTTACGAACGGCGTCGCGAAAGGCTGCGCGCTCGCGTTTTCCAATGTAGGCACGTAAGCTTCCGCCCTCCGCTCCGCGCATTCGCACGAATCCCGCCAGCGGAAGCTCGTCATACCAAGGATCGCGTGCGATGAGCGCGGTGCAATCGTAGCGTGCGCCGAGCTCGGCAAGGTCGCGGTCCAGGGACCAATCGAGCTCGTACCAATCGCCAATGGCCAGCAGCGCGGTTCCGCGTGGAAGCGCCGCCCTGGCCGTGCGCAGTGCGCGCCGCAAATCAAAGCGGACTTTGCGATGATCCAAGAGCGGCGCGTTCCCTTTACGCTGCAGCGCCGGCGGAGTTATCGCATCGGCATCGATACGAATGCACCGGTCCTCGCCGTACGCCGCACCGAACCAACCCGCCAACGCTTCGCGCGCGGCATCGAGCAGAGGGCGGCGGCGTCCAACCTGCATCGAAGGTGAGTCGTCGAAGATTGCCGCCAACGTCAGGGCAACGTCTTCGAGAACTACGCGGGTTTGCAGCTCGCCGGAGCGCGCCGTTGCGGCCCAGTCGATGCGCCGTACGTCGTCGCCTGGTACGTAGGCGCGCAACTCGACGAACTCATAGCCGTCGCCGCGATAGATCGTCGGCGAGCCTGCGCCGAGATGACGCGGGCGCCGGCGGGCGCGCAACAGCGCTTCGCGCAACGTCACGGGGCCGGTACTGCGGCGACGATCGCCTCGATGACGCGGTCCGCGTTCATTCCTTCGGCAGCGAGCCGGTAGGTGAAACCGATTCGATGGCGCAAGGCGTGAGCGGCGATCGCGCGCACGTCGTCGGGCAAGGCGAAGTCGCGCCCATTGAGCAGCGCACGTCCTCGCGCGAGAAAGGCGAGGGCGAGCGTTGCGCGCGGGCTTGCGCCGAAGTCAATAAACTCGCTCGGCTCGCGCGTTTTTGCGACCAGCACGACAATGTATCGCTTGAGCTTGTCGTCGATATGCACGTCGTGAGCCTGCGCCCGCCACGCGCGAACGTCCTCGAGCGTCGCGACCGATCGTATCGGCTGCGTATCGGCGACTGCAAAGCGATCGAGGATGCGCAGCTCTTCCTCGCGCGACGGATAGCCAACGCTGACCTTCATTAGAAAGCGGTCCATTTGCGCGATCGGCAACGCATAGGTGCCTTCTGAGTCCAGGGGATTCATCGTTGCCATTACGACGAACGGATCGGGCAGCGGATATGAGGCGGGCCCGATCGTTACTTGGCGTTCCTGCATGGCCTCCAGCAGCGCCGATTGCACTTTTGCGGGCGCGCGATTGATTTCGTCGGCCAGTACGACGTTGGCGAAAATCGGGCCAAAGACGGTGGCGAAGGCGCTCTCGCGCTGGTCGAAGATTCGCGTGCCGACGATATCGCTGGGAAGCAGATCCGGCGTAAACTGAATGCGCTTGAAATCTCCTTCGAGCGCCGCTGCCAATGATCGGCAGGCGAGCGTCTTGGCTAATCCCGGCGGGCCTTCGAGCAAAACGTGCCCGTTCGAAAGCAGCGCCAAGAGCAAAGCGTCGATAACGCCCGTCTGACCGACGATCGTCTGCCCGAGCGCGTCGCGAAGATCCGCAGGCCGGCGCGTACCTGCTCCTTCGTCCTTCGACTCCGCTCGGGATGACACTACCTTATTGCCTGCGCGAAGCGCAGCCCTGAGCGAAGTCGAAGGGTCAGGATGACACCCACGAATCGATGTAGCGCTCGAGCGCGGAACACGCGTCCACGATCGCCGGCGAAAGATCGTCTTCGTACGTAAAAGCACTGCGTTCGAGCGCGATGAGAAGGTCGCGCGTCGTCACATCCGAGGATTCCGGCCGGCGAAGCACGTCGCCGAGCGTTTCGCCGTTAGATGCGCCGACCATTCGCCAAACCGCAGCGCGCACTCGGACCGCAGCAGCACGCGTTGGTTCTGCGCGCAAGACCGTGAGCGCATCCTCGGCACGTTGCCGGCGCGTTCGGATCGGTGTGGGCAGCTCCGGTCCGGGCGCAGCCGGCGGCTGCTGAGAAATCACAATCGGCCGGCGTCGCCGCAAAATCAGCAGCGCGACGACGGCGATACATGCGGCCGCCATCGCCCATAGCGACACTCGAAGCGCGGCGGGCGCGCCGTTTGCCGGCAGACGAAATCCGTTGGGGACTGCCTGCGCTCCGGCACCGGCGACTTGCAGCGTCAGGGAGTTCGTGTACCACTCCTTCGGCTTTCCGTCGCGCGCGTCGATCGCTTGCAGCGTCGCCGGCGATATGGCAACCGGACCGGCGTTATCAGCGACCACGGTAATCGTCTCACGGTACTGCGTACCGTGCGGGCCCGCGGCGCTCTCGCGCTCGTCGCCGAGCAGCTCGAGTTGCGCCAGCATCGGCAGATCGAGATTTTCGATTTGAGCGACGCGCTCTCGGATGCGAAGCGAAACGACGAGGTGAAACGAGACGCCGACCCGAGGTCGAGCGGCATCGGTGCTAAGCGCAAACGATTGGACGCTCAAACGCTGAAGCGTTTGAGGCTGCCCAACGCCGGCGGTTGCGAGAAGCGCCACAGCGAGCGCTAGTGCAGCTCGGCTAACCATTGCGCGAAAATTCGGCGGGCGTCAAACGGCCCGGGCGAGGCTTCGGGATGAAACTGAACGCCGGCGATTGGAAGGCGGCGATGGCGAAAACCTTCGTTCGTGCCGTCGTTGAGATTGGTCATCGTCGCCTCGAGCTCGCCGGGAAGCGTGGCGGCATCGACTGCGTAGCCGTGATTGTGAGCGGTGACGAGCACTTCCCGGGCTGCAAGATCCATGACCGGCTGATTGCCGCCCCGGTGTCCATACGGCAGCTTATAGGTACGCGCTCCGCAGGCGAGCGCGAGCAGCTGATGACCGAGACAAATTCCATACAGCGGCTTGCGACCGACCAGGGCGCGCAAAACGGAAATTGTTGCCGATAGATCGGTTGGATCGCCCGGCCCGGGCGAGATAAAGACGGCATCGGGGTCGATGGCCAGCACTTCTTCTTCAGTGACGTCATACGGAACGACCGCCACTCGCGCGCCGAGCGCCTCCAGTTGACGCAGGATCGCGCGCTTGACGCCGCAGTCGATGAGCAAGATGCGCCGGCCGTTGGGAGGACCCACGCCGAATCGTTCACGCGTTGCAACGCTCGGAACCAGGGCCTTGGTACTTGCCTCGTGCACGAACTGGCTCAAAACGCGCTCCGCGGTCGCGAGCGCGCGGTCGCCGACCGCGAGCGCCGCCCAAATCGTCCCGTGTTCGCGCAGCGCGATCGTAATTGCGCGCGTATCGGCGCCGATCAGCGCAGGCACGCCCTGATCGTCGAGCCATGAGGGCAGATCCTGCTTGGAGAGATGATGGGAAGGGTGATAGGCGATCTGCTTGATTACGGCGCCCGCGACGCAGGCCCGCCCATACTGCGCGGCGCTGCCGGAGATGCCGTAGTTGCCGATCATCGGATAGGTGAATGTAAGAATTTGCCCCGCGTAAGACGGATCGGTGAGCGCCTCTTCATAGCCGGTCATCCCGGTGAAAAAGACGGCCTCGCCGAGCGCAGTGCCCTCAAACTTCAGGCCCTCGCCGTCGAACCGGCTGCCGTCGGCGAGAAAGAGCGCCGCGCGGGTGGTCATGCGGCCAAATCCGGAGCTCGATATCGGACGATGCCGCCGACGATCGTTGCCAAAACTTTGCGAGGAAGGCGTCGTCCGGCAAAGGGCGTGCACTTCCCCTTTGATGCAAAGGTCGCCGGGTCGACGACCCATGGGCGCTCCGCAAATATCGTCACGTCGGCAGCTTCGCCGAGCGCGAGCGTACCGGCGGGCAGACCGAGGATGCGAGCCGGATTTGTCGAGACCAGCTCAACGAAACGCGGCAAGGGCAAATCGGGTAGTGCTGCGGCGTACGCGCCGATCGCAATCTCCAAACCAGAGAAACCGGGTGCGGCGCGGCCGGCGGCGTCGCCTCGTTTCTCCTGCTCCGTGTGCGGCGCGTGGTCGCTCGCGAGCGCGTCGATGCTCCCGTCTCGGACGCCTTGTCGCAGCGCTTGCACGTCTGCCTCGGTGCGCAGCGGGGGATTCACGGTCGCCGCGGGTCCTAGTTCTGCAAGGAGCGCGCTGGTAAACGCGAGATGATGCGGCGTCGCCTCGCAGGTAACGCGATCGCTTCGCGCTCGCCGGATCAGTTCGAGGGCCTCTGCGGTCGAGACGTGTGCTACGTGCCAACGTTTGCCGGTATCGCGAGCGATCGCGAGGTCGCGAGCGACAATTTCGACCTCGGGTTGGCAATGCGCGATGATCGGCGCGCTCAACTCGCGCGCCTTCAGTGCGGCATCGCGCATGACGGCGGCATCGGTAACGGTGTCGCCGTCGTCGGAGAACGCGACCGCCCCGGCGTCGACAAGCGCGAGCAAGTCGGTCGGTTCTTCGCTTCGGCGCCCGCGCGTGACCGCAGCAATCGGGTAGACCCGGCACCGCGCGTGACGCTCGACCTCCTTCACGAGCCACTCGAGTACGTCCGGCTCGTCGAGCGCGGGCTTCGTGTTCGGCATGCAAGCGATGCTAGTAAAGCCGCCGCGAACCGCAGCCTCGGTGCCCGTCGCGATCGTCTCTTTCTGCGGGAAGCCAGGCTCACGAAGGTGCACGTGCATGTCGACGAGTCCCGGCGTCACCACGGTGCCGGTTGCTTCGATGACTTCTTCGTCCGCATCGCGCTCTAGATGCTCGCCGATCTGCGCGATCCTGCCGTCGCGTATGCGCAGATCGCGCAGCGAATCGAGCGAGGATGCCGGATCGACAATCCTGCCCCCTTTGATCAAGAGGCCGGTCATCTCGCGTTGACGAGCAGATCGAGGATGGCCATGCGGATGGCTACGCCGTGGAAGACTTGACGCGCGTAGCGCCAGCCGGCGAACTCCAAAACCGCACCATCGAGCTCTACGCCCCGATTGTACGGACCGGGATGCATGACGATCGCCTCGGGCCGCAGTAGCTTCAGGCGCCGCTGGTCGAGGCGATAACGCTGGACGTACTCTTGGTCGGAAATCGGGATCTCGACGAAGCGCTCGCGCTGGATCCGCAGCAAGACAACGGCATCGGCCGTGGGCAGCACGGCATCGAAGTCGCGCTCGACGCTGATTCGATTCCCGGCGTAACTGCTGGGTAGAAACGATTCCGGGCCGACCAAGACGACCGATGCGCCGAGACGCGGGAGCCCGCGAATCGTCGAATGAGCGACGCGGCTGTGCAGGACGTCGCCGACGATCGCGATCGTCCGGTTTTCGAGATCTCCGAACTCCTCGATCAGCGTGTAGATGTCGAGCAGCGCCTGCGTTGGGTGCGCATGCACGCCGTCGCCCGCATTGACGACGTGTCCGTCGAACGCGAGTGCGACGCGCTGCGGAAAGCCCGCCTCGTGGTGACGCACGACGATGACGGAAATGCCCAGTGCCCCCAACGTCATCGCGGTATCCTCGAGGGTTTCGCCTTTGGTGGCTAGACTCAAGCTCTTTGGCGCCAGGTTCACGACGTCGGCGCCGAGCCGCACTTCCGCGAGATTGAACGAGGTGAACGTGCGCGTGCTCTCCTCGAAGAACATGTTGACGCACGCCTTACCCTTGAGCAACGGCCCCGGCGGCGTTCGCTCGAACAGCGCGGTCCGTTCGAAAATATAGGCGAGCTCGTCCGCGTTAAGGTCGTCGAGATCGATGAGGCTACGGCGTATCCGCATCCGGCGACCCCGTAATGGTGATCTCGTCTGCGGGCGCTGCTTCCGGCGCAAGCGCAACCTTCACCCGTTCGTGCGCGACGGTTGGAATGAACCGGCCAACGTAGTCGGCTTGGATTGGGAGCTCGCGCAGACCCCGATCGACGAGCACGCAAAGACGAATCGCAGCGGGGCGGCCGAGATCGGTGACGGCGTCGAGTGCGGAACGGATCGTGCGCCCGGTGTACAGCACGTCGTCAACGATCACGACGACGCGTCCGGAAAGATCTTGGGGAATTTGCGACTCGGGAAGCTCGTGGGAAACCCGGTCGTCGCGATAGAGATTGATGTTGAGAAATCCAAGCGCCGGCGAGCGACCGTTGATCCGCGCAATCTGAGCGGCCAGCCTCGTAGCAAGCGTCTCCCCGCCGCGTCGGACGCCGAGCAACACAAGTCCTTCCTCGGCATCGTTCGGCTCCAAGATCTGGTGCGCGAGACGAGCGATGATTCGCTCGATTTCCGCGCTTCGCGCGACGACTCGGCGCGTCGCAATCGCACTCATGCCGGTTCCTTTAACTCCGCCAACGCGTTTTCCACCCTCGCCAACTCGCCGCGATAGGCGTTGAGTTTTTCCCGCTCCTTTGCGACTACGTCGGGAGCGGCCTTGGAGACGAACGCCTCGTTACCCAGCTTCTTCTCGCCGCGATCGATCTCCGAACGGAGGTGCTGCGCTTCCCTGAGATAACGCGCCGCTAGCAGTTCGCGGGGTGCGCGAGCGTTGACCGCGCCAAGGATCTCGTCCAGCTTTCCGGGCAGCATCTCGCCACGTTGAATCGAGGCCGTTGCAAACAGCTCCAACAGCTGCGAGACCTCTTCGGACAGGTTCGCCGGCACGTCGAGCGCTACGCGATCGCGTGGATGCAGACCGAGGGAGGCACGCTGGTTACGAATTCGCTCGACGGTGCGCTGCACGCTTTCGAAGTCCCGTGCCGCCGATGGAAAGTCCGGGACTTCGAGCGGATCGGGCCAGTTTGCGGTCACGATGGTCTCGCCGTCGTGCGGCAGAGCAAGCCAAACCTCCTCGGAGATGAAGGGAGCGATCGGATGGAGCAGGCGCATCGCGGCGTTCCAGACATACGAGAGAACCGCGGCGCGAGTCGCTCGGTTCTGTTGCGCTTTGGTCGCTTCCAAATACCAATCGCAAAAAACGTACCATACGAAGCGCCATATCGTCTCGGCGGCGCTGCCAAAGTCGTAGCCGTCGAGCAGCTCGCCCATCTGAACGATCGTCTCGCGCAGGCGCGTGAGGATCCACCGGTCTGCGAGCGTAAGTTCTTCGGCCGTCGGCAACGTCATCGGTAAGGGCAAGCCTTCGGGAAGTGCCAGTAGGTAGCGAGTCGCGTTCCAGATTTTGTTGTTGAAGTTGCGGGCTTCTTGTGCGCGCGACTCGTTGTAGCGCAGTTCCTGGCTCTCCAAGCGCATCTGCCGAACAAGCGAACAGCGAACCGCGTCGGCACCGTATTTTTTAGCAAGCTCGAGCGGATCGATGACGTTCTTGAGCGATTTCGACATTTTGCGCCCCGCCGCATCGAAGACGAGCGGCGTGATGACGACGTCGCGAAACGGCTGGGTGCGCATGAAATGAATTCCGAGCATTACCATGCGCGCGACCCACAAAAAGATGATGTCGCCGCCCGTAATCATGGCCTGCGAGGGGTACCAGCAGCGCAGCTCCGCACTTTCCGCCGGCCAGCCCAGAATCGAGAACGGCCAAATGCCGCTCGAGAACCACGTATCGAGCGTATCGGGGTCGCGGGCGAGTTCGTTCGTGCCGTACCTGCGTTGCGCGATTTCGAGCGCCTCGCGCTCGCTTTCGGCCACGACTTCTTGGCCATCCGGCGTATACCAGACGGGAAGCTGATGGCCCCACCAAATTTGGCGCGATACGTTCCAATCGCGGATGTTCTCCAGCCACTGCTCGTAGGTGCGGCCGTAGCGCTCGGGGACGAACCGCATTTTCCCGCTGCGATAGACGTCCAGCGCCGGCGCGGCGAGCGGCGCCATTTTGACGAACCATTGCAGCGAGAGAATCGGCTCGACGATGTCACCGCTGCGGTCGCTGGTCGCGATCGAATGCCGATACGGCTGCTCGGCCACGAGCAGTCCGAGCGTTTTCAAGTCTTCTACTATGCGGGTACGCGCCTCGAAGCGGTCAAGGCCTAAATAACGACCGACCGGAACATCGTCGCCGGTTATTCGCGCGCCGGTTGAAATGACCGAGGGCATCGTCAGCGCATGTCGCAGGCCGATCTCGTAGTCGATGGGATCGTGCGCGGGCGTTACTTTGACGGCGCCGGTACCGAACTCGGGATCGACGGCTTCGTCAGCAATGACCGGAATCGTGCGTTCGAGCAGCGGCGGAAGCCAAACGCTGCGCCCGATGAACCCGGCGTAGCGTGGATCGTTCGGATGTACCGCAATCGCAACGTCGGCGAGCATCGTCTCGGGGCGCGTCGTGGCGACCTCGATGCCCTCGTTCGGGTTTTCTTTTGAAAAAGGGTATCGAAAGCGCCAAAGCGTGCCGTCACGCTCGACGTACTCCAGCTCCGCGTCGGAGATCGTCGACTGCGAGCCGGGGTCCCAGTTGATCAAGCGCGTTCCGCGGTAGACGAGACCCTCTCGATAAAGCGCAACGAAGACGCGCCGAACCGCTGCCGACAAACCTTCATCCATCGTGAAGCGCGAGCGCTGCCAATCCGGGCCAAAGCCGAGCCGGCGAAACTGCGCGTTGATCGCGCCGCCATACGTGCGCGACCACTCCCATGCGCGCTCCACGAATCGCTCGCGCCCCAAGTCTTCGCGGCGTAAACCTTCGCGCGCGATCTCCTTCACTAATACCGCTTCCGTTGCGATCGCGGCGTGGTCGACGCCGGGAAGCCAGTCGGCGTTCTCTCCCCGCATGCGATGATAGCGCGTCAGCACGTCCATCGGAGTAAATGTCGACGCCGTCCCCAGGTGCGCGCGCGCCGTGACGTTTGGAGGCGGCATGCAGATGATGAAGGGAGGGCGCGCCGGATCGGGCTCCTCGTGAAAGTAGCCGTTGCGCTCCCAACGCTCGTAAAGACGCGGCTCGACTGCCTGCGGGTCGTACTGCTTGGGGAGATCCATCGGTTGCCCCAGGTTCAGCGTCATCTCCCCGGTGTCATGCTGCGGCGTAACAACGATGTCACAGAGTGAGGCATTTATTCACGGTGTCATCCTGAGCCGCGCGCGGAGCGCGCGTGTCGAAGGACGTCCTAAGAGCTATGCTTCACTTCGTGCTTCGTGCTTCGTGCTTCGTGCTTCGTCCTTCGACTGCGCTCGCTAGCGCTCGCTCCGCTCAGGATGACACCAGAAGCGCGCCTCCGCTCAGGATGACACCCAAAACAATTCCTTATCGTCAAGCGCCAACGCGCGCAGTCCTGAGCGAGGCACGCAGTGCCGAGTCGAAGGATTACGCCGGCATGTCCTTTTTGTGCTCGTGGTACACCAGCGTCGGCGATTCTTTCTTTTCGATGACGTCTTTGTTGACGACGCATTTCTTGACACCCTGCAGCGACGGCAAGTCGTACATCACCTCGAGCATCGTCTCTTCGAGAATGGAGCGCAAGCCGCGCGCGCCGGTCTTTCGGCCCTGCGCTTTATTGGCGATCGCGATCAACGCTTCTTTCGTGAACTGCAGATCGACACCGTCCATGTTGAGGATCTTTTGGAACTGCCGGACGAGCGCGTTGCGCGGTTCGGTGAGAATTCGCCGCAGCGCGAGCTCGTCGAGCGCATCGAGCGTCACGACGATCGGGAGACGTCCGATGAACTCCGGAATAAGCCCAAAGCGGAGGAGATCCTCAGGCATCAGCTGCTGCAGCAGCTTGCCGACGCGCACTTCGCGCTTCCCCTCGGGTTGAGCGCGGAAGCCCATGTTATTAGCGGCAACGCGCGATTCGATGATTCGCTCGAGGCCGTCAAAGGCGCCGCCGCAAATGAAGAGCACGTTGGTGGTATCGATCTGAATGAACTCTTGATGCGGGTGCTTGCGGCCGCCTTGCGGAGGAACGTTTGCGGTCGTGCCTTCTAGAATCTTGAGCAGCGCCTGCTGCACGCCCTCGCCGGAGACGTCGCGCGTGATCGATGGGTTCTCGCTCTTGCGAGCAATCTTGTCGATCTCGTCGATGTAGACGATCCCCTTTTCGGCGCGCTTCACGTCGTAGTCGGCGGCTTGAATCAGCTTGAGGAGAATGTTCTCGACGTCTTCGCCGACGTAGCCGGCCTCAGTCAGCGACGTCGCGTCGGCCATCGCCAAGGGGACGTCGAGAATCTTCGCCAGCGTTTGGGCGAGATAGGTCTTGCCCGAGCCCGTCGGTCCGACCAGCAGGATGTTCGATTTCTGCAGTTCGACGTCGTCGGCCGTTCCGCCGACGTTGATGCGCTTGTAATGGTTGTAGACGGCCACCGCGAGCGACTTCTTGGCGCGCTCCTGACCGATGACGTACTGATTGAGAATGTGGTTGATTTCTTTCGGCTTGGGGATGTTGCGCAGGCGCAAATTCTCGTCGACGTTCTTATAGAGCTCTTCTTCGATGATCTCGTTGCAGAGCTCGATGCATTCGTCGCAGATATAGACGCCGGGGCCGGCGATCAGCTTGCGAACTTGCTCCTGCGATTTTCCGCAGAAGCTGCACTTGAGCTGACCTTTATCGTCGCCGAACCGAAACATCGGGTTCCGGGTTATCCTCTCTCACGCCGGGATCGGCATGCCTTGTCGATTTTCGATAATCTGGTCGATTATCCCGTATTCTTTGGCCTCCGTAGCGGTCATGTAGTAGTCCCGCTCGATGTCCCGCAGGATCTGGTCGAGGGGCTTCTTCGTCGTCTCTTGGTAGATCCGTGCGACCGTCTGGCGGGTGGCCAAAAGGTCCCGGGCGGCGATTTCAACGTCCGTCGCCTGTCCGCCGATTTGCGAGACCCACGGTTGATGGATCACGATTTTGGCGTTCGGCAGGGCCATGCGCTTCCCGGGCGCGCCTCCGGTAAGAAGAATCGATCCCATCGAAGCCGCAAAGCCCATGCAGATCGTGGCTACGTCCGGCTTGATAAAGCGCATGGCGTCGTACATCGCCAGCCCCGCGGTAACGCTCCCGCCGGGGCTGTTCAGATACATGTCGATGTCCTTTTCCGGGTCTTCTTTCTCGAGGAAAAGGAGTTGCGCGATCACCAGATTCGCTAAGTGGTCGTCGATCGGACCGCCGACGAAGACGATGCGATCCTTAAGGAGGCGCGAGTAGATGTCGTACGCGCGCTCGCCGCGCGCCGTCTGCTCGACCACCATTGGTACTAGATGTCCCATCGCGTACTGTAACTACGACGCCGGCGGTGGGGTTTCTTGGTCGGCGGTCACGACGGCGTTGTCGATGAGCAAGTCGAGCGTCTTATTACGAACGATGCCGTCCATTAACGAACGCAAGTTATTGCCGAGAAGCTTGCGGATTCGAGCGACGGGCTGACCGTAACGGCGCGAGAGCGCCTCGAGTTCGGCGGTAACGTCCGCGGGCGTTGCGGTGATGTTTTCGGCCTTCGCAATGGCCGCAATCAACAGCGCGGCCTTCACGCGCGATTCGGCTTCGGGGCGGTATGCCTCACGCAACTCGGTCTCGCTCTTTTCGCTCGCGTTTGGGGAAGCGCCGACGTCCTCGACCATATGCTTGAGCTCGTTTTCGACCATCGACGGCGGGAGCGGAAAGTCGTGCGTCGCAAGCAGCTGCCCGACAACTGCATTCCCGATGCCGCGCCGAGCCCGGCCCGCGGCAACCGCCTCGAGGCGCCGACGCAAATCTTCGCGTAACTGAGCGATCGTTTGGTTTTCCGAGATCGCTTGGGCGAACGCGTCGTCGATCGGCGGCAACTCGACTTCCTTGATTTCGTGCAGCGTCACGGTGAAAACCGTTTGCTTGCCGGCGAGGTTCTTGGCGACGTAATCCTCGGGGAAGCGCAACTCGAGTTGCTTCGTTTCACCGGGCGTCATGCCGGCGATTCCGGCGGCGAAACCGGGGATAAATCGTCCTTCCGAAAGCTCGACTATCTCACGGTCGCCCCGTCCACCCTCGAAGGCTTCGCCGTCGATCGTGCCTTCGTAATCGAGTGTCACGACATCGCCGAGCCGGGCGGGACGCTCGACCGGGATAAGCGTGGCGCGTTCCTTGGCCAAAGCTTCGAGGCTGCGTTCGACGTCCGCGTCGGTAACGGTGATCGGGGGGCGGGTAGCCGGCACGCCCCGGTAGCGGCCTAACGGTATCGCCGGGCGGACCTCGACCGTTGCCTTGAGGCGTTTCGGCCGGCCCGCGGCCTCCTCGACGACCTCGAATTTCGGGTGCTCGACCGGCTCCAGGTCGTGCTCGCGAACGGCCTTGGCGTAGACCTCGGGGATGACTTCCTCGACCGCCTCGGTCGTGATCGCGCTGGTGCCGTACGTCTGCTCGAAGATCTTACGCGGAACCCTACCCTTGCGAAAGCCCGGCAGCCGCACGTTCTTCGCAAGCCGCCGAAAGGCCCGATCCTCGGCTGCGGCGAGCTCGTCGTCGGTCAGCGAGAATTCGAGGGCGACCATGGTTGGCGCGACTTGGGTCAAGGTCGAGGCGTTCATAAGAAATTAGCGGAAGACGAGATTCGAACTCGCGACCCTCGCCTTGGCAAGGCGATGCTCTACCACTGAGCTACTTCCGCACGGGCCGCTCGCTGGTTTTCGCGCTGCCTAAGCTTCTTCTTGCGGACGCTTGCGGAACGCATCCTGCGTTCCGCCGCGCTCGGCTTCACCGCGGCTCTCGCCATCCTTGGCTTCGCCGCGGCTCAGACGCCGCCAGAAGAAGCTTAGGCAGCGCGAAAACCAGCTCGCTTTGAAAAATTCCCAACTAGAGTAGTGGCAGACGTGGGCAAGCAGAGACTCGAACTCTGATGGGTTGCCCCACTGGATCCTAAGTCCAGCGCGTCTGCCAGTTCCGCCACTTGCCCGGCGACCCCCTAAGATAGAACGTGCCGGGGGCTTTTCCTTTTCAGATCCCGCGCACGGCAGCTTCGTGTACACCAATACGAAAGGCCCCAATCGCTCAGATCGAATCGGGACCTTTCACCGTGGACGCCGCTAGGCGGGTTCGGCTTGGAAGTCGTCGCTGCTGTGGCCTAGCCGGCACCCTAGTAACGGTGCGACGCTCCGGATCGTTCCGCGAAACACGGTCTGGCTTCCAGGGTTTTTCAAAATTGCACCGCGTAGGACTCGAACCTACAACCAACTGATTAAGAGGCAAAACGGGCGCGATTCGCTTTCGTGCGTGATCGAGCGAAAAAGCCTTGCTTCAAAAGGGTTTTCCTACGCGCCGCTCGTCCCTCGTTGTTGCTCGTTGTCCCTCTATGTTACAGTCCCGTTGGGCACCGGTTGGGCACCACCAATAGCGAGCGCTCGCTGCAACGGTATCCTCGGGATTCGTAAGAGGCGGCCGATCCTAACCGAGGGAATCACGCCGTCGTGCACGCCACGCCGGATTGCGTATTCGCTAAGGCCGGTTTTCCGCGATGCCTCCCGGACGGGCCAAGGTCAACGACTCCTGCTGCAGCGGCACGGCGCGCTCGCCCTCGGCGTGGGCAGTCAACCCCTGCAAGTTGCACACGCAGCCGTCGGTTCTCGGCATCGGCTTCCGCGAGCGCGACGGCGGCTTCTTTCACAAGTTCGAGCCTCCGTTCGATCAGCGCCCGATCACTAAGTCTCGTCACACTGCCGAACGAGGCTTATCATGTCGGTCACGATTGTAGCATTTTTTGCGTCCTGATATGAACTTCCGCCTCGGGAGGGTTTGGTTTTGGAGTTGCCGCAACGCTGGCGTCAGTGAGCTACGGTCCGCCGCTGAGGTTCATCGGTGACGTTCCTGCATAGCGTTGACGCCGGTTGGCTCGGCGTTGCCTTTGGCGCAGTCGGCATTATCCTCGCAGTTTACTTTTACCGCCGAACTATTCTGGGCGCGCGCCTCGTTTACCAAAAACGCGCTCTCAGACTAATCGGCAAAGACAAAGGCGAACTACCTGCGGAGGTCGAGATCAGGTTCCGTGGCCGCATTGTCGAGCGGTTAACAAAGACTTTCGTAGTCCTATGGAATAGCGGACGGCTCACGGTCGATGGTTCTCAGATTGTCGGAGGCGATCCGTTACGAGTTGAATTTGCGGAGGGTTCGGAAATACTCGAGGCGCGAGTACTCCGTTCGACTCGCCCGGTAAATGGGATTCGGCTGGAGGACTTCGGCCAACTCGGTAAAGCCGTCATTGCATTCGAGTTTCTCGACGCAGGTGATGGAGCCGTCCTCGAGTTCCTTCATACGAGCAGCGAACGCTTTCCAAAGATTCTGGGCTCGGTCAAGGGTATTCCTAAGGGGATTTCCGATTGGGGTCGGATCAGGCCCGTGATTTCCTCCCAGCAAAAGTCGTCTTCTGCTGCAGGGTTCTGGAGGGCTTACATGACGACAGTTCCATATGTAGTCCCGATAATAGGACTCGGTGCGCTGGTGTTTGGGCTCTACCCACGACCGTCAGATTCGATCGCTCAGCCCGATCGAATCTTTGTCATTGTCATGGGCGCGTTCAACCTCTTCGTCGGGCTCGCGATGATCTGGGCATCCCGGCGTCGATTTCCAAAACCGCTGCAGATTCCCGAGTTGTTCGAATAGACGCGGCGATGCGCGCGTTAGAACCGCACGTCTAACGGCGCGTATCGAAGCAAGCGCGAAACCTGAACCGCATTCCAAGGTCGTCCGCGCCGGGTCGTTTGGCCAGCGCGGTTCAGGCAGTTAGCGATCTGCCGGAGGCTCTTACCGCCCGCCGTCATGCGCTGCACGTCGTCGAGAAGATCGGCGTATGCCTCCAGCGCCTTGCTTTTCGCGGCGACGCCAGAGGCCTCCGCGCCTCTGCGCCGAGCCGCGTCGGTGAGGTTCCGGCACGGTGTCAGGGATGCTCCCAACCGCCCGCCACGAGCTTTATAGGCTGCGAGGGCGGCCTTTGTGCGCGCGCTTAGCCGACGAACCTCCTCCTCAGCAACCGCCGCCAAAATGTCGATGGTAAGTTCGTTTGCGTGCGGATTGTCGCAGGCTACGAACCTTACTCCGCTCGTTTTCAGCATCGTGCGAACGACAGTTGACCTCAGCAATCTGTCCAGCTTGGCAACGACAAGAACGGCCTGGGATCGCTTAGCGTGCGCGATTGCCTTCCGTAGTGCGGGGCGATTCTCTAGCGTGTGCTTTTTGCCCGTTTCCGTCTCCGTGTAGGACGCGATCAGCTCGCAACCTTCGCGCACAACGTGCGCTTTCACGTCTGCCTGTTGAGCCTCTAGCCCCAAGCCGGAGCGGCCCTGTTTGGAAGTCGAAACGCGGTAGTACGCGACCATCTTACAGCCCGTGATCATACTGTAACAGACTCATGAACGTTCGTTCAAGAGTCTGTAACACCAGATTTACAGAAACACGATTGAGGCGCTACGATAGGCGAATGGAAAAGGTCAAGGCAACCTTTGTCCTGTCGGTCCGGGCCAAGGATCGGCTGGAGAACCTCAAAGGGAAGCTCAGGAGAGCAGGCGTGGCACGGAGCGAAGCCACGGAGTCGGCAATCGTGGAGCACCTAGTTGCGATGGCGGACCGAGACTTTGATCGGCTATTACAGAGATTTCAGTAAAACCAGAAATAAGGCGATACAGCGTCGTTCGGCCTGGCCAAATGGATAGGGGCAGGACCGGCGGCCGGAAGGGCCCTACAGGGCTCAGAACGACGCGGCGCGGGCACTCCTCAGCGTGTCTGCGATCATTTAGCCATAATGTCTCGGCCCTTCTGCCCCTCTCGGGATTCTCTCGCGTCGTATGCCCACCCCCAACACGCGCAATACGCCAACCCTCGCGGCCGTTGAAGCAAACCCACGCGACTCTCCCGCTCCATACACCGACCCTCAACACGCGCGCGCCCGCGAGGAATGCACCACCCCTCGGCGTGCAGCCGGAGTTCCACGCGACTGATTTCTTGGACACGCCGCCCGCAAAATTTTAGGCGTTTCTAGTATTCTGGTTCCCAAATAGTGTTGGGAACGAGAATACGGGAATAACGCGCCGTCGCGAGCGGCGCAGTTGACGTTCGCCGCGAATCGTTAGTGCCGGGACGGTCTTACGAGCTTACCGTGCCGGAACTTGCGTAACGTCACTTTGCAGTTGGCCTGAGGCCAACAGATCTCAGCGATCCCCTGCCCGCTGTTGAATTGCGTTTCCATGAACACGCCGGTCGCAGACGGCTCGGCGTACCCCGAGCCTCCGCCGCCTCCGCCCCCAATGTAGGCGCCGCCACCACCGTACCACCCTCCGCCACCGCCACCGGATCCAAAGGTCACTGTTACTCCATTGCAATAACTCATTCCCGGACCGCCGTGCCCAAACGCACCGCCGTTGCCGTCTGCGCCATAGCCTCCCGACGTCTGCGTGCCGCCGCCGCCCGGGACAATGAGTACGCCGCTCCCCCCGATCTCGCCACAGTCGTACGAACCCGACGGTCCCCCGGAACCACCCGTTAA
>Ga0187783_10000584_pt1 | contig 26666 bp, 17 predicted proteins | sample 1015_SJ02_MP02_2_FD_132471 | JGI IMG/M metagenome (GOLD analysis project Ga0187783, IMG submission 132471) | Tropical peat soil microbial communities from peatlands in Department of Meta, Colombia - 1015_SJ02_MP02_20_MG | ecosystem: Environmental > Terrestrial > Soil > Wetlands > Peat | place...
ACTGGCTGCGTTCGACCTGGTCCACGGTTAGCCCGAACAAGAAGAAGTTTTCCTCTCCCGCTTCCTCCGCCATTTCGATGGTCGCGCCGTCCCGGGTGCCGACCGTCAGAGCTCCGTTCATCATGAACTTCATATTACTCGTTCCGCTGGCTTCGTAGCCGGCGGTTGAAATTTGGTTCGAAACATCGCTCGCCGGTATCAGCCGTTCTGCCAGCGAAACGTTATACTCGGGCAGGAAAACCACCTTCATTCGTCCCCGCACAATGGGATCACCGTCAATCGTGCCGGCCAGATTGTTGATGAACTTAATGATCAGCTTGGCCAGCCAGTAAGCGGGTGCGGCTTTGCCGGCGAAAAAGAAGGTTCGCGGGGCCACCTCCAGACTGGGATTTTGGCGCAGGCGGTCGTAGCAAATGATGATCCGCAGGGCGTTGAGCAGTTGCCGTTTGTATTCGTGGATGCGCTTGATCTGGCAGTCGAAAATCGTGTCCGGATCGACACTCTGGCCTTCCGTTGTCTTGAGCCAGTTGGCGATTTGCACTTTAGCCTCGCGCTTTGCAGCCAGGAAAGCCTCACCAAAACTCGTATCCCCGGCCAGCGGTTTGAGCTGGCTGAGCTGGCTGAGGTCGGTGATCCACCGATCGCCGATGGCTTGGGTGATCACGTGCGCCAGGCCGGGATTCGCCACCAGCAGCCAACGCCGCGGTGTCACTCCATTGGTCTTGTTGTTGAAACGTTCAGGAAACATGTCGGCAAGATCTTTGACCGTTGTCGTCCGCAGGAGCTTGGAGTGGACGGCGGATACACCATTGGTGCTGTGCGAACCTACGATGGCCAAGTTGGCCATGCGGATTTTGCGCGTGCTCCCCTCTTCCGCAAGGCTTATGCGTTGGACCCGTCCTTCGTCACCTGGAAAGCGTACGCGAACCTCGTCCAGCAGCCGGCGGTTCACCTCGTAAATGATCTCCAGATGACGCGGCAGAAGCCTCTCGAACCACGCTGCCGGCCACTTCTCGAGGGCCTCGGGGAGCAGCGTATGGTTGGTGTAGGCCAAGGTTTTCCTGGTCAGGTCCCAGGCGTGGTCCCATCCCAGGTGCGCGTCGTCCAGCAGGATGCGCATCAATTCAGCGACCGACATCGAAGGATGCGTATCATTCATCTGAATGGCGGCCTTCTCGGGAAGCTTGTCCCAATCCGTGTTATGGCGAAGAAAGCGGCGCACCAGATCGGCCATGGAACAGGCAACCAGGAAATACTCTTGCAGAAATCGCAACCCTTGTCCGGCAGTGGTTGAGTCGTCGGGATAGAGCACCCGAGTCAGTGATTCCGCCTCGAGAGTCGCGCCCAGCGCCCCTACAAAATCCCCGGTGCCAAATTCCCGAAAATCGAAGTAGTCGGGCGCAGCCGCGGCCCACAGCCGGAGAGTGTTAATCGTTCTTCCACCATAGCCGACCACCGGCCGGTCAAAGGGTATGCCGAACAGGCTGGAGGGCCGATCCGGAATGAGCTTATAGTGTCCGTCTTCCAGCTTGAAGGTACAGTTGAACTTGATTTCCACTTTCTCATGGGCGCGGGCGATCTCCCACGGATCGCCATCGCGCAGCCAGTTGTCCGGATCCTCTCGCTGCCAGCCATTGACGAAAGACTGTCGAAACATGCCGTACTCGTAGCGCAGCCCGTAACCGGTAGCGGGAAGCTGCATCGTGGCCATCGAGTCCAGGAAGCAGGCCGCGAGGCGGCCCAGGCCCCCATTTCCCAAGCCTGCGTCTGGTTCCTCTGCGATCAGTTCCAGCCAGTCGATTTTTTCATCTTTGACCGCCTGCCGGATCAGAGGATCGAGCAAAAGATTGATCACGTTGTTGGCCAGCGAACGCCCGATGAGAAACTCCATCGAAAGGTAGTAAATACGCTTCGCATTCTGATGCTCATAGGTGCTCTTGGTTCGCACCCAGCGCCGCGCTAGGATATCTCGCACGGAATGAGCCAGTGCCTCGAAGCGCTCGCGGGCACTGGAAGCCTTTGGGTCGATGGCGCGGTCAAAAACCAGATGTCGTTCGTAAAATGCCTCTTCCGTGCCGAGAAACGGAAGCGGCCCCAATCCGTATTCCTCGAGAAGCACGGAAATGTTGACGGGTTTCGTCGTCATGGGAACGACTTTCGCCGAATCTGGGCGTGCTGTGCTCTGTGTGCTCATTGGGAATCCCCTGCTATTCGAATACCTGCAACTACCAGATATTCAGTCGTAAAACTTAGGTCAGCAAGACGGAATGGAAGTAGGCGGACAAAGCAATGCGAAAATGATACCACGGGACCGGCGAATGCCGCCCGGTCAAGCGTTCGCACATCTCCTCGACCGCAAGATACTTTCGCCGCTGGCAATTGCTGTTGGCCAGGAACGGGAAACACCGCCAGGCGAGTTCGACGACAGGACTTGCCCTCGAGAAAGCTTCTTTATGCACGCAAATACGATGGTCACGAAACTCGACCGCCGGTTTACCGTCCCGGGTATCGCCCGAGTGAGCAAAGGCAACGGCGGGCTGCCGAGAGTCGAGATCGCCGGTCCGCTCGCTGATGGCGAGATGTACTTGCACGGGGCTCAGGTGACTGCCTGGAAGCCCGCGGGTCACGAGGAGTCGCTTTTTCTGAGCACGAAATCGCTCTGGCAACAGGGCCGGGCGATCCGAGGCGGCATTCCCATCTGCTTTCCCTGGTTCCGCGCCAAAGGAAACGACCCGCAGGCTCCCGCGCATGGATTGGTGCGCACGGCAACGTGGCAGCTCGAGTCCATTCGTGAAGAGGAAGGAGGAGTCGTTGTGAGCATGCACACGGAGAGCAATGAGCTCACCCGGCACTGGTGGCCGTGGGAATTTCGCCTGGGGCATCGTGTCCGGCTTGGCTCCGAGCTCAGTCTGGAGCTCGTTGCGACCAATACCGGCACCAGCTCGCTACGCTTCGAAGAAGCCCTCCATACCTACAATCGAGTGGCCGATGTTGGGCATGTGCGCCTCGAGGGTTTGGAGCGGGTGCGCTTTCTTGACAACACGGACTTTAACAGGGAAAAGGCGCAGCGTGGTGAGCTGAAGGTCACCGCCCCGACCGACAATGCGGACCTGGATACCGGGAGCGAAATCGATCTGTTGGACCCGGTTCTGCGCCGTCAGATCCGACTGACGAAGTCCAATTCGCGTACGACCGTGGTGTGGAATCCTTGGCGCGAGGGGGCTGCGGCTCTTAAAGACCTGGGTGACGGTGAATGGAAGCAATTCCTGTGTGTGGAGGCGAGCAATATCCTGAGCTCCGCGATTGAACTCGCGCCTGGGCAGCAACACACCATGACTGCGATACTCAGCCTAGGGAAACTCTAGCTTTCAAGGGCCCGGGTAAATGTTTCGAGGAATACTCGACGAATGGGTTACAACCCCGTCTCCGGATGTTCGCGTCGACTGGATTCAGCGCCCCGCTGTGGAGTCGTTCAACGCTTCCGCCATGGGCAGAAAAACCTGAAAACGCGTGTCTCCGGGTTCGGAGAAGACTTGAATGTTCCCCCGGTGCTTCTTCACAATTCGCTGCACGGTATCGAGACCGAGTCCCGTTCCCTGTCCCAGCGGCTTGGTGGTAAAGAAGGGTTCGAAGATGTGTGCTTTGACTTGGGGAGGGATTCCCGGACCGTTGTCGCCGATCTCTACCACGACGCAGGTATCGTCACGATAGGTTCGCACTCTTAGCTCCCCTTTTCCGCTCATGGCATCAATGGAGTTGTCGATGAGATTCGTCCACACTTGATTCAGTTCGCTGCCAAACGAATTCACGAGAAGCGGAATACGCTGGTAATCGCGTTTTACCACCACGCCCCGCTTCAGCTTGTGGTTCAGGATGGTAAGCGTGTTCTCCAGGCTCTTGACGATGTCGACATTCTGCGTCGGTGCCTGATCCATGTATGTGTATTCCTTGATGGCCAGGACGAGGTCAGAGATTCGGGCGGCACTGCTCTCAATTTCGTTCAGCAGGTTCACAATTTCGACTGAAGCCGCCAACCGGACGAGGGCGGCACGAGCAGTATCAGGGCCCAGTTTCGCGAACAACGATTCCAGGACATCGGGTCTGATCCCCCGTTTCGCCAAGTCAGCCGACAGTTGCCACAGATCATTTTGTCCATGGCTGCGCAGCAGAGAATCGATTTCCTGCTCAAGATCGCTGACCTCCAGTGTGTCGAGTGGAGGCTGATCGCTTCGAGTAATTGAAGCTTCGAGGTTATCAATCTCTGCTTTCTGTGCCGCCGTCAGCTCCCGGCGCCCCAATTCGTGACTGGCGTCCTTGATGCGTTTCAGGATATCGCGCAACTGGCTCGCGGCCCGCTTCGCCGCTGAGGCAGGGTTGTTGAGCTCGTGCGCCAGCCCCGCCGAAAGCTTTCCCAGCGCAGCCAGCCGATCGCGTTGTTGCTCAACTCGGGTGGTTTCGCGAATCCGGTCGGCCATGACGCCCACCAGACGCTTCGCCAACTCGGGCATCCTCTGGATGAGCTCGGGAAAAAGGCGGGCCGGAAACCGCAGAATTCGGCCGTCGCTGTTTGCCCTTCCCGTGACGGTGAACTCCTTCATCCTGGAAAATGGCAGGGCTCCGGTGACATCGCCGAGCTTGCTGCCAAACAGGACGGTTTCGCCGGCCCGTTCCCCTCTCCACTGAAATTGGCCGTCCAGAATCACGAACATCCAGTCCGCGGGATCCCCTTGGCGCGCGTAGATGTCGCCCGCCTTGAGGTGGATCTCCTCCGTGTGCGCCAGGAACCACGCCATCTGGTCTCCCGGCAAGCCAGCAAATATGGGGAAGCGCGCGAGTTCCGATTGGTCTGCCATCTAAACTTTGCTCAAATACTGGTGAATGAACTGCACAGCCACGGATCCTTCGCCGACGCCGGAGGCTACCCGCTTGACCGAGCCATGCCGCACATCTCCTACCGCAAAGATTCCGGGAATATTGGTTTCGAGGAGAAAGGGGTCTCGGTCGAGGTTCCATCGTTTCGGACGGTTGCCCTCGCGAATAAGATCCGGCCCGGTGAGGATAAATCCACGCTCATCCCGCTCGACCAGATCCCCAAGCCAAGTGGTCTGCGGCAAGGCTCCTATGAAGATGAACATGGCAGCCGCGGAAACGCGCTCGACCTTGTTGGTGTCGGAACAATGCACGGAAATCTCTTCGAGATGGGACTCGCCATGGACTTCAGCTACGCTGGCATGCGTCCACAACTCGATGTTGCGCATTTGCTTAATCTGATCAATCAGGTACTGAGACATCGTGCTCGACAGCGAGTCCCCGCGCACCAGGATGTAGACTCGATCCGCGTACTTGGCGAAGTTCATGGCTGCCTGTCCTGCGGAATTGGCCCCACCCACCACATAAACGATTTCCCCTTTGCAGGACAAAGCCTCGGTCGCACCGCCGCCGTAGTAGACCCCGGCGCCCTGCAGCCGGTCGATTCCAGGGGCCTCCAGACGCCGCCATTGCACTCCCGTAGAAATCATCAGCGCGTGACAGGAAATCTCACTGCCGTCGGCCAATTTTAGGATCCGGTACGAACCTTCGGTCCGAATCCCGACGACTTCCTGAGGAGAGAGAATCTCCACTCCAAAACGCTGCGCCTGAACAACCGCACGACGGGCTAGATCCGCACCACTTAAACCAATCGGAAAGCCGAGATAATTTTCAATTCGCGAGCTCATTCCCGCCTGGCCGCCAGGGGCTTCCCGTTCAATCATCACCGTGCTCAGCCCTTCCGAAGCACCGTAGACGGCCGCTGCCAGACCAGCGGGTCCACCACCTACAATCGCCAGTTGGTAGAAATTCGTCTGCGCACGTGTGCGTAAGCCGACTTTTTGGGCCACCTGAGCCGGCAGGCTTTCGAGAAGCTTCGTTCCATCGGGAAAAAGCACGACGGGCAGGTTGGTGGCCTCAGGCCCCAAGGCGTCCAGGAGCCGCTTGGTCTCCGGATCGTTGGCGCTGAGCTCAACGTCGATCCAGTGGTAAGGAACTTGGTTTCGCGACAGGAAATCTCGCAGTTCGTAAGAACGCGGCGACCAGCGCGTTCCGAGGACGCGGATTCCCTCGAATTTCGGGCGGTAAGACGCCTTCCAATCCTCCAACAGATCGTCCAGCTGCGGATATAGACGCTCTGCCGGTGGATCCCAGGGCTTCAGGAAGAAATAATTGATGCTGGCCTCATTGATGGCATTGATTGCGGCTGTGGTGTCGGCATAAGCCGTAAGCAAGGCCCTCTTGGCCTCGGGGTAGATGCGCATCGCCTCCTGCAAGAACTGGACTCCGTCCATCCGCGGCATCCGCTGATCGGCAAGTAGCAGAGCTACGCTATCGTCCCGTACTTTCAACTGTTTCAAAATGTCCAATGCCCGTTCGGGAGAGTCGCTGCCTACCACCCGGTAGTCGGCGCCGTAGTGGGAACGCAGGTCGCGCTCGATTGCCCGCAAAACATCGGAATCATCATCCACGCTCAACAAGATTGGCTTCGGCATGACTGCTCTCACATCTGGTTTTCAAGAGCTTGATTGCGGAGAGAGGCATATGGATACAAAAAACTTGTATCACGGATCTCCAGTTGCCTGCATCCCGGACGATGGGCTCGCATCGGATTCATGGCCACTCCCGCCCGCAGCTCGCACGACCGCGGGCGGGCAACTCTCGCAAAACTGGTGGACACACGGATCGACCTGGGTTTTGACTTAAACTTGTCTTACTTCTTAATCTGGAGGCTGTCTTGCCCGGCTTGCCGAAAATCCCACCTGGCCTTAAGAAACGCGCCGCCCAAATCAATGTGCTTCTCATGGATGTCGATGGCACGATGACCGATGGAGGCGTTACCCTGCTCTCGCAGACCGATGGCACGGCGCTCGAGATTAAGACCTTTGACGCGCACGACGGCCAGGGTCTCACCTTGGCGCAGACTGCCGGCCTGCGTACGGGCTGCATCACCGGACGCGAAAGTTCGGCACTGCTTCGTCGCGCCCGGGAGATGAAGATGGAGTTCATTTACATGAAACAGCCCCTCAAAATGCCGGCTTATGAAGAGATTCTCGAGAGGGCGGGAGTCTCCGATTCTGCCGTCGCCTTCATCGGCGACGATCTGCCGGATATCCCTTTACTGCGCCGTGCCGGGCTCGCGGTTGCAGTGGCCGATGCCGTCCCCGAGGTAAAACAAGTGGCGCATTACATTACCAGGACCCCCGGTGGCCGGGGTGCAGTCCGCGAAACGGTTGAGCTGATTCTCAAGTCCAAGGGTGTTTGGGCTGCGCTGATCGATAAAGCTCGCGCCTGATCCTGACGCGTTCGATCGGTCGGTGGCGCTCAACGGATTGCCCTCTGTGACGAGCTTCTCCTCGTTCCACAATTTCGCATGAAGGGAGTCGAGGGCCCATCCCAAGATGCAGGGGTTTCTTGCTACCTCGAGAGGTGGGGCGAAGATACCCCGTCCGGGTTAGGGAAAACCAACCCCTTAAGCTCCAGGGTCGGTGAGAACAGCCGAAATTCGCGCGCCAGGAAACGCTCAACTTATGCCGGGACTGCGCTAGGAATAACTCCTGGTTGAGGCTCGCCACTAGGCCGCTCGAGGGCTGCGCGCCAGGGTCTCGGAAACAATGGTCTGGGCTTCCTCTTCGATCCGTCGCAGGTGATCCTGGCCGAGAAAGCTCTCGGCGTAGATCTTGTAGATTTCTTCCGTGCCGGAAGGACGTGCGGCAAACCACCCGTCCTTGGCCATTACCTTGATTCCTCCGATCTGGTTGCCGTCACCGGGGGCGGCGTTCAGAATCTGCTCGACTGGTTCCCCGGCAACTTCGGTAACGTGAATGTCGGCCGGGGACAATCTTTCGAGAGCGGCCTTTTGTTCCGGAGTGGCAGGGGCGTCGATGCGCTCGTAAACCGGATCCCCCAGGTCCCGGGTTAACCCACGGTAAACTTCGCCCGGATCTCGGCCCAGGCGCGCCGTGATTTCCGCCGCAAGCAAGCAAGGAACGATTCCGTCCTTGTCCGTGGTCCACACCGTGCCGTCGCGTCGCAGGAAGGAAGAACCGGCACTTTCCTCGCCCCCGAAGCCGAGCCACCCACCCAGCAGGCCTTCGACAAACCACTTAAAGCCCACCGGCACTTCGTAGAGCCGCCGCCCGAGCCGTGCGCTGACACGATCGATCAAGCTAGTGCTCACTACGGTTTTCCCGACGGCGACCTCGGGACGCCAGTTCTGTCGGTTGGCGAATAGGTAGTTGACGCAGGCCGAGAGGTAGTGATTTGGAGGCAGCAACCCGCTCCCTTGGGTGACGATGCCGTGACGGTCGTGGTCGGTATCGCTGGCAAACGCAAGGTCGAACTTATCTTTCAGAACGATGAGTCTCTGCATGGCGTAAGGCGAGGAAGGATCCATGCGAATCCTGCCATCCCAGTCCACCGTCATGAAGCGAAAGGTCGGATCAATCGACCGGTTCACGATCGTAAGATCGAAACCGTAGCGCTCCGCAATCCGCGGCCAATAATCGATGCCTGCACCTCCGAGGGGATCCACGCCGAGCCTGATTTTGGAGTCGCGGATCGCCGTCATGTCGACAACACTGTCGAGATCATTGACATAGGCACTGAGGAAGTCGTGTTTGTGTGTGGTGGGAGCGTCGAGCGCTTTTCGATAGAGCGTTCGCCGAACACCCTCGATCCCTCTCTGGAGAAATGCATTGGCCTTCGATTCAATCCAGGAAGTTACCTCGAGATCGGCTGGTCCTCCGTGCGGAGGATTATATTTGAATCCGCCGTCCTCCGGCGGATTGTGCGACGGCGTGATTACGATACCGTCGGCGAATCCTGTCTTTCGCCCTTTGTTGTAACCCAGAATCGCGTGGGACACAGCCGGAGTTGGCGTGTACGGGGTGCCCTCGGAAAGCATGACTTCGATGTTGTTGGCGGCCAGCACTTCGAGCGCACTGGCAAAGGCAGGTTCCGACAGTGCGTGAGTGTCCATCCCCAGAAACAGCGGCCCGTCAATGTTCTGCAGTTTGCGGTAGTCACAAATCGCCTGCGTGATTGCCAGGATGTGCCATTCGTTGAAGGCCACGTCGAAAGCGGATCCACGATGGCCCGACGTGCCAAATAGAACTCGCTGTCTCGAGTCACTCGCATCGGGCCGCAACTCGTAGTAGGCGGTGACGAGTTTCGAAACATTGACCAGGATCGAAGGGTCAGCCGGCTTTCCGGCGGCGGAGCTAATTTTCACGTGTCACCTCCTAGGAGCGTCGGCTCGCGGCCCTCTGTTGTCACTGGCTTGCTGCCGTTTGTGGCATGCGCCGAACTCTGCCAGGAGACAACCCTAACAACCGAATTCTCGAACCCAACCGATCCTCCGCCGCTACCTGCTCCTCAGCGGGCCAGAAGAATCGCACTCGATCGAGCTTCAAGGGAAAAACTGATCTGGGCTTCGAACAAGGGCTCCTTCCCTACCGGGTACACATCCTCGGGGGCAGCCCGGGAAGTATCCACGGCCACACGCCAAATCCTATGCTGCAGGGCAGGAATCGCAAAGTCTACGGCGTCAAGGCCGGCGTTGAACATGAGGAATAAGTCGGGTTCTGATTGTCCAAGAATCAAGCAGGCAAACGATTTCTGCCGCGGGTCGGTCCAGTCGGGAGTTGCGCCCTGTGGCCCGAACCATTTGATGTCGGCGTCGGTGTAAAAAACATCTTTTCGCAGCACGGCATGGGCTCGGCGGAACACCATCATTTCTCGAGTGAAACGATGAATCTCCTTGTGTCTTTCGAGCAAGCTCCAGTCGAACCAGCTTACCTCGTTATCCTGGCAGTACGCGTTATTGTTCCCGCGCTGCGTTCGACGAAATTCGTCTCCGCCGAGCAACATGGGGACTCCTCGAGAGACAAAAAGGCTCAGCAGGAAGGTCTTAATGAGACGATTGCGCAGTCCCTCGACGGAGGGAGATTCGCTCGGCCCCTCGACTCCGCAATTGTCACTGTAATTGGCATCCGTACCGTCTTGGTTGTATTCGCCATTCTCCTCGTTGTGTTTCTGCGCGTAGCAGACCAGATCGTTCAGTGTGAACCCGTCATGAGAAGTGACGAAGTTGAGGCTGCTTGCGGGTCCCTTCCCGGATCCTTGGTACAAATCCGAGCTTCCGCAGATGCGCTGGGCGAATTGTCCCATCATGCCCGCATCGCCGCGCCAGAAACGGCGCACATCATCTCGAAAGCGGCCATTCCATTCCGCCCAGCGGCATTCGGAGAAACTCCCCACTTGATAGGCGCCGCCCGCGTCCCAGGCCTCGGCAATCAGTTTTACGTCACGCAGAATGGGATCCTCCGCGATGCTTTCGAGCAGGGGAGCATTGCGGAGAATATTCCCCTGTTGATCCCGACCAAGGACGGAAGCAAGGTCGAAGCGAAAGCCGTCCACGTGGGTGCGCATGACCCAGTGACGGAGCACATTGATAACGTACTCCCTTACGACCGGGTGGTTTGCGTTGAGAGTATTGCCCACCCCGGAAAAGTTCTTGTAGTACCTGCGATTGTTCTCCAGCATGTAAAAGACCGAGTTCTCCGTACCGCGCAGGCAGATCGTCGGTCCCGTCTCATTTCCCTCAGCCGTGTGGTTCAAGACGATATCCAGGATCACCTCAATGCCGGCACGATGGAAAGTCTTGACCATCTGCCGGAATTCGAGCGTTTGTCGTCCCGGCGATCCTTGGATGCCGTAGGACTCCTTGGGAGCAAGAAACGCGACGGGATCGTAGCCCCAATAGTTCTTCAGTCTCTCCCTGGTCCTTGGATTGAGGCGGGTCGATTCGTTTTCGTTGAATTCTAGAACCGGCATCAACTCGATCGCCGTCACCCCCAGGTCCTGGAGATAAGGGATCTTTTCGACCAATCCGCGGAAAGTTCCGGGATACGGGACACCCGACCTGGGGTGAACCGTGAAGCCGCGAACGTGGGTTTCGTAAATGACGGTGTCTGACAGAGGACGCTTCAGAGGCAGATCACCCTCCCAGTCGAAGTAGTGGTCCATGAAGACGCATTTCGGGGCGACACCGCTGTTATCGACGGTAGAAATAGATAAATCGGCTAAATTGCTGGACGAATCATAGCCTCGCGCGGCTCGAAAATTCCAGTCCCTCACCCCGGCAATGGCTCTCGCAAACGGATCCAGAAGCAGCTTATGCGGGTTGAACCGATGGCCTTCCTCCGGCTGATATGGCCCATCGATCCGATAGCCGTAGAGTTGACCCGGGGGAATCCCTCGCACCCAGACATGCCAGACATCGCCGGTCCGGTGGCGCACCGGGTCCAAATCGATAGTTCTGAAGGCAGAATCGTCATCAGGATTCTGGTAAAACTCGAGACGAACGCGCGTCGCGTGCCGACTGAACAAAGCGAAATTAACTCCGTCCCCGCGTTGATGCGCACCCCACGGCAGGGGAGTTCCGGTGCGAACTTCACCCCTCTCAGATGGTATCCCGAGGTCACGCAGCTGATTATGGTCGATCGCTAATCCAGTCATTGAGCTCCACCATTCCCGACCGCTCCACAGTGATAATCGAGCGCCACTGCCTTTCCGTCGGTCGAGTTCGAAGCCGTGCAACCTCAAACCCCTTCCCCCCACCGGATGAAAACCGAGTGCCCAGAAAGCCGGGGTGCGCCACTCTCACGCTTGGGCCCACGATTCGAACCCGCATTGCTGACGGGCCTATTTTCATTGTCTGCCAACCCAGCTGCCGGTGCATCACGTAATCGAAGTTCTTTTTGCTACCCCGGAAGGGCGGGTTGGGGATAACCCAATCGTGGTATTCTTTGCCCTGCACCGAGAATTCTACCGTCTTGCCTCCTCTCCCTCTCGTTCGGACCGTGGAGCCAAGACTGCCTGGAAAGATTGTGGTGGTGAGAAGAGCCGAATCGACTGCGCAAACCACTGCGCAAGAAGAATCGCGCGGATCGTAAAGGCACGGCCATCGGAATCCGGTGGAGGAGTGTACGATGACAACTTTGGGAGAAAGAGACGTAGCAGAGGTCAGGGCTGAAGGAAAGCATCTCCGTATGTTCTGTGAGTTTACCGATGTTGGATTCACGGCAATGGTATACGACGTCGGATTGGATCAAAAGATCATGGACGAGATAGCCACCAGTTTTGAGGACGGAAGACGGATGTGTGAAGAATGCGTAAAGCGGTATTTAGCCGGCGCGATTCCGAAGATTACCTGGCTGCATCAACCCGCGACTGCTGCTTAGAACAGCCCTTCAGGATTCATACTTCCAAGAGCCACCGACCATGGTACGCTCCACTCGGATCTTGACCAGCTCCGACGGGTCCGTCTTAAACGGATCCTGAGCGAGCACGACCAGGTCGGCGAATTGCCCCGGCCGAACCGAGCCCTTCAGATTCTCCTCGAAGGACGCGTAGGCGCCATGGACCGTGCCGCAGCGAATCGCCTCTTCGAGCGAGATCCGTTGATTTGCGCCCCAGACGTTCCCTTTCATGTCCGTCCGCGTCAGCTGCGATTGCAGCCACATCATCGGATTCGAAGGGCTGGCGGTGTAATCGGAGGAATCCGTAGGACGCAGTCCGGCATCGAGGAAACTCCGCATGGGAAACATGTGCGTTGTGCGCTCCTGGCCGTAGAAGTGCATCACGTCGCCGTGAAAATAGATGTAACAGGAAAACGGCACGGGAATCGCCTCGAGTGCGCGCATTCGCACGATGAGCGGATCGTTCGGCAGGGTGCAATGCTCAATGCGGAAACGCGAGTCTTTTTTCGGCATTTCCTTCTGGATCTGCTCGTACACTCCGAGGATACGGTTGATCGCCAGGTCGCCGTTAGCGTGGGTAGCCAGCTGCCAGCCCGCCCGGTGCGCCTTGGCCCCGATTTCGTAAAGCTGCTCGCGGCTAGAGAGCTGCAATCCGGTGTAGTCGTTCGGAATGCCGATGTAGGGTTGCGAGAGCCATGCGGTCCGCTCCGAGATGGAGCCGTCCGCGTATTGCTTCACCCCACCGATGCGCACCCATTCGTCTCCGAAGCCGGTATGAATCCCGGCAGCCATGAATCGATCGAGAGAAGCGGCGGAGATATGACAGTACACCCGCATGGCGAGTTCCCCGGCATCCCGCGCGTCCTGGTAACCCTCGACATCCTGGGGCGAAGCGTCGGCATCGCACACCGAGGTGACTCCGTTGCTGGTAAAGAGCTTCGAGATCAGTGCCGTACCCTGGCGGTAGTCCTGGCGGGTATTTGTCTGCGGAATCAGTCTCAAGAAGATTTGTGCCGCAGCATCGCCCACAAAGCCGGTAAGCTGCCCAGTGGAATCGTGCTCGAAGCGACCGCCTGCCGGATCGGGCGTTTGGTCGGTGATCTTCGCTAGCCGGAATGCCATGGAGTTCACGAATGCCGTGTGGCCGCCACGATGTTGCACCAGCACCGGATGATCGCCCACCGCCGCGTCGAGATCCTGCCGATTGATCGGTCGGGGAGTTTTGCCATCGTCGTAAAGGAATCCGAGCACCCATTCCCCGGGCGGGGTGTCGAGCGCACGCTCCCGCAGGGCCGCTTGGATCTTTTCAATGGAATCTTTGTCGCATGCTACTTTGTGCAGATGTTCGATGCCCGATTCGACGGGATGGGCATGCGCGTCGTTAAAGCCGGGAAGCACGCTCTTGAAAGCCAGGTCGAGCTTGCGTGTGCGCCCGGTAGCCATGGGCAACACCTCGTCATTCGAGCCCACAAGCAAGAACCGTCCGCCGCTGATAGCCACCGCCTGCGCTCGGGGCAAGCCTTCATCCATAGTCCAGATGTCTCCGTTATACAAGATCATTTCCGGCTCCTGGCTGCGCAGATTCGGCAGCGCCAGCAGGCTGCTCACACCGAACATGAAACTCCGGCGGGAAATTGAGTGCATCCCATCACCTCGCAAAAAACAGTTCCCCTTCAGATTGATCCGTCACGATCATTCTTGCTTCCGATGCAGGCTGCGGATACCCATCCACGGTTGCGGGAACTGGAGCGGCCTCTAGTGTAAACTTGTGTCAAGGTTCGGTTCCTATAGGTAATATTTTTCAGCGAAAAAAGCATGAGCGTGTCCCAACCCGGAGTGCGCCGATGGCCCCGTTACAAAGTTGAACTGCGCCTGAAGGTCTTGGTGCTAGAACAGGGCAAGCGAACCTCAGTGTTCGGTCGCAGCAGCAGTCTCAGCCAAGGCGGCATGGGCGCCTACATTCCATGCGAGATGACGCTCGGAGCCGCGGTTCTTCTCGAGCTGACCCTTCCCGGTTCCGATAAGGAAGTCAGAATAACCGCCGTCGTACGCACTGCAGAAGGCTTCCGCTACGGGCTGGAATTCGAGCACTTGCCAGACGATGTCCGCGCCATGATTGTCAAGAGTTGCGAAGGCTCCAGTTTGATGTGACGGTTCACGGTCTTGGCCGTTCACAAGTTCTAGAAATTCTCGGGATCCGCACCTTCGAGGGCATCCCAGCCCATTTTCCCAATGGACAGTCCATCGACCTGTCAATGATGACAGTGTACTGCACTCGTTCACTCGCACTAGATTAGCGGACGCAGAATTCGGACTTCCAGTGATTTCATGCTTTCAATAGTCAGGAGGAATAGATGATCATGCCACGCCCAACCGCACTCGTCCTGCTAGTGTCGATAGGACTGGTTGCAAGCGCCTTGCCGTCACCTCGGCCAGGCTCACCATCTGCCCAAGCGTCCACCCAGCAGGCCCCGGCTCAAGGTTCCGTAGACCAAGACATCGATTTGCTTCGCAAAGACATCCGGTCTCAGAAGAAGCAGCTGATTGCGGCCAATCTGAAGCTGACCGATAAGGAGGCGGAACAGTTCTGGCCTATTTACGATCAGTACACCGCCGAACTGGTAAGAATCAACGATAAGAAATACGCGGTGATTAAGCAGTATGCTCAAAACTATGACACCCTAACGGATGATCAAGCGGTGGATCTCATGCGGCAGGCTATTGAAGTGGATGGATCCGTTTCCCAGTTGAGGCTGAAATATATCCCAATCTTCCACAAGGTCATTTCGGGCAAAAAGACGGCGACGTTCTTTCAACTCGATCGCAGACTGGTGGGGGTTATCGACCTTCAATTGGCGTCTCAGATTCCTTTGGTCGAGCAATAGGCAGGACAAGCGGTTGCGATGCCGCGCAAGTGTGAGAATTCGCCCGCGGCAACGCGGAGCGACGGACAACAACCAACGAAAAGACTTGTTCTTGATGTCCCGGGTATAGCGGTTGCGGAGATGCCATCCCCAGGCGGTGGCGGTTGGGTGGCTCTTTCCGACCGTGCTTTCGCTTTTCGAGGAGATTTGGACCTCGTCAGGCCACTCCGGGACATCCCTACCTCCGGATGGGTCACCGGGGATGATGGGGAAATACGATGGATATCCCTGCCAGGTCCCCAGTCTTCACTCAAATCGGGCAGATCTCCTCTTTCCCTTCCAGCCGGGTCAATCGGCGCGCTGTGCCGGGGTCGGATTAGCAAAACTACTAGGTGACTTTTCGGCAGACATCCGCGACCCTACTAAGCAAATCGGCGCCAGACTCGCGGGACGCCGGACGGGAGATCTACGTCGCGTGTTTAAGGGACGATTTGGAACTCCCACTCAAATTGCGGCCAAGGAGGAAACCATGGGATTTCTGGTTTGGATCGTGGTGGGACTCATTGCAGGATGGCTTGCTGGGCAGGTGATGAAGGGTGGAGGATACGGGATCTTTGCCGACATCATTCTCGGGATCCTCGGTGGTCTTCTGGGTGGCTGGGTTTTTAGCCTCTTGGGAATTTGGCCAGGTGGAGGCATGATAGGGTCGGTCATAGTGGCATTTGTCGGCGCTCTAATTCTGGTTTGGATCACCCGCTTGCTGAAAAGGGCTTAGCCGGGGTTTCTTGCGCAACCAAGGCCCACGGTTGCTATCGGGTAGTGTTGGTCCGGATTTTCAGGCGTCATTTCGCGCACGGTGGGCCGGCAACGTAATCCACGCAAGATGACGCGCACATTCAGGAAGAGTGCTCGACGGCCGTCAAGAGTTCCTGAGGGCTGGCAATAGTATTCATGCCCCTGAGAGGCGTAGTATTTGCCTCGCGTCGGGATGGTTTTCGAACCGTTCGAAATGGCGGCACTTGGATGTCTCCTCTCTCGCTTGGTACTACGTTGGTGTTACGGCGATGGTAGCGGGCCTCGCCCTCCTACTCATCACCGGTATCCAGAGTCAAATCCGCAGCGATCGCTACATTTGAGCGCTCTGCTCCTGTCTGCGATCTTGAATCTGTTGGGCTTCGAGCCCTTTCCAGACGACTCACGATTACGAAATCTTCCCGGGGCAATTCGAAGGGCTCGGAGTAAGATTGCGCGGAACCGCTACACTGTTGGCCATGCGGCAAGCGCAGGCACGCTCGCCTCTCCAATTCTTAGAGCCAACCGCTCCTGCCCATTGGTACACCTGGAGGTGTGCATGTTTCGTCTGTTGCCCCAAACAACCTTCTTCGTCGCCCTTTCGATGGTGGCGGCTTCGCCCGGTCGCGGACAAAATCCACCGAACGCTCCCGCCCAGCCGGCAGGCGCGGTTCACACCGAGGACCAGCCCAGTCGTCCCCGGTTGAAGATCGGAGTTGCGCTCGAGGGTGGAGGCGCCTTGGGACTCGCGCACATCGGCGTCCTCAAATGGTTTCAAGAAAACCACATCCCCATCGATTACATCGCTGGAACCAGCATGGGCGGGCTGGTCGCGGGATTGTACGCCACGGGAAAAAGTCCACAGCAACTCGAGGAACTAGTGAAGCAACAGAACTGGGACGTGATCATCGGCGGCCAGATGCCCTATCGCGAACTGTCGTATCGCCGCAAAGAAGACGCCCGCGATTTTCAGAACTCCATCGTTCTCGGGCTCAAGCACGGCCTTTCCGCTCCATCCGCGCTGAATCCCGGACGCGAAATCAGTCTGCTCATCGACCGTGAGACCCTACCCTATTCCCAGCTGGAATCATTCGATGATCTTCCGATTCCGTTTCGCTGCGTGGCGACCGAGCTGGTGTCGGGGCAAGAAGCAGTTTTTTCGCGCGGCCCTTTGCAGCAAGCCCTGCGTGCGACGATGTCGATTCCAGGCGTATTTTCTGCAGTTCACGACAACGGCAAGGTTTACGTCGACGGAGGTTTGCTGGGCAATCTGCCTACCGATGTAGTGCGAAGCATGGGCGCCGACGTTGTCATTGGTGTGCATCTGGACGTGGCCCCGGCCAATCCGCAAGAAATTCAATCTCTCTTCAGCGTGCTGGGGCGCTCGGTTGACGTCCTGATTCGGGAAAACGAGATTCGGGGACTGGCCAATGCCGACCTGGTGGTTAAGGTCGATTTGCACGCCTACAACTCGATGCAGTATGACAAAGCCGATGAAATCATTCGACTCGGGAAGGACGCAGCCGAGCAGAAGCGAAATGTTCTCTCCGTCTATTCGCTCACGAGCGCTGCCTGGCAGGATTATCTCGGAACCAAGCAGGCGCGCGAAAAGAGCGCGGTCCCGGTTCCCCAGTTCGTGCGAGTGGAGGGCACAGATCGGCAGTCGGCCCAACACCTGGAAACCTTCCTCCGCCCGTTGATTGGAAAACCGATCGATCCGGAAGTGATGGACAACCTCTTGACTCGTTTGACCGGCTTAGGCAAGTACGATGCAGCCGATTACCGGTTAGCGACCCGTCAGGGCCAGAACGGTCTGATCATCTTTGTGCACGAGATGAGCTACGCACCACCCACGCTTCGACTCGCCTTCGACATCGATGGCTCCGAAAGCAATGACGTCACCTTCACTTTGCTATCGCGGCTCACCTTGATGGACATCGCCGGCTTCCGGTCGGAGTGGCGGACAACCCTCGAGTTTGGGAACACCTATGGCGTCCAAACCGAGCTGTACAAGCCGCTCAATGCCACGACCAAGTGGTTTGTAGCGCCCCGCATCGACGCCACCGATACCGCCTTCAAGATTTACTCGCAGAGTAATCCAGTCGCCGATTATCGCATCGCGCAGGCCGACATCGGCGGAGACCTAGGCTACCAGTTCAATCGCTTCACCGAGCTGCGCTGGGGCTACGAGGTCGGCTACCACAGCGCCTACCTACGCTTAGGAAAACCTGATTTCACCTCCTATTCGGGGCTTTTGAGTAATGCGCGGCTGCACTTTGTGAGCGATCATCGCGATGATCCTGTGGTTCCCCGCAGCGGCACCAGCCTGGAAGCGACATTTCGCTGGTATGACGCGTACCCGGGTGCGACGACATCGTTCCCCTTAATTCAGGCTCAGGCAGATTATTTTCATCCTGTGAGCCGGCTGGGCTCGGTTTATGCCAGTGCAGGAGGTGGCTCCAGCTTCGGCTACAGCAACATCGGCGAGCCCCAGTTCTTCCTGGGGGGACCACAGAGGCTGAGCGCGTACGGAACCAACGAACTGTTTGGCGATCAGTATTACATCGTGCGTTTGGGCTACCTCCACAATCTGCTGACGCTGCCGCCGTTCGTCGGCAAATCCGTATATGCGACCGGAGCCTACGAATTCGGCAAAATGTACAACTTCCCGGGGAACGAAAGCAATTTCCCCAACGATGTAGCCGCCGGCGTCATTGCCGAGACCGTCGCGGGACCGCTCTTTCTGGGGGCGAGCGTGGGAGATACCGGTCACAAAAAATGGTTTTTCCAATTGGGGCACATCTTTTAGCATCCTCCAGAGATTTCTGACGTCGATCGCCTCTATCCCGGATCGATCCCGCTGAGCTGCGCGACTCTATTGCCTGACAGTCTTGTCGGGCCGGCATCGGAGCGCTTCGTGCGCTCTCAAAGTGGGTCCTCCAGTTGGCTGTGATGTATGAGGCTATGTTATAAAACCTTATCCCTTTTTTCTTTGTGCCTGCATGAATGGCCGCCATGCCACTGCGCCCCAGCCCTTGCTCAAGCTGGATTCTGCCTTCTCTACTTTCCTCGCGGCTTCGATCGTCGGGCTTTTGTGTTACGGGGCAGCCAGGCTTGGGGGCGCATTCATGCTGCGTCCTCAAAACGTTTGGCCTCTTTGGCCGGGTAACGCTCTGTTGGTTGCGGTTTTGTCCTTGACGCGGCGCAAAGCCTGGCCGTTTCTCATCACGGCAGGACTTGCCGGATTTCTGCTGTACGACTTGCCGGCGGGTCTCACAATTCGTGCCACCAGCTTACTGATTCTGGGAGATACGGTAGAGGTTCTGGTCGCGACCTTAGGGCTCAGCTACGCCGTCGGACCTGTTGCTCGCCTGAACAACGTAGGATCCCTGCTCAGGTATTTGCTTTTCGCCGTAATTCTCGCCCCTATTTCTACAGCCTTCACCGGAACCGTCGCCCTGGGCGGCAGCTACTGGGACATGGGCAGGATCAGCTTTCTTACCGAGGCATTAGCTCTGCTCACCCTAACCCCGGCAATATTGGGAATCGTCCATGTGGCGCTCACCTGGCGTCTGCAGTCGGGGGCTTATTTTCTTGAAGCCGCCCTGATGATCACTGGCTTGTTTTTGTCCGGGTACATCACGTTTGTTGCTTCTGGCAGTAGTCGGCCCGAGCTTCTCTACCTGCTCGTTCCGTTTCTGCTGTGGTCCGCCTTGCGCTTTGGAACCGTGGGCACCAGTACGGCACTTACTGTCATTGCCTTTCTTTCGATCTTAGGGGTTGTACACGGGCACGGTCCTTTCACTGCACGCGGCCCGCTCGATGACGTTTGGTCGCTGCAAGTTTTCTTGTTGTTCGCCGGGACCTCTTTCATGTTTCTCGCAGCCCTGGCAGAAGAGGACCAGCTGGCCGACCGCGCACTGCGCGAGAGCGAGAAGCGGTTCCGGTTGGTCGCCAACAGCGCACCGGTGATGATCTGGATGTCAGGTCCCGACAAACTTTGCAATGACTTCAATCAGCCCTGGCTGGACTTTACCGGCCGACCGATGGAGGCGGAGCTGGGAAATGGGTGGGCGGAAGGCGTGCACCGCGAAGACCTCGAACGTTGCCTCGAGACCTACACGCAGTCGTTTGATCGGCGCGAAAGTTTTCGTTTGGAGTACCGCCTCCGCAGGCACGATGGTGAGTACCGCTGGGTTCTGGACAATGGGGTTCCCCGCTTCCACCTCGATGGTTCTTTCGCAGGTTACATCGGATCGTGCATCGATGTAACCGATAAAAAGCGTGCAGAACGTAGACTCGCACAAGCCAGCGAGCGCTTGCACCTCGCGATGGAAGCCGGGCACATTGGCGGTTGGGAGTGGGACATTAAGACGGGAGAGAGCATCTGGTTTGGGAAGGCAAATGTTCTTTTGGGAATGACCGCCGACGAACACTCCGGATCGGTGCAAGCCTTCTGGGATCGTGTGCATATCGAGGATCGTGGGCCGTTGCTCAGCGCCCTCGATACGGCCAAGCGGACCCACGCCCAGTTCAATCATGAGTATCGTGTGGTCTGGCCGGATGGAACCCTGCATTGGTTGCGATCGCGCGGGAGTTACTTCTACGCAGCCGATGGCAGCCCGGAGCGAATGCTGGCCATCTCGGTGGACATCACGGAACCTAAGCGTGTCCAAGAGGCGCTTCGCGAGAGCGAAGAACGGTTCCGGTTTGCTGCACAGGCCGGCAGAATGTTTGCCTACGAGTGGGACCTTACGACCGATGTTGTCATTCGATCCGAGGAGTGCGCCACCATCCTCGGTTTGACCGGCGACGTAACCCGCACTACCGATCGACAGCTGATGGCCAGCATTCACCCGGAGGACCGAGCCCGGCTGACCACCGCAGTGAAGGAGCTGACCCCGGAACACCCTGTCTATCGAACCGCCATCCGCGTCTCGCGCCCAGATGGTGGCGTGGTTTGGCTGGAAAGAACAGGGCGCGGATTCTTCGATGCGCAAGGAAAGCTGATGAAGGTGATCGGGATGGCGGTCGACATCAGCGAGCGCAAACAAGTCGAAGACACTGTGCGGCAAAGTGAAGAGAGGTTCCGCAGCGTTTTCCGGGATGCGGGCGTGGGAATGATCATCGTCTCACCCGACGGCCGATTTCTCTCTGCCAATGCCACATTTTGCGACTACCTTGGCTTTAGCGAGGCGGAACTCCTCGAAAAGTGTGTTGAAGATATTACCGTCCCGGCAGACTGGCCGGCTTTCTCACGAAAACTGAATGACGCCATTACCTTGGGACACACCTTCAAAAGGATCGAGAAACGTTGCCTGCACAAGAGTGGACGTATCGTCCACACCCAGAGCAGCGCGTGTTTAATCCGAGATCGCAGCGGTCAACCGCAATATTTTGTCGGCGAGGTTCTGGACGTTACCGAGCATAAGCAGGCGGAAGAGGCGCTCTCCAGTATTAACCGGAGGCTAATCGAGGCTCAGGAGCAGGAACGAATCCGGATCGCGCGGGAACTTCATGATGACATCAATCAGCGCCTGGCTTTGCTGATGGTCGAGATGGAGCAACTCAAGATGGACCTCTCGCGGCCGCAGGAAGAGATCGCCAACCGCATGAGCCAGCTGGCGATGCGAGTTAGTGAGATTTCGAGGGATGTGCAGGTGATATCGCACGAACTGCACTCATCGAAGCTGGAATACCTGGGGATGGTCGCCGCGATGAAGGCCTTCTGCAAAGACTTTGCCGAGCGGCAGAAACTTAAGATCGAATTTGATTCTGAGCCCATTCCGCCCGGTATCCCGTACGAGATTTCATTGTGCTTGTTTCGAGTCTTGCAGGAAGCCTTGCACAACGCTGCCAAGCACAGCCAGGTACTGTACTTCAAGGTACAAATCCGAGCGAACCCCGGTGAAATTTCTCTGCGGGTGTCGGATGCCGGCGTCGGATTCGATCCCGAAGCGGAGCGCGGCAATCGGGGTCTGGGGTTGGTGAGTATGAGGGAACGCATTCGCTTGGTGAAGGGAACGATTCGGATTGAATCGAAAGCGATGGGTGGAACCACCATCCAGGTTCGCGTGCCTTTCAAGGCGGACAGCAGCGCCGAACTGGCGGCGAGTTGACGTATCTTGGCTGCGCTCTTCGATGCCTGCTGCTTTGAGGAAATGCGTCGGTTCAGAGTTCTGGCGTGACTACAACGGCCTGCTGCCGACGCTTCGATATTGAGCTAGCGCTTCAGACTGGGCTGCGCAGGTAAGTCCGCCGCGGGTGCGTATTTTGCGATCACTGGTGCCGGGTGCTTCGTCGTCAGACTCTGTTGACTCGCACGCAACAGAACGACCGGCCCCCGGCACCAGCGCGCAGTCCAATGACGGTCGCCACGGCATTGGAGCTTTTCTTCCCCTGGGCAAAATGTAGAGGGTGCGGGGTAGTCCTGAAACTGTCAGTGTTGACAGTCATTCGAAGCCTTCAAGTTCAACTCAGATCTGCTTTCGCGGCCGAACTCAGGCTCCCAGGAAGCCTGCGAGACGAAGCATTTTCCGCGTCCGTCGATTACGTCGTCCAAACATTCCGTTGGCGGTCACATTTGAGCACCATCGCCACTTTTGTCCCGGCGAATGCGAATCGCTGATCAGGAACCAAATACAACGTGGTGCCGCATCGCATATTGGACGACTTCGGCATCGTTCCGCAGATGCAGGTTCCCCATGATGCGGTACTTGTGATAGGCCACCGTGCGGCTCGTGAGATTGAGCACCGCTGCCGCTTCCTTCATCGATTTGCCTTCGGCCAGCAACTGCAGAACTTCCATCTGCCGCTCGGTGAGCGAGGGTAGGGCTGAAGCCGGTTTGCTCTGAGAACTGGAAGCAGTTGATTGCAGCTGCGGCGATAAATAGCAGTCGCCATTTAACGCCCGATAAATAGCAGAAACCAGTTCAGCTGCAGCGGCAGTTTTTGGCAGATAACCGGACGCACCCCGGCGAACCGCCTCCGCTACCAGATCCGGATCGTGATTGACCGTCACATAGATAACCTTTACGTTCGGCAGCGTGCGCTTGATTCGTTGCGCCGCCTCAAGCCCATTGAGAACAGGCATACCGATATCCACGAGAATGACATCGGGCTGCAATCTTTGCGCTGTTTCGATCAGACTGCGTCCGTCATAAACCGTCGCAACCACATCAAACCTGCTAGCCAGCAGTTTGGTGAAAGCCTCAGCGATAAGAGCATGGTCATCGGCGATCAAAACGCGCGGGCGGCTGGCACCGTGCATGGGCACCCCCGGGAGAAACGCTGGAGTTTTTGAGAAGACCGAACGAACCGAACTACTTTCCGCAGTGTGATCGTAAGCCAGGAGACGACCCCTGGCTACTGTCAGTTTTGCTAGCCGTGCGACCTGTACACACTCGCAGGCTGTCACGCGGGACAGTCTGCATGCCTTCGTGTTCGAGCATAACGTTGGCAGCGATCAGAGCAGGCTCTACGATCCTGACTTCCCATTCTTCACGATCGTTAAGCTTGCCTGATTCTTGCCCGCGCCCTGTACGCGCGTACCAGTTTAAAGCCGAGTGCTTCCGCAAGAAATATCGGTCTTTTCGTACTCTCAGTGTTCGAAGCAGCAACGGATCGAGTTCAAGAAAGCCAGAGCAATTCCTTCCGCACGTTATCATCCGCGAGCATGTGAGCAGCACGACTGTGATTGCTCTTTCAACTTGTGCGATGTCACCGTGCCGCGGCTCCACAAACGTCAGGTCGACTTTCCCGTATGACCCATCCACGTTTCGCCCCACAGCGACGACGAAACGCAGGCCAAGACCGTGGTGACGGTCACCGCCTGGCATTCGGCTCGAGTATTGCACTCGCAGATCCCGATGTGCCAGAACCGCAGAACCTGATAATATCTGAAGGACTGAATCAGCCTGTGTCCTCGTTTCCCAGGCTTCAGGGTTCGGATCCAAGGACCTTCGTAAGCCACTGTAATTGTTAACAGTTCTTTTTAGCATCTCGGGGAAGATAATCCCTATCGTAGCGGCAGAGAGTCCCCGGACAACGTTTGAGCCTCTCACCCGCCACCTAGATGTCGAGTCGCTTGCCCTGGAGGAAGCATTATGGGACGCCCGGGGGTCTTGTTAGCGGATGACCACACATTGGTTCTGGAAGCCTTCAAACGGTTGCTGGAACCCGAATTCGACATTGTCGGGACCGTCTCCGACGGACTCTCTCTCCTGTCCTCAGCACCCAGCGCGAAGCCGGATGTAATCGTGCTCGACCTCGGCATGCCTCAATTGAGTGGCATGGAGGCAGGCGTGGAACTCAAGAAACTCCTTCCCCGCACCAAGTTGATTGCTCTCACCATGAACGAGGATCCCGATGTTGCCCGTGAAGCCTTGCGGCGCTGGGCGTCGGGATACTTGCTCAAGAAATCAGCTGGCTCGGAACTGGTCAAGGCAATTCATGAGGCTCTGCACGGACGCTCCTACGTGACCCCGGCGGTTGCGCAACAGTTGGAAGACGAGTTCGTGCGGGATCCGAGACAGGATCGTAAGAAGCAGTTGACGACACGTCAGAGAGAAGTCTTGCAACTGCTGGCCGAAGGCCGGACGATGAGAGAGACGGCCGACGAGTTACATGTTACTCCCCGTACCATTGCATTCCATAAATACCGAATTATGGAGGATTTCGGTCTGAAGACCAACTCGGATCTGGTCAAGTTCGCGATCAAACAAAGGCTGATCGCTCCCCTCTGAAGCGGGTCGGGTTGGTAAGCGATCTGAGCGAGGCGTATGTCGAGTGAAAAGCCGACGCAAGAACTCCGTGGATCTCCGACCATCTTCCGCGGCGTGGCTCTACCCTGAACCGCAACCGATTTAGTGATTTTCTCGAGGGGAAATCGTTTTCCAGTCCCGCTTCGTATCGACGACAGTCGAGCCCTTGGCGGTGGGCTTCGTCAAGGGCCTGATCCAGGGCACCCATGACCGAATTCCATGCGGCCAGGATAAGAACAAGCAGTGCCCAGAACAGGTCCATCACGAACCGTGGCACAACTTGACCGTTGGGCCAAGCTTCAAATTGTGGCCTCCCCACCACACTCGGCTCGCACCTGTCGCGCGCGGCGCGCCCGGACCGTGGGAGACTCAGCCCTGCCTTCACATTCCGCCAATATTGCGGAAGGTACAATCACACGCACTAACTTCGCCCCTAGGAAGAGAACCGCGACATCATCCAGCTGGCCGATCACTGGAATGAAGCTTGGGATCAATTGAATAGGACTCACAATATAACCCAGCGCACAAGCTGCGACGAACTTTGCCGACCACGGTACTTCAGGATGCCTGAGGATCAATGTCATCACTCGAGTCTGTCGAACCGCCGATCGCAATCTCCCATTCCATTTCGTCGATTGGATTTGAAGCCAACCGCCATTCGGTCCCGCAACTCTCTCTAGGATCCTCGATTCCATGGAATGCACCTTAGGCTGCGGCTCGCCTGTTGGTTTCGGCCGAAGCAGCTCCAGTCCGCACAATCAATCGATAAAACAGCGCGGAAAGCAACACGCTAATGATGACATACAAGCCGACTGCCGACAGAGCCAGCTTCTGCTGAGGAAAGTTGGCCTGTGCCATTGCCACGGCAAGGCCAGGATGACGGGACGCCGTTGCTATCCCGAGTACGCGACGGTTCGCCGGTTCCGGCCCACCAAGCCAATATCCCGCGATGAGACCAATGCCTGCGAATGCACTCAAGCTCAGCAGCGTTCCGTTGCCGAATAAAGAGAAGATGGCGCGGGATTGGACAAACAGCAGCGGCAAGACCCCCAGAACCAGCAACAGGGTCGCTACAGTGCCAACGGGTTTCGCCGCTGCTTGAGCAAAAGAAGGTACCACTCTCCGCACCCCAACTCCCAAAAGTAGGGGCAGCAGTACGATCTTAAACACCTTGGCAGCCACGGTGCCCGGGGACATGGACAGGGGTACGCCCGCGATCTTCCCAAATATCGCCATGGTCAGGGGAATCACAACAATGGCCAGCAAAGAGGTAGCGACCAACAAACCAATCGTGTAGTTTTCCTTGCCACCCTCCTTGAGCGCGCTTTTGGGGAAAAACGGCGGAACCGGTGACGCAGACAAGGCACCCAGTGCGATCTTGACCGCCGGGTCGAGATCGAACTGGAAAACCAATAGCAATGCAACCGCAGGCATCAATACATTCATGGAGAAGAACGCGCGTGCAAGCTTGGCCGGTCGTCGGAATAAATAGACGGCGTCGGCAAAGGTTGCCCCAAGCCCGAGGGTGAAGACAATGAGCGCAATGCTGAGTCTGAGAATCAGAAGTATGAGATCTTCCAGCTTCATGACACACCCCCGGCTTGGTTAGGGTGGAGCAGGACCAGCCGGTTGGCTACTGGCAATTCTTCCAGCCCACGGTCTCGATTGCGCAAGAAATTGCCGGCAAAACTAGCAGTAGACGCTCTGAAGCACGCTCGGAAGGTTCGTGCGATCCATTAGGGACGCGGGCGGGGTTGACGTCTGCCGGAAAGGCAACCATCAGCGTCTTCTGGCCCTTGGGCCAATCTGTCGCATTACCTGAGCGATCGCAGGAAACGAACCGTGTACGACCATACCGACCACGCGGACGCGAACAGCCAGTCTGCGAGCCAGCGGTTCACATCCAGGATCCACCGCTTCATGCCTGGTTGCGCACTGGCGCCGATGAGGCACAC
>Ga0187783_10000585_pt1 | contig 26617 bp, 25 predicted proteins | sample 1015_SJ02_MP02_2_FD_132471 | JGI IMG/M metagenome (GOLD analysis project Ga0187783, IMG submission 132471) | Tropical peat soil microbial communities from peatlands in Department of Meta, Colombia - 1015_SJ02_MP02_20_MG | ecosystem: Environmental > Terrestrial > Soil > Wetlands > Peat | place...
CTGAAGATGTAGTCCCAGCGCCCGCAGTTGAGGCCGGCCGAGTGCTCGCGCAGCTCGTAGAGTATCTCGTCCATCTCGAACGCCGCGAGGATCGTCTCGATGAGCACCGTGGCCTTGATGGTGGCGCGGGGAATGCCGAGCGCATCCTGCGCCGCGACGAACACGTCGTTCCACAGCCGCGCCTCGAGGTGGCTCTCGAGCTTCGGCAGGTAGAAGTACGGGCCGGTACCGCGCCGGGCGAGCGCCTCGTGGTTGTTGGCGAGGAACAGCGTAAAGTCGAACAACGCTCCCGACACGGTCTCGCCATTCACCCGCACGTGCTTCTCCGGCAGGTGCCAGCCGCGCGGTCGCACGATGAGGGTCGCGGTGCGCTCGGCGAGGCGGTACACCTTGCCGGTGGCCGGATCCGCGAAGCGGATGGTGCGCCGCACGGCGTCGGCAAGATTCACCTGACCGCGGATGATGTTCTCCCACGTGGGCGAGAGTGAGTCCTCGAAGTCGGCCATGAACGCGCGCACCGGTGCATTGAGCGCGTTGATGATCATCTTGCGGTCAGCGGGACCGGTGATCTCGACGCGTCGATCGACGAGGTCCGCCGGCACCGGCGCGATGCGCCACTCGGCGGCGCGCAGTGCGGCGCTCGCCGCGGGGAACTCCGGCAGCGCGCCCTCATCGAGCAGCGCCTGGCGTGCGCTGCGCGCGGCGAGGAGCTCGAGGCGACGGCCGTTGAAGCGGCGGTGCAGGCTCGCAAGGAGCTGCAGCGCGAGCGGCGTCAACACCTCATCGGCGCGCTCGACGTGCGCGCCGCTTACCTCCACCCTGGGTCCTGCCGGCTCGCGCGAGTAGACCCGCGCCTGCGTTTCCGCATTCATGCGGAGCAGCATACGCCGATCGCTCGCGAATTTGACTGTGGAAACTTCACACTGTTAATTTCACAATGGAGCGGCGGAAACGGGGACTCGACATATGGCGGAGCTGCTGCGCAGAGGGCATTTTCTCGGCGCCAAGCTGCGCGCCGTGCGGCGGCGCAACGGACTAACGCTCGAGGAGCTCTCGGCGCGCTGCATCCAGCGCAAGCCCGACATCGCCCCCTCGGTGTCGTACCTCTCGATGATCGAAAGCGGCAAGCGCAGCCCCTCGGCGCAGTTGCTCGAGCTTCTCGCTGGGGTGTTCCAGCGCTCACCCGGCTGGTTTCTCGATGAGAGCATCGAGCACGAGCTGCCCTCGGCCGCGACGCCCGGAGGTGCCGCGGGGCGCATGCCACTCGAGCCGGCCTTTCTCTTCTCGCGCAGCCTGCTGCAGGCGGCGATCCCCGAGCTCCTCGCCCAGACCGGCACGACCGGGCGGCAGTTCGCGCACCTGCTCATCCGCTCGCACCAGGAGATGTCGCGCAACGACTTCCCCGACCTCGAGCGGGCGGCCGATCGCGTGAGCGAGCGCCGCTTTCCGCTCTCGGTCGAGGACCTGCTGCGGCTCGCCCGGCGCCACGGACTCGAGATCCGCTGGTTCGACCGCAAGCCGGTGCTGGCGCGCGACAAGGATCGCGAAGTGCGCAGCATGGTGCGCTCCTTCTTCGAGGCACCACGCGTGGTCTACGCCAACCGCGCGCTGCAGGCGGATCCGGCGCGCCTGAAGTTCGACCTCGCCGCGCACATCGGCCACAAGGTCCTGCACGGCGGCGATGGCCTGAAGTCGCCGCACGCCACCGGTGGGGAGATGGGCGGTAGCCCCGAGGGCGGCTCGAGTGCCGCCGGCATGAACGCGCAGGACGTGCTGCACGCCTGGCGCGACTTCGAGTGCAGCTTCTTCGCCGGTGCGCTGCTCGCACCGCGCGCGCCATTCCGCCGCTTCCTCACCCGTGAGCGCTACCGCGTCGAGGCGGGCGCGCGGCTCGAGCTGACACCGGCGGTCGTGATGCGCCGCATGACCAAGGTGTCCCCCTACCCCTACTGGCACTTCTTCGATGCCTATCCGCCGGGATACCTGCGCGCGGTCTACCGCGGCAACGGCATACCTCTGCCGTGGGGCAACCTCGCGCAGGTGAGCGACCCCTGCCCCAACTGGGCGGTATTCCGCATGATCGAGAGCGAGCACGGCACCTCGGGGTCGCAGATCTCGGTGCTGCGCGATGGCGAGCGCTCGCTCCTTTACTGCTGTCATTCCCGGCGGGTGCAGGACATGGCCGGCAATCCGCACGTGCTTTCGGTCGGCGTCGATCTCGCGCCGGCACTCGCCTCGAATGGCGTTGAGAGCGAGACGGTGATCGACGCCATTTTCCGCGAGTGCCTGCACCGGCGTGGCGAGGCGCGCATCCCGCGTCCTGCCGCCCAGGCGCTCGGCGTCGTCGCCAACGTGCTGAACATCGCCTGGATCGAGGACGCGCTCGGCTCACCGGCACGCATCATCTGCCCGCGCAGCAACCGCTGCCCGCGCCCCGAGCGCTGCGAGGGCGCGCGCCCCTCGCGCGCCCGCGAGATCGCCGACGTGCGCGAGGAGATTCTCGGCCGCGAAACTTGATGCCATCGACGAAGTTGCTGGCATTAAGATGTTCGCCGGGCGGCGTCGGCTGCCCAAGGAGAAGCTCATGCCGCGAAATGCCGCAGCGCGCCCCCCGGCGCGGGATCCGAGGCTCGCCCCGATGCTGCTCGCCGCCTTGGCGCTCGCGGCGGGCGCGGCCGCGGCGGCGGATGCGCCCGCAGCCTCGGCGGCATCGGCATCGCCTGGAGCCGCGGCGGCATCGCCATCGCCCGCTGCAGGGGGCGTGGACCTTGCGTCCGAGCGCGCGAGTGTCGAGGCCTGGCGGGAGCACCGGGTCAGCTCCCTCACGAGCGACACCGGCTGGCTGACGCTCGCCGGCCTTTTCTGGCTCAAGCCGGGGGAGAACAGCTTCGGCCGTGCCTCCTCCAACACGCTGGTGCTCGATAATCCCTCGCTCGCCGACACCGCGGGCTCCTTCGAGGTGAGCGGGGAGAAGGTCCGTTTCGCGGCGCGCCCGGGAAGCGGTGTCACCCACGCCGGGGCGCCCGTGACCTCGCTCGATCTGACTTCCGACGCGGGCGGCGACCCGACCGTGCTCGCGAGCGCCTCCCTGCGCTTCTTCGTCATCGAGCGGGCCGGTCATCTCGGTGTGCGCGTGCGCGATCTGAGCAATCCCCATCGGCTCGGATTCCGTGGCCTCAGCTACTTTCCCGTGAGCACCGACTGGGTCTTCGAGGCGCGCTTTGAGCCCTACGAGCCGGCGCGGCACATCAGGATCGTGAACATCCTTGGCATGGAGGAGGACATGGTCTCTCCCGGCGCCGTGGTGTTCAGCAAGGACGGCCGGCAGTGGCGCCTCGACACGGTGCTCGAGCAGCCTGGGGATGAGGAGCTGTTCGTCATGTTCGCCGACGCCACGAGCGGCCATGAGACCTACGGCGGCGGGCGCTTTCTCTACGTGAGCTGGCCGAAGTCGGGCACCACGCGAGTGGATTTCAACAAGGCCTACAACCCGCCCTGCGCGCTCAATGACTTCGCCACCTGTCCATTGCCGCCGGCGCAGAATCGCCTGGCGCTGCGAGTCGAGGCGGGCGAGAAGACCTACGCCGGCGGCCCCGCGCACCGGTCCTGAGGTTCGCTGCGCGCGCCGCGCTCTCAGGGAGCGATGAATATCGTCGCCGGGTGCTCCAGGCGTTCCTTCAGCGCCTGGATCATCGCGGCCGCGTCGTAGCCGTCGACGAAGCGATGGTCGAACGAGGACGACAGATTCATGGTACGGCGTATGGCGATGGCGCCCTCGAACACCACCGGGCGCTCGAGGGCGCGATTCACGCCGATGATGGCCACCTCAGGCGCGTTGATGATCGGGGTGCTGGCGATGCCACCGAGCTTGCCGAGGCTCGTGATGGTGATGGTCGAGCCGCTGAGCTCCTCGCGCTTCGCCTTGTTGGTACGCGCGGCGTCGGTCACGCGCCGCATCTCCGCCGCAAGGTCCCAGAGGGTCCGCGACTGCGCATCGCGCACCACCGGAACCTTGAGCCCCTCGGGGGTCTGGGTTGCGACACCGAGGTGCACTGCGGTGTGACGGACGATGACGCCACGCTCGGCGTCGTATTGGGCGTTGCACTGTGGGAACTCCCGCAGCGTCCTCGCCAGCGCGAGCGCGAGGAACGGCAGGTAGGTGAGCGCCGCAGCGCCTTCAGGGAGCTTGCCGTTCAGGTGCCGCCGCAACGACTCGAGCTCGGTGATGTCGAGCTCCTCGACGTAGGCGAAGTGCGGGATGTTGCGTTTGGCCTCGCTCATGCGCTGCGCGATCAGACGCCGCAGCCCGATGACCTTGATTTCCTCGGTCGCCGCGGCTGACACGCCGCGCGGCTCGGCCGGGCGCGCACTCGGCACCGCCTTCGGCGCGCCGCGCAGCGGCGTCGGCTGCGAGCGCCGGACGAGGTAGGCCTCGAGGTCCTTGGCGACGATGCGCCCGTTCGGGCCGGAGCCGGCGACCTGCCGCAGATCGACGCCGGCCTCGTGCGCACGGCGCCGGATCGCGGGCGAGGTGGCGACACGCCCGCCCGGCGGCGCGACGCCGGTCTCGGCCGGCGGCGGCTCGGCGCCGTTGCCGCTGCCGTTGGGGCGCGGCTCAGACGCTGCCGTGGGGGATGATAGGGATGGAACCGCCGTTGCAGCGGGCGTGTTGGCCGCCGGCGTGGCGGGCGTGCCGCGTGCGGGCCCCGCGGGAGTTCCGTGCGCGCCGGAGCTGGCCGCCGCGCCGGCTTCCGTCTCGAGCACAATGAGCTCGGAGCCGACCGGTACCATGTCGCCCGGCGCACCGGTGGTCGAGACCACCCTGCCGCCGACCGGTGCCGGCACTTCCACCGCCGCCTTCTCGGTCATCACCTCGACGACCACATCGTCCTCGGCCACCACGTCCCCGGGCTTGACGCGCCAGCCGACGATTTCCGCCTCGACGGTGCCCTCGCCCAGATCCGGAAGCTTGAAGACGTAGCGACTCATCGAGCCTCCATGACTTCCTTGAGAGCTGCGGCAATGCGCGCCTGCCCGGGGAAGTACTCCCACTCGAAGGCGTGCGGGTAGGGCGTATCCCAGCCGGCCACCCGTTTCACGGGTGCCTCGAGATTCCAGAAGCACTGCTCCTGCACGGTCGCCACGAGCTCCGCGCCGTAGCCGCCGAAGCGGGTAGCCTCGTGCACCACCACGCAGCGGCCGGTCTTGCACACCGAGGTGCACAGCGTGTCGACATCGAGCGGTGCCATGGTGCGCACATCGACGATCTCGGCGTCGACACCGGTCAAGCGCACCGCCGCCTCGGCGACGTGCACCATGGTGCCATAGGTGAGCACACTCACCTCTCTGCCCTCGCGTACCACCTCGGCGCGCCCGAGCGGCACGGTGTAGTGACCATCGGGCACCTCGCCGCGCGGGTGTGCGCTCCAGGGTACGGCGGGCTTATGCGGGTCGCCGTCGAAGGGGCCGTTGTAGATGCGCTTCGGCTCGAAGAACACGACCGGGTCCTCGTCCTCGATGGCACTGATCAGCAAGCCCTTGGCGTCGTAGGGGTTCGAGGGCATGACCACCTTGATGCCGCAGACGTGTGCGAAGATCGCTTCCGGGCTCTGCGAGTGCGTCTGGCCGCCGCGGATACCGCCACCGCAGGGTGTGCGGATGGTCACCGCCGCGTGGAAGTCGCCGGCGGAGCGGTAGCGGATCCGCGCGAGCTCGCTCACCACCTGGTCGAAGCCTGGATAGATGTAATCGGCGAACTGCACCTCCGCGACGGGCTTCAGCCCGTTTACGCCCATGCCGATGGCGGCGGCAATGATTCCCCCTTCGGCGATCGGCGTGTCGAGCACCCGCTGCTCGCCGTACTTCCTCTGCAGCCCGTCGGTGACACGGAACACACCGCCGAAGTAGCCGACGTCCTCGCCGAGAACCACCACGCGCGGATCGCGTCCGAGCATCACGTCCATGGCGGAGTTGAGCGCCTGGACCATGTTCATGCGTGCCACGGCTCAGCGCTCCTGCGCGCGGGGAGGTGCGACATGTCCGCTCGCGGCTTGCGCTTCGTGGCCCTCGCCGGTCTTCGCACCGAGCAACGCCCGCATCTCCTCCCGCTCCCGCACGAGGTTCGGCGGCATGTCCTTGAAGACGTCCTCGAACATCGTGAGCGGGTCGAGGTAAGGTCCGTGCGTCAGTGTTCCGTACGACTCCGCCTCCTTCCAACAGGCGGTGACGTGTGCCTCGAGCTCCTTGTGCAGCTGCGCGTGGCGCTCCTCGGACCACTCGCCGAGTGCAATGAGGTGCTGCTTCAACCGCGTGATCGGATCACCGAGCGGCCAGGCCCGCCACTCCTCCTTGGGGCGGTACCGCGACGGGTCGTCGCTGGTGGAGTGCGCGGCCGCGCGATAGGTGACGTGCTCGATGAGCGTCGGACCGACGCTCTCCCGTGCGCGCTGCGCCGCCCACTGCGTCACCGCATAGACCGCGAGAAAGTCGTTGCCGTCGACGCGGATGCCGGGGATGCCGTAGCCCGGGCCGCGCTGCGCGAAGGTCTTGTGCTCGCCGCCCGCAAATCCCTGGAAGGTCGAGATGGCCCACTGGTTGTTGACGAGGTTGAGGATCACCGGTGCCTGATAGACCGCGGCGAACGTCATGGCGTAGTGGAAGTCGGCTTCGGCACTCGAGCCCTCGCCGATCCAGCTCGCGGCGATGCGGTCCTCGCCCTTGATCGCGGCCGCCATCGCCCACCCCACCGCCTGCGGAAACTGCGTGGCGAGATTGCCGGAGATGGAGAAGATGTTGCCCTTGGCCCAGTGATACATGATCGGCATCTGCCGGCCCTTGCACATGTCGTGCGTGTTGGACAGGCACTGGCACATGAGCTCGACCAGGTTGCGGCCGCGAACCACCTGCAGGCCCTGCTGACGATAGGAGGGGAACAGCATGTCGCCGGGCTGCAGCGCCATGCCCTGCGCGACCGCCACGGCCTCTTCCCCGGTCGACTTGATATAGAAGGAGATGCGGCCCTGGCGCTGGATCTTCTGCATGCGATCATCGAACAACCGCGTCAGCAGCATGTGGCGCAGCGCGACCTGCAGTTCCGCCGCCTCGAGATGCGGGTTCCACGGGCCGACCGCACGATGATCGTCCCCGAGCACCCGCACCATCTCGAGCGAGAGGTTCTCGATATTGCGCACCGAGGCACTGACGTCGGGACGCTCAACCGCGCCGGCGGGCGAGATCTGCACGTAGCTGAAGTCGGGCTCCTGCCCCGGGCGGGCCGGTGGCGAGGGAACGTGCAAGCGCGACCGTGGGGTCATGGAAGCTGCCTCTTGCGGCTCATGCGGCTGCAGTGCGACGGTTGCAGAGCCGCACACCGGTTCGGCACGATTGTAGTCGCCCCACACGGGTAACACTACGATGAAGCCCCGACATACCTACCGCGGCGTGGTGCTGCGGACGAGCGCCACCGACCCCGCAGCGCGCGGCGGGCGACATAAGCCGCAGGCCGGAAGCGGCCGGCCAGCGCGCGTGCGCGTCGGGCGGGAAGTCGCCGGGCGCGGCGGCAAGGCGGTGACCGTAATCACCGGACTGCCGTTCGAGGCGGCGCAGCTCACCGAGCTTGCGGGGCGACTCAAGCGACTGTGCGGCGCGGGCGGCGCGGTCAGGGAGGGCGTCATCGAGATCCAGGGCGACCACCGCGACCGCCTCGTGGCCGAGCTGTGCAAGCTCGGACTTGAGGCCAAGCGCTCGGGCGGCTGAGTCGCGAGCCGCCGAGCCAACTCGGCCGCCACCGCTGCCGCTGCGGGTGCACAAGTGGTATCCGTCAGCGTTTATTGCTATAGAGAGCAGGTGGCAAACCACACGCGCGGGGGAAAAGTGCATAACAACGTCTCTCACGCGCCGCGGGCGCCGCGCGGCAATGCGCTGCTGTTCGCGCGAAACTTCTTCCGCCACCCGCGCATGCTCGGCTCGATCGTCCCGAGCTCGCGCTTCCTCATCAAGCAGCTGCTCGAGCCGATCAACTGGGCACGCGCACGCGTCATCGTCGAGTACGGTCCGGGCGTCGGTGGCATCACGGTCGAGGTGCTCAACCGCATGCGTGCCGACGCCGCGCTGATTGCGATCGAGATGAACCCGGACTTCGTGAGCTACCTGCGCCGCACGCTGAGCGACAAGCGACTGCAGGTAGTGCAGGCCTCCGCCGCCGACGTCGAGGCGATCCTGCGACGCTTCGGCTACCGACGGGCCGACTACATCATCTCCGGCATCCCCTTCAGCACCATCCCCGCGCCGCTGCGCGAGCGCATTCTACGCACTACCCACGACGTGCTCGAACCTGGCGGGGCGTTTCTCGTGTATCAGTTCTCGACACGCGTGCTGCAGGATCTGAAGCGCATCTTCGGCTACGTCGGGCGCAGGTTCGAGCCGCTCAACCTGCTGCCGGCGCACCTCTTCATCTGTCAAGCGATCACCGGCTGAGGGCGCGGCGGCCGATCGGGGCGCCTGCCGCCGCGGCCGTCACGGCGCCGCCGCGCGCAACGCGTGCAGCAGCTCCTCGCCGAAGTAGCCTGCGGGGATCGTGCCCTGCTTCATGAACTCGAGGTGGAAGCGCTTGGTCGAGAAGCGTGTACCGAGCGCCTGTTGCGCGCGCTTGCGCAGCGCGAGGATCTGCTCCTTGCCGAGACGATAGGTGATCGCCTGGGTCGGCCAGCGCGAATAGCGCGTCAACGCACCACGCGCCTCGCGGCAGCTCGCCTGCTTGGCGTCGAGCTTGAGCGCTTCGGCGTCGCGACAGGAGCCCGGGAGGAAATCGACCACCTCGGAGAACATCGTCACCGCATCCTCGAAGGAGATCCGCCCGGTATGGATGCCGGTATCGATGCGCACGCGCAGATCGCGCAGCAGCTCGCCGCGAAGCTGGTAGAGCCGCTCCTCGGGCGTGTAGAAGCCGTTGGGTGAGCCCGGCTGCGGTTCGGCCACCAGCGCTTCGGCGTAGAGCGCCCAGCCTTCCGTCGCCATCGAGTCCTCCCACATGGACGAGGAGTCCTCCACCGCGCCCGGGGTCAGCCAGCGGACCGGCGAGATCTGCGCGCGGTACTCGGTCATGACCTTGTAGTGCCAGTCGTGCCCCGGGAAACCCTCGTGCGCGGCGAGATCGGGCATGGCGGCGTAGTTGTGTTGCTCGCGCAGCTGCGCCGCGTCATCGCCGGTCGGGGTGACGTAGAAGCGCCCCACACCGGTCGCTTTGAAAGGCGGTGCCGGGTAGTAGGCCGCACCCTCGATCGAGGCGCGCAGCGGCGGCGGCGTCACGGTGACCTCGAGGCGATAGTCGGCGGGCACGTCGAAGAGGCCCGTCGTGCGCGCGTAGCCGACCAGTCGCTCTCCGGTCTTGCGGTAACCCTCCACCATCTCCACGTCGGTACGCGGGGCATTCTGGCTGAGCTGTGCGAACACCGCGCGCACCGTCCCGGCCCCATCGGCCCCGGCCGGCCATCCATGCGCGGCGGCGATCTGCTGCGCGAGCGCGATCATCTGTGCCCGTGCTCCCTCGAGCACCGCCCAGGAGCCGGCGTAGAGCGCTGCCGCAGTATCGGTGAGGCGCAGATTGTGGCGCAGCGCCCAGTCGTACTCCGTCTCGCCGAAGGCAAAATGGTCGGCGCGGTAGGCGCTCTTCGGCACCGGCCCTGCGTCGCCCTCGATGCTGTCGAAAAACGTGCGCGCCACGAAATCGCGCAGGTGCCGGTAGGCGCCCGCGGCGTCGCTGCCGGCCGCCGCGAGGTCCTTGAGCAGCGCCGCGCGCTGCGCGGACGCGATGTCGGTCGCGGCGATCTGCGGCAGCGTCTTGCTGAAGTACTCGGCATCCGCCGCGCTGCTGTCGAGGCCGAACTCGCGCAGCACGCGCCAATCGGGGGTGTTGTGCGCGGCGACCCCGGCGGCGAGTTGCCGCTCGGCAGTCGCCAGGTAGTGCGGCACGGCCCGCACGCGCTCGATCACCGCGCGCCACTCGGCATCGCTCCCGTAGGTGGACGCGCCGGTTGCGGTCATGCCCTGGATCTGCCAGTCGACACCGCGCAACGGCTCATCGACGTAAGAATCGAGCGCGCGCTGCTCGTGGCGGCGCACCTGGTGCTCGTGGACGAGGAAGGCGATCTGGGCGAGCGCCACCGAGCGGTCGGTCCGCCGCGGCGCGGAAAGACCCGCCGGCGCGAGCACCGCGAAGCGGGCGCGGTACTCACCGAGTTGCACGTCCTCGTTCTGCAGTGCCTCCGGGGAGTAGTCGCGCAGCTTGCCGTCGATGTCAGCCAGCCGCGGGTCGAACGCCACGCCGCCGAGGTAGGTGGCCACCACCGGAAACTGCTGCAGGATGTAGGCGACGTACTCGTGCTCGACCGCGACGAAGCGGCCATCCGCCGTGTGCCGCACCGGCATGGGCTGCGCAGCCGGGGGCTGCGCGCGTGCCCCCGCTGCCACAACTGTCAGTGCACAAGCGAGCAGGGCGTGCGTCGTGCGCGGGGTTCGAGCCACGGTGAGTCCTTGCCTTCAGGGGGTCGTGCCGACCGGCGGCGAAGCATACGCTGCCGCACCCCCGTCGGCGAAGCCCTCACGCCGCCGCACGTTGACAGTGCCGCCGGGTGACGCGGATGCTCTTTCACATATGGCGATCTCACCCAGGGGCTGTACCGTGCGCATCGCGAGTCCGCTACGCTCCTACACCGCCGGTGCCGCGACGCTCGCGGCACGTGGCCACACGCTCGCGGAAGTGCTCGCCCATCTCGAGCAACGCTGCCCCGGAATCCGTTTCCGCATGATCGATGAGCACAACCGCATCCGGCCGCACATGCGTCTGTTCGTGAACACGAGCGAGGCGCTCGAGCTGTCGGTGGCCGTGCGCGATGGCGACACCGTGCGCATCGTCTGCGCGCTCTCCGGAGGTTGAGTCATGAGTCTTTCGAGCAGCGAGCGCGAGCGCTACCAGCGCCACCTCGCGCTTCCCGAGATCGGCGCCGCGGGGCAGCAGAAGCTGCGGGCGGCGCGCGTGCTGGTGGTCGGCGCCGGGGGCCTCGGCTCGCCGGCTGCCCTGTACCTGGCGGCGGCCGGATGCGGCACGCTCGGCCTTCTCGATGGCGATCGCGTCGAGCTCTCGAATCTCCAGCGCCAGGTGCTGTTCACGACGGCCGACCTCGGGCTTCCCAAGGCAGAGGCCGGCCGCGCGCGGCTCGCAGCGCTCAACCCCGACATCCGCATCGTCGCCCACGCGCTCGAGCTGCGCGCCGCCAACGTGCGCGAGGTGTTCAGCGAGTACGACATGGTGCTCGATGGCACCGATAGGCTCGCGGCGCGCTACCTCATCAACGATGCCTGCGTCCTCCTGCAACGGCCGCTCGTCTCTGCGGCCATCCATCGCTTCGAGGGTCAGCTCATGACCTACGTGCCCGACCGCGGGCCTTGCTATCGCTGTGCCTTCCCCCAGGGCGAGGACGCGGCGGTTGGCAATTGCGCCGAGGCGGGCGTGCTCGGCGTGCTGCCGGGCGTGCTCGGTACGCTGCAGGCGACCGAGGCGATCAAGCTCGTCACCGGCGCCGGCGAGCCGCTCCTCGGCAGGCTCCTCACCTACGATGCACTCGGGATGCGCTTCAGCGAGTTCCGCATCTCGCGCCGCCGCGAGTGTGCGGTGTGCGGCGATGCGCCGACGATCACGGCGCTACGTGATGCGCCGGCGGCCGCCCCCGCCGGAGTGCAGCGGCTGTCGGCCACGCAGCTGCGCGATCTGCTGGCGGGCGCCGGCCGGCGGCCGCTGCTCGTCGATGTCCGCGAGGTCGAGGAGTTCAGTGCCGGGCACCTGGCGGGCGCCATCAACATTCCGCTCGGCGAGCTGCCACTGCGGCTCGGCGAGATCGCGGCAGAACCGCAGCCGGTATTCATCTGCCGCAGCGGCGGGCGCAGCCTCGCCGCGTGCCAGATGGCGCTGCACGCGCAGATCCAGGCGCCGACGAACCTCGAGGGGGGAATGCGCGCCTGGGCTGCCGAGGTCGATCCCTCGATCGAGGTGTTGTAGAGCGCGGCGCCCCTTTTTCAGGCGCCGGGGCGGCAGCGGGACCTGGCGAAGGACAGCTGTGCGGGCGCCGCTGGCGGCGGGCTGACGCGGCTCTTCAGCCGGCTGAGCGCCGCCTCGGGCTCGTCGACGTACTCGAACAGCTCGAGGTCCTCGGCCGCGATCGTGCCATGGCGCACGAGCGCCTCGAAGTTGACGACCTCGCGCCAGTACGCCGAGCCATAGAGGAACACCGGAATCGAACGATCGAGTTTGCGGGTCTGCGCGAGGGTCAGGATCTCGAACAGCTCATCGAACGTGCCGAATCCCCCGGGAAAGGCAATCAGCGCGTGCGCGAGATGGGCAAACCACAGCTTGCGCATGAAGAAGTAGTGGAACTCGAAAGAAAGCCCGGGCGTGATGTAGGAGTTGGGGCGCTGCTCGTGCGGCAGGCCGATGTTGAGACCGATGCTGCGGCCGCCGGCGAGTGAGGCGCCACGGTTGGCAGCCTCCATGATGCCAGCGCCGCCGCCTGAGCAGACGATGAGCCGGCCGCCGCAGTCGGTACGGCTCCATTCGGTGACGAGCCGCGAAAGCTCGGTCGCCGCCTCGAGATAACGCCCGAGTGGGCCGTCCGGACGGGCGCGCGCCGAGCCGAAGAACACGACCGTTGCCCCTACTCCGGCCAAGCCGAAGGCGCGCAGCGGCGCCAGGTACTCCGCAACGATGCGTATCGGACGTCCCTCATCGGAGTCGATGAATGCCGGATCGTGATAGGCGAGCGGCGGTGTCTGCACGCGGATATCCCCCGGTCAATGCCGTTCTGGAGGGCGCCCGGCACTCTAACGAAAACCGGCCGCCGCGTGCGACACTGCCGCGCCATGCGCTCATCCCGAGTGAGGCTGGCGACGCTGCTCAGCGCGGCAGCCGGCGCCGTCTGTGCCACACTCACCGCTGGCGCGGTTGAGTCGGGCGATGCGACTGCCCACTCCCCGCTGCCATCGATCGATGCAGCCACGAGGCTTCTCGTCGTGTCCCCGCATCCGGATGATGAGACGCTGTGCTGCGCCGGGGTGATGCAGCGCGTAGCCCGCGCCGGCGGCAGCGTCAGCGTGGTGTGGATCACGAGCGGGGACGCCGAGCGACTGGGGCTGCTGCTCAATGACAGGGTGCTGCTGGTGAGCGCCGCGCGGGCCCTGCAGTTCGGCGCGCGGCGCATGGCCGAAGCACGCGCCGCGACGGCGCGGCTCGGCGTGCCGCCGGCGGGGGAGTTGTTCCTCGGCTATCCCGATGGCGAGCTGCTCGCGCTCGTGAGCGGCGATCCCGCGACGCTGCGCCGCTCGCGCACTACCGGTGCGAGCCGCGTGCCGTACGCCGAGGCGCTCTTCCCCGGGCATCCCTACCGCGGCGCAGATCTCGAGCGTGACTTCGCCGCGGTGCTCGAGCGTGTGCAGCCGACGCTGATCCTCGCGCCGAGTCTCGAGGACAGCCATCCGGACCATCGCGCCGCCGGGCTCCTCACGCTCGCCGCGGCGCGCCGCGGCAGCACCACGGCGCAGGTGCGCTACTGGATCGTCCACGGCGGGGAAGGCTGGCCGGGCCCGCGCGATCTCCTCGCGGGCATCCCATTGACGCCCGCGCCGCTCGGCCGAAGGATGAATCCGACCGTCTTCCTGCTCCAGCCCGCCGAGGAGGACGGCGAGCTGCGGGCACTCGAGGCCTACCGGACGCAGATGGTCCTGATGGCGCCGTTCCTGCTCGCCTTCGTGCGCACCAACGAGCTGTTCTCGACGCTCGCACAGGCGCCGCCGCCGGCGCCCTGACGCCGCACAAGCTCAGGGTCGCCGCCAGCGGTCCAACTGCCGGTCGAGCGCTCCGGCGATGCTCTCACGCAGCCGATCGAGCCAGGTGCGCTCGCGCCATTGATATCGGCTGATAGCGCGCGATACGCGCAGGTCGGCCTCGAAGAGCGCGGCGACCACGTCGGCGAAGCGCGGATCGGCCACTTCCTGGTTGGCCTCGAGGTTCCAGCGAAAGCTCCAGCGATCGAGGTTGCTCGAGCCCACCGACACCCAGTCATCGCACAGAATGACCTTCGCGTGCAGCATGTGCGGCTGGTACTCGAAGATGCGCACGCCGCTGCGCAACATCCTGCCGTAGAAGCGCCGTGAGGCCTGACGCACCCAGGGATGGTCGGTGCGGGCGCCGGGCACCAGCAGCCGCACGTCGACGCCGCGGCGCGCCGCGCGCCGCAGTGCCTTGCGAAAGCGTCGCGAAGGCACGAAGTAGGCGCTCATGATCCACACGCGCCGCGTAGCGCCGTCGATGCGGCGGATCACCCCGTTCGCGAGCACCGAGCGCTGCCGCGCCTCCGAGAGCGAGAGCCTGCCGGCGGCGCCATCCGCGTACGCTGCGCACGCGTGGGCGACAACATCGAGCTCCGCGCCGGAGCGGCGCCAGCTGCGGGCAAACGCCCTATGCCAGTCGGCGACTACCGGGCCCTCGATCCGCAGCATGACCTCGCGCCACGGGCCGCGGGTGCCGCCGGCAAAGTCATCGGTGAGACCCGCGCCGCCGACGAACGCGGTGCAACCATCGGTGATCAGGAGCTTGCGGTGATCGCGCAGCAGATTGCCGAGACGGTTCGCGAGCCGCAGCGGATTGAATAAGCGCAGCTCGACGCCGGCTTCCGCGAGCCGCCGCCGATCCGCGCGTACGAGTCGCAGCGCACCGAAGGCATCGAACAGCACGCGGACGCGCGCCCCACGGCGCGCAGCCGCGCCGAGGGCGGTGATGAAGCGTGTGGTAATTGCACTCGAGCGCACCAGGTACAACTCGAGGAGCACCGACTCGCGCGCGGCATCGATCGCCTCCAGCATTGCCGGGAAGAACTCGAAGGCACCGTCGAGCAGGTGGAAGCGGTTCCCCGTTCGCCACGGCCAGCCGGTGGTTGTAAGGTGCTCCGCATCGGGGCCGCTCGTCATGAGTGAACAATGACCGACCCGGGGAGAGGATGCCACCTGTGGTGGCTGCCGCTCATGGCGCTGCTTCTGCCGCGCCTGAGTACGGCCGACGTCGTCGAATCGGTGAACGCCCTGCGCCGCAACGGCTGTGGGGCTCATCCTGGCGGGGCGCCGCCGCTGCAGGCCAACGGGCGGCTCGACGCCGTGGCGCACCGCCTGTCGCAGGGAGCGCAATTGCAGGCCGCCGAGGAGGCGGCAGGCTATCACGCCGTCAGCTCCTTCTCGGTCCGGATCTCCGGCGTGCCAGCAAGTGGTGAGGTCGCCGCCACCCTCGCGCGGCAGTTCTGCGAGCCGAGCACCAATCCGGCTTTTCGCGAGATCGGTACCTGGCGCAGCGGCAGCGATGTGTGGATCGCGCTGGCGGAGCCGTTTCGGCCGCCGGCATCCCACGACCTCCCGGCAATCAGCGACCGCGTCCTCGCGCTCACCAACCAGGCGCGCTCGCAGCGGCGTAGCTGCGGCACGACGGCCTTCGCGGCGGCGCCGCCGCTCGCGCTCAACCCCACCCTCGGCGAGGTGGCGCTCGCCTACGCCCGGGAGATGGCCGCGTACGGCTACATGGATCACACCGGCCGTGACGGCAGCTCGCCGCAGGAGCGCATCAGCCAGGCTGGCTACCGCTGGCGCGAAGCCGGTGAGAATCTCGCGAGCGGCATCATGACGGCGGAGGCGGTCGTCGATGGCTGGCTGCACAGCCCCGAGCACTGCGCCAACCTCATGGATCCCGTGTTTCGCGAGATGGGCGTCGCGTTCGCGGTCAACCCGCGCGACGAGAAGGGCGTCTACTGGGCGATGGAGTTCGGCACGCCGCGCTAGCGCCCGTACGACACGCGCTCGTGGGCATCCTCCAGGCTCACGATGATTCCGGCCACGAGGTACAGCACCGCAAACCAGACGAGGCCCTGGGTGAGAAAGTTGTGGATCGCCTCGTACTCGGAGCGATTCCGCACGAAGTGCTCGATCCCCTTGACACCGCCGATGAGAACGGCGGCCGCGGCCACGAGCATGAGGACCGGTCCCACGGCGGAGCGGGCGCCGGCCGCCGCGGGCGTCGCCGACGGCGCCGACGGCGCCGGCAGCCGCCAGTACCACCACGCCATCACCGCAAGTCCGAACACCGAGCTCACGTACTGCAGCACGTGGTAGAGCGCGCCATGATAGGAGCCGATGGTGACCGTGGTGCTGAGCGCTGCGAATCGGTGCACCATCACCCCCTCGATGTGCGTGAACGAATCCCACAGCAGGTGGGTCCACGCTCCGAGCACGAACGCGACTGCGGCGAGCACCCATTCCAGCCGTGAGCGGCTGAAGGGGGCAAGCGCTATGAGACACAGCCAGCGCGCGCGCGCCGAGAGCAGTGCCGTGAGCGGCCGGCGCAGCACGAACAGGACCGCGAGCAGTGCGTAGCCGAGCGCGATGCACAGGGTGTACGAGCCGTGGAACGAGTGCGCCCCGTGCAGATAGCTGCGGAGGTTGCGCGGCACGTAGTCGTAGGTGTCGGGAACCAGCGCACCGATGATGAGCGGCGCGGTACGCAGATAGCGCAAGCGACGCAGCGGCAGGATGGCGGCCGGATGCGCAAGCGTGAACGGCACGCGCGCTCCGTCAGCCGGGCTGACGCGTGTTGCTCGCGCCTGGAGCTGCGCTCATCGGGGGCCGTTCGCGCGCCACATTCGCACGCCGCCGACGAACGCGTTATGGTTGTCGCCGAGACGTACGCCGTGGGGCAGCTCCTTCATGCGCGCTGCGTTACCACCGCCGAGCACGAGGTAGTCCGCCTGGAAAGCGGCCTTGAGGTCCGCGAGCACCTCGCAGACCGCCTTGCGCCATTTGCGGTTCCCGCGTCGCTCGCGGCCGCGCTCGCCCACATAGGCCTCGAAGGTACGACCGTGCTTGTACGGCATGTGGCCGATCTCGGTCGGCTCGACCACCCCGTCGATGACGAGGGCGGCACCGAGACCGGTGCCGAGCCCGACGAAGAGCATGCGACCACCCTGGTAGCTGCCGATGGCCTGCATCGCGGCATCGTTGATCACGCGCACCGGCTTGCCGAACGCGCGGGCGAAGTCATAGCCAACCCAGCCCCTGCCGAGGTTGTGAGGGTCGGCGACGATCCGTCCCCGGACCACGAGCCCCGGATAGCCGACCGAGACCGCGTCGTACGGCACACCGCGCGTCAGCTTGCGGATCTGCCGCATCATGCGCTGCGGGGTCATCTTCGGTCCCGATACGAATTTGCCGCCGGTGCCGCTGTCGACGTGCAGCTTGACATGCGTACCGCCGATGTCGACCACCAGGATGTGTCGGGGAGCAATGTTGCCGCGTGCTTTCGTTCCTCCTGGCATCGCTGGATTTTCCCTGGAATTGATGACCGTGGCCACCGGCGCCACGGGCGAGTGTGCGGGAATTCACGGCGGTGTCAGGTGGCTCGATGCCCGCGGCGAGGCGGCCGCCCGCGACCGCGGCTGGCAGCGCTGAGCTACACGCCGAATGCCGCGGCGAGCTTCGCCCGCGCGGCGCGCCCGGCCTCGAGATCCCAGCAATTGACGATGGCGAGCCGAAAGCCTCCCGGCGGCATAGCGTGCGCCGCGGCCGGGCGGTCCTCGTGAAAGGTGATCTGCACGCTCGTCACCTGCGCCATGCGGCGCACCTCCGCGACGAGCTCAGCGGGCGGGTAGCGGTATTCGCGCCCGTGCGGACCAAAGAGCGCCACGCTGTAGCCGGTTCTGCGATCGTCATCGGCAAAAGCCCAGACGTTACGCGCGTACAGCCCGACCACGGCATCCAGCCAGCCGCGGCCATAGAGATCGGGCCACTGATCGGCGAAGCGCAGGTGCGCATCGATGATGCGCCCGCCGATCGTCTCGCAGTTGAACATGCCGGTGTAGGTCGCGAGCTCCCGTGTCAGCCAGTCACCGAGGTACACCTCGAGCTCACGCCGGTGGCCGGCCTCGATGGTCCAGTAATCGAAGGTACCCTCCCTTGCCGGGGCACCGCGGCAGTGGCGCCACCACTTTGCCTGTCCCTTGACGACGGCAACGTCGGAGCTCACATGCTCACCCTCGAGCAGCGTCATCCAGAAGTGCCCGGGTGTCAGGTGCCGCCGGTAGTCCTCGAGGCTGGTCAGCACCCGGCTGCCGACGCCCATGCCGCGCAGATTGGCGATCGGTTTGCTGAAGACCGGGAAGCGTGGCGGGATGACGCCGTGCGGCGCGTACTCGAGTCCCTGCGAAGCGCACACCCACAGCTTGTCGTACACCGAGCGCTGGGCCGGATACCAGACGTACGCGTCCGGGTCCTCGGTCGGGATGCGCACGCCCGAGGGACACTCCACACCCTCGAAGTACTGCAGCCGCCACGGGTCCGCTTCGCAGAAGGGCACGGCTCGGTCGCTCGCGTCGTTGTAGCGGTGAGGTGCAGCGATCTCTAGAAGAGTCCGGTGATGCGCCCGTCCGGACCGACATCGATGTTGTTCGCGGCCGGCACCTTCGGCAGTCCCGGCATGGTCATGACGTCGCCGCAGATCATGATCACGAACTCCGCGCCGGCGGCGAGGCGCACCTCGCGGATGTTGACGACGTGATCCGACGGTGCGCCGCGCAGCTTCGGGTCGGTCGAGAACGAGTACTGCGTCTTGGCGACGCACACCGGATAGTGACCGTAGCCAGCCTCCTGGAGCTGGCGGATCTGCTCCCGCACCTTGCTGTCGGCGGTGATGTTGCTCGCATGATAGATGGTGGTGGCAATCGTCTTCATCTTGTCCCACAGCGTCGCCTCGTCGGCGTACACGTAGCGAAACCCGTTCGGCTGCTCACACAGCCGCACCACCTCGCGGGCGAGCTCGAGCGCGCCGCGGCCGCCATCGGCAAAGTGCGTGGCGCTGATCACGCGCACGCCCTGCCGCGCGGCATGCTCGACGAGCAGCGCGATCTCCCGATCGCTGTCCTCGGCGCGCCGGTTGATCGCTACCGCGCACGGCAGGCCGTAGTGGTTCACGACGTTGTCGACGTGCCGCTCGAGATTCACCACGCCCTTCTCGAGGGCGGCGAGGTTCTCGCCCTTCAGATCGGCAAGCTCGACGCCACCGTGGTACTTCAGCGCCCGCACCGTGGTCACGATCACTGCCGCGCTCGGCTTGAGACCCGCCTTGCGGCACTTGATGTCGACGAACTTCTCCGCGCCGAGGTCGGCGCCGAAGCCTGCCTCGGTCACGACGTAGTCGCACAGCTTGAGCGCGGTGCGCGTCGCGATCACCGAGTTGCAGCCGTGCGCGATGTTGGCGAACGGGCCGCCGTGGATGAAGGCCGGGTTGTTGGCGAGCGTCTGCACCAGATTCGGCTCGAGCGCCGTCTTCAACAGCGCCGTCATCGCGCCGTGCGCCTGCAGCTCCCGCGCCAGTATGGGGCGGCGATCGGCGCGGTAGCCCACCACGATCCTGCCGAGGCGCTCCTTGAGATCGGCGAGCCCGGTCGCGAGGCACAGGATCGCCATGACCTCGGAGGCGACGACGATGTCGAAGCCGTCTTCGCGCGGCACCCCGTTGGCGCTGCCACCGAGCCCGATCACGATGTTGCGCAGCGCGCGGTCGTTGACGTCGACGACGCGCCGCCAGGCGATGCGGCGCACGTCGAAGCCGAGCTGGTTGCCCTGGTAGATGTGGTTGTCGATGAGCGCGGCGAGCAGGTTATTGGCGAGCGCGATGGCGGCGAAGTCGCCGGTGAAGTGCAGGTTGATGTCCTCCATGGGTACCACCTGCGAATACCCACCACCCGCCGCGCCACCCTTCATGCCGAATACCGGGCCCAGAGCCGGTTCGCGCAGGCAGAGCATCGCGCGCTTGCCAAGGAGGTTGAGCGCATCGCCAAGTCCCACCGTGGTCGTGGTCTTGCCCTCCCCGGCCGGCGTCGGCGAGATCGCCGTGACCAGGACCAGCTTGCCGTCCGGCCGACCCTCGAGCTGCGAGACGTAATCGAGCGATACCTTGGCCTTGTAGCGACCGTAAGGCTCGAGGCTCTCCTCGGGGATCCCGAGACGCTCGCGGGCGAGCGGCACGATCGGCAGCAGCTTGGCGCGCTGCGCGATCTCGATGTTGCTCGGGAAGGGCGTGGCTGGAGCGGGGTTGGGCATGTTGCGGCCGTGGGGTGGACGATCGGGGACCGTGATGCTACCAGAGCCTCGCACGGCGATGCGGCTGCTTGGCTACAATCGCGCACCGATGTTGTGGCTCAAGGCCCTGCACGTTGTGTTCGTGGTCACCTGGTTCGCGGGGCTGTTCTATCTGCCGCGGCTGTTCGTCTATCACGCCGCGACCGCTGACGCGCCGGGACTCGAGCGCTTCATCGTGATGGAGCGGCGGCTGTTCTTCATCATGAGCGTCGGAGCGCTGCTCGCCGTGATCTTCGGCCTCGCCATGGTCGTCGCGGCGCCGGCCTATCTCGCGGCGGGATGGTTGCGCGCCAAACTGTTGCTGGTCGCCGCGCTGGTCGGCTACCACGCCTGGTGCTACCGCCTGATGCTGCAGCTGCGCGCCGGAGCGAACCGCCGTACTCCGCGCTGGTACCGGCTGTTCAACGAGGCGCCGGGCCTGCTGTTGCTCGCGATCGTGATACTCGCCGTGGTGAAGCCTTAGAGCGCAGACGCGAGCGCAAAAAGGTCTTTTCGGCGGCGTGCGCGCCATGGATGGCGCGCCATGGATGGCGCGCCCGCAGCCTACAGGGCCGTACTCGCGGCGGCGCCGAAAAAACCTTTTTGCGATCGGGGCTGCTGACCGCGGGCAGGCTCCGCCTGCGGGCCACTACCAGATCCGTACGCGATCCTCGGGCTTGACGTACAGCTTGTCGCTCGGTTGCACGTCGAACGCGGCGTACCAGGCGTCGATGTTCGGCAGCGGTCCATTGACGCGAAACCGCGCCGGACTGTGCACGTCCGACATCACGAGCTCGCGCAGCGCCCCGTCGCGGTACTTCTCGCGCCACACCTGGGCGTAGGCGAGGAAGAAGCGCTGATCGCCGCTGAGGCCGTCGATCAGCGGAGCGGGCCGGCCCTTGAGCGAGATGCGGTAAGCCTCGTGAGCCACGTTGAGGCCGCCGAGGTCGCCGATGTTCTCGCCGATGGTGTTGGCACCGTTCACCTTCAGTCCCGGCAGCGCCTCGAACGCCGAGAATTCCTTGATGAGCCGCGCAGTGCGTGCGGTGAATACCTGCGCGTCCTCGGCCGTCCACCAGTCCTGCATGGCGCCGTTCGGGCCGAATTTGCGCCCCTGGTCGTCGAAGCCGTGGCCCATCTCGTGCCCGATGACGGCGCCGATCGCACCGTAGTTCACCGCGGCATCGGCGTTGGGATCGAAGAACGGCGGCTGCAGGATGGCAGCCGGGAACACGATCTCGTTGTTCGAGGGGTTGTAGTAGGCATTGATCTCCTGGGGCGTCATCTGCCACTCGGCGCGGTCGACCGGCCGATCGAGCCGCTCGATCTGGTAGTCCCACTGCCACTGTGCGGCACGGCGCACGTTGCCGATGAGGTCATCGCGACGGATGACGAGCGAGGAGTAGTCCTTCCACTTCTCCGGATAGCCGATCTTCGGCGTGAAGGCGGCGAGCTTCTCGTGGGCGCGCTTCTTGGTCTCGGGCGTCATCCAGTCGAGCGCGTCGAGCCGCTCACTGAGCGCGGCCTCGAGGTCCGCGACGAGCTGCTGCATCTTCGCTTTGGACTCGGGCGGGAAGTATTGCGCCACGTACAGCTGTCCGACCGCCTCGCCGAGCGCGTCATCGACCGCATCCACGCCGCGCTTCCAGCGCTCGCGCTGTTTCGGCTGCCCGCGCATGGTCTCGCCGTAGAAGGCAAAGCGCGCCTCATCGAAACGCTTCGGGAGGTACGGCGCATGGCTGCTGAGATAGTGGAACGTGAGGAACGCCTGCAGGGTCGGCACCGAAGTGCGGCCGAAGAGCGCGGCGAGATCGCGTATGGCGCTGAGCTCCGCCAGCACCAGCTCCTCGCGCTTGCCGAGCTGCTGCGTCTCGAGAAATGCCTGCCACGGGAACCCCGGCGCGTAGGCGAGCAGTTGCGTCTTGGTGCGTGGATTGTAGATGGCGTCGACGTCGCGGCGTTTCTCGATCGGCCACTGCACCTTCGCCGCAGCCGTCTCGAACGCCATGATGTCGCGCGCCTTCGCCGCGGCCTCCGCGACGCCGGCGAGCGCCAGCATCTGCGTGATGTAGGCGACGTATTTGGCCCGCAGCTCCTTCAGCTGCGGATCGTCCTTCAGGTAGTAGTCGCGGTCGGGAAGCCCGAGGGTCGACTGGCTGATGAACACGCTGTAGCGGTCGGGATTCCTGAAATCCGCCGGCAGCTGCACATCGAACAGCGACGCGAACCCCACCTCACCGAAGAGCTGCGCCAGCGCCTCGTGCGTGCTCGCCGCGGCGATGCGATCGAGATCGCGTCCGGCGGGAGCGAGACCGTGTGCCTCGATCGCGGCCTGGTCCATGTAGGCCGCGTAATAGTCGCCGATCTGCTGCGACGGCGTGCCGCTCGGCGCGGCGGTTGCGGCTGCCCGCTCGATAATCGCGCGCACGCGTTCCTTGGAGAGCTCATCGAGGCGGTCGAAGGGACCGAAGCTCGAGCGATCCGCCGGAATGGTGAACTGCTCGTACCAGGTGCCGTTCGCATAGGCGAAGAAGTCATCGCCCGGCCTCACGTGACGGTCGCCGGCGCTCAGGTCGAGGCCGAATGCGCCGATCGCGGGCTTGGCGTTCAACGCCGCCGTGGCGGGGGCGGCCGTGGTGGCGGTAGCGGACTCAGCAGGCACCTCGTTCTCCTTGAGCGGTGTGGCGGCGGCAAGCGCAGCGAATGCCGCGGCTGCCAGCGGCGCAAGCGTCCATGACGACAGTCTCATCGGGCGAGAACCTTTCGGGGAATTTCGCACCACGCATCATACGGCAGCGCCGCCCGGTGCGGGATGGCTCGCGGGATAGTGGCGCGACTCGCAGGCCGCGGGCGCTCGGCCCGCCGCCCGCAGCACTCGGCTCAGCGCGCCTCACCGTGTCGGCGGGAGCTCACGAACCAACTCCCGCCACTCGGCGCGCGGCGGATTGGAGTGCTCGGCCGGCTCGCTGCCGAAATAGAGAAAACCGACGATCGCGTCGGCGGCGGTGAAGCCGAGCGCCTCCTTCACCGCCGCATCGTAAGCCGCCCCGCCGGTCTTCCACATCGCGCCGAAGCCGAGCGCGAACGCCGCGAGCATCATGGCGTGCGCGGCGGCGCCCGCCGACAGCACCTGCTCGATCGGCGGAATCTTCGCCGTGGAGCTGCAATGCGCCGCGACCGCGACGATGAGCGGTGCGCGGAAGGCCTTGAGCCGCTCGCGCTCGAGGGCCTCCGCCGTCGCGCCGGGCTGCGTGCGGCGCAGGTGCTCGGCGAGCAGCTCACCGAAGCGGGCCCGCGCGCTCGCTCGGATCACGACGAAGCGCCACGGACGCAGCCGCCCGTGGTCGGGGGCGCGCGTCGCGCTCGCGAGGATGAGCTCGAGCGCCCCCTCATCGGGGCCGGGCTCGGTCAGCGTCCGCGCGGAGCGGCGCATCAGCAGGGCGTCTATGGCTTGCATGCACGCATTGTCGCAGACTCACCCGGTGCTGAGCTTCTCGGAAGCATGCGAGCGCAACAAGGGCCCGATTCTCGCCGTTCTGGCGACCGAGCTTGCCTCGTGCGAGCGGGTGCTCGAGATCGGCAGCGGCACCGGCCAGCACGCGGTGCATTTCGCGGCGCATCTGCCGCAGCTCACCTGGCAGCCGAGCGAGCTCGCCGAGCATCTGCCGGCCCTCGCCGAGCGCGTCCGCCGCGAGGGCAGCGCGAACCTGCGGGCGCCGCTCGCCCTCGATGTGTGCGAGCACCCCTGGCGGGTCCCGTCGGTGGACGCGCTGTTCAGTGCCAACACGCTGCACATCATGGCGTGGCAGGCGGTGGAGGAGTTCTTCCGCGGCGCCGGCACCGTGCTCGAGGCACCCGGGGTGCTGTGCGTGTACGGGCCGTTCCGCTTCCACGGGCGGCACACGAGCGAAAGCAACGTGCAGTTCGATCACTTGCTGAAGGCCCGCGATCCGGCGAGTGGTGTCCGCGACTTCGAGGCGCTCGCTGCGCTCGCCGCCGCGCAGGGACTCGAGTTCTCCACCGACCACGCGATGCCCGCCAACAACCGCACCCTCGTCTGGCGACGGCCCGCGCGTTAGAGTGCGCCCATGCCAGCCGAGATACTGGGCGAGATCCGCGACGCCATCCGCACGATCCCCGATTATCCGAAACCGGGAGTGATGTTTCGTGACATCACCACACTGCTCGGCAATGCGCGCATCTTTCACGCGGCGATCGAGCAGCTCGCGCAGCCATGGCGCAGCATGCAGATCGACCGTGTCGCGGGCATCGAAGCGCGTGGCTTCATCCTCGGCGGGGCTATCGCCCATTCGCTGTCGGCGGGTTTCGTGCCGATCCGCAAGAAAGGCAAGCTGCCGCACACGACGGTGCGGGTCGCCTACTCGCTCGAGTACGGCCTCGATGAGATGGAGATGCACCGCGATGCCGTGGCCGCGGAGGAGCGCATCGTTCTTGTCGATGACCTGATCGCGACCGGTGGTACCGCCGAGGCGGCCGTGACGCTCCTGCGCTCGCTCGGGGCGCACATTCTTGCCGCCTGCTTCATCGTCGATCTGCCCGATCTCGGCGGCTCGGCGCGCCTTGCGCGGCTTCAGGTCCCGGTACGTACCCTTGTCGCCTTCAGCGGACAGTGACCGCGGCGGCGCCCGCCGGCGAGCCCCGCGAGAAGGGCTTAAAGATCAGTCATCTAGCCTATCTTGAGCGCCAACATTACTTTGCGGTCATAAGGCGCTGCGGGCATATATTTCAGTGATAATACGCGCGCCTTGACACCCGGGAGCCTGCCCGGCTGATGCGTAGCGGTAAGGGCGCATGAGCCGGTCAGGCACCCGGCAGGCAAGCAGCGAATTCTTTTCACCCTGGAGACCACATCGATGTTCAAGAAGCTCATTCCGGTCGTTGCCCTGGCTCTGCTCGCGGGTCCGGTTCTTGCCGCCGATCCGCCGGCCTCGTCGCCGTCCGCGGATCAGTCCAGCAGCTCCACGTCCAAGTCGCATCACAATAAGAAGCACAAGAAGTCGACGTCGTCGGCCCCCTCGAAGAGCCCGAGCGACACGTCGAGCGCCCCCGCCAAGTAATCCTTCCCTGGGGCCACTTACACCAGGAAGCCCCGCCCGGCCCGGGCGGGGCTTTTTACTTTGTGCCGCCGCCTGGCGTTGCCCGGCGACGGCCGCAGGGCTTGCGGCTTTTCGCAAACGGGTTCAAATTCCTCTCCATGGATGGAGCGCAACAGGCCGCAATACATCAGGCGCTGGTGTGTGTTCAACATGCCGTCACGAGCATGACCTTTCCGAGCTGCGATCAGGAGGACCTGATCGAAGCCATTGATAGCGTCGAGCAGCAGCTGCACGCCAGTCACCCGAATCTGGCGCTGATGTGCCGCTTTCTGAATTCGATCGCGAGGAGTCTGCGCGCGCAGCCGGAGGCGCGCGATTGCTGCCTCGCGATCGAAGACGCGATCGGCAAGGCCGGCATGCCCAGCACCTGGCAATCGGGAATCTGACCTCCCGAAGCCGACGCCCCACGGGGGCTTGCGGCGGCGCGCTGCGCCGTTGCGTGCACGCGCACCCGCAGTCTAAGTTGCGGTCATGTTTGCGCCGCTGTCGCAGGTCCTGATACTCCTCGCGGCCTGCGTGTTCCTCGTCTCACTCGTGCGGCGCCTGGCGCTGCCGACGAGTGTCGCTTACCTGCTGGTGGGGCTTGCGCTTGGTCCGCATGCGCTCGGGGTGGTGTCGGACTCGGGTACCACCCGATTGCTGGCCGAGCTCGGCGTGGCGTTCCTTCTTTTCACGCTCGGGTTGGAGTTCTCGCTGCCGCGCATGCTCGCCATGCGCCGCGAGGTGTTTGGCCTCGGGGCACTGCAGGTCAGCGCCACCGCGGCGGTGTTCGCGCTGCTCGGCCATCTGCTCGGCATTTCCTGGCCGAGCGCCATCGTGCTCGGCGGGGCCGTCGCCATGAGCTCGACCGCCATCCTGCTCGCGCAGCTCACCGAGCGTGCCGAGCTCAACCGCACCCACGGGCGGCTCGCCTTCGCGATGCTCCTGTTCCAGGACCTGGCATTCGTGCCGTTTTTCGCGCTCGCCGCCATGCTCGCGAGCGGCACCCAGTACCTGCCGGTGAGCGAGAGCTTCGTGGCGATCGTCGGCGTAATACTCGCGCTCGTCACGGTGCTCGCCGCGGGTCGCTGGCTGCTGCGGCCGCTGTTTCACGAGATCGCCCACAGCGGACTGCGCGAGCTCTTCACGCTCGCGGTGCTGCTCGTTGTGTTGTCCTCGGCCTGGGTGTCGCACATTGCCGGGCTGTCATTCGCGCTCGGTGCATTCCTCGCCGGCATGATGCTCGCCGAGACCGAGTATCGGCATGCGATCGAGGCGGCCATCCGCCCCTTCCGCGACATCCTGCTCGGGCTGTTCTTCATCTC
>Ga0187783_10000586_pt1 | contig 26613 bp, 24 predicted proteins | sample 1015_SJ02_MP02_2_FD_132471 | JGI IMG/M metagenome (GOLD analysis project Ga0187783, IMG submission 132471) | Tropical peat soil microbial communities from peatlands in Department of Meta, Colombia - 1015_SJ02_MP02_20_MG | ecosystem: Environmental > Terrestrial > Soil > Wetlands > Peat | place...
CTCGAAGTCCATCTCGAAGGAATGGAAGGAAGCCATACTGGAGGGGAGCTAGACGGCCACGCTGGCGTCGCGAAGGCTCTCTGAACAGCTCGAGAGTTTCCTGAAGTCGGTGACCGACAGGTCGGGAGAGTACGTTTACAGGGTCAAGATATCCCAGATGATAGCCTCAGAGGGCAAGTCCCTGGTCGTGGACTTTGGCGACCTCCTCAAGTTCGACGGCGACCTTGCCAACGAGGTCCTTAGGAGCCCCGACACCACACTGTTCGAGTTCAAGCGCGCCGCGTACGAGACGATGAGGAGCGAGAACGCGCTCTACGCGGACAGATTGAGAAAGAACCTCACCGTGAGGGTGAGAGGCATCCCCGACCAGGTCCCGCTGAGGAAGGTCGACGCCTCCTATCTGGACAGGATGCTCGCGGTCGCGGGGATGGTGGTCCGGACGTCGGAACTCAGACCGCTAATGGTCGAGGGCGCGTTCGTCTGCCCCAACGGGCATCTCACGTACCAGGAGCAGAAGGACGACCTGATACTGAAGAAGCCTTCGAAGTGCGACGTCTGCGCAGAGACCAGGAACTTCGAGCTGGACAAGCCCCACTGCAAGTTCATCGACTTCCAGATCGTGAGGATCCAGGAGCTGCCGGAGGAACTGCCACCCGGTCAGCTCCCGCAGTTCTTCGACGTCAACCTGGAGGGCGACATCGTGAACTCCGCGAGGCCTGGGGACAGGGTCGTCATGACCGGAATCCTCAGGGCGGTCCCCGATTACTCAGTGGGTCAGACGAGGATGCGTCTCTTCAGGTCTCAGATCGACTGCAACTTCTCTGAGGTGAAGGGAAAGGAGCCGGAGCAGGTGCAGGTGACGAAGGAGGACGAAGCGCTCATCAAGAGCATCGCAGCCTCCACCGACGCCTACGAGAAGCTCATCAACTCGATCGCCCCCGCGGTCATGGGACACCAGGCGGAGAAGGAAGCGATTCTGCTTCTGCTGGCAGGGGGGACGTCGACCCAGCTCCCCGACGGCACGAAGCTGAGGGGGGACATCAACGTGCTCTTCGTCGGCGACCCTGGCGTAGCGAAGTCGGAGATGCTGAAGTTCACGGCTCAGGTCGCTCCGCGAGGGATATTCGCTTCCGGCAGGGGAACCACCGCCGCGGGGCTCTCAGCGGCCGTGATCAGGGAGAAAAACGTGTTCATGCTGGAAGCAGGAGTTGTCGTTTTGGCCGACCAAGGGATCGCCTGTATTTCTGAAGACACGGAATTGTACAGCGGCGAATCTCTCACGAGAGTCGGAAAGATATGGGAAGAAACACGGGGGACTTTCTATCCAACAAAGACGGGAAGAGAAGCGAAGAGGGTACTGCTTCCTGTGAACGTGTATGACAGGAAGCAGAGGGCCGACCTGGAATCGTTTGCAACAGTGCTTATGCGTAAGCCCTACCAGGGAGAGATGGTCAAACTCACCTTTTCATCCGGACTAACGTTGAAGGTGACGCCGGAACACCTACTGAAGAGGACGACGGATGTGAAGAACCTGTGGATTAGAGCCGACCAAGTCAAGGCAGGAGACGAGTTGATGGCTCCTGTGAAGATCTTTGGTCCCGCAGCCTTCCTCAATATCTCCGAGGAGGAAGCTTACGGCATTGGATGTGTGTACGGAGACGGATGGCTCGGCCCGACGAGCATCACGATTTCTCAGTCCAAGGTGAACATCGACGTGGTGAGCGAAATCAACAGGAGGCTGCCATCAACCTTCGCTGTCTACGACAAGGGAGACAGGGTAAGACAGCTCGGGAAGTACATGCTGGTCTCGAGGATGGTCCATCTCTATACGAGCGAGAGGAGTTTCGTTAGGAAGACGCGACTGCTGCTCCGGAACCCTTCCACTGACAAGGTGCTAGCGCTCAACGACAGGGCTCTCTGGTCGTTCTTCGCTGGAGTCTTTGACACCGACGGAGATCTCAATCACGTCGGGGGCAGGGTCGTAGCCGTCAGGCTGTATCCTGCGCGGGACGCCCATGAAATCTCGGTGCTTCTCTATGGACTTCGACGACTGGGAATCTACGCGCGCGTGCGAGGTTTACGAAGTTCCATCCCAATAATTCAGATCACAGGGGCGGACATATCGAGGTTCACGTTTGGAATCAGTCCCTACAGCGTGAAGCTGCGGAGAGAGCCAGAAGAGATTGTGATCAAGCACAAGGGAAAGCGCAGCCTAGCAAGGGGAAGAGAGAAGGTCGTTGCCGTTGAGCGGGTGTCATACGAAGGGTACGTCTACGACCTCAGTGTGAGCCGTTATCACAACTTCGAAGCTGCCCTTGTCTATGCACACAATTGCATAGACGAGTTCGACAAGATGAACTCTAATGACAGGACTGCCCTCCACGAGCAGATGGAGCAGCAGAGCGTAACCATAGCCAAGGGGGGCATCTATGCGGCGCTGAACGCCAGGACGGCGATCCTCGCCGCGTGCAACCCCGTGCTCGGGAAGTACAACCCGTTCCAGAACCTGACGGACAACATACCAGACCTCCCCATACCTTTGCTGACGAGGTTCGACCTCATCTTCGTGATCAAAGATCAGCCTGCGCCCGCTGAGGACGAGAAGCTCGCGGCTCACATCCTGTCGGTCCACCAGAGGAAGGCCTACGCCGCTCCTCCTCCCGTCGAGTTCAGCCTTCTCAAGAAGCACATCGCCTACGCGAAGAAGATCACTCCCACCCTCAACAAAGAGGCGACTGTGAGGCTGAGGGACTACTACTTGGAGCTCAGAAAGACCGCGACCGAGGGGTCGATTCCGCCAACACCGAGGACGCTCGAGTCTCTGATTCGTCTCTCTACGGCCAGGGCGAGGATACTCCTGAAGAGCGAGGTGGGCGACGAGGACGCGCTGGCTGCGATAGCGCTGATGAACAAGATGGTCGGTGACGTCCTGACCGACGCCTCGACGAAGAAGACAGACTTCGGCATACAGCTCGGGAGGCCGGCGGCCGAGAGGAAGAACCTCACCGCCGCGATAGAGGTCTTCAAGAGGCTGGAAGGACCGGACAAGAAGCCGGTGGAAAGGAAGGTCTTCAAGGAGGAGCTCGTCAAGGCCAAGTTCAGCGACGAGGACGCAGACAAGATGATCAGGACCATGTTCAGGGAGGGACTGATATACGAGTCCAAGCCTGGATACTTCAGAAGAGTCGGGTCTTAGAACGGAGTAGTCGGCCGTTGAAGATCGAGGAGGCGGGTCTGCCAGCCGAGCTTGTGGAACACATACGGCAGAAGGGCATAGAGGTTCTCTATCCCCCGCAGGAGGAAGCGATCAGGGCGGGGCTGCTGGAGGGAAAGAGCCTCGTCGTTTCCAGCCCGACCGCGAGCGGAAAGACGCTGATCGCCATAATGGCGGCGTACACCATGATCAAGAAGAGAGGGAGGAAGGTAGTCTATCTTGCGCCCCTGCGTGCGCTCGCATCGGAGAAGTACAGGGAGTTCTCCGAGCTCTCTCCGCTCGGCGTGAGGACAGCGATCTCGACCGGGGACTACGACCAGAGCGGAGACGCCTTAGGCTGGGCCGACATCATAGTGCTCACGAACGAGAGGTTCGACTCGATCATGAGGCAGAGGTCGGGATGGCTCAGGTCCGTCGGTCTCTTCGTGGCGGACGAGGTCCACCTCGCCGGGAACGACTCCAGGGGGCCCACGCTCGAGATGATACTGACGAAGGTGATGCACTTAGGACTCGCCGCCCAGATTCTCTCGCTTTCTGCGACCGTCAGCAACTCGAAGACGATAGCGGAGTGGCTCTCCTCCACTTCCGTCGAGCTCGACTGGCGACCAGTTCCGCTCAGGCAGGGGGTCTACGTCTACGGCGAGCTCCTCTTCATCGATGGGGAAGAGAGGAAGATAGTCACCTCTTCCTACGGCCCTCCGTTAGACGTGTCCATGGACGCCCTAAGGGAAGGGGCCCAGTCGCTCGTCTTCGCAAGCACCAGGAGGAGGGCCGTCAGCCTTGCGACGAGGGCCGCGGATCTTACCCAGAGGCTGCTCAGTACCGAGGAGAAGCAGGCGTGCACCGAGGCTGGGAGGCGAATCCTGTCATCGGGGGAAGAGACGAGCCTGAGCAGGCTTCTCGCCGAGATCATCGCGAAGGGTGCCGCCTTCCATCACGCGGGCCTGGAGTCGGAGCACCGCAGGATAGTCGAAGACTACTACAGGGTTCGCGCTGTGAAGCTCCTGGCCGCCACGCCCACGCTCAGCGTCGGCGTGAACCTGCCCGCAAGGAGGGTGGTGGTCGCTGACATGACGAGGTACGACGTCGAGCGAGGGAACGCTGAGATCTCCATACTGGAGTACAGACAGATGGCGGGACGCGCTGGCAGACCGCAGTACGACGCGTACGGCGAGACGATCATGATACCGGGGCCCGCCATGGAGCCGAAGAAGACGCTCGAGCACTATGCCAAGGAGCCGCCGGAGCCGATAAGGTCCACCCTCTCCAACGAAGCGGCGATGCGCACCCACACCCTGGCTACCGTGGCGACATCGAGCGGTCTCTCGGAGAGAGACGTGCAGGCGTTGTTCGGAAAGACGCTGCTCGCGAAGCAGATAGGCGATGCCAGGGTGTGGAAGCTGGTGGAGGGGGCGCTGGGATATCTCATACCTAACGGCCTTGTCGAACCGAAGGGAGGCCTATTCCTTGCGTCCGAATTTGGAAAGAAAGTCTCCACTCTCTACATCGACCCCGCGACCGGGGTGCTGTTCAGGGACGCGATAAGGCGCACCGAGTCTGGTAGGACATACACCATCGGGTTCCTCCAGCTCATAGCTTCGAGCCCAGACTATGAGCCAAAGTTCCCGCTCAGAAGCAAGGACTACGACGTGGCGATCGCGTTCATGGAGGAGCACGCCGGCGAGCTCGTCGAGAGGCCGAAGTCCAGGTCCTTCTCGGACTACGAAAACGTGCTGCAGGACATGAGGACGGTCATGGTGCTCAATGCGTGGATCGACGAGTGGCGAGAAGAGCAGATCCTGAGCAAGCTCGGCGCCGAACCGGGGGACGTGCACAGGTCGGTGGACAATGCCGACTGGCTTCTGCATTCGCTGTCGGAGCTGTGCAAGCTGTTCGGAAGACTCGAGACGTCGAAGCAGGTGGAGCTGCTGAGGCGGAGGGTAGTTGGAGGGGTCGCGGAAGAGCTGGTGGAGCTCACCACTCTTCAGGGAGTGGGAAGGGTCAGGGCCCGCTCGCTCTATTCTGCAGGGATCAGGACGCTGGAGGACGTGAAGGAAGCTCCCGCCGACAGGATCGCCATGGTCGACAAGGTCGGCCCCGCATTGGCGAGGAGGATCAAGGAGCAGATCTCAAGGTATTGATCCGGTGCAGCGGGTTCTGTGCGTCGGTCGGTGGGCGAAGGCCTGTAGCCGGCCCGATCGACCGCGCCAGTCGGTCGGTGCTGGCCATGGACGAGCTCGACGGAGTGAGCATCACGCTGCTCTATCTCGAAGGCGAAGGGATTCCAATCGTCCACGGACAGCTAGTCCAGGGAGGGGAGTTCGCCTCGCTCTCAGTCAACCAAGGAAGATTCATTGCGGCCAGGGACGGTGCGGGGACGAGGCCGGTGTGGGTCAGGAATGATGGGAGGGTCGTCGCGAGCGACCACAGGTTTCTCGTCAACGAGAGTTTCACGTTGCTAGGAGCGGGTACCGAGATGGCACTTGGCGGGCGGTCGAGGAGGCTCGTCTTGCCTGGGGAGCTCGTCCCCGACGACTTCGAGGGTGCTGCCGTCCGACTCGCCTCGCTGATCGATTCGTCCGTCAAAAGGAGGGTCGAGGGCCACGCCAAGGTGGCGGTCTCCTTCTCCGGGGGGCTGGACAGCTCGATCGTCGTGAAGTGCGCGTCTAGATACGCGGAGGTCGTAGCGTGTTCCGTCCACTGCGCGGGGTCTGCCGACGCTGTGGGAGCCGCAGGCTCGGCGGAGGCGCTCGATGTGGCCTTGGTCGAGAGGAAGCTCGATAGGGATAGCCTGGCGTCCGAGCTGAGGTCGCTAGACCTCCCATTCGACGCATCGGCGATGGACAGGGCTCTCTGGTGCATCTATTCCGTTTCCTCGAGGATGGCGCGAGAGGCTGGGGCGGAAGCCATCATGCTGGGTCAGCTCGCCGACGAGCTCTTTGGAGGCTACAAGAAGTACCAGGTGGCTCTCTCGGAGTCAGGAAGTCTGGCGGCAGAGCGGCTGATGGCGGCGGATGTCAAGGGCTGTGGCGAGAGAGGGTTCGTCAGAGATGAGATCGCGTGTTCCAGGTCTTTGGAGCCCAGGTTCCCTTTCTCTGACGACCGAATTCTGTCGTTCGGTCTGGCATGCCCCACTTTCTTCAAGTTGAAGGGTGGTGAGCGGAAGGCGATACTGCGCAAGGCAGCCAAGATCCTTGGCGTGCCCGAGGACATCTGCACGGCACCGAAGAAGGCGGCGCAGTACAGCTCCGGCGTTCTGAAGCTGCTAGCATAGCCTATTAAGCCCCGTCGAGACGGGAGCTCATGACTCCATCACAGCCCAAGGGAAAGCTCGTCGCATTCAAACCCCTGCAGGAGCGGTTCAGCTACTACGCGCTCGACGATGGGACTGTCCTTGGGATAAAACCGGCGGTTGTAAAGGTCTACAGACTTCAGAACCCTGATGGGAGCCCTGCCTTCGCGCCCGACGGGACGCCTGCGTACTTTTACTCCACTCAGAACATCACACAGACTCTGAGCCCGGACGAGTACAAGGCCTTCAAGGACGACGACATTCAAGTTTGAACGATCGGTACCCGGTCTCGCAGGACTCGGTGCTTCTTGCGAGCACGCTCGGGGCCTACACCGGCGACAGCTGCCTCGAGATCGGAGTCGGGGGAGGCTCGATCATCGGCGAACTCTCACGGAGGTTCGGGTTGGCCGTAGGGACGGACACCTCACCCCCTGGGGGGAGCGGCCGGGTGAATCTGCTCAGGGCGGACCGTGCAACCTGCTTCCGCGACGAATGCTTCGACTTGGTAGCGTTCAATCCTCCGTACCTGCCGTCTGCCGGTGTGTCTGACACCGCCGTCGACGGAGGTGCCGACGGGGTCGACGTGCCGCTCGACTTTCTGCGGGAGGCCCTGAGGGTCGTGCGCAGAGACGGAAGAGTAGTCTTCCTTCTCTCGAGCTACAATCCGATCGACAAGGTGGAGGAGGAGTGCGCAAGGGCGGGTTTCGTTGTCGAGAAGGTCACGGAGAAGTCTCTCTTCTACGAGACGCTGTCTGTCTACGAAGCGAGACACCGGCCCCGGTCGTGATGCCTGAGCTGGGCGAGATAGGGGAGGAAGTACCTTCACTCAAAGGAAGGACATACCTCGACAGCGCCGCCACCGGTTTACCGCCGAGGTCCGTCACGGAGAGGATGACGGAGATGATACAGGACTGGTCGAAGAACGGCGAAGACTCGGCACGTTGGCTCGAAGAGGTCGAGAGCTTCCGGAGGGAGGCAGGCGCGCTCGTCGGGGTTCGGCAGGATGAGCTAGCCGTTGTTCAGAACGCGAGCTCAGGACTGGCGGCGCTCGCTTCTTCGGTGGACTACAGCAGGAGGAGGAAGGTGGTCACCTGCGCCTCAAACTTTCCATCGAACGTCTTGGTCTGGCAGCGGCTGAAGGAGATGGGAGCTCTCGACCAAGTCTCAGTGCTGCAGCAGAAGGACGGCGCGATGGCCCTTGAAGAGTGGCAACGTGAGGTCGATGACCGCACAGCTGTCGTCGCGGTCGACTACGTGTCGTGGATAAGCGGGTTCAGGGAGAACGTTAGAGAGCTCGCCAGGGTCGCTCACGATGCCGGTGCTCTGGTGTTCGTGGACGCGTACCACGCCGTGGGCGTCTTTCCTGTAGACCTCGCCCAGGACCGAGTCGATGGGGGGTGCTTCGGCTTCGCGAAGTGGCTGTGTGGCCCTCACGGAGTGTCGTGCCTCTACGTTAGCAAGGACCTCCTCGAAACGAGCTCTCCGGCACAGATGGGCTGGATGGGGGCGAAGGACAACGTGCTGGGAAGGATGCGAGAAGGCAGGGACGTCTTCGACAAGCCATTCTCAGTGAGCACCGGCGAGCCCGCACCCGGAGCGTCGAGGTTCGAACTCGGTACCTATCCCCACGTACTCATCGCGGGCGCGAGGGGGGCGCTCGAATTCGCCAGAAGGTACACCCCGGCACAGAGGTTCGAGGTGATCAAGAAGAGGAGGGAGGCGCTCCGAGAGGTTCTTGAGAGAGAGGACGCGCGCATCCTGACACCCGACCATGACAGCAACCCGGGGAGCGGTATACTGACGATTCTCGAAGTTGACCACAAGAAGCTCGTGGACGACCTAGTGAAGAGAAGAGTGGTCGTGTCCGGGAGATTCGGGCACGTCAGGGTCTCCCCGCACTTCTACAACTCGGAAGAGGACGTCGAGCGCTTCGCAGAAGCTTACCGGGCCGCAAAGCTCCGGTGAGCCCGTTACTTTGAAGCGCCGGTCGCGAGGGCGACCCCTGCGAGTAGAAGCGCCCCTCCCGCTAGCGTGAACGCGGTGACGGTCTCGCCAAGGAGAAGGGCCCCGCCCACCACGCTCACGATGGGGGCCAGATACAGTTGGATGGAGAGGCGGGAGACGGCACCCCGACTCACCAGGGTGTAGAACATCATGTATCCGATGACCGTGCTCAGCAAGCCGAGGTAGAGAACGGCTGACCAGCCAGTCGAGTTCATCGACCGCACCTGCGACACGAAGCTCCCGCCAGCGAAGGGAAGAAGCATCGCCGTTCCTGCGAGGCCAACGAATATCGTGGTAGGAGGAGCCCCGTACTTGTGTACCATCGGCTTGGCGAGGATCGTGAACACCGCGTAGAAGGCCGCCGTCAGGACAACTTCGAGTGGCCCGACTATCGAAGTCGAGGAACCGAGGTCCCCAACGGAGAGAACTACTGCTCCCAGGAGGGCGAGACAGAGGGCCGCCACGAGCCTTCGGCCTGCCTTCTCCTTGAGCACAACTACTGAGAGGGCGACAATGAAGACGGGACCGAATGAAATCAACAAACCGGCCAGCCCGGCCGAGACTGTGGTCTCGGCGTAGTTCAGCGAGACGTGATAGCCCACCACGTTCGCGAAGGCCATGACCAGAAGACGCGGAATGTCCCGTCGCTCGAAGGCCACCTTGGGCTTCCCAACCAGCGGCGCGAGGACCAGAAAGCCGCAAGAGGCTATCAGCCAGCGCAGAAGGGCGAGGTTGACAGGCGAGAGCTGCGAGTCGGCTACCTTGATCGCAACGAACGCCAGTCCCCAGATTATCGAGAGAGTCACAAGAATCGCGTACTTTCCTGCGAGTGCGACGGGGCTCCGACGAGCTGAGTTCAAGGCCCTGTCAACGAGGCACGGGTTCCTAACCTAGTGGATATATCCACCGCTTACTCAGCTTGAACAGCGAAGGGATATGGCCACAGCTCAGTCGTCAAAGGAGTCGCTTCGGGAAGTGGAGCGCGGTGCGATTGCGGTCCTTGACTTTGGAGGGCAGTACTCCCATCTCATTTGCAGGAGAATAAGAGCGATGGGAGTCTACGCCGTCCTGCTTCCCTTCTCCACCACCTCCGACGCCCTGAAAGAAAGGCGGTTCGCGGGGATCATACTCTCAGGAGGCCCCGCTAGCGTGTACGCGCGCGACTCACCCAAGGCAGACCCCAAGATTTTCGATGGAAGGACGCCCGTCCTTGGAATCTGCTACGGATACCAGCTTCTAGTGCGGCACTTTGGAGGGGATGTCAGACGCACCCAGCGAAGGGAGTACGGCAAGGCCACTCTCGTAATCAGGGCGAAGGGTGGCATCTTCGAGGGAATAGCGGAGGACAGGATAACGTGCTGGATGAGCCACACCGACTCAGCGACAACCCTTCCCGCCGGACTCGAGGTCCTCGCCGAGACTGAGAATTCTAACTACGCCGCGGTTCAGAGCTTGGACGGGACCAAGTTCGGGGTCCAGTTCCACCCCGAGGTCGTCCAGACCGAGCACGGGATGAAGATTCTGGAGAACTTCGTCTTGAGGGTCTGCAACGCCAGCAAAACGTGGAGCATGCGCGACTTTGCCGGGAAGACCGTAAACGAGCTGGCGAGTAGCATCGACGGGCGAGTGATCTGTGCCGTTTCGGGCGGGGTGGACTCGTCGACGGCCGCCGTCTTGCTGAACAGGGCGGTTGGGAAGAGGCTTTGCTGCGTCTTCGTAGACCACGGACTGCTGAGGGAAGGCGAAGCCGACGAAGTCCGGACGATGTTCAGGGATGAGCTGGGGATAGCCCTGTCATTCGTGGACGCGTCGGAGAGATTCCTGAACGAGCTGCGGGGGGTCAGCGATCCGGAGGAGAAGAGGAAGGTCATTGGAAGGACGTTCGCGGGCGTCTTCGAGGAATTTGCGAAAGAGAACGGTCCCTTTGGCTTTCTCGCTCAGGGAACGCTTTACCCCGACGTGATCGAGAGCGGCAGGTCGACTGGGCCAGCCGCAGTGATCAAGACCCACCACAACGTGGGAGGGCTGCCGGAGTCCTTTGCCTTGCGGGTCGTCGAGCCGCTAAAGTGGCTTTACAAGGACGAGGTCAGGGAACTCGCTCTGATGATAGGAGTCCCCGAGAAGATGGTGAGAAGACATCCCTTCCCCGGCCCAGGGCTCGCGGTGAGAATACTTGGAGAAGTCACGCCCGAGAAGCTGAGGGTCTGCAGGAGCGCTAACAGGATAGTGGAAGAGGTGACCAACAAGCACGGGATATACGGTGGGGTGTGGCAGGCTTTCGCATACGTCGGGGACGACCTGGTCACAGGGGTCTTGGGAGACGAAAGGAAGGTCGGCTTCCAGGTGACTGTGAAGGTGGTCGACTCTCTTGACGCGATGACCGCTAGCTGGCATAGGATGCCGGACGAAGTTTTGGAAGAGATATCGACCAGGATGACGAACGAGGTCGAGGGGGTGGTGAGCGTCGCCTACTCCATCTCGTCAAAACCACCGGCTACCATCGAGCCACAGTAAGAATGGAAAGGATAGAAGACTCTTCGGACGAGTGGGGAAAAAGAGCTAGGGAAATTGAAGAGAAAGGACCTCATCATAGTCTGCTTGTTCGTCGCGACGCTAGCGCTCGGCATAGTCTCTGCCGTAGAGTATTCGACAATCAAGGCGGCCGGCACTGGGGTAGCGTTGGCCACCGATGACGGCATCGAAGTGATCTACAACCTCCCCGGAGTGGCCATCCCGGTGCCCTGTTGCCCCAAGCTCGTCTCCATCTTCGTTCTCGGGGACTACCTGTTCCGAGACTCGAGCGAGGCTCCGCCTCCGCCCTTGGTCGCGAATGGGACCACGATCAACTTTTCCTCAGGGGTCGCACTCGAGCTCACAGTGTCTGCGCTCGGAAATTCTAGTGGGGGTCAGACGACGGAGTTCGTGTGGCCAGGACAGTTCAACGAGAGCGTGCCAACACCAGCGGACGCATCTGCCTTGGGAGGGATTGTGGTGTACCATTGGTACACACTCGACGGTCTGCTGTACCTTCACATCGAAACCTAAGTCGTCCTCTTGGAGGCGACTGCCCCAAGGGCTCCAAGGTGTCAGCCACGAGCCGATGCCCCAGAGCGATAGCGTTCCTCGATCGCGTCCGAGAAGTGTTTCCACGTGTCCGAGACCTGCTCCCGCAGCTCCATCTGTGTAAGTTGGTACTCCCGCGTTATCCAACGCTCGGTGACGTACAGCTCGAGGCGTGTCTTCCTCGCCCCTAGTTTGACCAGGTGATAGTCTATCGCCATGCGATCCCTTTCGTCAATCTGATCTGTGTGCCAATCCGCTGGTGGATTGAGCCGGACGACATCCACCGCGATTTTTGGGTCGTCCTCCCCAGTCGGCGTCAGCCGAACCCGTATTACCCTGTGCGGAGAGATTCGGAGCACCCGGAACGCGGGCTTGACTCTGCCCTCACGCGCAAGCCGCCAGTCATCTGCCCGATAATCCGTGCACCAATCGTAGACGTACCTGAGAGGTGCGCTTACGATTATCGAAACCCTGACCGTTGTCGCGCCGAATATGCGATGGCCCTTCTGTGGCGTACCTTGGACCTTCGCATAGGATGAAGTTCGTTTCATGAGTTTCTCAAATTGTGGTTCTGATGGATGCATTTAGGATTTTCAGAGGGTCAACCGCATCTCTGGTCTAGAAAAGACGTCAAACGTTGGCAGGCGATCCTCTGAAAGTAAGAGAAAAGCTCCCCAGCTGCAGGGTTGTCCTGCAGAGGGGTATCCGTGAAAGATCTGGAGCGGGCCCGGTGCTGATCGGTTCTATGTTTTGATTTGAAACCATAGACTCTAGCATTGATGACCATCATCAGCCTTTTATCACTCTGGGGTGTCGTTTACTAGACGTGGAACTGACACTCAACCCCAAGCTTGCCCCCTACATCCTGGTGAAGGACGCGCCAGGTTTCATCCGTTTCCTTGAGGAGGGATTGGGTGGGAGGTTGACCTACGAAATCAAGAGCCCTGACCGAGGATTGAGCCACGCCGAGGTTCGTATTTCAGATTCTGTGGTGATGTTCGCAGAGACTCCTCCAGGGATTCAACCCTTTCCTGCGATGCTGCACTTCTACGTGCCGGACGCAGACGCAGCCTATGACCGCGCACTGAAGGCGGGCGCGACTAGTCTTCGACCACCCACGGACCAACCCGATGGAGACAGGCGAGGGGGAGTGCTCGACGCATGGGGCAATCAGTGGTGGTTCACCGCACATGGAAATCGTAGCTGAGCTGTAGTCGCTCGGGTCCACTTGTCTCGGTGAGCGACGAGAACAAGGATCGGCTTACAATTCTCGTATGGAACTCGACCCCGTGCCGAATAGGATTAATCACGTTCCTTTGATAGAGAGTTCACTCTGATCTTTGTGTAACGCGGGCCCGGTGGGGACCGTGACAGAAGTGTAACGAATACCCCGGTCCACTTTCTTAACGCCCGGCGGAAGTCCCTCTTGAGCCTGCGCAAGGATGAGCCGTAGTCAAGCTGGCTAATATCCCTGAGATGGGCGGCACAGACTTGGTGACAATTTGCTCTTTGATTCACTGCCTTTTCACTGCGGTTTCTCGCGCTCGAAGGACTCGATTAAGAGAGATTCATCTTCTTCAACAGACTCAGATATCGGGGATCTTGGCGGATGTTTTCGTACAGTGGGTCGTAACGAATGACCATTATCGGGAGATCGTGCACCAAGAAGGACTTGTCAAGCCAACGAAAGCAATCGTCCAAATCGCCGAGCTCTGCGTAGATTTGAGCGATGTTTGTAGGGATCTGACCGAACAGAGGCAATGCTTCTTCGAGCCGAAGGATTTCCCGGGTCTTCTCGGTCTCGCCGGCACGTGCGAGGATCCACGCCCGGGTGATTTGTTTGTCGCGGCCCTCGGGTAAGAGCGCTTCGCTCTTTCGCCACTCCTCCAGACCTTTAGAACTCTCAGACCGGGCAAAGTAGAACTCTCCGAGAGTGAAATGGTATTCTGGGTTAGATGGCGCTAGTACCCCGGTCTTCTCGAGTGTCAACCACGCCTCGTCGAATCGTCGGAGCTGGATCAGGGTGTACGCCATTTGTTGGAGGTTGAAGAACCAGAGAGGGTCGGCGGCCTCAGCGAGTCTGAACTCCGGGATAGACTCCTCCGCTCGGCCCACGAAGCTTAGGATTTGAGCTAACTGATTATGCGCGAGAGCATGGCTCGGGTTGAGCAAGAGGGCAATTCTGAATTCTCTTTCCATTCCGGCGTAGTCTTGCTCCCGGAAGAGGACCGCAGACATCCCGATGTGGGCCTCCGGGTTGTTCTGGTCCAGCTCCAGCGCCCGAGCCGCGGAGCCCCGGAGTTTCTCCACCCAATCCGTCCGCGACGGGTCCATGCCCCAAAGCGCCAAGAACCATGTGACCATCGCGAGATTTCCGTATGCACTTGCGTTAGTGGGGTCGAGTGAGATGGCAATCTCAAATTGGCGCTGAGCAGCCTCGAGGGAGGCCGTAGAGGTGTCCCGAAATAGCGTCAGCCCTCGGAGATATGCGAGATAGGACTCAGGCCGTACTGTAGGTCGTGACACCAAACGGGCTTCGTCCGCCGGCAATAGCTCGAGCCGTAATGCATCCGCCACCTGCTTCGCAATCTCGGTCTGGACCGCGAAGACGTCGCCAAACTCGCGGTCGAACGTCTGTGCCCAAAGATGTCGATCGGATCGGGCGTCAATCAGTTGCGCTGTAATACGGAGGTGGTTTCCTGCCTTTCGAACACTCCCCTCCAAAAGACAGGAGACCCCCAACTCCGCCCCGATCTGTGCAGCGGATTTGGGAGTGGCCTTGTATAACATCACCGATGTGCGAGATATTACACGGAGATCTCGCAACTGAGATAGGACGGTGATCAACTCCTCAGTCAGGCCGTCCGCGATGTACTCGTCCGTGGACTCGGGGCTGATGTTCGTGAAAGGGAGAATGGCCAGTCCCGATGAAGGGGCGCCCCCTGTGGAAGCATCCGGGCCTGACCATGGTAGCACGACCCGGTAAACTTCGATGGGAATCTGCACCCCCTTAAGTGCGGTCGGCGGGAGTCTCTCGAGACGATTTGAAATCTTGTTCCGGACTTGTTCGAAGACCTGGCTCGAGATCGACAATCCTCCTGGGTCTGAAGTCGACTCGATGCGAGAAGCGATGTTAACCGCATCTCCGAAGATGTCGCTCTCTCGATGCTCTACATCCCCGAGATGAATGCCGATGCGAAGTTGGATGGGCACAACGCCCCGCTGTGAGTTCCGCTCATGCAGATGCTGTTGGATATCGATGGCGCACTGGACTGCATGCAGAGCGCTATCAAACTCCGCGAGAAAGCCATCACCCATAGATTTTATCTCTCGGCCCTCGTGAGCAGAGAAGATCGGGCGAACCAAGTCCGCCTGCTCGTCGCGGAGTTTCAGGGATTCTGCTTCATTTGATTGGGCGCTAGCCGTGGAACCGACAATGTCCGTGAACATGATGGCGGCGAGACGTCGCGTGACGGCCACGGCCTGGAAGTGGTTGGCTGTAGTTTAAACGCTCTGAAGACGTCGTCCGAGTATGGACCTTGTGGGCGAACTAAACACTTCCGGTCAACGGGAGTGGCTGGAACTTAGTCGGATTCTCCGGCTACAGCAAGGTGTTCCTGCAGAGGGTTATTCGTGACAGAATTGAAGCGGGCCCGGTGGGATTCGAACCCATGGTGTCTGAGGTCCTCTCTTCAGCTTCGAAGGCTGACGCCTTAATCCGTGCTAGGCTACGGGCCCAGTCGCCCGTCGGCGCCTCTCATAATTAAGAAATCATTGCCTTGAGGCCTGCAACGAGCGGTCTTTTCACAAGACCGCGGTCCGTTATGATGCCCGTCACCAGTTCTGGAGGGGTCGCGTCGAACGCGGGGTTCGCGACCGGAACGCCCTTCGGAGCGATGCGCCTTCCCCTGATCTTGACCACCTCGTCATACGGCCTGTCTTCAATCCTAATCTGGTCGTGGGTCCTGCTCATGTCGATGCTAGAGTAGGGGGCTGCGGGGTAGAACGGTATGCTATGCCTCTTGGCAAGGGCTGCGACCTGGTATGTCCCTATCTTGTTGAATACATAGGAGTCCCTGGTTATCCTGTCGGCGCCGACCAAGACCTTGTCGACCCGCCCTAGCGCCATCAGGTGCCCCACGGCGGTGTCAGGGAGGATGGTGCAGTCGATGTGGTCGGTCTTGAGCTCGAACGCCGTGAGCCGCGAGCCTTGAAGCTGAGGGCGTGTCTCAGGGACTAGCACCTTGATCATCTTTCCCTGCTCGACGGCCGCTCGGACGACGCCCAGCGCGGTCCCGTAGCCCACGGTGGCGAGGGCTCCGGCGTTGCACTGGGTCATGACCGTGTCGCAGTCCTCGAGCAATTCGGCACCGAACCTGCCCAGCCTCTTGTTGACAGCGATGTCCTCCTCTTCCATCTGTTTGACTTCCGCGACTACCGCTTCCCTCGTCCTTGAAGGAGAAGGTTCACTCGATGCGACAGAGAGGACGCGGTCGATCCCCCAGAAGAGGTTGACCGCGGTGGGTCTGGTCGAACGTAGCAAAGAAGCTGCGGAGAAGAGGTCCCTCTCGAGTCCGCTCTTGGTCCTGGCGGGGGACTTCACTGCTGCAAGGGCCACGCCCATTGCTGCGGCTACCCCGATTGCGGGCGCTCCCCTTATCACCATTTTCTTGATCGCAGATGCCACCCCCTCTGGCTTGTCGTAAGTGCGATAGACGAGGCGGGTCGGGAGCATCGTCTGGTCTATCATCTTCACCCTGTTCCTTGACCAGGTGACGGTGCGGAGATCGTAGAACGGCCTTCTCAATGAAGCGTGTTTCATCACGCAGGACTAATAGGGTTTCGCGACCGCGACCGCGAGACTTAAAGCCGAACTCGGGAGGTTGGCAAAGAAAGGTGTTCCGATGGAAGAATCAGAGACTGCCGCTCCGGTCATAGAAGCACAGGCAGAAGGGCAGAGGATTGTCATCTCGCAGAAGGAAAGGGTCGCGGAGCTCGAGGAGAACGGATACGGGACGAGGGAGGGGAAGTCATTCGTCCTCCGCGACTACGAAGCCCTCTATCTCGTCTATTCCAAGAAGCTGAGGCTGACCGACTCTGATGGGAAGGAGGTCGGTTTCGAGGAGCTGGCAGAGTCTACGCAGAGGAGGGAGAGCGACGCTTGGACCAAGTTCATCATATACCGTGACCTCAGGTCGAGAGGCTACGTGGTGAGGGAGGGCTTTGGATTCGGGACCGACCTCAGGGTCTACGAGAGAGGCGACTACCCAAAGAAGCCTGCCCAGTACGTCGTCTTCGCTCTTGACGAGGGGATAGAGAAGAACGTCGAGGAGCTCCAAAGGTCCGTCAAGGAGATGGCGAGGATGGGCAAGGAAGCCATCATCGCCGTCATAGAGCGGAGGGGGGAGGTCATCTACTACAAGATGAGCCGGGCAAGATTCTGAGTGATGGGTTGAACCCGAAAGCCGCCTTCGCGATACTGAGACCACTCAACTGCGCGATGATAGGCTTTGCAGTCATAGTCGGAGAGTTCGTGTCCAAGCCGGCGCACATCTCGCTTCCCCAGAGCGCGTTCGGTTTCCTGACGGGCTTCTTCGTGTGTGCGTACTCCATGGTGGTCAACGACGTGTACGACGTCGAGGTGGACAAGGTCAACGAGCCGGACAGACCCATCCCCAGCGGGAAGATCACGATAGAGGAGGGATACAGGTTCTCATACGCTCTGCTGCTCGCGGGGCTCGCGTTTTCTGTGCTTTCGCTGAACCTCGTAGCAGTCGCGATAGCCGCTCTCTACGCCCTCCTATCCTGGCTCTACAACAGCAGGGCCAAGAAGGCCGGGCTGGCTGGCAACCTGATCGTCGCGTCGTCCTTGGCCATACCATTCGTCTATGGTGGGGTCGTCGCGGGCGGGGGGATTTTCAGCTCCCTGCTCCTCATGATGGCCTTCACCGCTTTCTTCGCGGGTGTGGGTAGGGAGGTGGTCAAGGCGATGGCGGACGTGGAGGGCGACAAGAAGAGAGGTGTGAGGTCGATCGCCATGGTTCGTGGCATGGGGGCTGCGGCTGACGTGGGCGCGGGGCTCTTCTTGCTGGCGGTGGTGACGAGCTGGCTCCCACTTGTGCTCAGGCTCGCAAACGCGATCTATCTATTCGGGGTCGCGGTGCCGGACGTGATTTTCGTCTACCTGGCTGTCTCGATAGTCAGAGAGCACGACGAGAAGAATGCTCACAGGGTGAAGACGGTTGCGTTGCTCGGCATGCTCGCGGGGCTGATCGTGTTCATAGGCGGAGCGGTCTAGCTTGTGGTCGGAGAAGTACAGGCCCAACAAGCTCGAGGCAATGGTCGGGAACGAGGACGCGAGGGAGAAGCTTGTCTCTTGGCTCTCAAAGTGGAAGAAGGGCAAGTCTGCAATCCTCGTCGGTCCGCCCGGGACTGGTAAGACGACCACGGTGAAGCTCCTCGCCAGGAGCGGTGGTCTCAATCTGGTCGAATTGAACGCGAGCGACGTGAGGACGAAGTCGCAGATGTCCAGGAAGCTCGGGGAGGCCATGGCGAGCTCGAGCCTGCTGGGGGAAAGGACGCTCATCTTCCTCGACGAAGTGGACGGTCTCGCTGGAAGGGCAGACTACGGCGCTGTCGACTTCATCAGGGAAGCGGTGAAGGAGAGCCTCAACCCCATCGTGATGGCTGCGAACGACCCCGACTCGGACGAGGTGGCAAAGCTCTCCAGGGGCGCCCTGCTGGTCCACTTCAGACCTGCTCCGCCGAGGGAGGTTGAACTCTATCTGTCCATGATCGCCTCGAAGGAGGGTCTGAGGGGACCCAACATGAGGGAGATAGTGAAGGAAGCGAAGGGGGACATCAGGTACGCGATAAACGCTCTTCAGGCAGGGAAGGCAGACAGGAAGGACACAGAGCCGACCAGGGAGGCGGCGCTCAACGCCTTCTTCGATGCGAGCGACCTCAGGGGCCGCATCGGGGCGCTCAGGTCCTACCCGGGACAGCCCAGGGACAAGGTCAGGGACCTGATGACGAGCGTCCTCGCGTCGGGAGTCGCTGGCGAAGAACTCGTCAACTCGATGAAGGCACTGTCGGACGCCGACCTCCTGCTGGGAAGGATGATCAGGGGCGGTGACTGGAGGCTTCTCAGATACCTCGACGCGATGCTCGCATCGGGGTTCGGCCGGGAGCCAGAGAGCGGGATGCGATTCTCGGCGGGGTCGGTGCCGTGGCCTCTCCAGCTCAGGATATGGAACGACTCCAAGAAGGTCAGGGAGATATCGGGGCTAGCTGGCAGGAGGCTCAAAGAGAGCGCGCGCAAGGCTCTCGTTGAAGACTTTCCCTTCATGATGGCCATGGCACGTGACGAGAGGTTCAGAGACGAGCTCGTCCAGAGCCTGAACCTTGGAGAACCTCTAGCCACGTTCGTGACGAAGGAGGCAAAGAGGAAGTGAAGATAGTTCTGGGCTCCTGGTTCTCTCTGCCGAGGCTAGGGACTGAGGCGTACGCGTCCCTGATCAGGAGCGGTGCGAAGTACGAGAGCGGGATGGGGTTCATGCTCCCGCAGGATTGCGACCTCTCCGAGGCCGTCCGGATAATACGGAAGGCGACGGGAGAGGGGGTCCAGCTTGCCGTGAGGTGCGTGGTCTGCCTGAAGGAGGCGTGCGTCTCCTGCCCATATGACGACGTCTGCGACAGGAGCGTCGTGTCTCCGATGTGCCTCTGCGGGGTCCACTCTTCGGGCGAGGGCGCCTACGAAGGTTACGTGGCCGCTTTCCTGTCGAGCCTATCCGAATGAGCTCTGCACGGGGAGGGCGGCTGTCCTCTTCCAGTCGCTCAGGAAACGCGAGAGGACGCTTACGAGGGGGTTGGAGTAGTCGACCCTGAAGATGCGTATCCTGTTGAACCTCTTTTCTGCTATTATCCCCGACCCCACCAGGAACTCGAGGTGTTTTGCGGTCGCGGAGTGGGAGAGCCCGGACCGCCTCGTTATCTCGGAGATGTTGAGCTCTCCGCTCTCGAGCAATATCCCGAGTATCTTCGTCCTTCCGTAGGACGAGAAGACGTCCTCAACCTCTAACGTCTGCGACCATCCCCTTCTCCAGCTCGCCCGCCAGCTCCTTGGCCGAAACGAGCGAGAGCCCTATGAGCGTCGTCCTTCCCCTCATCCCCTTTCCCGAGATCTTGGTCTCGATTATCCCCTTTCTCGCGAGCTCGTTGACGTCGCTCCAGACCTGGGTGTGGTGATTCGCCGCTGTGTTCATCTCCTCGCAGAGCGAGGCGTAGCTCTTCTCGACCTCCCCTATCGAGACGTAGGTCGAATCGCCCCTGAGCAGGCTGGAGATGGCCATCAGTATCAGCCGCTGGTGTTTGGAGAGGTAGGTCAGCTCCTCCTTCCTGAACTGTGGAGGCAGCGAAGCCTTGGCCGCCCTGACGTATTCCGGCTTGACCCTCGGAGACTCGGCGAGGTCGGCGGCCTTGCCCGCGCGATAGATCAGGTCGAGCGCGTATCTGGCGTCGCCGTAGGTCGAGGCTATGTCGGCCGCGAGCTGCATGCACTCGTCGTCCAGACAGCCTTCCCTGAAGGCCTCCTGGCTGCGAGAAGTCAGTATGTCAAACAGCTCCTCGGACGAGTAGGGGTCCAGCGATATGGTGTTCCACTGGACGGAGCTAAGAGTGCTGAGGTCGACCATCTTCAGGTAGTCGAGCGTCTTTGAGATTAGCAGGGAGGAGAAGACCTGGCTTCCCTGGGCGGTTTCCCTCAGCCTCGTGATGGTGTAGAGGGCCGAGGGGTCGGCCGTGATTAGCGAATCGACTTCGTCGAACGCGATTATCAGATGCATGCGGCTCGCTCGCAGCTCCTCGACGAGGGCGTGAAGCAGTTCCTCGAAGCTGTAGCCCCTCGAAGGATAGTTCTTTCCGACGGTGGTCAGCGCCCTGACCATCACGGCCTGGAGGCTCCTGTCAATCCTGCAGTTGACGTGCAGCACCTTGACCAGGTTGCCGTAGAGCATCGCCTTCTTCTGGAGCGCTTCGCCGAGCTTCTTCGCCATCAAAGTCTTGCCGGACCCCACGGGCCCGGAGAGCATCACGTTCTGGCTCGCTCTCGAGGCGTTCTGGACGGTGCTTGAGAAGTAGAGCTCCAGCGCTTTGAGCTGGGTCTCGCGGTGCGGTATCTGGTGGGGGAGGTACTCCGGAAAGAGAATGCTCTCGTCTTGAAAGACAGAATGGGAGACCGCCAACTTGAACCTTCAAAATTTCAGTTTTTCGATATTTAACTCTGATTATGCTTAGCACCGTACGATTAACGGAGACCAGACTGAAAGTGTTTGCCCGAAACGCAAAAGAAAGACGGAGGGCGAGGCGCGCCAATGAAGGCGGTCAGGTTCCACAGACACGGCGGGCCGGAGGTCCTGGAGTACGAAGACGCGCCCGACCCGGAGCCCAACGGCGACGAAGTGCTCATCAGGGTGAAGGCCTGCGCTCTCAATCATCTGGACCTGTGGGGCAGGCAGGGACTCCCGAACGTCACGATTCCTCTGCCGCACATACCCGGGTGCGACGTCTCGGGGACGGTCGAATGGGTTCCAGACACGGAGAAGGAGCTGCGGAAGGGGATGGAGGTGATAGTCAATCCCGGGATAGGCTGCGGCAGGTGCAAGGAGTGCCTTCTGGGCAGGGACGACCAGTGCAGGTACTTCACGGTGCTCGGGTACGGGGTCGACGGAGGCTACGCGGAACTTGTCAAGGTGCCGCGCACCAACGTGGTCAAGAAGCCTGAAGGGATGGGATGGGTCGAAGCCGCATCGTTCCCCCTTGTCTTCCTAACCGCGCACCACATGCTCCTGACGAAGGCGGGACTGAAGCCCGGTGAGACGGTGTTGGTCCTGGGCGCCGGGTCCGGGGTTGGGATAGCGTCCATCCAGCTTGCAAAGCTGGCAGGAGCAACCGTAATCGCTACCGCTTCCGACGATGCGAAGCTAACCAAGGCGAAGGCGATAGGCGCTGACCACGTGATCAACCGATCCAGCCACGACATACTGGAGGAGGTGAGGCGGATGACTGGAAAGAGAGGGGTCGACGTGGTCGTGGAGCACGTCGGGAAGGCCACCTGGGATGAGAGCGTGCGAGCCCTCACGAGGGGGGGCAGGCTCGTTACGTGCGGGGCGACGAGCGGCTCGGACGTCTCGATGGACCTCAGGTACGTCTTCAACAGAGAGCTGACGATACTCGGGAGCTTCATGGCGAGCAAGGGGGAGCTTCTCTCAGTGGTCGAACTCTTCAAGGCTGGTAAGCTCAGGACGGTCGTGGACTCCACTTATCCGCTCAAGGATGCGAGAGCGGCGCAGGAGAGGATGGAGAGCGACGAACACTTCGGGAAGATCGTCCTGACCGTCTAGCCGACTATCTCATGGGTGTAAGAGATTTTCACGCCGGGCCTCAGCGTCGCCGCGACGCTGCAGAACTTCTCCATGCTCTCCTTGACCGCTGTATCCACCGTCGACCTGTTCAGACCGTCTCCTGTGATGAAGAATTTTACTTCGATGGAGGTCCAGGGCTTGGGGTAACCGTACTCTGGCCTCTCCCCCCTCAGACCTACTCTGAGCGAAGTCAGCTTTTGGCGCCTCTTCTTCAGTATGGCCACGACGTCCATCCCTGAGCATGCGCCGAGAGAGGTTAGGAGAGCCCGCATCGGGCCGATACCCTTCTGGTTCTTGTCCGAGGAGTCGTAGACGACAGAGTGCCCAGAGTCATCGGAGCCCACGAACATGTTCTCTCCAGCCCAGAGGACCTCGGCCTGCCAGGCATCACTCAACCGTGACCGCCACCGGCTTCGACCGAGCACCGACCTCGCCCTTCTCGATGAAGCTCCTCCTACCCCACTTCGCTTTGGCCCTTCCTACAAGCGCGTGCCTCCCTCGGCCCAGTCTCGAAGAGTCGATCTCGAAGGCGTTGACGATGTCCAGCATCTTGGATTGCGCGTCCTCCACGTTCAGAGGGATCTGGGGTGCGCTGCCGTCCTCGTGCATTATCATGGCCCATATCCTGTAGGGGAGGTCAGGGTCTCTGCTCCAATAGAAGCTCGACCTCCTTACCTCCTTTTTGTTCTCGACCAGCTTTCGGTAGACGGGTCCTCTCCTTACATCGATGGAGGCGGAGTAGGTCAGTCTGACGATCTTGTCGTAGTCTTCCCACGCGACCGTCCAGACGTCCGGCGTGAACGACTCGCGTAGCCCCCCGATGATTCTGAACGCCAGGCTGGCCGATATCTTCTCGTCCAAGCCGTACACGCGTTTGTCAGTGATGAGCTGGACGTCCGCCATCTCCGTGTCGGGCCAGGAGTACTCCTGTCTTCGGTCCTTGAGGGGCACGGCCCGACCAAAACGGAATCCTCGTTAAATGTTTGCAGAATGAGCACGTTCTGCAAGCCCTGGAAAAGGAAAACGGCTATTTTCAGTATATATCAGACTATATGAACTAGAGTGCCAAGGTCAGGATTTAGAATCAGCATAGGTTAAATAACAATGATACATGCGATATCGCGGAAGCGGGTGAGATAGCCAATGGAGCTAATGACCAAGTCGAAAAAGGACGTCAGTCTCCGCACCGCCCAGATGGTCCGGCTACTGGCCGAGATCGGTCCGGACATACCCGAGATTGCCAGGAGGCTGGGCCAGTTCAAGGAGTCGGTCAGGTACAGGTACAAGCAGAAGATACTGAACGGCGGTTTCGCCGTGCAGGCCGCGCCGAACTATGAGAAGCTGGGGCTCAAGAGGGTGATCATGATAGTAGACTTCAACAACGACTTCAGGCCATTCGCGACGTCGATTCTGACCGCCATGACCAAGCTATGCTACGTCGTCAGCTTCGAGAAGACGCTGCCGCGGGGCGAGTACGTGGTCCAGGCCGCCGTTGCGGCACCTTTCGTGAACGAGTACATCGGCTTCATACACGAGTTGAAGTCGAAGGGTATCTTCTCGTCGGTCGAGGCGCTGGAGTTCGACTGGTACAGGAATTCTCCCATGAAGGCGGATTACTACGACTTTGACCACGGTAGGTGGGACTTCGACTGGTCGAGCGTTCAGGGCACCGACGCGTCAGCGGCGAGCCTGGTTCTCTCGGAGCCCGTCAAGTTCGACACGGTGGACCTGGAGATAATCAAGGAACTGCAGGCCGACGCCAACAAGTCTCTGAAGGAGATATCCAAGAACATCAACGTCAACTACAAGAAACTCGCGTGGCACTACAGCACCCACGTCATAGGCAGGGGCATGATACGCAACTACAGGGTCAACTGGATGGGGACCACGTACGACTTCGACGCGGAGAAGGCTAGGCAGCGACAGCACAGGTACTACATGTGCGCCCTCTTCGTGAAGTACGTGGACGAGGTGGAGAAGATGACCCTCAGACAGAGGCTGAGCAGACTGCCGTTCCTGTGGGCCGAAGCCGCGGGCAGCAACTTCTACGCGGAGCTGGCTTTTCCCGTCGAGACGGTGACGGAGGCGTTCCAGTATCTCGAGACAGCCATTCTGCCCGTGAGAGAGAAGTCGGAGATTCTGACGATAGACCAGTCCAACGCGATCGCCTTCTCCGTGCCTTGGGAGATGTACAGCTCCGACAAGGGGTGGACGTTCAACAGGGCGGCGCTAACAGCACAATTCGAGAATCTGATCCTGGAAATAAGAAGAGCCGGGTCGGCCCAGGCCAAGTAGGCCAGGTCGACCCAGAAATCGTCTTACGAGCCGCCGGCGCCGCCGATGGCGTCGCCCAGTGGCGCTACGTGTAGCCCCAACGCGGCGAACACTATACTCGCGCCGGTCAGAGCGACCATTCCGTATCGGACCTTTTCGTCTAGAGTCATTACAACAGCCTGAGGAGAGTATGAATTTAATCTCGGATTATCAGTTAATTCTAATCTGGCGGGTCCACGTGATTTCTAACGTTTGGCGAAATCCAAGCTTGAAACGGGTTTATTTTTGGAATCCGGCATAGTGGTCGATGCTAAACATTTGTTAACAAAGCCAAAGAGACCCCTTATTCGGATTTTACATGGAGCAGCCTGTGCACAATGACACATAATCCAATATTTCGACCCCCAAGACCGATTTAGGAGCCTTTTCAGCCCCCAAACAGCAACCTCAGATCGCTGTTTTGACTTGGCTTAATTATTATTTACAACTCTTCGGGCGTTCGCTCAAGCTTGAGCAGGGCGCCCGCAGAGAAACATCGGCACATTCCTGTGAGGGGGATAGTGGACAGAGTCGTGCTAGGAGGGAGCGACGGCACGATCGAGAGCCTAGCCACGACGGCGGCCTTGAACGGGGCGGGCGTGGTCTTCAGGACGCTCCTGGTGGCCGGGCTCGCGCTGTCTCTCGGCGGGGCGGCCTCGATGCTGTTCAGCAACTACCTTTCGAAGAGGTCGGAGCAGGAGTCCCTGAGAATCGATGTCGAGCGGGAGAGGATGGAGATAGAAACCGAGCCCGAGGAGGAGAAGAGGGAACTGGCGGACCTCCTGGCCAAGGAGGGGTACGGGCCGGGGGAGGTCGCGGCTATAATCGAGCGAGTCACCAAAGACAAGGAGACTTGCTGAGAGCCCAGCTCAGGCACGAGCTCAACATCAACCTGGATGACACGTCCCCGAATACCGTGAAGACCTCGCTTGCCGCGGGCGGAGCATTCCTCCTCTTCGCTCTCATACCCCTGGTTCCCTACCTGTTCGAAGCATCCCGTCTCGGCGTCCTCCTCCTTTCGAGTTCCTTGGGCCTCCTGGCGCTCTTCCTGCTGGGGTCGACCCGACTCATCTCCTTGGCCAACTTCAACCCGCTAAGAGGTCTGGAGTCGGCAGGTGTAGGGGCGGCCGCGGTCGTACTCCTGTTCGCGATAGGCAAGGTCCTCTCTGTCTTTCATTAATTAGGAGGGAGGGCCAGCGCTGTCCGCCATGGAGAACCAGCCGCAGACTCAGGTTCCCGTGGTGGAGGGCGGAAGAAGCTGGAGAAAGACACTCCTGGAGTTTGCGAGTTCGAAGAGGCTCATCGTCTTCGCGGCAGTCCTTGGCATCGAGATTGCGCTCTTGTTCGGAGCAATGCTCGTCCCGATCGCACCGGCAGAGCAGCAGGTGCTCGGCAACGAAGCCAGCACCCTCGCGAACACCACAGCGAGCGCAGGCTTCTTCGGCACGATCTTCCTCATCTTCCAGAACAACCTGAGAATCGCACTGATCGAGATGATACCGATTCTGGGCGCGGTGGCGTTCCTCGAGTCGATCTTCGTCACTGGGCAGATCATCGAAGTGATAGGGATGAGGAGAAGCGTTCCCGGTCCACTCCTCGGCGGCGCCCTCTTCCTCTTTCCATTCACCTTCGTTGAGCTTTCGTCATACGCCATAGCGGTCTCCTCTGGGTCTCTCTTGCTCCTCTCCACCGCAAGGCAGAGGGCGGTAGCGGAGGCCCGGGTCTTCGTCCTTCAGATAGGCGTCGTGGTGCTGCTCCTTCTGCTCGCCGCGACGATGGAGACGATAACGGACTACGCGCCGGTCGTGGGGCTTGCGCTCTGGATTCCGGCGATACTCGCCGCGGTGCTGGTCGAACGGAGCCTCAGAAGGATTCGACGGATTTGAGAGAGAAGTATGCGACCTTCGACTGCTACGGGACGCTGATCGACTGGAGGACGGGCATCCAGGAGGCGCTCACAAGGGAGTACGGACCGCTCCCCTTCGCGGGAGCCGCCCTCTACCGAGCTTATGCCGAGGCAGAGCTTGAGCAAGAGACCACCTACAAGAAGTACAGTGAGGTGCTTAGTGGGACGGCCCGCGAGCTCGACAGACGCTTCGGGCTAGGAGGTTCTGCGGCCGCGGCGACGCGATTCGCAGACTCCGTGCCGACCTGGCCTGCCTTTCGAGATACCGCCGAGTCTCTGAGGAGGCTAGGAGCCCTTGGATACAAGCGCTACATACTCTCCAACGTTGACAAAGACATGCTGAACGAGACGATCGAGAGAACGGGGCTCGAGATTGAGGGGTCGGTGACCGCGGAAGAGA
>Ga0187783_10000587_pt1 | contig 26591 bp, 16 predicted proteins | sample 1015_SJ02_MP02_2_FD_132471 | JGI IMG/M metagenome (GOLD analysis project Ga0187783, IMG submission 132471) | Tropical peat soil microbial communities from peatlands in Department of Meta, Colombia - 1015_SJ02_MP02_20_MG | ecosystem: Environmental > Terrestrial > Soil > Wetlands > Peat | place...
CGAAATCGGAAGGCTATTTAATGGCCCAGGTTGGTTTGTGACCTCCTTAGCTTCCTTGCTCAAGAGACAGGGTATGTGGTCGCATTTCGTGCCAGTTGTTCAATTAAGACGGTGAGGCCGCTGCTATAGCGCTCGAAACCGCCAGCCGGGGTTTAGATTCAGTTAAGCAAGTGTGCAAATTCAGTGCCAGAACGAAACCCTCGATGATTACCGAGCACCAGATCAGGGTGGCGGCGCTGGCGGTGCCAATAAGTGCGACGCGAAGGAGATTCGCTGCAAGGTAAGCGCACAGCAGAATTCGCATGTAGTGGACGCCCTTCGCGCGTATGAACAGATAGTTCGCCGACAGTTGACTAAGGCACATGACCACACAGTAGCCAATCCAGGCAGGCAAGATGTGGGCCACTTCGGCCAATTCCGCCCCGCCGAATTTTCCATGCATGTACACCATGGCCAGAAGGGGATATCGGAACGCACAAACAGCGACCGCGAACAATAACTGCAGCGTGGCATGGACGATTAGCCAGCGCCGGAACACGGTAGGCCTTTCTTTGTCTTCCGCTGAACAGAGACGTGCCTGTACCAAGGAAATCAGCGGCACCGCAAGCAGGCTGTAGCCCAGCATTCCGACTCGCATCGCGCAGTTGTTAGCCGAGATGACGCCCGTGCCAAGGCGGGCCAGGAAGTACAACAAGAGGGCTTGATTCGCAATAAAGCCGGCGTTCTCGACCGCCGAGGCTGCGAGCTGCCGCAGAAAATGGCGGCACTCCGGAACCCTCCAAACCGCAATCACGAAAGAGCCCCCTTGCAGCAAAGGTTGCGATCTCGCAATGCGAACCAGCGAGTACAATCCGACGAGTGCAAAACCTGCGGTCATGGATATAGGCAAGCTTAGGTTGCTGAGCTGCCCCATCGCGTAACAACCAACCAGTACGACGGTCATAATCAAATATGGCAGTCCGGGCAGGCTCGTCGCCCACAAGTTGCGTCCACGAGCGGTACAGATCGCTTTCCAGATGCCGATCCAAACGATCGGAATGTAGCAAGCGGCAAGAAGAACAACCGTGCTGCGAACCTCTCTCGTATCCGTGCTGCGCAGCAGTTGTAAGAGCCAAGGAGCGCAGACCACCATGAGCACCGTCAAAACGGCGCCGAGCATACAGCCATAAAACAGCAGGCCTGGCAGCCATTCGACCGTGCCAGAACGCCGCCGTTCGTTTTCGTAGGCGGGAGTAAAAGCCAGGGAAAAAGCTCCAAACATAAAGCTCGCGAGAGCGAGGGGAAACTGCTGCAGCCCAAAGTATGCGTCGGTAACTGCCGAAAGCCCGAACTTCGCCGCGATGAACGCCTCTCGAGCAAAGGCCGACAACTTGAAGATGCCGCCGGTCGCGAGCGATATGACCAGCATAGCGGCGGGGCCGGAGCCGTAGCGAGAAAGTTTCTTTAGAAATTCCATGTCAGTCCTCAAGCCTTCAATTGAGGCAATATGAACGACTCGGTAGCACCCAGGTGGTACGAAGCGCGAGAATCCGCGACATCATTGGACTTGACCTGGTTCAATACCAGGCCGACTACATTGGCGCGTGCGCGAGACAGAGCCGACATGGCGTCCGATACCTGTTTGGCGCCAGTTTCGGCCGCCTTGGTCAAAAGCAATACGCCATCGGCTATTCCGGCCAATTCTTGCGCTTCCGAGGCGGTGAGAACCGGAGGCGCATCCACGATGACCAAATCGAAATCCAGGCAAAGTTTGGCCAGTACCGCAGACGCTCTCGTACTGATGAGATCGGCGGCGGTTCGCGACGTCTGCCCAGCGGGCATCAGAGATAACCCCGGCTGCGCCAGCTGGACGATTGCGTCGGTGCAAGATGCTTTGCCCTTGAGAACGTCGGTAAAACCGACGGGACTGGCGACCTTAAATTTCCTGCGAGTTGAACACACCAGCAACTGAGGATCGAGGGTTGGGCGGCTGAAGTTGGCATCCACTAACAGCACCCTCTTGCCGGTTTTGGCATAAGCCAGTGCCAACTGAGCCGCGGTGGTCGACTTGCCTTCGCCTGGCACCGCGCTCGTAATCACGAGGTTTCGTATCGGTCGATGACTGCTCACGCCGTTGAGCGCGGCGCGCAGGTTCCGAATCGCTTCCTTGTAGGCTGCATTCAGCTTAGCCGAACGAGCGGAACCCTCTGCCAGGCCCTTTTCGGGGAAGATACTTGACAGACCTTTGGCGTGCGGTATTTCGGCAAGTACGTCAACACGGAGTTGACTTGCCGCCTCTTCCCCATCGGCGAAGCTGTTGTTCAATACACTGGCACCGACCGCAATGAGAATACCCAGAATGCCGGACAGAATCACCGCCACGGGCAGGTTGATCAACAGTTTCGGAAATACGGCCTCGCGCGGCGCCCGCGCCTGCGCGGCGAGGAACACCGTGGCGTTGTGGAACTGCTGGTTGATCCCGGCCAGCCTGGTTCGCGTCGCCAGATCGTCGTAGATCTTCTTGTCATTGTCCGCTTCGCCCTTCAGTTGTTCATACTGGTAAGTGCGGGCTTTCAGGCTGTCCGCTTCTGCTTTGGTCTGTTGCAGGACGCTGAACAGGCGCTTTTCTCGTCCCTGTGCCTGCTGGTAATCCGCCGCCGCTCGCTCCTTGGCCCGTGCTTGGAGTTCGTTGACCTGGGCCTCCACTTCCTGTACTTGTTTCTGTGCCTTCACGTATTCCGGATGGCCCTCGGCGTAGTAGGAACGCACCGAAGTGAACTGCTGACGCGCCACATTTAGACGCTGTAGGGCTTCGCTCAGCAGTGGATCTTGCGCCGCCGCTTGCGCCGCCTGTGCGGAGGCGAGGGTGTTCGAGTTGTCGACCTGTGCCAGGATCGCTTCGCGACGGATCCGCTCGTCCTGGGCAGCCGTAAGATCCGTATTCAACTGTGCCAGGCGAGCACTCAGGATCGTCACCCGCTGCTCCGGATCTACCATGTTCAGTTCTTTTTCGTACTCGGCCAGTTGCTGGGCAGAGGCTTGCATCTTCGAGCGCAACTCGGACATATCCTGGGCAACAAGTTCGGAGAGCTTTTCGTACGAGCTTTTTCCCGTATCGTTGGCATGTTCGGACAAGGACTGCGCCACGGCATTGGCCACATCGGCAGCCAGTTTTGGGTCATGGTCGCGATACGAGATGCGTATCAGATAAGAGCTTGGCACACGCATCACTGTAAGAGGACGCAACAGGATTGGCGCTGGGCCGTTCTGCTGCGAGGCGCTACTGTTCGATTTCGCTGGAAGCAGCTTGTACCGTTCCACCACTGGTCGGAGGACCGGATCGGATAGAGCCAACTCGATCTCGGTTGCCATCACCTGGTCCATATCGTCGACGGACGAAACCTGAGATGCCTCCTGGCCTACCACGCCGCTCGCGGTATGATGCTCGACTTTGACCAGAGCTGTGGCTTCGTATAACTTTGGCACAACAAGCTGAACGCCAACGGCAGCCAGCATTGCAACCGCAACGAATGCCAGCAGTTTCCGTCGCTGCCGGCGTAGGATCTTGATGAATTGGGACAGAGAGGCGCTGCCGTCGATCGGGCTCACGTCCGTCAACGGAGGAGCCACCGGCACGGGAATCTGAACAGCAACCGGCTTCGGGGAAGGGCAGGAAACAATCTGGTTCGGAATATCGGCTTCGACCACCAACTCCTTCGATCCTGGATACGGGATGCGATTGGTTAGTTCTAGAACCTTGTCCTCTACCGGGGTCGCGCTCGGCGGTTCGTCATTCTCCAGAAACACAAGTTCGGTGGCGCCAATACGAATCTTGTCTCCGTGTTGCAAGACCTTCTCTCGTATCGGAACCCCGTTGACGAAACTACCGTTTCGGCTGCTGAAATCCGTAATCAGGAACGAGCCTTTGTCGGCCTTCACGGCGCATTGCTTGCGGGAGATCGCTTCGTCTTTTAGACAGACCTCACAGGTTGCATCACGGCCGATCAAGATCTCGCCTTTGTCCAGCCAGACAATCGCCCCCCGGTTGGCGCCGGCAATAATCACCAACCTGGCTTCCATGCCCAGTTTGCGCCGCGCCTCGCCCGTGGACAGGTTCGTCAATCGCCTCCTTGGAGGGATGATTTGCGTGAGACCTTCCAAATTCTTCTCGGGAACCTCGGAGCAAGCTTGCTCTTCATTCAAAGCTTGACCGCGGACCGACTCATTTTTTGATTCCGTGCTGATCATGATTTCCTCCTTGCAGTTAAGGCTCCTTAGAGTTATGGGATGATTCCGTGGGAGAGGGCGGCTTCGCTCAAGCCGGCCATACCCTTGAGAATTGAGGCGAGGCGAACCCCTGAGAGTGCGGGAACATAGAGAATATCGTTTGCCTGGAGCGGAACGTCATCCGCTTTCCTGCGCAGTATGTCTCGCAGCGGGACCGCAATTTCTTGGCGCTGGTTGGCTCCTGCGACCATGCGATACACATAGGCTTGTTTCGCGCTATCGGGGAGAACGCCTTGCGACAGAGCCAGCGCCTTAAGTACGGACGAGCCTTCCGCGTCGTTGATTCGGTAGAGGCCCGGCAATTTTACGTTGCCCGCCACAAACAGTTTGGCGGCCTCGGGAACGCGGACTTCCTCGCCACCGTGGAGGGCAATATTCAGGTTTCGGTCCGCCCCGGAGAGCAAGTCCTTGATCGGGATCGAAGTGGAGTTTCTTTTCCCCGTAGCTTTGTCGAGACTCGAGACGATGACCTCAGCTCCAGCGTCGGGCGCAACTCCGTGAGCGCGCGCGATGGCATCCAGCAGGTTGAGATCGCCTGTCGCCTGGATGATGACCGGAGTGTTTACAGCTCCCGCCACGGTCACCTGGCGACTCTTGTATTCGAGCACCGCGGCCGACACAATGGGCGCCACCAGAATGCGGTCGCGGATCAAGGCACCGGAAACCGCATTCGCGATGGCGGCAGGCGAGAGTCCGATGACAGGGATGGGCTTAGAGACGAGCGGTATCGATATGTCGCCGTCGTTCGAGACCCGATAGCTACGCGTGAATTCGGGAGAGCCGGTAACGGTGATGTAAACCAGGTCTCCCGCGCCCACCGGTTCATCGCCGAGATTGGTCGACCATACCTGCGAACTTTGGGAAGAATCGCTTGGCGGCGCGGGCTGGTTGGGCTCGTACTGGGCGGCCGCCCCAAGAGACGCCAGGCTGAGAATCCAAAACGCTAATAAGATACGAGCTTGCATGCATTCACCTCTTCTCGGAAAGTTTGTCATTTGCCTAATACGCACCATCGCCAGTGAGCACAACCGTCAGTGTCCTGGCAAGCAAGTAAATATCCATCCAGAAGGACCAGTTGCGGACATAGTAAGAGTCGTAGGTGATCCGTTCGGCATAGGTCGTGTGATTGCGTCCGGACACCTGCCAGAGTCCAGTCAGGCCCGGAATTGTTTTGGTATACAGGGGGTAAGCTTCTTTGTATCTGGCGATTTCGTCGTGCACGATGGGGCGCGGACCAACCACACTCATCTCGCCCTTGACGATGTTCCAGAGCTGGGGCAACTCATCCAAGCTGGCCTTTCTCAGCGCCTTCCCAATTCGAGTGATGCGTGGGTCGTTTCGAAGTTTTTGGTTTTCGGCCCACTCTTTTTGCAGTTCGGGGCTGCTTGCCAGGGAGCGTTCCAGAACTTCGGCGGCGTTCCGCACCATGGTCCGGAATTTCCAGATATGAAAGGTGCGGCCGTCCTGTCCTAATCTCTTCTGGGAGTAAAACACGGGGAACCCCGATTCCACTGCGATAAGAACCGCGATCACCGCCATCAACGGAAGCACTAGCGGCAACAACGCCAAACAAATGCCCAAGTCGATCGCTCGCTTCGCCATTCGAGAACCGGCGTGGAGCAAATTGTTTCGGACTTGCAGGCCGCGTACCCCCAGCCGATCTTGCGTGTAAGCCCCCACGCTTCCCAGGAAGTCGGTATCTGGAATCACGATCAGATGAGGGAAAGCTTCACCTGCGCGTTCGAGCACCTTGACGAATTGCGACTGGGAAAAGTCCGGGGCCACCACGACGGCGTGCTTTACGCCCCGGAACCCGATGCTGTCCAGCGCCGCGGAGTGGCAGACTGGAACCTCTTCCAGTTGCTCGTGCGAACTGCGATCGGCAACGACCGCGATTGGGCGCAAGCCAAGGCGCGGATCAGCCTTGAGCTTGTGCAGCACCGACAGCGATCGATCTCCGTCCCCAAACAGTACGATCGGATAACCCCACCAGGCGCATCGGGCGCCGATTCGCCTGGTTATGCTTCGAATCGTGGGAATCACCACGCATGCGCCGACAAAAGCGGCCACGCAAAATAAATGTGAACTCAGGGGCCTTCGGTTTAGTCCCAGTGCCACCGAGAGAAAAGTGAAAGCGCCGGCATTTGCCAGCGATATGCGCCTGATCTCATCTACTGGGCTGATACTGACTCCTGGATATACATCGAAGAACCAATAGAGCATCAGAAACAGCGGCAGGAGTGGCCAATACTGCAGCCACTCATCGGGCCGAGCATATCGGGAGGCATAGGGATTGGCCCAAAGTGTTCCCAGCAGCAGCGCGAATCCGAATATGTCTCCTGCCAAAATGAGGACCGCTGAAAGCCCGGGGCTGCAGGGGTTGTGCACCGTTTGGGCCGAAGCGGGTTTTCTTACTAGAACGGTAGTGGTGGACATTGTCGTAACTCCGCACGCTGGTTTTGCATTCCGCAGCCATCGGAAAAGCAAGGACGCTGCCATCCTGCCAAAGTTCGTCCGCTAGACCGTGCATGTCCCTTTCCCTCAATTGCTCAGGCACATACAAACTGAGCGCCGGAGTCAAGGGCCGGGATACTTGCGGGTAAGGCCTGAGGATCTATCCAAGAAGATAGGGCCCACTTAACCGATCGTTTAGTGCCGGGCACAACCCAGGCGGAGAGTTCCTCGCCATTGCGAACCGGTGTATAAATAGGACCGCGTAAGGATGGCTAGCCCAGCGGTTTCCGAGCCCGGAAGCACACGGTGCCGGCGGTAACCGGCCCGACGCTTTTCGGAAGGCAAACTGCACTGGTACGCTCGGCCGGCGATTCGGAGAAAAGAGGTCCGACCAGCGCAGAAAGGGAAGAAATCATCCAGCGGGAGGGAGCGCCGGAAAATGACATACACAAGCACAGATCCGTCGGGCAAGTCCGGGTGCCATTTTGTGGTCAATGGGGATCACGAACACTTGCTGCCCGGCCGGATCTCGCGGTCTAAGCAACGTAAAACTTGTCGGTTGGGGAGGAATTCTAGGCTACTGTTGCTGCTTTTACTGTCGTTTCCCCTCGCAGCACAGGAAATCGGCACGCTTACCTTGATGGAAGGTTCTCTGCAGGTAATCCGAGGCACGGCGGTGCTACGGGGTGTCGAAGGGATGCGAGTACGCCAAGGCGACATTCTGCAAAGCTCCGATCCAGGATTTGCGCAAATCGAGTTTAAGAGTGGGACGATCACCGCGCTGGGCGCCTCCAGCCGCCTGTTTCTGGATGGCGATGCAGGAACCCGCGGCTCGGAATTGGTCTTGCTGAGCGGCTGGCTGAAAGGGCAAACCGGCGCTGGCGCCGTAACCTATCACTACGCCAGCCCGCTGCTCGCGGCTATGACACGCGATGGCACGGTTGTCCTGCATGCTGCCGCGGAAGCAGCGGAAGTTTTCGTAGAGGCCGGATCGGCAGGTATAAGTGAGGTGAGTCCGGAGGGAAACTTGGGGCATCCGGGCAGCGCAAAAGAGGGGCAGTTTTTCACGCGTCGATCGGGCAAAAAAGTCGTCGTGCAGTCCCGTCCCGATTCCACCTTCCTGGAATCAATGCCGCGTTCGTTTCGGGATACCTTTCCCTCGCGTCTGCCTCGCTTTGCCGGCAAGGCGCCGGCGCCTAAGCGCGACCATGAGGTGACCTATTCGGAAATCGAGCCTTGGCTGAACACCTTGCCGATCTGGCGTGTGGGATTCGTCAGGCGCTTCGAACCACGTCTCGAAGATGCCGCTTTTCGTAAGGCGGTGGAGGATCATCTTGAAGATCATCCTGAATGGGACCGTGCCCTGCACCCAGAGAAATACGAACCCAAGACGCCGGTATCGCAATAGGAGATGCGAAATGAAACTCATCGTGAAGTTCAACCTGGTTCTGTTCCTGATTTTTGCCGTCGCCTTTGCCGCGACAGGATTTGTAGTAGACAATCTGCTGCAGCGCAATGCGAAACAGGAAATCGAGGAAAACGCACGCATTATGATCGAGGCTGCTCTGGCCGTTCGCGCCTACACGAACACCCAGATCAAACCGCTGCTGGAAACCCAGCTTAAATATGCGTTTCTGCCGCAATCGGTGCCGGCCTACTCCGCGAATCAGTATTTCTCTAATTTACGAAAGAAGTTTCCCGATTACTCCTATAAGGAGGCCACGCTCAATCCAACCAATCCGGTGAACCGCGCTACCGACTGGGAGGCGGACATTATCCGTTATTTCCGCCAGTCCCCGCAGCAGACCGAATTGATCGGCGAGCGCGAGTCTCCCAACGGGAGAGTGCTGTACATTGCACGCCCTATGGTCATCAAAGATGCCAAGTGCCTGGCCTGTCACGACACTCCCGATACTGCACCCAAGACCCTGGTCGAGCGCTATGGCAACGCGAATGGCTTCGGCTGGAAATTGAACGATATCCTGACGGCGCAGATTGTTTCTGCGCCCATGCAATTGGCATTGGCGCGGGCCAACCATGTATCGCGGATATTCATGGCTTCCTTGGCAGGAGTGTTTTTGCTGATATTTCTGGGTGTGAATGCCATGCTGATCTTTCTCGTCGTCCGCCCTGTCAAGCGCTTGTCGAAGACCGCCGACGAAGTAAGTTTGGGGAACATGGAGGCGCCAGAATTCCGCAGCAACAGCAAGGATGAAATCGGGGCCCTAGCAGACTCCTTCAATCGCCTGCGCAAGAGTTTGGCGCAGGCCATTAAGATGCTGGACTCGGAGTCCGCCTGATCCCCAGGCACGGCGTTCCGGCTAACCTCCTTGTGCGTTGGGGAAACCCGCGTCTCGGAGAAAGCGGTCGCGTTCCTGTTTGCTCTTCACATGTTCGGCGAGAAGCAAGTAGAGTGTGCGCAGGCTGTCCGCACGCTGCGCCGCCTTTTTGGCCAGAACGCCCGAGATTGGGCCGACATAGTGTGCCAGCACGCCTGCCGCATGGTCGATCGCGGCCGGTGTGATCTCCTGTTTGGACCGAGGAGCCGCGGATGTCCCGGAGTTGGCGGATGACAACGGTTCTTGTATAGTTTGTCGCTTCGTCCCAAGGTAAGTGATCTCAGCCCTGCGCGCGAGAAATGCCCGCCGGTCGCTCTCTTGTTCCAGGCTCGCGGCCAGAAGCCTATAGAGTTCTTCCGGATCGGTTGTTTTCGATGCCCCTTTCTTGACTAGGATTCTTGCCAAGGGCCCGACGAAAGGGGCAAGTTGTGTCTCCACTTTCTTTAAAACCTCGTCTCCCCATCCCGAGATGCGCCCAAAGGTCGCATGTGCGGTTGCTGGATCGGCCTTAGGGAGATCGGGGGATTGAGCACTTGGATTGGAGCCGAGGGAGAGGCTCGGCAAGGTCTCATCGGATTCGACTGGGTTGTGAGAACTGCGCCTTGCGTCGGGCGAGGAGCTTCGCCCGCGCGGGGAGACAACCTTGAGCGGCTTGGCTTGTGGACGCTTTTGACGACCGGGCGAACTTGAACCGAGCTCGGCGGCAATCCCCTCCGCCGGCCTCGGTTCTTGCGGAACAGCGCCGGCAGAAGGTGTCAGTTCTTGGACACTCTGGTCGCGGGACTCCGCCTTCCGGTCGGCCGAACCAAGACGAGAACCGAACCCGACCGTAGTTGTGGCGTCGGATAGACCCGGCCTGCGGTCGCCGGGTGTCTTTAGCTCCGACTTCCACGGACCAGGAATGGAAAGTTCTGGTTTAAGCTGGACCGTTTCCCCCGCCGCCGCATAGCGCTCCTCTTTGACTTTTTCCAACTGTGCCTTGGCCGCAATCTTCAGCTCATCATGGCGCTTCTGCAAGCCTGCTGGGACTTTGTCAAGAAGATCGTCAACAGATTGCAAAGTTGCCAGTGCCCGCACACCGGCTTTGAAGCGGATCAGGTCTTCCGCTTCACGAAGTGTCGCCTCCATCTTCTTGTGAATCGCGTGGGCCTGTTGCCGATCGATGTCCGCTTCGAGCTCCCGCAATTCTCGAACGTCGCCGAAGTCGTGGTGCGCTGCCGTAAGCTGAAGCCGGGCCTCGTTCAAGTTGCCTGACGACACCAAGGCCCTGATGGCCATCGCTGCCTTGCCCATCGCGGCTGCTCTCTGTTCCCGAGCTTGCTGCAAACCGGATTGGAAGCTAGGCTCTCGGCCGTAGATGGCAGCCTTGACTTCCAGACAAGCGGCAGCGTTGGCCGGTCTGCCTTCCGCCAATAAGTGCTTAGCTTTCGCCATCAATTCGTTCAATCCTTGCCGATAATCTTCCCATTGTCGTCGCGCGCCGGCCGCGAGGATACGCAAGTCTTCGCTAGACAATTCCCGCGCCGCGGAGTCCAGGAATTCGGCGGCCTGGGCGTACTCGCCGCTGTCGATGAACCGCTGGGCTTGGGCTGCGGCAGCATCTACTTTCTGTGTCCACTCGAAACGAGTCTGTTCTTCCTTCGCCACCTGCAGCAATGCATCGAAATGACTGCACTTCATCTCTGATTTGGCTGCTTCGAGGAGTTGAACCGCTTCCGAGTAGTGCTTACGTTTCAAAGCGTGTTCGGCCTTCGCCGTAATTTCGGCTCTGCGGCGCTCTGTCTCTTCGCGCTCGATGAGCGCCCGGACGGTCGCCAGCAGCGTGTCCAGTTCGCCCTCTCCAGGACACCTCCGGCAGGCGGCTTCCGCCACGGCCAGTGCATCCGTGTTTCGCCCTGCTCCCAGCAGCGCGCGGGCGCTGGCTACTTGTTCCGCTACCCACGCTTCCCGCCCACGCTCCGCCCGCGCCTTCAGTTCGAAGAGCGAGCCTTCATTGGGAAATTGCTGGACCGCAGCTTGGGCCAGCTTGCATGCCAGAGAAAGGTCTGCCCCCTCGAGCGCGGCGAGAATCTCGGACGCGGTTTTTTCCACTGCTCTTCGGTGTTGCTCCTGCTCGTAGCCCGAGGCAGCCAAGGCCATGAGATCCCGGATTGCCGGAGCCGCCGGATTCAGCCTCTGGGCGTTCTTCACAGCTGCCAGCGCTTCCACGAATTTGCGTGCGGAAATATGTCGGCGCGCAAGCGCAAGCAGTTCCTGCACCCGGCGTTCCTGCTCGCGCTCGGCAACTTTATGAGCAATCTGAACATTGAGTGACTTGGCGCGTGCAGCCTCTGGGTCCAGTTCAAAGGCTTCGTCGACCGCGCGGCTCGCGCCTTCCAAGTTCCCGGCGGAGTACGCTCGCTCGGCGCGGCCCAGCACCTCATTGAGCTTTTCCATGCGGCGGGCACGCGCGGCAATCACCTGATCGCGAGCGGCCTGCAGCTCTGCATTGTTGTTTTCTAGCCGGACTGCTTCTTCCAGGCTGCCCTGTTTCCTGGCGATCGACTGCACCACCTGGCGCATAAGGTCATTGGCCCGCTCGTGCTTTCGGTCGATTTGCAGCACATCGAGCAGTTCCTGCTTGGCATGGTCCAACTGGCCGTCGCGCAGCAGGCGCTCTGCTCGACTGATGTGTTCGCCGAAAAGACTGCGCTTGAGGTGTCCTTCGACTTCCAGCAAATCGAGGGAGAACTCGCCCGCCGATGGATAACGCTCGTCCCGTTCCTTAGCCAGCGCCCGCGCGACGATATGGTCGAGGGCGGGAGGATACCCCTGAATGAACTGGCTCAGAGGCCGTGCGGGACTGAAAACGATCCGATTGAGCGTCTGCGCGATTCCGCTGCCCTCGAAAGGAAGTTTGGACGTAAGCAACTGATAAAGGACCACACCGGTGGAGAAGATATCGCTGCGTCCGTCCAGGTCCACGTCGTTGATCTGTTCTGGGGACATGTAGTCGAAGCTGCCCACGAGCTGGCCGGCACGGGTGTGACGGGAATGCATCAGCCGGGCGATGCCGAAATCGACAATCTTCACGCTTCCGTCTGCGAGGACTACGATGTTGGCCGGCTTGATATCCCGATGGATAATGCTCGGCTGGCGTGAGTGGGCATATTCCAAACCGCTGCAGATCTGCCTAACGTAGCTGATCTTTTGCAGCATAGTGATCGTTTTTGTTGCCAGCATCGACTCCAGACTCTGCCCATCGAGGTACTCCATCACAAGGTATGGCTTTCCCTCGAAGTCGCCCAGATCGTAAACGATGACAATGTTGGGGTGGCGAAGGTTGGCGGTGAACTGGGCTTCACGGTAGAAACGCTTCAGCAGCTCACCCTGCTCGGCCGCGCCGGTCACCATCTTGATCGCTACCAGCCTGCCCAGAGCGCGGTCCACTGCCTTGTAGACCACACCCATTCCGCCTGTACCGATGAGATCGACAACATCGTACTTACTGATCTTCTTGGGAGCATCCGCGTCCATGGTAGAAGGTCCGGCGGTGAAACTGAGATCCCGGCTCCAGTCCAAGCTCGGGGTGCGCCGTGAAATTCGCCGAATACCGTCGCAATCCGGGAATTCACGGAACGCCTAGTCATGACAGCATACACCTGCGCCGGGCGTGTGTGCTGACGGCGATTTCCTGCCCGTTCGGCAAACGCCCCAAACCCGCTACGCTGTCGGCTGATAAACGCACATGACGGCTCAGGATGAAGCAGTTTGACAGATTTGTGCCGCTAACAAGGGGGCACGCTCCGACTCACGGAAAAACGCCCTGCCCACGGGGTGGCCTCAGCGCTGCAGCAATTTACCCACCCGCCGCCAGTACGCCTCTCAACTACCGTTTTATCGGATGTCGGGCAGGCTCTGCCGCTCCGCGGAGGATCGAAGTAGACGTACGATCGATCGTCGTCGACTATCCATCCGGATAGATCCCCTACCCTGAAAGATAGCAGATCGACACGACGGGCCGAACTTGGTGGCGGCGCTCAGCTTTGCAGATCAATACTCTCAATGCTTTCGCAGACGCGCCACACGCCTTTCCGTCTGGCAACAGATTTGCCTTAGTCAGATGCGATAGCAGGTGCCGACCGGCAGCGGCGGTTCCCACGAGGTGCGTTATGAACGCTATTTGCGGAATTTGTGAGTATCGCGGGTCAGCGATCGAAACCACGCTGTTCCAACAAGCTGCAGTTGGTTCCGAACTATGAGTCCTATCTCTCATCCTGCCTCTTATCCTGCCTAGTACCCTACCTACACGGCGGGAGTAGCGCTGATAGCTGCTCCCGCTCCTGCCTTTTCCCTTGCATGGCGCGTGCCGGGGTGTTGCCAAGCTCGGAGATTCAACGCTCTCGGAGATTCAATGCTTTGGTGCTTCCCGGACAATTGCCGCTTTTGCGCGGCCGGTCAAGGTGTTCAAGCACAGTTAGACAGCGATCCAGCTGGCGATCTCCCCGCAGCTTGTCCACCCATGCCGTCACAGACTACGTAGATGCCGCGCCGCTGATCATAGCCGAAATTGTGTTCGTTGGTAGCTCGTGCGCAGCCGACATCCCTGCCTGCCGCGCCCTCGATGCTCAAGCTTATAGAAGCATGCAACTCAATTTCGCCCAGGGGAGCGGCGAGAGCTGTGCAATAGCTAGGCCGCTCCTTGCTCGTCGGTTAAGGCCGAACCCGGCCGCTGCGGCTCGGCCTTATGTACCCCTTGACGTACCAGATCTGCGAAGAGTTCGAGCAGGTCGGGATCGATGGCGCCGGCGGCCGCCTCGGCACGCAGGATAGCAAGGGCTTCTTGCGGAGTGAAAGCCTTCTTATACGGTCGGTCGGAAGCGGTGATTCCGTCGAAGATGTCGACGATGGTCAGCATGCGCGTCTGCACGGGAATATCGTCGGCCGAGAGTCGGTGCGGATAGCCCGAGCCGTTCAGCTTCTCGTGATGAGCGCCGGCAATCGGAATGACACCACGGAGCTCCGGCGTCCACGGTATCTGGCTGAGAAAGCGCACTGTATAGGTTACGTGGGCCTCCATTTCAGCGCGCTCGAGCGGGTCCAGCGAGCCTTGGGGAATCGAGAGCAGGCGGATTTCCTCATCGGTAATCAACGGTTGGGGAATGCCGTCCAGATCGGCATAAGTCCGCGCTGCGGCCTCTGCCAGCCGGGCACGCACGGTCTCCCCAGTTGCCGAGGGTGCATTCGATTGCAGTACGTAGTCCCAGAGCGCATCGAGTTCGCTGCAGTATTTCTGAAATTGGACGTCGGCTTGCTGCGCCCCCTGATTGTAGGCATGCCCCCCCTGGGCCAGCAAAAGCTCCAGTTTCGACCGCAGCAACTCAACGTAGGCAGTTCGTTTGGCAAACAAGAACCGTTGGCGCAGCAGCTCCAGTTGCGCGGGATAGAGTTTGTCCTTCTTCAGCAGTATGTCTTCGCGAACGCCGACTTTGCCGAAATCGTGCAGCAGCGCAGCATAGCAAAGCTCTTTTTTCTGGGTGGGCGTGAAATGAATGCGGGCGAGCGGGCCCGTCGTGGTGTGGTTGACTGCCTCGGCCAGAGCCAGCGTCAGCCGGGCTACCCGGGCAGAGTGCCCGCAGGTTGTGGGGTCGCGCTCTTCAATGGCGACCACCGAAGCGCGCACAAAGCCTTCAAATAAATTCTCGATGGAGGCTAGCAAGCGGCTGTTCTGAAGTGCCACAGCCGCTTGGCTTGCCAGCGATAGGAGCAACTTTCGATGATGCAGCGTAAATGGAACCACCTGCGCGGCCACGGCAGAGGGGGAAGTCAGTTCGGCGCCAGGATTGCGTTTCGAGTTGATCAGTTGCAGCACTCCGACTACTTCCCCCTTCTCGTTGCACATGGGCACTGCCAAAATCGACTTCGTCCGGTAGCCGAGCTTCGCGTCAAAATCACGATTGATGGTATAGGGGAGCCCAGGAGGAACGTCATAGGCGTCGTCCAGCTGAACACTCTCTCCCGTCAACGCGACGTGACCGACGATGGAGGCATTGCTGATCTCCACCGTTGTCTGCTCGAAAGGAACGGTAACCGCGTCGTTTTGGGCCCACATAAAGCGTAACCCCGCCGGGCGGGAACTGACATGAGGCTTCCGCCAGTCGATTTCAAGTTCCTGAATCGAACCGGTAATTGTCGGGTGCGACTCCGGCGAGCAAAGCCAGAAATCATCTTGCGCAGCTTCCACCAGATAGATCGAACCGGCATCGGCCGCAGTCAATTGGCGTGCCTTGGTCAGAATCATCTCCAGCAGCTTGGGGATTTTGTGTTCTGCCGACAGTGCCACACCGATCCGGTTCAACTTGTCAATTTCAGCGGACGCGATCCTCAGTTGTTGTGCAGATCGATGGTGAAGACTTTCGCGACGAATGTCACGCAGGGCATTCTCGATCATCCGCCCTACAAGTGGGATCGGCGTGGACGGCGGTAAGTAGGCGAATACGGCGGCATCCAACCGGGGATCCTTGTAACATGCTTCGCTGAGAGCGATGATCCGCACTGCGCCGTGCCGCAAATTCTCCCAGTTTTCAGCCAGCGCCTGTTCCGAGGAGGCTAGCAGTACTTGTCCGGCAATCGATCGAAGCGTTGGATCTCTCGAGAAGGCCGGCCTAAGCTTTAGTAAACGATCTATTACGGTGCGGGCGAGCAAATCCCCTTCTAAGCACGATACCTTGTGTCTTTTGTGCGTATCGGTCTTGACGGAGTAGTCGGCGCGTGCAGACATCAGATCTCCACCGCCCGGTGCCGTATTGCAGGTTTGACTTGGCTTATGCAAGCAGGATTGCTCGAACCATTCTATCCCCTTGGCGTCATCCTGAGATAGTGCAAGCGTTTCAAGGGGTGGGCGACTTTAAAGTTAGGCTCGCGAAAGCTAGGCTCGCGGGGGCCCGGACTGCCAAGAGTCTCCGAACCCGCCACTCGGTTGGAGAAGCGGGGGCGGTAATGGCATTGGCCTTGCATCTGCGACCCCCGGAAGCGACGGATGGCTAAATGACATTGGCGGGTCAATTTTCCGGCCAAGCCTCTCGCCTTTCATGTTCGGGCGTCAGGAGGCGCAGTCCGGTCTCCCGGCAGGCAGGATTCTCACCCCACGACCTACGGGTGAGCCCGGCGCAGGTCTTCGGTGATAGCATCTACAGGTGGTCGTAACGTTCTGAGTCTGCGAGTTGCCTCAGTTTGGGGCCGGCAACAATCGGCGTGCCGGGCGGGGTCCAGCCAAGTCGGTAGGAGTGACACACGCTTTGCGCTACCAGAGAGGAACAACACGGGTTGTGTGTCATACTCTCTCGGTCGGCAAGAACGAAAGATGAGTTCGTGTGTAGCGGTTGAAGAACCAGATTTCTGGCAAAAATCATGACCAGAAACGAATACCCGACCAGAGAAAATCGTTGGTAGGGCATCTGCCGCGATGTAATGTTCGCTGATTTTTCGCAAGAGAGTTTTTCGACACGTGTATTCACGATATCCATTCGCGTTTAAAAAACCAATGTACGACTTTGTGTCCGCCGACTCGTCGTGTTGTGCCTGCGGGGATGGGAACTAACCATGGATCCAAGGATTGTCGTTGTGCTCGGCGCCAAGAAGGGTACGATCACACATCTGAAGGACGCGGAGACGACCATTGGCCGCGATCCCGCGAGTGCACTATGCCTGAGTGAGGAGGCAGTTTCTCGCAAGCATTGTGCAATCCAGGCAAACGGCGACGCCTACCAAGTCATCGATTTCGAGAGCAGCAACGGCACGTTCGTGAATGGCATTCCGGTGCGCAATAAGGCTTTGCAGCACGGGGATAGGATTCGCCTAGGGTATACGGAACTTGTGTTCCTGCTGGAACCAGACGAGACCATGACGCTGCCGAGTGAGCCCGAAATGCCTAGCGACGGGAGTACGCTGATCTTGCCCCGGGCGGAGCGCCAGCTAGCATTCGGCTCCGACCGACCGGGCGCCGCCACCATGCCGGATCTGGGCGTCGTCATGCCAGATCTGGACGCGCTGTTGAGGATCAGTCGCATCAACACCATTGGTAAAGTCGACCTGCTGCAGCGGGAACTGCTAGATCTCCTCTTCGAAGTCATACCCGCTGAGCGCGGTTCGGTGGTACTGGCCTCCTGCGACAGCCCCGGCCGGGCTACGAGCTGGCACCGCGACGGGCGGAAAGGCGAGTCCGGAGAGGTGAACTGGAAAATTGTGAATCGCGCTTTGTGGGAAGGCGCCGATGTGGTGAACGAGCCGGAAAACGCCGGCAAGCAATCGGCGAACGAGCAGTTCGTACTCTGCGTCAAACTTTCGGGGACGAAAGATACGATCGGCGCGCTCTATCTGGTGGGCCGCCCGAATTTGCCGTTTGAGGAAAACCACGTACGCTTTGTTACGGCTGTAGCCAGCATCTTCGCCGTGGCGCTTGAGAACGCCATGCATCTGGAATCTCTCGAACACGAGAATCTCTGTCTGCGAACCGACATCGAATTAGACCACCCGATGGTTGGAGAAAGTGCAGCCATGACATCGGTCATGGAATTCATCGCGCGCGTGGCGAAGAGCGATGCCACTGTGCTCATTCGGGGCGAGAGTGGCACGGGCAAGGAACTGGTAGCCCGGGCGATACATCGCAACAGTCCTCGCAAGGACCGGCCGTTCGTGGCCCTGAATTGCGCGGCCATCACCGAAACCCTTTTGGAGAGTGAGTTGTTCGGTCATGAACGGGGCGCGTTCACCGGCGCAACGGCCATGAAGATGGGCCGAATGGAAGTGGCCAACACGGGGACGTTGTTCCTTGATGAGGTGGGCGAGATGCCGTCGGCCCTGCAGGCGAAGGTGCTACGCGCACTACAGACACGAGAGTTCGAACGAGTCGGCAGCACCCGATCCATCAAAGTGGATGTGCGTTTCGTGGCGGCTACCAACCGAAATCTGGAACAGGCGATGAAAAGCGGCTCCTTCCGGCCGGATCTGTTTTACCGCCTCAATGTCGTCTCCATCAATGTGCCCCCTTTGCGCAAGCATCCGGAAGACATCCCGCTCTTGGCGATGTATTTTGCCGCGGAGCATTCCAAGAAATGCAAGCGGTCGCTCAAGAGCATCTCACCTTCGGCACGGGCAGTTCTGATGAACTATTCCTGGCCAGGAAATGTCCGGGAACTGGAAAATGCGATCGAACGGGCGGTAGTGCTGGGAGTAGGAGACAGAATTGTTCCGGAGGATTTGCCCGAGGCGTTACTGGAGGGTCAGCCGGAGACGACTGTGGGATCGAAATATCATCAAGCGATCAATGCGCTGAAGAAGCAGATGATCGTGGAAGCGGTCGAGCGCAGCGGCGGAATGATCACGGAAGCCGCCAAGCTCCTCGGTGTGCATCCGAATTACCTCCACCGCTTAATCCGCAACCTGAACCTTCGGGCGCTGGTGTCCCGCGAGTCGCAAAAGGCTAGCGAGCTATAGGTAGCCCCGTGCGGCAGTACTGCATCCATCTGGCGCCAACGCCGACGCGCAGGATCAAGCTCCCGACATTGACAAACAGGACAGTCTGATCACGTCGGCAGGATGGTAAGTCCTGCAAGGCACAGGGAAGACCATTGAGCACGGTGCGGGGACGAAAGCGCCTCGCTCAATAACATCCTGCTTCGACCTCAGGCAGATTTATCGCGCACGAAAGGCCGCTGGAGTCTGTCGTGCCTGACTTGGACTTCAATCGTGTCGGTTTCCTTGTGGAGCAGCCAGGTCTCGGGAAAGTTGCTTTCGCGGTCCGGCTGATCATTGCTGGCGATGATTATGAGCTGTGCCATTGTCGTGTCTCCCCTCGGTTGCACTCTGGTGTAATCCGTTCGACGAAGATCGTTTGACTGTTCATGCTTCAGCTCTTCGCCACTACGCACTGCAGAACCCTCTTCGGCTAAAAGCAACCACAATGCCAAGCCAGAACGCCGTTGATGGCGCGGTGCACGCAGGTGGATGCGTTCTCTCAGTAGCTCACCCAAACGAATCGAGGCCATTGTTTTCAGCAGGATGGAGCGGTCGCGTGCGGCCAGTTGCTGAGTACGCGGGGAGACGGCTGCGCCCTGCCCTGGGAAGCGCGCTATCTGAGCGGCCAGCCGACGGTATCCATCCGGATACCAGTTCCTGCGCCCCGGGGTGGTGACGTAATCCTTTGCCTGCCTACGTTGTCGCAAACACAGAAGATGACCGCGACATGCCATCGATCATGCAAAGCGCTGGTTCCATGCAGGCAAGGCATTACAGGAGGGGGTTCCCTAATGAGCTTCGCGATTTGCGAGCGACCCGGGGTTCCAAGTTAGGCCGATTTTGACAACCTCGGTTGCCAAGATCGGGCTTAGTTCTGAGCAACTCCCCACGCGGCCTAGGTTTAGGTATGCGTTGGCATTGCGGAGGAAGACACCAAGGTTCCGCAACACCCGCCGGCTGGTTTCCGCCGCTCAAGCCTGCGCATCACCGCCTATTAGCTTCCTGATATTAAGGTTACGAATTAAGCGATGCAGATACTTTGGATGTACACCCAGCAGCTTTGCCGCGTCCGTGATCTTCCCGCCGCTGCGCTCGACCGCTTGCACGATGAGTTGCTTCTTTAGCGTGTTAATTGCATTGTGATAGTTGGATCCCGTGCGGGACTCTGCTTGACTCTCGAATAGGTGTTCAGGAAGATCTTCCGGAACAATTGTGTTACTCACTCCTAAGACGACGGCACGTTCGATGGCATTTTCAAGTTCACGAACATTGCCGGGCCAATGGTATTTCATCAAGAGAGAGCGAGCTTCTGGTGAAACCCCTTCGATGGGCCGCTTACATTTCTCCGAATACGCGGCAGCAAAATACATGGCGAGCAAGGGAATGTCTTCGCGGTGCTCGCGCAATGGTGGCAGGGTAACAGAGACCACATTAAGCCGGTAAAAAAGGTCCGGACGAAAGCTGCCTGCGTTCATTGCTTCTTCCAGATTGCGATTAGTAGCCGCCAAAAAACGCACATCTACCTTGAGAGGGCGCGTGCCGCCGACTCGCTCGAACTCGCGGTTTTGCAAGACGCGCAAAAGCTTGGCTTGCAGTGACAAGGGCATTTCTCCGATCTCGTCGAGAAATAGGGTTCCCGTGTTGGCCACCTCCAAACGGCCTTGCTTCAGGGCAGTTGCCCCCGTAAACGCGCCCCGTTCATGACCGAACAGGTCGCTTTCTAGCAGTGACTCAGTAATGGCCGCGCAGTTAATGGCGACGAGGGGATTGTCCTTGCGCTTGCTGTTGCTATGAATCGCCCGTGCCACAAGTTCTTTGCCAGTGCCACTCTCGCCGCGAATCAGGATAGTAGAATCGCCAGGCGCCACGCGGCCGATAAACTGCAATACCTTGCTCATCGCCGCACTCTCGCCAATCAAACTGTGTTGCCAAAAGATTTCGCGGCGCAGCCGAGTGTTCTCATTCGCAAGAGCGGTTAGGTGGATGGCATTCTGAAGCGCCACGGCGAAAATGCCGGCCACGGTATTTATGAAATTGACGTGGTTCTCCTCAAAACGAACCCTTGGTGCACCTACCAGATAAATCGCGCCCACGGTTTTTTTTAACCCGGAGAGCGGTGCGCACAGCACTAGGGGTCCGTCACCGACTTCCGTCGCCTCCGGTTCGTTCACAATATGGGCGTGTTCCCAGAGGACGCGATTTATGAGCTGCCGATTCACCTCTTCGGCGGCCTTGGTGCCATTGCGATAGAAACTTGTAACAGTTTCGACCTCGTCAATTTCAGAGGTGAGTACGATTGCTGCGCGAGCCGCCGGGGTCACTTCAAACATTAATTCCAGGAAATCCCGTTGCAGCAACTCCACGTCAGAAATGGTATTAATGTGGCCGCTGATCTTAAGTAATGCGCTGAGGTCGCGGACCATAATGCCGAGATTCGGTAACTCGGCATCCAGGCCGAGGCCCTCGGTCGACAAGATCAAAGTGGGGCTGGAGGACCGGGACAGCCGGGCGGTCAGTGGCAAGCTGCTGGCTTCCAAATGCCGGAACTGGTTTGTCTCTGACTCGTCTCCATCTTCTTCGGTGAGAAAGAGCAGTATCGTGCCCCCGAGACGGATCGTGTTTCCATGTTGCAGGATCTTTTCCATCACCGGAATGCCATTCACAAATGTGCCGTTACGGCTATTGAGGTCGGTGATTTTGTAAATGCCGCGGTCACTTCTAATAGCGCAGTGCTGGCGGGAGACGGCAGCCTCATTGAGGCATAGGCCGTTGTCGGCATCCCTCCCGATGGTGACTTCTAGGGTGTCCAGGGGGGTGATGGTGCCTTTTTTGGCGCCAGAGACAACCACAAGTCTGGGGTCCATGCGATTTCCTCCCGCCGCAGGCAGAGATACGCCCGCTGCCCGGCTCACCGAACGGAGCAAGCGCTCGGGTAGGTTACGGACCGGGCGGGGGCACCCCGTTGGGTGGCTCTCACCAGACCGGGTGGAACCCCCAGATTTTCGCAATACGATAGCACGAATTTGGCGGTTGGGAGCTTGTCTCGGGAGTTGTAGTTTCGATTGTCTGGAATGATCAAGCGACTACAAAAACTTCTTTTCCCACTCGGACAGATGTCCCGATAGGTATCGGGCTTTTGCCGTGGACCTTGGCGAAAGTGCCATTCAAGCTGCTCAAATCCTCTACGAAATAGTTCTCGCCCCGCACGTAGATGCGTGCATGGGTGCGGCTCATAAACCGGTCGCCTGGAAATGTGTAGTCACCCACGGTTCGACCGAATCGCACCTCTTCCTTATTCATAGGGAAAATTTCTTGCTCGTCCCCATCGCCGTTGAGGCGCACAAACCTGGCCGCATCTTCACGTAGTGTAAGGGTGACGTACGGCAGGGTTACGGCCATTGCTGCTGCCGCTGCTATCATCTCCGGCTTGCTCTCGAAGCGGAACAGTTGACCACCAATAATAATGATGTCGCGATTTTCCAGGGTGAAAACTCCTTTCAAGCGGACAAAGATGCCGAGCTGGCTGCCGAGGTCCTCGACCATGGGGTGGCCATTGTGGACATAGATGTGAGCATGCGGTGAAGACATACTCGAATCGTCAGGGAATTTCAGATCTCCCTCGATCCGGCCTATGGTCAAGCCTTCTCCGAGTAAGGTATATTCCGCATCTATCTTCCCAGCTTGCGTCACATGCTGCAGCCTGAACTCCTGGGTTTCGCCGGTGGGTGAGGCCACCACGGTGTGACCGAGGTTGGGGCGCGCAGGTAGTTTTCGGTTCCAACGCACTTCATAAATTTCGCGTTCTTCAGCCTTCCCCTTTAACTGAAAGCGGCCGAGGAGTGCGGTATCGAACCCACAGCGGACAACTTCTTCAAACAAGGAGTCGGAGATTAGAATCTGTTCCGGCAAGGCCAGGCTCTGGACTCGCGAGGCTACATTCACCACGTCACCAAATACGTCATCAGATTTCACGATGCCCAGACCGTAATGCGCCCCGATACGAACCCGCGTGTGGTCCTCCTCCTTCTTGCTGGCATTCAATCCTTGAAGTTCCTTCTGCATCTCTACAGCGGTCCGCACGCACTCCTCGCAATTGTCGAAGGTTGCCATGATGGCATCACCAATCTTCTTGACTACGCGCCCGCCGTGCTTGCTAACAACTCGCTCCAGTAGGCTGTTACATTGGTGGACCATAGCCAGGCCGGAAAGGTCTCCAAATTTTTCATAGTATGCAGTCGAGCCTTGAATGTCGGTGAACAAAACCGCGACCGAACGCCGAAAGATTTCGAGGTCTTTAAGGCGAGCTGGATCCTGTCGTGATAATTCCAGGATTCGAGTCACCGTGGTCGAGATTTTTGCATCATCGCTCATCGTGCTTGCTTAACGTACGCCGATCATGCTGTCACAATCCGCACCAGAAGGCATGTGATGTTATCGTCGCTTCCCAGCTGCTTAGCGGTTTCAATCAAAGACTCGCAACACTGCTGTAGATCGTTCGATTCCGAAACAAGCTCTAAGGTCTTTTCTTCAGGAACAAAGCGACTGAATCCATCGCTACACAGCAGCAGCAGATCTCCGGAACGTGCGGAATGAGTTCCGAGCTCCGGCTCGACCGTGTCGCACACACCTAGCGCCCGGGTAATCACATTCTGCATATGCGAACGTCCGGCTTCCTCGCTGGTCAGGAGTCCGCGACGCACCTGTTCCATGACTATGGAATGGTCCGTCGTGAGTTGCTGTATGACTTTGTCACGCACCCGGTAAAGTCGGCTATCGCCCAAATGTGCGACCGAAAAGGAATCCTCGCCGAGTAGGAGGGCTACGACCGTTGTACCCATCCCCGTACGCCCAGGGTTTTCTAACGCCTCCTCATAAATCGATCGATTGGCTACTTCAATAGCGGCGCATAACAAGGGTGGCGAATCTGGAATGCCTTGGCCTTGGCTTTGAACCTCGACCATCGAAGGAACACTTCTGAAGTAGGCCAGAATTTGGTCGACCGCCAACCTGCTGGCAACTTCACCTGCTCGCCCGCCACCCATTCCATCACAAAGTACAAAAATCTGCCGCTCCAGGTCATAAGCGAAGTTGTCCTCGTTGTTTGCGCGCACGCGCCCAACATCGGTTTTGCCCGCGGCTTGTACGGTGAATCTCATCTGAGGTCGCCAACTTCGCTGCCATGCGAGCCAAGGATTGTCGTTGCTAAGGTCACCGATCTGATTCGAAGCAACATACTCACTCTCCGCAACGGCGGACTGCCTAATTCTACTCATTTTTAGCTACAGCGAGGTGGCCCAGCCTTGTGCGCTAGATCCACATAACTCCAGTCCATCTAGGCGATGGCCTAGGGCATTTGTATCCATGTCCGGTTGGCCTAATCCAACCCTGGATAGTTGAAATCAACACTTGAATATGGCCACGCGGCTTTCGGGATGGGCACGCCGACATCCTGCACGCGATTGCAGTACAGCAACCCGCCGAAGTTCGGCGCTCGATGATTAACGGATCTGAACGGTGTCGGTTGTGGGCTTTGAACTGCCTGCCGAATCAGCCAGGGCCGAGTTCTTAGCCACCAAGCTCATGAGCTCGGCTGTTTTGGGCACGGCCATTCCATATTTCTCAGCGCGCCGAATGATCGGCCCGGCGATGGCATCCAGCTCGGGACGGTTCCCCTTTGCAATATCCTTCTCCATGGAGCTGCGCGTGCCCGACGGCAGCGCCTTGATGCCGGCGAGAACTGTCTCGGCATTCACTTTCGCTCCATCGGCGGTGGCCACCGCGCACACCTCGCGCAAACATTGTTCGAGCCCTGCCGCTCTGGCAGATTGGCTCATCACTTCGCCGAGGGGGCCTCTGGCAGCCGACGTGGAGAGCGCGATGGGGGCAAGAAACACCAGCTTCGTCCATAGCAGAGTCCGCTCGTCATCCAAAACCTGGCAGTCAAATCCAAAGCGCTCGAAGATATCGATCGGGCTTCGGAGATGACCTTGCCCCTGACGGGCAACGTTGAATCGAATGAAAGAAGAGCGATGAACGATCCTTCCGGGGCTTATCCGCTCGGTTTCTCCGGCGATGGTTGCAGGTATGACCCGCTCATCGCCGAAGTGCTTCCGCAGCCGCTCCACATGATCGATTCCGTTTAGGAGAGGGACTACCAGATCGATCTTGGCGCGGTCGTCTATATTCTCCAAGGCGGCCTCGAGTTGTGTGGCTTTCACCGTGATCCACAGGATTTCGAGCGGCTGCTGAATTTTGGTGGTGACCGAAACGGGGACAGCAAATTGTCCGAACCGGCTGTCCAACGACAGCTCTGGCGGATACAGCGAGTCGGTCCCGGGGCGAACACTCAAAGTTACGTTCTCGCCTGCATGGGCTAATACCGCGGCGATCAAGCCGCCGACTCCTCCCGCTCCCAAAATAACGTGTCGCATAGGCGACATGGTAACAGTCTGGAGAGGTCTGAAGGCAGCCTGTACCAGAATTCTCTTCCTTGGGCAAACTGGACTGAGGGCCGGCCCGCGGTGCCCAGCTGGCTCGCTAGCCTGACTGACAAGCGGGCCAATCGTCATCGCCGCGCCTATCTCTATATGCCTATGCCGGCTCGGATTGGCCCACCGTATGTTATTGTCTGCCAGATCTTTAGCGGTCTCGTCCGGCAAGCGCTTCCTTGCCAGCCTCACGCCCGTGGCCGCCTCTTGTGCTTGAAGCCCTCCTGCGGCTGGCATCTTCTGCAGCACGTCTCAGTTCTTCCTGGGTTACTTCATGTTGCTCTGCGGTCCTCAATATGAGTTTCACCAGTTCATCATGCGTACAGTTCATGACTGACCTCCGCCCCAAAGTATTGTTATCCGCTGGTCACCCAACAAGGTGACTGAAGTCACGATTGCTAGCATCCCGCCTGTACAACTGAGGACAGGAAGCCGGTCAAGCAAGAGCCGGGTACGAAGGTCCACTGGGTAGGAGGTGATCGCGGCGATGACTGCAGGCTTGCTCACCAAGCCGTCAGAGGTGCGAGTGGTGGCCAAAAGGTATGAAGAATTCGGCCAATCTACTTTTCGAGTCTCCCCATCGTCGCCGGAAAACTCTTAAGCGCGACTTTCCAAAGGTCGAACGAGCAAGTCCGTCACGAGCCTTATTTTTCGTGGTACCGCGCGAAGGTGCAATGCACCATCACTCCTAACGAGAATAAAGTTCCCATTGCCGCGCACGGATGCGGGCCTCAGCGATTACTTGGGAGACTATGCCGTGATTACCGCCGACAAGCCTTCGTTACGGAAGTGGCATTTACAGTGTCCAGGGTTGTCGCTAGTATCGACAGTGTTGTAGGCAGTTCTGGGGGAGGGCTGCCGGGCGTCTTGAACCAAAGGTTCAAGGCGCTTTTTTGTTTCCGAAAATTCCTTGGATTCAGCCAAGAAAACAACGGAGGGACGACCTCCCGCGATGTAAGCCGTAAGCTTTCCCTAGGAACGCTGCTGGAAGTTCGCGGCAAACGTCACCGCATCGGATACTCCTTGACTGGGCCGAAGTGGCGGCAGGTTGCGAGATTCCATGGGCGGGCGTTGCTCCAAGGTCCCGAGCAGGCTCGCCTGCGAGCCGACCTGGGAAACGAACCCGTGAGCGGTGCACACGCGATTAATCCAGCTCTGCTGGCGCCGGCTAAGGACCTTGAACGGCAAAGTGGAGAAATTGCGGAAGATCCAAAGCAAGTAAAGCCGCTCAGTGAGCGAAAGCCTTACATAACGTGGGCCCGTAGGAGTGAGCACACGAAGAACTCCTTGCGAAAGCTTTTCCAACCACATGGTAACTGTCATCCCCATCTTCTAGCATCCGAACCCGGCAGCAATTTAAGGGCCAGCATTATTCACCAAACAAGGTGCAAAAGGGAAGCAAAATTGTTAATTTTTGTGATTTTTCTGGAGTTTTGTGGAAAATTTGCTCCCTGCGAGCAAAGCCCATCAACCTCCGTGGTCTGAAACCCCCTACGAAACCCCCCCGGCATCACCCCAACTTCCGGCTTTTTTCTATCGACTCGATCTA
>Ga0187783_10000588_pt1 | contig 26587 bp, 20 predicted proteins | sample 1015_SJ02_MP02_2_FD_132471 | JGI IMG/M metagenome (GOLD analysis project Ga0187783, IMG submission 132471) | Tropical peat soil microbial communities from peatlands in Department of Meta, Colombia - 1015_SJ02_MP02_20_MG | ecosystem: Environmental > Terrestrial > Soil > Wetlands > Peat | place...
AGTGGATGGAATGGAGAGACGGCCAGCTTTCGAGCGGTTGCTATTGGAGTCTGCCTCAGCCGGAACCCCGCTCGCGCAGCCTAGAGGAGGCGAAGGAGGAGCTCGATTGGCTCCTCCGGCAATCGATTCGCGAGCACCTCATCTCCGATGTGCCACTGGGAATGTGGCTCAGCGGCGGCATCGACTCCTCTACCATTCTGCATTACGCCGCGACTGAGTCCAGGTCACCCCTGAAAACCTTTTCGATTTCCTTTCGGGGGCGCAGTTTCGACGAAAGCGACTACATTCAGCAAGTGGCCGAGCACTACCACACCGACCACCGCCAGCTCGACTTGAATCCGGAAGTCGATCTCGAGGGCGCCATCGAGGAATTCGCCTACTACTCGGATGAACCGAGTGCCGATGCTGGAGCACTGCCGGTATGGTTTCTCTCGAAACTGAGCAAGACCAAGACCACGGTGACCCTCAGCGGAGAAGGGGCGGACGAGATCTTTGCCGGTTATCTCACCCATCGCGCCAACCTCTTGGCGGTCATGATGCGGTGGTTGCCGCCGAGCGCCAGCCGCCTGGGGCTTCGGGCGCTGCGACACTGGCCGGTTTCCGACGAGAAGATTGGCCTAGAATACAAAGCCGTGCGCTTTCTCGAGGGTTGCTTAATGGCCCCAGATCGTGGGCACGTGCATTGGAACGGAACCTTCTCCGATCCCGAGAAATACCACCTGGTCGAGCCGCGCCTTCCCGCTTCACTCCACCGCAGCCTGCGCGAACTGCGCAGCCTTTTGCGCAAAGGCGACAACTTGTCCCCGTACCTTTGGTTCGATCAGAAATACTTTCTGCCGGACGATATTTTGACCAAGACCGACCGAATGAGCATGGCGCATTCGCTCGAAGTCCGTCCGCCATTCCTGGACCATCGTGTTGTAGAATTCAGCGCGACCCTGCCGGCTTCGCTAAAAATCCGCGGCTCGCAGCAGAAATTCATTCTCAAAGAGTTGATGAAGGGCAAGCTGCCAGCGTCCATTCCGACCCGCAAGAAGATCGGATTTGATATCCCGGCCCACGATTGGCTGCGCGGCCCGCTTCGCCCATTGCTGGTGGATACGTTGAATCGGGGCGCGTCCGAGCAGGCCTGGTTATTTCGTTCTGGAGTCATCCAGGCCTATCTCGACGATCACCTGGAGAGACGCGCCAATCTTGGATATCACCTATGGGGATTGATGGTTCTGTTTCTGTGGATGAAAAAATGGCGGATTCAGGCAGCCTCAGCCGCGGCCCGAAAGGAGTGGGTGCAGGAAAGAACGGGTACGTATATGTAGGCGTGCTGCTGGTTGCGGCAGCGGTTTATCTGGGTTCGATCGTTTCTCCTCCGTCCTTAATGGATGATGTCGACGCCGTGCAGGCGCAGATTGCGCGAAACATGTTGTCCTCGCGTGACTGGGTCACGGCCCGGCTCGACGGGGTCGTCTACCTCGAGAAGGCTCCACTCGTCTACTGGCTCATCGCCGCTTCCTACGCCGTCTTTGGGGTGCATGATTGGGCGGCGCGCATCCCGATTGCGCTGGCGGCAATCGCGCTTGGTTGGGTCACCTCCGCGTTTGGCGTTTGGGCATTCGGTCGGCGTGCGGGAGGGTATGCCGGCCTGGCCATGGCTACCTCGATCGGCCTGTTTCTTTTTACGCGCGTCTTAATTCCCGATGTCATCCTCACGCTCACGATCACGCTTTCCTTATGGGCCTTTCTGCGCGCCTTGGATCCGGAGGAGCTGCATCCGCGGTTCTGGGCAACGGTGATGGCGGCCAGCCTTGGTCTGGGACTGCTGCTAAAGAGCCTGATCGGGATGGTTTTTCCCGTGGCTGCCGCCATTCTCTATCTCTCGTATACCCGCCAACTGTTTTCCGCCTCCAGCTGGAAAAGACTTCATCCCTGGAGCGGTGCCCTGATCGTGGTATTGATTGCCGCGCCCTGGCACGTTCTAGCCACGCTGGCGAACCCGCCGTACTTCGCATTCACTCTCAAGAGCGGTCCCGGACAATATCACGGATTTCTTTGGTTCTATTTCATCAACGAGCAACTGCTGCGTTTCCTCAATTTGCGCTATCCTCGCGACTACGACACCGTACCGCGGCTGTACTTCTGGCTTTTCCACCTGCTTTGGTTGTTCCCCTGGAGTGTTTATCTGCCGGCTCTCAGCAAACTCTCCTATAAGCCCATCGACCGGGCTGGCCGGACCCGGCTTTTGGCGCTGTGCTGGGCCGGATTCATCCTGGTATTTTTCACCTTTTCTACCACCCAGGAGTATTATTCGATGCCGGCTTATCCCGCTCTCGCGCTCCTGTTGGGTTCCGCGCTCGCGCTGGAGGGTGGATGGATCCGCTGGGGAACCCGCCTGCTCTCGGCGATTGCGGGATGCGCGGCCCTCGCCGCCATCATCATGCTGATCATGAGCCGCGGTTTTTCACCGACCGGGGATATCTCCTCCGTGCTGGCTCGGCACCCCGGTGCCTACAAATTGTCGCTCGGTCATATGGAAGACCTCACGCTCGCATCCTTCGCGTATCTGCGTCTTCCCCTGCTGCTCGCAGCCGGAGCGTTCGCCGTCGGTGCTTGCGGAACGGTAAGGGCACGTTCCGAACGCGCAGTTCTGGCTGCCGTCGTGATGATGGTGGTTTTCCTGCATGCTGCTCGCATGGCCATGGTGGTCTTTGACCCCTATCTTTCCTCCCGGCCGTTGGCCGAGGTTCTCAAGCGGTCTCCCCCGGGAACCCTTATCGTGGATCGCCATTACTACTTTTTCTCCTCCATCTTCTTCTATACCGGCCGTACCGCGCTGCTTTTGAATGGTCGGTTCATGAATCTGGAATACGGTGCTTTTGCTCCCGGGGCACCCGATGTATTCATTGACAACTCGCAGTTTACAAAGCTCTGGACGCAGCCGGAGCGCGCCTATCTTGTGGCCTCGGCGTCTCGTATTCCAGCCCTGGCGGGGCTTGTCGGGGCTGAGCGCCTGATCGTGGACGCAGCCAGCGGAGGGAAAGTTTTGCTCACAAACCAGGCTCTCCCGGCTTCGTCCCGCGCAGGCGCTCGGCCGGACGAGCTTGCCCGCGCTCAGGTTGGGTCGAAGTGGCAGATGGCTGAGATGGTGCGCGGACGACAGGAATGAACCCGCGAAGGGGCGGCTTGCGATAAAATAAAGGTTCCGAGTATTCAACCACTGTTGAAGATATTGCGGAAGTCCGGGTTTTTATCGCCAGGTGTCTGCCACGGGCGCAACCAACACCTTTCCGCAAGCATCAAATCTGGCGTCGGTCAGGAGGACGAATGCGAATCGCCGTTTTAGGGGGAGACGGGTATTGCGGATGGGCTACCGCTCTGTATCTTTCAAACCGCGGGTACTCCGTGGCGATCGTCGACAATTTCATCCGTCGACAATGGGATCATGAAGTGGGGGCGGAGACCCTAACCCCGATTCGCCCGCTTTCCGAACGCCTGCGAACCTGGCGGCAACTGACCGGGAAGGTGATCGACGTATTTGTCGGGGATGTGATGGATTACGACTTTCTTTCTGCAACCGTCAAGGAATTCAGACCGGAGGCGGTGGTGCATTTCGCGGAGCAGCGCGCGGCACCCTACTCCATGATCGACCGCAAACACGCGGTGTTTACCCAGGTCAACAATGTCGTAGGAACCCTGAACGTGCTCTTCGCTCTGAGGGAGTTCGCGCCCGACTGTCATTTGGTCAAACTGGGAACCATGGGTGAGTACGGCACGCCCAACATCGACATCGAAGAAGGCTACATCACGATCGAACACAACGGGCGCAAGGACGTGCTGCCCTATCCGAAGCAGCCCGGTTCTTTCTATCATCTTTCCAAAGTCCACGACAGCCACAACATCATGTTCACCTGCAAAATCTGGGGACTGCGCGCGACGGACCTCAATCAAGGGGTGGTGTATGGAACGGTGACGGACGAGGTCGCGCTCGATGAGGCCCTGATCAACCGCTTTGACTACGACGAAGTGTTTGGCACGGTGTTGAACCGCTTCTGCGTGCAGGCCGCCATCGGAATGCCCCTGACCGTCTACGGCAAAGGTGGACAGACCCGTGGCTTTTTGGACATCCGCGACACGGTGCGTTGCATTGAAATCGCCTGTCTGAATCCGGCCGCGAAGGGCGAATTCCGCGTGTTCAACCAGTTCACGGAGCAATTTTCGGTCCTCGATCTCGCGAGAATGGTCGAAGCCGCGGGTAAAAAGCTTAAGCTGAAGGTCGAAATCGATCACATTCCCGACCCCAGAGTCGAAGCCGAAGAGCACTACTACAATGCCAAGCACTCAAAACTGATCCAACTCGGTTTGCAGCCTCACTTGCTGTCGGATTCGCTGCTCGACTCGCTGATGAATATCGCGCTGCGATACCGGGAGCGCGTCGACACGTCGATGATGATGCCGAAGGTAAACTGGCGGCAGGCCCGCAATGATCGGCAAATGGAGACTGGCAAACCGGCTGAGGTGGTAGCTTCCGAGACAGCCCTGGAAACAGTAGGCACGGTGTCCGGGGGCAACGGGAATCGCCGTTCCCGGGCAGCCGGGAAACCGGAGCTCGCCTACAGCAAGCGCTAACCGACAGAGAGTTGTTTTTCCGCAGGATTCGCGGCGCCCACGGGGACCAGCATGCCGTCGCGAATGTAGTACTGCCCGTCCCGCCAGCGAAAACGATTGCGCCCAAAACTGATCAGCCAAAGGCAAAACGCCATGGCATCCCACACCGGAATGAGCCACAGTTTTTTCCAAAAGGCTCGATCTCGTAACCCCCACACCCCGATCATCCAGCTGGTTAGAACCCGCAGTGCCAAATAGGAACCGAAGTAGCCCACTGCGACGGAGAGCGTAGGGTGAATGGCAACTGCTGCCAGCGACCACGGCAGCCCCAGAGTGAGCAGCAACCCCAAATGTCCCCAGGGGCGCATGTGCCGCATAACCACGACCCAGCGTAATCGTTTTTGCACCAGGTCGGGCATGGACTGGTAATCGGCAACCGTGTCGATGGTGTATGGCAGCAGTTCGACTCGATAGCCTTGTTCGGCGATCAGCCGTCCGACCAGGAGATCATCGCCAGGACGATTCTCGATGGCGTGGTACCCACCGAATTCGGCGAGGCGCGTGCGTGTCGTGGCAATGCTCGGACCGAGGGCAAACTTTACCCCGTCCAGCTGACGGGCGACCAGAATGCTGGGGTAAAAGTCAGAAACCATGCCAATCGTCTGCAGACTCTCGGCGAGTGAGTTCTCTTTGATGGGAACGTAGAGGCAAGTAACCGCCCCGACCTCGGGATCTGCCAGTGGGGCCACCAGAGTGCGCAGATAATCCGGCCGCGCTCGCACGTCACTGTCGCTAATCACCACAATTTCGTTGTGCGCCTCGCTGACTAAGCGGGCCAGTTTCGCCACCTTGTCGTTGGGAGCGTTGCTGCCACTGCCGACCAGTACTCGGATCCGACGGTCGGGAAAATCGCGCTTCAACCTGTCCAGGATGGCGACCGCGGGATCATTCTGATCTCCTACACAAAAGAGCAACTCATAGTCGGGATAATCCAGTCGACAGAAGCTGGCAAAGTTCTCGTAAGCATCCGGATCGATTCCACGAATCGGCTTAAGATTACTGACCGGCGGAGTGAAGTTGGAATTGGGTCGGACCCGAGCGGACGAGCGACGGAAGAATTGCCACGAGCTATAGATGGTGAGGAGGTAATAGATAAAGGGTAAAGTCGCTACCGCAAGCACCACAGAGCCGAGGATTGTCGCAATCATCCATTGCCAGCTTAGCTAGATGCAGGAGGTGTGTCAAAGAGTCCCGGGGTTAAAAAGGGGGAATTGCCGAACCTATGCCGACCAGGCTCGCTTCCCGGTCAGGATCCACGGGCAATCCGCACCCTGATTCGGCTCCGGGGCTCAAGCGATGGATTCGCTAGCGTGGCTCGCAAGGAGCCCGACCTTTCTTACTTCGGGACGGCAACGATGCGCCAGATCGAACCGGATCCGTCGTCACTCACCAGCAGGGATCCATCCGGAGCCACAGTCATTCCGACCGGCCGTCCCCAAACCTTCCCGTCATCGAGCACGAAGCCAGTGACAAAGTCTTCGTACTCGCCGCTGGCCCGGCCGGACTGATGGAGGGGGACACGAATCACCTCGTATCCCGCTCGGACGCTGCGGTTCCAGGAACCGTGCTCGGAGGCGAAAATATCTCCTTGGTATTCCGCCGGGAATTGGTTGCCTTGATAAAAAGTGAACTCTAAAGAGGCATTGTGGGGTTGAAGCAGCACATCCGGGATGATGACTTTGTCTTTCAATTCGGGATGCTTACCTTGGTGGGTGGGGTCCTGATGGGGACCGATATACCACCAGGGCCACCCATAAAATCCCCCGGCCTCGACGTGGGTGATGTAGTCGGGTACGAGATCGTCACCCAGAGAGTCCCGTTCATTGACGGAACACCACAAGTCGCCGGTCTTGGGATTGATTGCCAATCCGCCACCGGCATTGCGGATCCCGTACGCATAGACTTGCATGTTCGAACCATCCGGGTCGAATGCGAGGATGTCAGCTCGATTTTTCTCTCGGGGCGTGGTGTCAGGGTCGTCGCTGTTCGAAGCCGACCCAACCGCCACAAACATTTTCTTGCCGTCGGGTGAAAACTGAAGGTCGCGAGTCCAATGGCCCTTCCCATCAGGTAGATCGGCAATGTGTTGCGGGGGACCGCTGGCTTTCAGGTCGCCATTCTTATAGGCGAAGCGCATCACTTCGCGAGGCTCGGTGACGTACACCCACTGAGGGTTCGGGCCAGGCGGATAGAAGTTAATACCGTAGGGCTTTTTCAAGCCGCTGGCGAAGACCGCAGTCAATTCCGGCTTGCCATCGCTGGTGAGGCCGCGGAACAGCCGAATGTGTCCTGCCTCGCTTTCCGCGAGGAAGACGTCGCCGTTTGGCGCGGTGCGCAGCAGCCGCGGGTTCTCAAGACCGGTCGTGTATTGCTCAACTTTGAATCCTTCCGCAGCTTTAGGCCAGACATCGGCCGGACGGGGGACGATTTCAGGGCCGTTGTCAGACGAGGGTGTTGCATGCGGTTGGGGAAGGTCCTTGACCGTTATCTTGCGAACTTTTCCCGGCTCTTCATAGCGGAAATCGGTGAACGGCGGATTTGGCGTCGGGGCGGTCAATTTTGCTGTCGCAGTGGCAGGCTTTGCCCCACCACTGACTGGGGCATTGGGAAGGCCGAGCCCCCTGAGATAGGTGACCAGTTGCCAACGTTCGGGCTCGGGCAAGCTCCCTGCGGCTGGCATCCCCTGTTGGGGCTCGCCTCGGGTAATAAACCAGAACAGCTCTCCCGAAGTGACCGACCCGAGCACGCCATCGGCGAGCGCGGGCACCTCACCAGAACCCTCCGCGTTCGGCCCGTGACAGCGCGCACAGTGAATCCCGTACAACTGCCTGCCCTCAGCCCGGTTTTCTGCGCCTTCGTAGGGGTCTCGAACCAGCTTGGAGGCGTCCGGGGCATTATGAAAGTTGGAGTCCTGCGCTCGGAGCACTGCGAGGGGCGCAGCCGGCAAAATTAAGGCGATGCTCGAAGCAAGAAGTCTCACGACCGATTTCGACATGACGTTCTCCTCCCGACGAGCGGGTGGGAAATTCGATTCACCCTATGACGTATTCGATTCAAACGGTGACGCTTAGGCTCACTTAGAATTCCGCGTCCATCTCGCTAGAGGCCTGGTCCGCTGGGATACGCCGGCAGATCAGGGGGACGAGGAGGCAGCTTCAAGGGATGCTCATCAAGCTCCTTCAGGACCAGCTCAATTGCTTTTTCCAGCTGCGGATCGTGTCCTTGACGCACCAGATCAGGACGGTTGTCAACCTCAATGTCCGGCGCCACTCCGTGATTTTCGATGAGCCATCTGCCGTCAAGCCCGTAGAGAGAAAATTCAGGACGGGTGATGTAGCCGCCATCGATGAGGGGAATCTGCCCGCGGATCCCGCGCACTCCGCCCCAGGTGCGTTCTCCGATGAGCGGTCCCAGCTTGTAAAATTTGAAGTAGTAGCTGAAGATATCGCCATCCGACGCCGCGTAATGATTCGTGACACAGGCCATGTGTCCGTAGAAAACATTGCCGGGGACGGTATCAGGTTCCCAATTTCGTGCTGTCTCCATCCCGGCCAACACCCGGCGCAGGCGTTCGAAGATCAGCTGGTCCACGAACCCTCCGCCGTTGTAGCGAACGTCGAAGATCATCCCTTCCTTGCGAATCTGTGGGAAATACTGTTTCACGAAGGCGTTCAGTCCACTCGCTCCCATGTCAGGTAAGTACACATAACCGATGCGGCCGCCGCTGGCCTCGGCGACTTTGTGGCGATTGGTTTCAATCCAATTCAGCTCGTGCAAACCAAGCTCGCTCGAGATCGGGCGCACCACGACGTTATGCGATCCGTCCTGCTTGGGCTTGCTGTTTACCGTAAGCGTGGTGGCCTGGTTGGCCGTGTTGACGAGAAATTCATACGGATCCTGGGGAGCTCGTAGCGGCCGACCGTTTATCGCCAGCAGATAATCTCCTTCTTTCACGGTCACCCCTGGTTCGGTGAGTGGAGAGCGGAGACCAGGATTCCAGTTTTCCCCGGGATAGATCTTCGCCAGACGGTACAGGCCGTTCTGTTCGTCCGCCACAAAATCAGCGCCCAGCAAGCCGACATTCACTCCATCGATGACAGGGTAATCTCCGCCTCCAACGTAAGTGTGTGAGTTGGACAACTCACCAATCATCTCCCCCAGCACGTAAGTAAGACTGAGGCGGTCGGCGACATACGGCAGCAGTTGTTGATATTTGTCGCGCTGCTGCTGCCAGTTGACACCATTCATGGCCGGCTCGAAGAAATAATCCCGCTCCTGGCGCCATACCTCGTGGAAGATTTGTTTCCATTCGGCCGGGGGGTCGACTTCCATCTTCATGCCTTCGAGTTTCAGGCTTCCTTCGCCGGCGTGGACAAGCGATTTGGGCTCACTCTCCTGCGAGCCTTCAGGTACCTTCACGTCTACGATTCCCCAGGTGTGTTCGCCCGCCTCACCTTCGCCTCCGCCTCCGCCCTTGGGCATACCGTAGAGAAGTTTCTTGCCATCGAAGGAGAGCGCATATTGGTCGGCTCCTTCGAGTAAAACATGATCCTTCCGGTTCTTGAGGTCGTAGACATGAATGGCAGGTGCTTCCCCCGGGAGCGCGCCGGAAAGCCCTTCGATGGGAGCGGAGAGGTAGAAGATCAAATTCTTGGATGCGGATAGAGAGCGCAGGCTCCCTGCCGGGGTGGGTAAGGCGACGACGCGATTTTGGATTCCATCGAAATCGATGCGGAAGTTCTTCACGGCCGGCCGCGTTCCCGGTTGCTCCTCTTTTTCGGCTTCGCCTGCAGTCTTCTTTTCGCCCTCTCCCGCCTCTGGTTTGGCGGAAGGCATTGATTTCTTGTTCGCTGGCGAGGTCTGGGCAGGCGTTGGCCCGGGAATCGGATTCAGCAGGACGTCGGAGGACTTGGAAATCGTGACCTCATCGCTCACGACCGGAAGAGGAGATGGCTCATCGGCACGCAGGGTTACGATGTAAACTCTTCCAGCTTTGGGATTGGCAAACTCAAAGTCGTATACCCCAAGCACTTCGTTGAAGTCCCGGTTGGACAGAAAGTAGAGGTATTTGCCTTCGGGGTCAAAATAGGGGGCTGTAGTGTCGCTGGCATCGGTCGTAATCGGAATGATCTTCTTTTCCGCCAGGCCGTAGCAGTAGAGGACACCATTGCGGTTCTGCGCCGCCTTCGAATAGGCCACCCAGTTGCTATCGGGAGACCAGTTGTAGTCCGTCAAATCCAAATATTTGCCTTGGTCGATGAGGACCGGCTTCCGTTCGCTGACGTCCACATAATAAAGATGGGCTTCCTTGTCCGCGAACAGCAGCTTCTTGCTGTCGGGCGACCATAGCGGCGGCAGGCGGAACATCTTGCCGTCGAAGGTGATCCTCTGTTCCTGCCCCAGACCGTCTTGCGGCATGATGTAGAGCTCATCTTCGCCGGTTCGGTCCGACATGTAGGCCACCCATCGTCCGTCCGGCGACCAAGCCACGTATTTCTCTCGGACTCCAGGGGTCCGAGTCAAGTTGCGAGTGCTGCCTTCCTTTGCCGGCACGGTAAAAATATCGCCTCGGGCAGAGAACACCGCCCGTTTGCCGTCCGGAGAGATGTCAAAATCCGTGATTAAGCCGCTCACGCTTGCCCAATGCTTACGCGCCAAGTCGCGATCTCCCGGCAGGTACACCGCGAGCTTGTGCTCCTGTTGACTGCTCAGATCGAACAGATAAAGATATCCGCCATTCTCAAACACGATGGCATCCGGACCCAGGCTCGGCCAGTTCACGTCAAATTCGGTGAAGTGCGTGAGTTGCTTGATCTCATGCGTCGTCAGGCTGTAGCTGTAAAGATTCAGCCGGTGTTCGGGCCCGCGATCAGAATCGAAATAGATGACATCGCCGTGCCACATGGGGAAGGTGTCTGTCCATTCGGTGTGCGGCATCTGCTCGATGTGGTTGGCTCGAAGGTCGTAGATCCAGATGTCCTGAGCCATCCCACCGGTGTAACGCTTCCAGGTGCGGAAATTTCGGAAGATGCGGTTGTAGGCGATCTTGGTGCCGTCGGCAGAATAGGAGGTGAGGCCACCCTTATCGAGCGGCAGCGGTTCTGCCAACCCGCCTTCGATGGGCACGGAATAGAGCCGGCCAAACCAGTTATTGAAGGTATCGCGCCGAGTCAGAAAGACGATTCGTTTGCTGTCGGGCGTCCAAGTAATGACTTCGTTTTGAATTCCCATGCGCTCCGACAAGGGTCCGCCCCCGGGATGAAAGGTCAGTTGCCTGGGCTGGCCGCCCTCGGAAGGCATGATGTAGACGTTGTAATTGCCGTCGTATTGTGCGGTAAACGCGATCCATTTCCCATCCGGAGAGAATTTGGGAAACAATTCCTGACCGGGATGGCTGGTGATCCGCTGGGCGACACCTCCGGCTCTTCCCACCAGCCACAGATCACCTCCGTAGCTAAATGCGATTTTGTCCTTCGAGATGTCGGGGAAGCGGAGTAATCGACCTTCCGGGAGTTCCTGCGCAAGACCGTTGGCGGCAATCGATAGAACAATGATCCAGACACTTTTCAGCTGCATTCTGTTCTTTCCTCTGAACACGATTAAAAACCATGTATTCTAACGCGGATCCGGGCTTCCGCTAATGTGACAGACGAAGACGCAATCAGCAGCCAACCCCCCGGTATGCCTGAAGATCGAAAGCGCGGAGCGAGGATTCCTCCGCATAACATTTACGGGATGTCAATGTCTTAGAAAAGCGCGCCGCACGAGTCGTAATAGCGGCGCCGTCAGGACAGCAAGCTGGTTGCTAGTCTTGGTGTTCCTCGTCGGTGGATTCGAACTCGAGGTCTTCAGCTGGTGTAGGGTGCCGAGAACCGTGTTTCGGCCCGCGTGATGCCGGCACAAGCGTGCTTAGCGAAGCCGTCTTGCGCAACCCGGTTAAAGGCGAGGGCAGCGACTGTCGTCTCCAGATGAGGCGAGATGAGGCCCCACAAGCAATGCGAGCAGCACCAGCCAGTGAAATCTTCGTTGTCGGCCCAGATCATGTGTCGAGACATTGGCGGTTTCGGTGGTTCGGACTTCGGCATAAGAATCGAATCTCCTAGGGGAGGGAAAGAATACGGCTGACCCGCTCGCGCGTGGAGCCCAACTCGCGCCCTCGCAGGGACAATGTCTCACGGAACGAAAGCAAGACAAAGTAACCGGGGGGCATCGCCCAGAGGGCCGAGAGCAGACTTCGCTCTCATGCCCGGTTGGCACAGGTCCGACTCGGCTTTAGGTACATGTTTTGGTAGAAGCGTTCGCGGTCTTGGCAGCGTGATGGTGTGGGCCAGGCTGGGTATATTGGCTTTCTGTGGCCCGGATTTCCTGCCCGTACCGGCTTGCAGCCCAAGATACTTGTGTGCCACACTTCAACGAAGACCGATCCCGCGATCATGGCTTCAACTGGCACTCGGCTTCGGCAAGCGGGAGAGCCGCTTGAGTGCCTGGTCCGGACGCCCGAAACAACCCAGGTGGAAGATTAGTTCGGCATCAACTTCATTCACGAACCGGTGCTGAGCGGCGCGTTTCCCGGCAATAATGAAACTCTGTATCAGTTTCCTCACAATCCCACCTACTATCTGAGCCAGCCGCCATCGGTATTTACCGACGACCGGTTGGCGGGAGCGGCTACTTCTAACCTGGGTGGAGGTTTCTCGCAGGACGTTCAGCGACTCGCTTTTTATGCTCAGGATTCCTGGCAGGTGACCCCGCGTCTCACGGTGAACTACGGCTTGCGCTATCAGACGACCTTCGGACTTTTCGAGGGTTCCGGGCGCAGCCAATTCGAGAACCCGGCGTATCTGACGTTACAGGCGTTGGGAATTCCGCTCGCATCGGGTGCGCCCCAGGACTACCGCAAGCAATTCGCGCCCCGTCTCGGGATTGCGTATGCTCCGGGCAACAGCGGCAGAACCGTGATTCGCGCCGGATTCGGAATGTTCTACGACGATCTGGCACAAAACGGATGGGCAACCGCGTTCCAGGCCGTGAACCAACCGTCCGGACCGTGCCGATTTGTCAACGTCCCTGGCCGCTACGCGTTGGTGGGCTCCGGGTGCATTCTGGGGGGCTCAGACGCCACGGGTAACCTCATCGCTTCCGATTACACGACTCCTTACAACCTTCACGCCACCGCCGGCGTCCAGCACGCCTTCAATCAGAAGTGGATCGCGAGTGCCGATTACACCCACCAGGAAGGGAATCACGGCTATCGGGCGCACAGCTACACGAGCGGCGTCAATCTCTTTACCCCGCTCATTCCCACATCCGATCCCCACTTCGCGACCGACCAAGCGAGCGTGGTTCCTGACCTCAACCTGTTCAAGTCCAATCGCTCGAGTTACAACGCTTTGATGCTCACCTGCAAGGCAACGTTTCCGGACGCTTCAATCTCATCGCCAACTACACTCTTTCAAGGGCGCAGACTTGGGGCTGTGTCCTCGGTGAACTTTTTGACTATGTGAATGGTGTTTGCAATCCCCTGGATCCGTTTGGACCCGGGGACTACGGCCCCTCGGGAGAAAATGTCACGCATCGCTTCGTCGTGGCGGGCACTCTGCACCTGCCCGCCGGATTCGACCTGACTACCATGACCCAGGCCGAAAGTGCCCGTCCGGTTACGATCACGACCGCGGACGACCGCCAGCGCATCTCGGTGAATGGCGTGCCCACGAGTCTCGATGAATTTCGCGGCACTCCCTACATCCAGGTGGACCTCCGCGTCAGCCGGCCTTTCAATTTTCATGAACGCTGGTCGGTCATTCCGTTCATCGAATTCTTCAATCTCTTCAATCGTAACAATCCCGGAGCCAACTATATTTCGAACGTGGCGGACTTGCCGGTTCCACCTTCGGACCAGCAGTCCGGCAATGTGACGGCAATCTGCACCAACCCGGCTTGCACCACCACAGAACCGGTGACCCACTTACAACAACTGGCCATTCCCGCCGGCGCGCTAGGGGACTTCTTTGGTCCAGGGACGACGGTGGGCATTCCCTTTGCCGCGCAGTTCGGGGCACGAATCACGTTCTGAAGGGGGAAACAGGTAGAATTGGGGCGACCGTTCCGGCTAGAGACGCTGCCCCAAGGCCCGAAGCGTGTCTTCGGCCACCTAAAGGGTGGGAGGTTTCGACCGGTGGCAACGAGTTCCTCCCTAGACCTCATGCACTTATCAAGCCGACGCACCTTCCTGCAGCAACTCGCGGGCCTGGCAGCCCTTGGATTCCGAGGGGCCCACCTAACCAACGCCCTGGTAACGAACCCGCCGGAACCGCACCTGTCATTTCCCAGTGCGCCCCGCGATCGTATCGCCATTGCGTCGTATCCGTTTCGGCGATACATCGAAAGTCCCACGAATCACAATCGGGACCAGAGTCTGCCGGGGATGGAACTCACAGAGTTCGCCTCCCAGGTGGTCGAAAAGTTTAATGTCCGCAATATCGAGCCACATTACCGACATTTCCACTCGCTTGCCCCCGCGTATCTCGGCAACTTCCGCCAGACATTAACCAAAGCGAACGTGAAGGTTGTGAATATTGCTGTCGGCGGGGAGGCGAGTTTCTACGATGCTGATCCTTCCGCCCGTAAAGCAGCCATCGCCTTTGCCAAGAAGTGGGTGGACGTGGCAGTTGCGATCGGTTCCCCCAGCATTCGTGTGCACAATGAACAGGCAGCCAATTCGGCGCCCAATGTCGAACGTACAGCGGACAGCCTTCGCGAACTGACCGAATACGCTGTCGGGAAGAATATCGTGGTGAATCTCGAGAACGACGACTTGGTGAGTGAGGACGCTTTCTTTCTGGTGCGGGTAATCGAAGCCGTCAATAGCTCGTTTCTGCGAGCCTTACCGGATTTCGCAAATTCCATGCTCAGCGGGAATGCGGATTTCAATGACCGGGCGCTCGAAGCGATGTTTCAGCACGCCTACTCGATCTGCCATGTCAAAGACGGCGAAGTCGACGATCAGGGCAAGGCATTCACCGTCGACTTGAAAAGATCATTCGATATTTTGAAAGCCAGCGGCTATCGCGGATACTGTTCGATGGAGTTCGACGCGCCCGGAGAGCCGTACGGGCCGACGACCAAGCTGGTTGAGCAGACGATTCGCTATCTGTCGTAATCAGGAATTCCAGCTAACCCTCAGGCGGCCGGTCGAGAATCGTCTCATTCGCCTGATCCCAGTACTGCTTCTTCCCCGACCAGTAGGATTCTGTTGCCATCATGCAGGCTACCGAGTGAGCGAAACCATCGTGTACCGTGCAATGAGGCTGCTGGCGGGAACGCATGCACTCGAACCAATTGGCCATGTGTCCAAGCGTCAGGTCGTCGATCCCCATGGGTGGAAGCTTGGTTTCACCGGGGAGAAGGACGTATTTCGCGGCGCGCTTTTGGTCGATGCCAGCGTCGTCTTCATGATTCCCCTTTTCCTGGACCACTTGATAGCGGGGACTGCCTTCGCCTCCGCTGTTGATGAGGGTGGCCGCCTTCCCCATGTAGCGGGTGAATCCCGGGGCATCGTTGCCAAAACTTGTCGAGTAGCTGACCAGAAAACCCTTGGGGTACTCGAGTAAGGCTTGGAACGTGTCGGCATTCTCGCGGCCATCGTGCCAGGCAAAAATACCACCGTGGGCCACCGCGGAACGTGGAAAACTGTCATTCATGAACCAGTGCACCAGATCGATTGCGTGACTCATCCACTGATCGGGAATGCCGCTCGAAAACTCCTTGTACAAACGGAATTCGCAATAGATTTGCGGATCAAAGGGGCGGTACGGCTTCGTCATCAGCCATTTACGCCAGTCCGTATCTTGTTCGCGAATCAGCTTCGTTTCTTCCCGTCCACGCCACCTGGGCCCATGGTAATTCCAGACGATTTCCACTTTACTGATGTCTCCGAGAACTCCGGTCTGCACCAGATCATGCGCCGCCTTTGGATAAGGTTCAGTGCGGTGTTGCGTGCCCACCTGCACAATTCGGCTATGCTCGAGAACGGTGTCCCGAGCGGCCTTTGCCTCGGCCAGCACGTTGCCCATCGGTTTCTCCACATAGGCATCCATGCCGGCTTGGGCTACCATTTTCAAGATCGGGGAGTGAGAGTGCTCGGGCGTTGAAATGATGACTGCGTCGAGATCCTTGGCCGCCAGCGCCTCCTCCAGATAGCCAAATGCCCGTGGCGCGCGGCCGTAGTACTTGGCATTTTTGGAGACAGCCTTCTCGCGGTTCACTCGCCATAAATCACAGACGGCAGTCATTTCCACGTTATGGCTGGTCTTAAGTTGCGAGGCGATCCAGTCCAAATCCCCGCCCCGACTCCCATTTCCGATGTGGCATAACGAAATACGGTCATTGGCCCCAAGAATCCGACTGTACGAAAGAGCTTTGCTAGGCAAGACTGCTCCCGCGGCAATGAGAGCTGCGGACTGGCTCAAGAACTTTCTCCGATTGATGGTTCCTTCTGACTCGCTCACGTCTTTCCTCCAGCTTGGCTAGTTCGCCTTACTTTCTTTCCCCGATTTCGACCAGCATCGCTGATCTCCACCGAATCTCTGATTGCATCACAGACGTAGGGGCCCACCTGCCCAACCCGCGAAGATCGCGTATGCGGGCCCGGCGCCACGCAAATTTTCAATCTGACACGCACTGCCGCCCGCCGGGGGAATCCTCACACCAAATAGCCTGCATCCTCGTCATCGTCATCCACTTCATCTTGTTTTTCTTTGCCTTCGTCTTCCTCTTCGTCATCTTCTTCATCTTCATCCGGCTCGTCTCGAAGCCGGACACTGGCGGCTAGCGAGCCATCGTAGGGGTCTGATCCGAGGCATTCTGGGTGCTTGCTGTGCATGTCCTAATGGTACGCTGTCCGGTTCGTAACTGCAGCGACAGATCGATCGGGCGGTTTGGACCTGAACTTAGTCCGATTTTCGAAACCAACGCCACGTGCTTAGCATGAATCGTCCGTTGCTCCGAAACGATTGCGTGCGCCCGCCTCGGGAGGAAGGAGAACTCCTGTCTATTCCCCAAATCTCATTGGTTGTAACCGTGTCTACCGCTGTTTGCGGCTTCGTCGCCCTGCTCATCGAGCCGGGTGCGTAGCTCTCTGCAAAGCTCTGGGGGCGGGCGAGCAATCGATGCTCCCCCGGTCCTAAGAATGCCCGAGAAAAGCGATCCAAGGACAAGTCTTTTGGATTCAATAATATGGCAACTTATTCTCGAAAACTGGAACGAAGGAAAGATCGGCGCCAGAAATCCTGGCCGAGGGATATCGGCATTCGGTTGGTGGGATAGGCCACTGTTGTGCCCCGCACGTGTTCGCCATAGACGGCCGAAACCAGAAGCCCGAAAATCCAGTCACCCACTCCGGAGGGAGGTCCGGAGAGAATTGAGAAGTTGCTCAAGAAGCGAGAACGACAAGCCAAAGTCAGGTGTTCAAGCAAAACCTCGAGCAGACCGAGAGGGTACCACTCAATGAAAAACATTCTGCAAGAACCCATGACGATTGTAGTCACTCCCTTAGCCGGGGGGTTCCAGCTGGATATGGCCCACTCGGACGAGGACCGGACCTTGGCGGAATCGGTGTTTGAAGCCGCATTAGAGACGCTGTTCCGCTCTAGCCATGAGACCGGGCAACGCCGGTAGATTCGGCCGCGACAGGTCCCGGCGCTGTGGAATGGCGGTTCAGAAAAGAATAGACAAACGAGAATTCTGTCCCTTTTGGACTGGCTTGCCTGCTTGATTCCTCTCTAACTGTCTATAGTACTCGCATCCCTTCCAACAAGCATCGAACCGGCACCTCGAAAGCAGGAATAGAATGACGCGTCTGCAAGCGCGAAGCTTTTGAAAATCACATCCATGTCGACCCACTGTAAAAGGCTGCGAAGAGAATCGTAGCCATCCCGGAAAAGCAAAAGGACCCACCAAGTTTCCTGGTGAGTCCCTCTGCACTTCGCGTCTCTGAGGGGCCTCACCTCCCCCGGAGGACGCCATGGTATGAACAATCGACGCTCGCGACAATGGCTAGTTGGTAATGCGAGCTGGGTACTTATGGGCCCTGCGGACCCCTCCGACGTGCCGCCTTCTTGATTCATGAAACGGCGATCCGTCCTGAGCTCGAACCCGAGTATCAGGCGAGAGTGGAGGCGATTCAGGTGCAGCAGACTATCCACCCCGATTTGTCCGCGGCCAATTAATCCGCCAGCGCCCGCCCCGTACCGGTATCCAGAACAATCGTTTCGGAGCCGTGTTCCGCGCATGGTGGTAAAGCGCGGCGGCTCGCTCGTAGAAACCGCGAGTGTGCCAGGAATCGGAGAGCCCAAACTTTTGAAAATCGAGATGGTGACAGAATTCATGGCATAGCGTGCTAAGGAAAGTGCCGAAGGATGTGACCTCCTTTCGCACTGCCGTCCGCATCCAGATTCGAATCAGCATGGTTTCAGGCGTGTAGTCCCCGAAAAGCTCAGTCGTCCAGCGTTCACGAACACGCAGAGGCCGGGCCGCAAGCACGCGGATTCCGCAAGCAGGGACTCGATAGAACTCCGATGCAGCATCCAGAAAATCCTCACAGGCGCGATGGACATCCTTGCTGGTCCCGGCTTCGATCGCCGACCCGATGGATTTCGCGATCAAAAGTAAGCGCCTGTCCTGAGGAAGATCGAGAGTTTTAATCCGGTCACTTTCGAGAAAGCCGGCATGGTTCCGGCTCCGTGGTGGGGTATCAGTGAGCATCAGTACTCTTTTAACTGAGCGATAGGGTTGTGTCCACACGCACTCAAAATCAGCATGCGAGTTGTCATTCGGCTGCGCTTTTCACACAACTCGATTCGGTGGATGCCGTCAGCTCCCGGTTACATTGAGGGTGAGAGGAGAATGTTGTGAAACGGATTCAGTCACCGTCTCGTCCTTGTGCACAACTCGAATCCGGTGATCGGTGAATTTGGTATGCATCCCTGGAACTTCCAGCTTCGGCATATGGCAGGTTATGCAACCTTTATTGCTGACTCGGCAAACCGCCCCCGGATGATCCGGGGTAGGTTTAGAGCCTGGTGTCGTCGCGTGACAGGCGAAGCAGCGCTTCTCATAGGATGCCAGGTCGTCGACCAGCGGCTCGTGCGGGTCGTGCCAAGCAATGCAAGTCAGGCGAGCATCTCCTTGCCCCCAGCATCGACTGGTTTCCAGGCGATAAGGCTGAAAGCGAATATTGAAAATTCCTTTTGAACCGGCCAGCGCCACATCCCAGGCCGTCCTGTGACATGCACCACAAAACTCGACGGAGTCGACGGGCTAAAGGTTGGCAGGATTGAAAATCGACTGTTTTTTTTGATTCTCGACTCCCATGCTCATTTTCGCAACGTGCTGCGCACCCGGGCCGTGGCAGGCTTCACAGGTAACCCCGGGGATCAGGTGACTGGAATCAAATTGATTGCCGGTCGTCGATGCTGTCGTATGGCAGCCAAAGCAAAGGCGCGGTTCCCCGATCTCGAAGAGTCGGCCGAGAGCGCTCCCCAGGCTGCTCGGAATGGTGTGCTGGTGGCCTGGGCTGAAGTCCAGACCCTGAATGTTGGTGTAGTAGCTCAGGCGGCTCTCGTACCACTTGCCATCCTGCTGGTAAACGTAGGTTTGCCCCACCTCACCCAGGCCAAATGCCCAAGCCAGAGGGACGGAAATCGATTTTACCGCGCGCTGACCGAATAGACACTTCCTGCGGGCATGCGAACGATTTCATAGTGATAAGGACCGATCTGAGCCTCGAGCCGATCGTGAGAGCGTAGGGTCTCCGAGTCCGCCGCCGCCATGGAAGCGTGCGCCATCGGAGTTTTTCTCGTGCTGTTGACTTTCGCGCGATGACACTGCCCGCATGCGTCGGGGCCTAGGTACTCTTCTCGCGCCGGCGTACCCTTAGTTGGCCACCACCCTGGGCCCGGGACCCGATCGGCGGTCGCCATCGGAGTGCCACTCGGTGACGGTACCTGGCACAAAGCGAAAGGGATGACTCCCAGCCAAGCGATCAGCAGAAGTAATCTCGGTACGCTCATGTGCGAAATACAGAAACTGCGACGCCGCTGCCAGGTGGATCGAGGTCGCTCACGTATGCGCTTTGTAGTAGCTGCTTTCCGTCTGGCGCAATTGTCCCATATCTTTCGGCAGATCCGCTGCATCGATTTGCGCGAGAAGTTTACCAAGGATCGAGTCTGAGATGAGCCGATGACCTGCACTCCACCGTTCGCCGCGGGCCGAGAAAGCCTCCCCTTGATACTGAGGTCCCTGGATCCTCTACTCGCGAGTGGGTGTCTGGCTTCTCTGGGCACGCTTTTCGAAAGGAGGTGTCCTCTTTATTGGTAGCGCAGGCTGGAGTGCGGCGACCTAGATTGCTTTGTCGGATCGTGAACGGTCAGCCAGTATCCTCGAAACCATGAGCTGCGGGGTTTGATTCCGGGCCACTGCCAACATCAACTCACTCTAGCAGGGGACCGGGGCTTCAGGGTACGAGTCGCTCGGTTAGGGAATGCATCAGGACCAATATCGGACCAAGCTTTGCAGCAAGACCAAGAACGGCAGCAAACGCAAGTGGGACGGCGTAGCGCCAACGGTCGTGGGTGGGAGCAGAATCTTCCTTCCACGCCAGCAGTCGTTCGACACGCGTGGCCACCGAGCCCGGGACGCTCACCATTCCGGTTGTGAACGCAGGAGCGGCCTGCGGCGGAAAACGGCGCGAAAGCTTGATTAGCGCTGAGGCGAGATCCAGAGCTTCCTCCCGACTCGTCACCGCACCATTGTCGGCAGCCAGCTCCGCCGCTTCTTGCCAGGTTCTTTCTAAGACCGCCATGCCGGGAAATGGAATGGAACTGAGAATTACTTTCTTCAGGTTGTCGCGCGAGCGCCAGTGCTCGATCTCATGCCGCACGGCCGCCCGCAGCTCGTCTTCGCTCAGTATGTCGCGGGCAGCCTCGGAAATGAGGATTTTCGGGAGGCGGATGCCAATCAGCATCAGCGGCAACACGCTCCGGGGCGACATGAGGGCTAAGGGGGCGCCGTCGGCGGCGAATCCCTTCGCTCCTTCGAGACACTCGGCAACCACGCGACGGGTCCTCGCCGCTGCGGCCATCACTTGATAAAGGCCCGCGCCCAGGAACAAAGCGGCACTCACACTCAGGGCGAATGTGGCCGCGTCCTCATCCATCGAGTGCGCTTCCAGAAGCAAAAACGAGGGGAAGGCTAGAAACACAGTGATCGCCGCAGAGAAAACGAAAGGCAAGACTCGCAACCCGAACCAGACGTTGACCGGAACCTTTGTTGATCGAGAGAAGAAGCCTATGCCTCGCCAAGCCAGCAGAGCCAGCAGGGAAAAGAAGCTGTACGTAAACGCAAAGAATGCCAGCGACACCATCATCCCGCGGGCGGCGAAGATCACTTCGGTTCTCCTTTCTTCAATTCCGCTCGTTGCCGTTCCACAAGCGCTTCCAACTCGTCCAGCAGTCTTTCATCCTGCGTGCCGGCTGCCTCGACCAGATAAGACAAGTGCAACGATGCGTTTTGCGAACGCAGCAGCTGCCGGATGCTCTCCTCTGCGGCAATGCGCTCCAGTTCTTGCGGACCGTATCGCGGAGAGTACCGGAACGCCCGCCCTTCGGGCGCGCGGTCGAAGAGTCCTTTCTTGAACAGACGGTGCATCGTCGTCATGATCGTAGGATAGGTTTGCCAAAGCTTCCCACCTCGAACTACCTCGCGAACCGTCGCAGTTCCCAGCCCCCAAACTACTTCGAGTACCTGACGCTCGAGCGGTCCTAGGCTAGCTCTGGGGTCGGCGTCGAAAAAGGAGAAGAGCTTATCCATGTGGCGACCAAACCTTAACAAGTTTCCTGTGGAGAAAGTGAGTCTAATGGCGAAGACCCGCGCAGTCAACGAGCGCGCAGAAAATTAACATTACGTCAATAAAGATCGCAAGACCCTAAAGTCGATTCCGCGCCGGGAAACCCGATTTGAACCGTCGCGCAGGGGACGAACCAACGATCGTTGCTAGTAGTATCGCTGATAGTAGATGGGTTGTAGATTAAAATTTCTTGCAGAATTCATCGGCCAGCCGCATGATCTTAACAATTTACCTCTACCTTCTGTGTGTTTCATGATTGTCCGAGTCCTCAAAAATTCCCACGCCTCGCCAGCTTTCCGCGAGCGAACCATCTGTGCGTCTATAGGAGCCCATATGCAAGCCGAATTCATCCTTGGACCGAAGGAGAGAGCGTTTCCTGTAGCCCATTGCCTGAGGGTATCGAGCGTGTGGGTGGTGTTGACGAGCTGCGTATGGCTCAGCGCCCAAAACGTGGTATTGACGGGTTTTCTGAGTGGGCGGGTCACCGACCAGAGCGGGGCCGTTGTCGAGGGAGCATCGGTCGTGGTCGAGAACCTTGCGACGGGCGTCGAACAATCTGCGACGAGCAATCATGCCGGAATTTATCAGTTTCCAGCGCTCATGCCGGGTACATATTCGGTTACGGCAAGCCTGAAAGGTTTTCGCGATGTTCAGGTCCTCGTCCTGGTGCGTGTCGGACACACTACGTCCGAAGACATCAAGCTGCAGGTAGGAGCGAGTACAGACACGGTGAAGGTGATGGGAACGACTTCGCTGCTCCGGCCGACGGAATCTTCCGCCAGCACCGTGATCGACCGCTCGTTGATTGATGAGTTGCCGCTGAACGGACGAAAATACACCGATTTTACGATGTTGACGACGAATACGAGTTACGACGGTGACACTGGCTTGGTCAGCATCGCCGGACAACAGGGCGGTGAGGATTCAGGATACGCCAACGGAAATGGCTCGACCTCTTTCACCGTTGACGGAACCAATGGGACCAATGCCTACTTCTCTGACATCATCGGTCGTTACCGCATCCCATATTTATATGGCGAGAACGCCATCCAGGAGTTCGAAGTCTCAGTCAGTCCCTATTCGGCGGTCTATGGAGGCGCGGCGGGTTTCATCAATGCCGTCACCCGGTCGGGCAGTAACGCCTTCCATGGCAGTGTGTTCTATTACAACCGCAACTCTGCCACGGGAGCGAATGACGCACTCGACAAATCCCTGGGCTACCCGAAACCGCTCGATGCTTTACAGCAATTTGGCGCAGGCCTGGGCGGGCCGATCGTACAAAACAAGTTGTGGTTCTTTGTAGATTATGAGCAGCAACTGCGCAACGATCCGATTCCGGTTATCAACTCTGCCTTGGCGACGACGCCAGCAAACTTGGCCTCTTTCTTAACCGCGAACTTCGGGATTCCGGCCGGGACCGCTCTGCCACCGCCGAACGGGCCCTTGCCGCTGCCGGGCAACGACACCGAACCAAATCCGGCCAATCCAGTGTATCTGCAGCAGGTGTCGAACGCAGTGAATGCGTTGAACTCTAATCTCGGCCTCAAGGGAAGAAAGCGCAACGATTGGGTGGTTACACCACGGCTGGACTATCAACCCGGTTCCCATGATGACCTGTTTTTGGCCTTGAATTTTAATCATTTTAACTCACCTGGAGGCGTAATCACCGATCCGACGGTCGGCAATTATGGCTTCGAAACGCTGGCGAACGCCTATGTGCACACTTTCGAGGCCAGCGTGGGATGGACGCACACGTTCTCCCCGAGATTGCTAAACGAATTCCACGCGGGTACGTCGCAAGATAACGAAATCGCGACACCGACTGGTTTGGCTCCGAATACTCCCACGGTGGTCCTCGACAGTCCCGCCGCCTTCACTATGGGGAATGCCCCATTCTCCATCGGGAGAGTGTTTGAACGGCAATACTCCCTAGCCGATCGGATTGACTACGTGATGGGCAAACACACGCTGCAGTTTGGCTTTGATTACAACCGTGCCTCGGATGCGGACACCAACGATGGCGGAGCGGACCCGAATGAGGCTGTTGATTTCGGTTCCCCGCTCGGCCTATATGAATTTTCGAACCTGGAAGATTTTGCGCTCGGTGAATACAACCTGTTCAGCCAGGCGTCGGGAGAGCCGAGATTCTCTTTTACCGTCCCCTACTACGGCTTTTACGTCCAGGATACCTTTCGGGCTTTGCCACGATTGACCCTCGAAATGGGGTTGCGCGAGGACTTTCAGGTCTACCCCCAGCCCGCGAAAAACCCCGCTTTCCCGCTCACGGGGCAGTATCCGAACCAGTTCCGCCGGGTGGCTCCGCGCTTCGGGTTTGCCTGGCAGCCGGTATCGAAGACTGTGGTGCGCGGAGGATTCGGAGATTTCTATACTAATATGAACGGCTTGAACTACCGCAACGCGGTGATTTCGAACGGCTTGGCATCCCAGCAGTCGGAGGTGAGTGTCAGTTATACTTCGGGTCCGCCGAACTCACAGACGCCGTCGTTCCCCACCATCCTCGCCGCGAATTCTCCACTGTTCGCGGCTTCCCCCGACATTTCCCTCATCTCACCCAATTTCAGGGTGCCGTATATTTTGCAGGCGAGCTTGCAGATTGAACGGGAGATCCTTGAGAACACAACGCTCAGTGTCGGCACCATGTGGAATCACGGGGTGCACATTCTCTCCGGCAGCGCCTATGACCTAAATCTGTTTCCCTTGCGGGGCACCACGACGTACATCGTGTGCCCACCCAGCGCAACCACAGCGCCTTGCACGGGACCATCGTATTCCTTGCCGACCATGGACAATGGTCTGCTCACGGAAGGCTACGTCAACCCCAACCTTGGTCAGATCAACGAACTGATCAGCCCTGCGCAAAACTATTACAACTCTTTCTTCCTGCAGCTGCAGCGCCGTATGACGAAGGGCCTGTCTTTGCAGTTTGGCTACACGTTCGCGAAGAGCATCATGCTGGACGGCATGGACTTCAATAATCAGTTCGACTTCAGCAATACCCACACTCCTTCACTACTCGACGAACGGCACCGCCTTACCTTCGCCGCCGTCTACTTTCCCCACCTCGACAGACTGACCAGCTCCGACACCGGACACGCCCTGCTTTCGGGCTGGACGTTGAGCAGCGTCATGGAGTTCTCTTCCGGTCGACCGTACGCGGGTTTGCTAAGCCCCGCGTGCACCAGTTCGACGCTTTCCTTCAGCAATTGCGATGGTGCCAATGGAAACCTGAACGATTCCGCCTTCAACCAAGACACGGCAAACACAGCCGGCGGCATCAACGGGGCGGGGCCCACCCCCGGGATCGGTCTGAATTCCTTCTACGGCCCATGGCTCGAGAGGATCGACGTTGGGCTGGCCCGGAGTTTCACCATCCGGGAAGGCAAGCAACTGGAGTTACAAGCGCAGGTTTTCAATCTGTTCAACCATGCCAACTGGTACGTGCAAAATGGCGACGGGATCAACCAGCTGCAATACAACCCCATTGGCACCAACTGCGGAGACGGCGCAACCCTGAACCAGACCTGCTATCTGGTTCCGAATTCGGGTCCGGGCAATTTTGGGACTTTTCAGGAAGTCAGTCCCGACGGGCTCCCCAGAATTTTCCAGTTCTCCGCGCGATTCACGTTCTAAGCTCCTGAGCGGGAGAGTCTGCCCGAAGGCAGGGATTCCCCGGCTCTCCCAGTGGCCGTCCGAGCCTGCCGTCGAGAAACTTCGTCTTGCGGCGGAACACGGTATCGACAACCTGTCAGGATTTTCTCTGTCACCGCCGAAGCTATAGAATCGTCGCTCGGTCCGGAGCCGCTCAAGGAATGGTGCGGTACTCGGATCAATCTTGATAACAAGGCGAACGATGCGGCTGAAGATTACCTACTGTCTGGTGTGGTTAATTTGTGCCAGTCCAGTTGCCGGGGCGCAGTCTCCGACATACCGCTACTTGCGCAGTGACAATTCTGTCGAGGACCGGAACGCCTATCTTCTTACGCTTCTCACCATGGACCCTGCCGCCCGGGCGGCCATTCGGCAGAGCAGCCTGCTCGAGGGCCTGAGCAGGCGGCTGACCCAGAGCCGCCAGGCAGTTTACGCTGCTTGCAAGGAGACGAAAGCTTGCCCGGTCGATCAAATCATGTTGCACCAGGCCGAGATTGAGACCGCAGGAATTGAGCTGGCTGCGCTTGCCAAAGCGGGAGGTCCGCTCAACAAACTCGTGCACGATCAAATGAGGCCGTCGGGACGATTTCAAAAATATGCGGGGCTCGAGGACTCCGCCTTTATGCGCGCGAGCTGGCTCGAAACCGCCCAAGGGGTGAATCGCCTTTATAGGGTTTACGCCTTGGGAGAAAAGATACCCACGGAAAAGATCGATGGTCCGCGCTACGAAGCGGGAAGCGAGACGCTGCGGAACGACCTCGCATCAGCCTTGGGGGCGGAGATCGACGACGCCTCGACGGATGTCTTTTTCTCCGCATGGTCCGAGTTGGGATTTGACTTGCTCGTGATCCAGCAACGGACCGAAGCGGGTCGATACGAACCGCTGGCAGAAGGAGAAAATGCCGCCGCCTTCGCCCGAGCGCGCACGACCGACTGGCACTCCCAGCGCTACGCCGCCATCATCGTCCCTGGAATCGGGCTGGAGGAGGGCGAGACCGGGCTTTCCCCCATGGGCGCCTTCCGGATTCGCATGGCTTCGCGACGCTGGCGAGAAGGTCTGGCGCCGTTCATTATTGTGTCCGGAGGGCATGTGCATCCTGATCGGACACCCTATGCGGAAGCGATCGAGATGAAGCGGGAATTGATTGCCCGTGATCACATTCCGGAAGCGGCGGTGGTGATCGACCCCTACGCCCGACACACGACGACAAATCTGCGCAACGCAGCGCGGCTGCTCTTTGAAATGGGGGCTCCGCCGGGAAAGGCGATGGTCATCACGGCTTCGGAAGACACGAGCCAGTATATACAGTCGAGTGAATTCCGAGACCGGTGCGCACGTGAGCTAGGATACCAACC
>Ga0187783_10000589_pt1 | contig 26528 bp, 28 predicted proteins | sample 1015_SJ02_MP02_2_FD_132471 | JGI IMG/M metagenome (GOLD analysis project Ga0187783, IMG submission 132471) | Tropical peat soil microbial communities from peatlands in Department of Meta, Colombia - 1015_SJ02_MP02_20_MG | ecosystem: Environmental > Terrestrial > Soil > Wetlands > Peat | place...
CTCGTCGCCCTCGTGCTAGCGGGAGTCGCGCGGGCGTGGGAACTCGTCGGCGAGCGCGACACCGGCATCTTCGCCTCGCTCGCGATCCTGACCGGGCATGAGCCTGATGTAGTCGAGGACCTCCCGCATCCCGGTGCGGTCGCTGGCGAGGAGCGGCACCAGGGCGAGGACGAACAGCCGTCCGATCACCAGGAGCCTGAGGCTCGCTAGGCCGGGGCTGGCGCCAGCGCGGCCATGCCGCGCAGGTCGACGCAGCTGCCCTCGCCGCGCCGCACCACCACCATGAGGACTGCCGTGCAGACCCGGCACCGGGCGACGGTGCCTGGCGCGCACAGGTAGACGACGACCTCGGCCACCGGACCGGAGGCGCCGCAGCTCGCGCAGGTCCCGGTCGCCGTCGTCATGTCCACCCCGAAGATCTCTTCGAGCAGCCCGCCGATCGCGTTGCCGTCAAGCTCGTCCATCAGGTCTCCCCCATGCCGCCGAAGCGCTCGGTCTTGACGCGCGGCGGCGGGTAGCCAAGCCGCACGAGGCTGGCCGCGACAGACTCGACGAACGCGGTTGGCCCGCACACGAATGCGGTCGTCGCGTCTCCGGCAGGCCAGGCGATCTCCGTCAGCATCGCGTCACTCACGCGGCCGATCCGGCCGGTCCAGCCAGGCGGCTGCTGCCGGGTCAGCGTGAAGATCACCTCGACGCCGTCGTGATATCCGTCCAGCTCAGTGCGGTAGATCACATCGGGCAGTGAGCGCGCCGAGTACAGCAGCCTGACAGGCACCGTGCTGCCGGTGCGGGCCCGGTGCCTGAGGATGGAGCGTAGCGGGACGACGCCCGACCCGCCCGCTGCCAGCAGCAGCGGGCTGCCGCTTGCGCTGTCATCCCAGACGAAGTAGCCGCCGATCGGGCCCCGGATCTCGATCTCGTCGCCGGCCCGCAGTTCCTCGGTCAGGTACGGCGAGACCTCGCCGTCCTCGAGCCGCTCCACCGTGATCGCGACCGGCTCGCCTGGCGCGGACGCGATCGAGTACGACCGCTCCGCGACATACCCGTCCTCGGCGGTCAGCCGCACATCCAGGTGCTGGCCGGCCTGGTGTCCTGCCCAGTCCGGAGCCCGCAGCTCGATGGTGCGGACTGCGGGCGCTTCGTCCCTGACCGCCTCGACCGTGGCGACCTGCCAGGTCAGTCGCCCGCGTACCGCTGTTCCCGCCACGGGTCCCCGTACATGTTGTAGCCGTATGTCTCCCAGAAGCCCGGCTCATCCTCGGCGAGCAGTTCCAGCCCGCGCACCCACTTGGCGCTCTTCCAGAAGTACAGGTGCGGCACGAGCAGCCTGGCGGGCCCGCCGTGCTCCGGGGCCAGGGCGTCGCCGCCGTAGCCGTACGCGAGCCACGCCTGCCCGCCTGTCACGTCCGCCAGCGGCAGGTTGGTGGTGTATCCGCCGTCGCAGAACGCCAGGACATAGCTGGCCTCGTGGTCGACCTGCGCGAGCAGGGTGTCGATCGAGACAGCCTGCCATCTGGTGTCCAGCTTGGACCAGCGCGTCACGCAGTGGATGTCGACCGTCACGTCCTCCGCGGGCAGCGCGCGCATCTCCTGCCAGTTCCAGGACTTGCTGGTCTGGCCGGCCTGCCTGATCGCGAAGGTCCAGTCCGCCGTCGCGGTATGCGGCGTCGGCCCGGCCGACAGCACGGGAAAGTCCTCGGTCACGTACTGGCCTGGCGGTACCCGGCCGCTATCTCCGGCAGGCTCACGGCGACGGCCATGAAAGCCGCGCGAAATCGGACTCATTGCGCGATTATCCCCTGGGGCGATTCTCAGCTAACCACCCGCCATGGCACCGACAATCAGGTAAGGCTCGGCCCCGCTGGCGACGGCATCGGGCAGCGGGGCATCAGGCGGATCATGGGACAGATCCTCCTCGCATGCGAAGAATCTGATGAATGCCCGGCGTCGCCCGGTCTCCTGGTCGCGGATGGTGCCGCGCAGCATCGGGTAGCTCGCCTCCAGCGCGTCGAGGACCGAGCGCTGTGTGACGTGGCCCGGCACCATGAGCGTGACCTGGCCGTCGATCCTGGCCAGCCGGCGCAGGTGCGCGGGCAGCACGACCTGGATCATGGCAGCGTCTGCACCTCCACCGACAGCACGGCCGGAAGGTCGCGGACGATGGGCGCCCAGCTGTCTCCGGCATCGGGCGAGGCGTATACCTGGCCGCCGGTGGTGCCGAAGTAGACCCCGCACGACTCGAGCGAGTCGACCGCCATGGCGTCCCGCAGCACGTTGACATAGCAGTGCTCTTGCGGCAGCCCCCTGGTCAGCGGCTCCCACTCGTCCCCGCCGCTGCGGCTGCGGTAGACCCGCAGCTGCCCGGCCGGCGGGAAATGCTCGGAGTCGCTGGTGATCGGAACCACATAGATCGTCTCTGGCTCGTGCGCGTGCACGTCGATCGGGAACCCGAAGTCGGTCGGCAGGTCGCCGCTCACCTCGCGCCACGACTCGCCCGCGTCGTCGCTGCGCATGACGTCCCAGTGCTTCTGCATGTAGAGCACCGAGGGCCGCGAGGGGTGCATCGCAATCCGGTGCACGCAGTGCCCCACCTCGGCGTCCGGGTCGGGGATGCCTTCCGACCTCAGCCCGCGGTTGATCGGGCGCCAGGTCTGCCCGCCGTCCTCAGACCGGAAGGCGCCCGCGGCCGAGATGGCCGCGAACATGCGCAGGCGCTGCACCGGGTCAAGGATGATCGTGTGCAGGCACATGCCGCCTGCGCCAGGCTGCCACGACGATCCTGAGCCGTGCCCGCGCAGGCCCGGCAGCTCGCGCCAGCTCGTGCCGCCGTCGGTCGACTTGAACAAGCCGGCGTCCTCCACCCCGGCGTAGACCGTGTCGGGATCGTCGAGCGAGGGCTCCAGGTGCCAGACGCGCGCGAACTCCCAGGGATGCGGCGTGCCGTCGTACCACTGGTGCGTCCCTGGCGTCCCGTCATAGCTGAACTTGTTGCCCACCGGCTCCCAGGTCGTGCCGCCGTCGTCAGACCGCTGGATCACCTGGCCCGACCAGCCGCTGCTCTGCGATGCATACAGCCGGTCGGGATCGGCTGGCGACCCCTTCAGGTGATAGACCTCCCACCCGGAAAAGAAGGGTCCGGTTATCTTCCAGCTCGCTCGCTTGCCGTCGGAGGCCAGCACGAATGCGCCCTTGCGGGTGCCCACCAGGACCCTCACACCGCTCATCTGCGACTCCTCATCAGGTAGCGCCACTGGCGCGCCGGGCCCGTAGGCCGCCGGCCCGGGTTTCACTCTTCCACTCGGTACTGACGCGGGCACGGCCGTGGAATCATCGCAGCCGCTTGCTCATGTCCGGGTGCCTCCCGCCGGTCCTGCCGGGCGGGTCCATTCCGGGTCCGGCTTTCCCAGCCGGCGGGTCACCATGCCGCCGGCCAGGACCACGGCCAGCGCGATGGCCAGCGGGTAGTAGATCTCGGCGTGCAGCACCAGCGCGGCACCGACGAGGGCACCGGCCAGCATGCTGGCGACGGGCACCAGCCGGCGGCCCGCCTGTGACCTGCCGCCGCCTGCCAGGCCGCTGTCGGCGGCGATCCCGGTGATCGTCAGCGTGAGCACGGTCGTGGTGAGGTCCGGCACCGCAATCTTGCGGGCTGCCGCATTCTGTATCCCCATCGAGATGCCGAGCCCGGAGATGAGCGCGTACCGGTACCCGGCCGGCAGCGGGCTGGCGGAGACCACGGCCAGGACGAGTGCGACGGCCAGGAAGAGCGTCTGCACGGCGGCCGCGGAGCTGTGCAGCCGGCCCCGATGCTCGCTGTGCCGTGCCGCGAGCCTGCCGCCGAGCAGCGCGCCCGCGCCGAAGGCCACCAGGGCCACCGCCGACGCCGCGACGGAGAAGCCCTTCGCCCCCGCCAGCGCGAAGCCGAGGAAGACGATGTTGCCGGTCATGTTCGCGACGAAGACGTGTCCGAGCACCAGGTAACTGAACGCGTCGACAAGCCCGGTGACGATAGTCATGCTGACCAGCACCGGACCGAGCGGGCCGTGCGCGCTGCCCGCGCGCGGCGCGATGGTGTCTCTGATGTCGGCGAAGAACGTTGTCATCTGGCGCCCTGGCCCTTCGTGCTGTCGGCTGCGGTCGTTCCGACGCTAACGGCCAGGCAGCGACCGCGGGCTGCTCACCGGCCGGCGCCGCGCGCAGCGTGCGCGAGATATGCCGCCGTGGCCTGCTCGCTCCTGGTCACGTGCGCGATCGCGGCGCCGAGCCGCAGGTCCTCGTACCTGGCGAGCGCGAGCGGGATCGCCGCCGATCCGCCGATCCCGGTAAGCGTCCTGGTCAGCGCGACGACGTCCTGCAGGCCCTGGCGGAACCCGCCGCCGACCATCGGGCTTGCCGCGTGCGCGGCGTCGCCCGCCAGTGCCACCCGCCCGGTCACCAGCCGGTCTGGCTTGTAATGGACGATCGGCGTGCCGAAGACCGCGCCGGAGTCGAGCGCCAGCGTTAGCGCCTCCCGCCACGGGCTCGGCCAGTTCGCCGCGGCAAAGTCGCTGAGCCGCGTGCGCACCTGGCCGGGGAGCGTTCCGGGCGCAAGCGTGCCGCGGATGCTCTCGCCGTCGAGCAGGCCCGCCGAGCGCAGCAGGTCGCTTTGCTCAGGGTCGTACCAGACCAGGTTGAGGCGGCGGTGCCCGACCGCCGTCTCGCCAGCGGGGCCGGGAACGGGGTAGGTCACCAGGCGGTACCGACCCGCATAGACCTCGCGGGCAGGCTCGCCATCCGCGGGGAGCGCCAGTCCAGGCGGCATGGCTCCCTCCTCGACCATGGTCCGCCACAGCAGCACGCCGGCGTACCTGGCATCGGGTCGCTCTGGGTCGACGGTGGCGCGGACCGTGCTGCGCGCCCCGTCGGCACCGACCACGAGATCCGCCTCGAGCCGGGCACCGCCAGCAGTCAGCACGACCGCGCGGGCGCCGTCGCCGCCGCGCTCCGCGCCAGTGACCGTCATGTCCCGCAGGATCGTGACGTTCGGCATGCCTCGCGCATGCTCCTCGAGCCACGCCTGCAGCAGGTGCCAGGCGGTGCCGTCCCGGTCGGCCCCGTGCAGCACGGGCGGATCCGCTTCCAGGCCCGTGGCCTTCTTGAGCAGGGCCACGTCGACGCCCAGGCCGCCGCCGCCGTCGGTGGCGCGCGCCGGGCTGCGCTCGGCCACGGTGACAGCGAACCCCATCCGCGCCAGCGCGATCGCCGCGCTGAGGCCTACCAGGCTGCCCCCGGCGACTACGCACCGCAGACTGTCCTGCTCGGCCTGCACCGGATTCGTACTGATCACCATGCCGTCTCTCATGCCCAGCCACGCGGGCCGGTTACCGCCTTTGCCACTGGCCGGGGTCTGCCGGGGAATGCCTTGCCGGCCCTGGCCTGGCCCGCTCGGTCAGCCAAGCACGGCCCCGGAGACGGCGCCCGCAAAGCGATGAGGATCGAATGGCGCCAGGTCCATGGCCGGCCGCTCGCCCAGCGCGATCTGCGCCGCGGCCAGCCCGGTCCACGGCCCGGCTGTCAGTCCCTCGGGTCCGTTCCCTGCCGCCACGACCAGGCCGTCGGCCAGCCGCCCGAGCACCGGCCTGCCGTCGGTGCTGGCAGGCCGAAAGCCGATCCGGACCTCGAGCATGCTCGCCTCCGCCAGGCCAGGGGCCAGCTCGACCGCCCTGGCCAGCAGCCCGGCCACGCCGCCGACCGTGGTCCGGTAGTCGAATCCCGCATCCTCCCTGGTGGCGCCGAAGACCAGGCGCCCCGCAGGGAACGCCAGCAGGTAGGGGTCGCCCGGCGGCAGGACGACGGGCCACGAGGACGAGTCGGCGTTCCCTATCTCGGCGTGGACGATCTGGCCGCGCTGCGGCCCTATCGGCAGCCGCGGGCCGTAACCAGCGCATAGCTGTGCCGTCCAGGCTCCCGCCGCGACCACGACGTGGTCGGCCTCGATGCGGTCGCCGCGCACTGTTACCCCGGTCACCCGCGCGCCGCGCCCGGCGAGCACCGCGTTCCCGCGCACTCGGCGCGCTCCCCGGCTTGCGGCCGCGCCGAGCAGGCTGTCGCGGATCTGCCGTCCGTCGACCCTCGCCCCGCCGCCGATCCACACGCCGGCCAGGCTGGCGGCAAGGGGCGGGAACAGCCGCGCGGGCTCGCCCGGCTCCAGCCGCGAGATCTCGCCAACCTCCGGGCGGTCTGCGCGCCGTGACGCCAGCACCTGCGCGGCCGCGCTCAGCTGATCGGGATCCGGCGCCACGCACAGCGCCCCGACCCTGGCGTAGCCGGTGTCATCCTGGCCATCGTCGGCCAGCATCGCGATCAGGTCGGGGTAGTACCGGGCCCCTGCGGCGGACAGGTGGTAGAGGACCTCGTCCCTGTGCCGTGCGGTCCACGGGCAGATGATGCCCGCGCCCGCGTCGGTCGCGGCGCCGGCCTGGTCGCCCTCGACCACGGTTACCGCCACGCCGCCCCGCGCGAGGTGATACGCGGCGCTCGCCGCGACGATGCCCCCGCCGACGACGACGATGCTGGTGCTTGCGCTCATCGCTCCATCGTGGCCTACTGCGGTACGGTCCAGGCAATCGGGAACGGCGGGAGGGATCGGGGATGCGGGATCTGACCGGCAAGGTGGCAGTGGTGACCGGCGCGGCCAGCGGGATCGGGCTGGCGATCAGCCGCCGTCTTGGCGCGGACGGCATGCAGGTCATGATGGCCGACGTCGAGGAGCCGGCGCTGGCGGCTGCCGCCAAGGACCTGGCCGCGGAAGGCATCGAGGTCGCCTCCGCGGTGACAGATGTCCGGTCGGCGGAGTCCGTCGAGGCGCTCGCCAGCGCGACCGTCGAGCGCTTCGGCGCGGTACACGTGATCTGCAACAACGCCGGCGTCGCCGGCGGCGGGCCAAGCTGGGATGTCCCGCTGCCGGTGTGGGAGTGGATCCTCGGCGTCAACCTGTTCGGCGTGGTGAACGGCATCCGCGCGTTCGTGCCGCACCTGCTGGCCCAGGGCGAGGGGCACGTCGTCAACACCGCGTCGGTGGCCGGCCTGCTCGCCGCGCCATGGATGGCGCCCTATAACGCCAGCAAGCATGCGGTGGTCGGGGTGTCGGAGTCGCTCTATCACGAGCTAGCTGCGCTCGGCTCGCAGGTCGGGGTGTCGGTGCTGTGCCCCGGCTTCGTGCGCACCCAGATCGCCGACGCTAACCGGAACTGGCCGGCCGCTCTTGGCCCGCCGCCAGAAGACCGGCCGGATGGCGGCGAGCTCAGGGCAACACTGCGGGCCGTCATCGAGTCCGGGACCGATCCCGCGGTCATCGCGGCGGCCGTGCGCGACGCCATCGTGGACGGCAGGTTCTGGATCCTCACCCACCCCGAGTTCGGCGACGGCATCACGGCCAGGTTCGGCGCGGCCGTCGAAGGCCGCAACCCGGAGGCTTTCGGCCTGCTCTGACCGCCGCCTTTCATTAACCGGTAGCGTAATTCGGAAATAGCCTGAACTGCGCTCCCTCTTAATGGTGGCACCGGCCGTGAAATGGAGGTTCTCCCATGACAACCCCGTCCAGCTCCGGCCAGGCACCTGCTGCCGCCGATCTCGCTCCGGGCCGGCCGGTCGTGCTGCGCCACGCGACAGTGCTCACCATGGACAACGCCCATCGCGTGCTGACCGGCGCGGACGTGCTCATCAGCGGCGACCGCATCGCCGCGGTCGGCGAGAGCCTTTCGGTACCAGAGGGCACTGCCGAGATCGACGCGACCGGCGGCATCGTCATGCCCGGCATGATCGACACCCACCGGCACATGTGGCAGACCGCCATGCGCGGTTACGGCGCCGACTGGACGCTGACGCAGTACTTCGTCTGGTACTACCTGCAGTGGGGCAAGGCCTTCCGGCCGCAGGACATCTACGCCGGCAACCTGCTGGCCGCCATCGAGGCCATCGACGCCGGCGTGACGACGACGGTGGACTGGTCGCACGGGCTGCAGACGATCGACCACGCCGAGGCCGCGGTCGACGCGCTCACCGAGGTGCCCGGCCGTTTCGTGCTTGCCTACGGCAACATCCAGCAGGGGCCCTGGGAGTGGTCGGCGGTGCCGGAGTTCCGTGACTTCGTCAGCCGGCGTTTCAGCAGCGGGAACGACATGCTGGGCTTCCAGATGGCCTTCGACGTCACCGGCGATCCCGCATTCCCGGAACGGGCAGCCTTCGAGGTGGCCCGCGACCTGGGCGTGCCGGTCACCACCCACGCCGGAGTATGGGGCGCCACCAACGACGACGGCATCAGGCTCATGCACGAGGGCGGGTTCATGACCCCGTCGACCATTTACGTGCACGCGACGACGCTGACGCGCGACTCCTATAACCGGATCGCCGCCACCGGCGGCTCGGCGTCGGTCTCGACCGAGAGCGAGCAGAGCGCGGGCCAGGGCTACCCGCCGACCTGGCAGCTGCGCGAGCACGGCATTCCCGTGTCGCTGTCGATGGACACCAGCGTGTGGTGGAGCGGCGACCTGTTCAGCGCGATGCGGACCACGCTCGGCGCGGACCGCTCGCGCGAGCACCTGGAGGCGCATGCCAAGCAGGAGACGGTGACGAACGCGCACCTGCGCGCCGAGCACGTGGTGGACTGGGCGACCAGGGGCGGGGCCAGGGCACTCGGCCTCGACTCGCTCACCGGCAGCCTCGAGCCGGGCAAGAAGGCCGACCTCGTGCTGATCAAGAACGACGCCTCGCCAGTGATGTTCCCGGTGCTGAACCCCTATGGTCACGTGGCCTTCCAGGCGCAGCGCGGCGACGTGCACACCGTGGTGGTGAACGGCCGGGTCGTCAAGTACGACCACCGCCTCGCCGGAACCGACCTGCCGAAGGCGAGGCGGGTGGTCGAGGAGACGGTGGAGTACCTCAAGGGCCAGCTCGGGCCGGAGGCGTGGGGCGAGGGCATGCATCCGGAGGTGCCGGAGACCACGGTGCTGGACAACCCGTATACCTACACCGAGTGGGATGCCGGTTCCGCGCAGTGGAAGGGCGGGTCGGCCGGTTAGCCGGTCCAGCTCACCAGCTGGCAGGTCACAGCCGGATTGACCGCGCCGTCCTTCCCGCCGGCGAACGGGCCGGCCGAGGCAGAGCTGCCAAGCGGATAGCTGCCCCACGGGTACTCGGTCCAGCTCGCCGACTGTCCCGCCGGGACCTTGCCGACCACCGCAAGCGGCTGCGTCACCGCGGTCAGCCTGCGCCCGTCGGCATAGAACGCGACGGTGAAGCCGGTGACGCTCGCGGCCTGCGACGGCGAGACGTCGCTGAGGTTGAGCTGGTAGGCCTCGCTGACCGGGTCGCCCTGTTCCATGTCCGACCCCTGCGCGAGGCTGCCGATCGTGTAGAACTCGTTCTGCGCCTTGTCGTAGATGCCAGGCCAGCAGGTGGCAGTCAGGATGCCCTGCCGGACCACGACGGGGCTCGGCGCCGGCGAGGGTGCCGCGCTGCTCGCCGCGGGCGCAGGCGGCGCGGCATGGCTGCCGGTGGCCTGACGAGAGCACCCCGCCACCCCGGCGCCGGCCATGCACACCGCAATCGCGCTGGCGATCAGCAACCGGTGCACGTGCGCTCCCATCGCGAGATCCGGCGGCCCGCTCCCCAGGGAGTACCCGAGCGTGCTGAACGCCCGGTGACATGCCCGCACACTCGCGGTGAATGGCACTGGCAGCTCTCAGTCCGGCCGGTTGCTGCCCGCGGCGGCGTCAGCGCTGCAGCTCGTGGTCGTTCTCGTTGACCTGGATCAGCAGCCCCTCGGGATCCCGGATCGTGAACGAACGGCCGAACGCCTCGTCCACGATCTCGGTGGCCGGCTCGTAGCCGCTGCCGCGCAGCCTGTCCACCACCTGCTCAAGGGGCTCATCGGCCTGGAACGACAGCTCAATACTGCCGGCGGGGCCCTCAACCGAGTGGTGCAGAGCCAGGTTGGCCCCTGGCCCTGACCCGGCCAGCTCGGTCCAGACCGGCGGTCCGCCGCGGCGCGGCCTGCGGCTGGCGAACTCGGTCGTCAGCCCGAGCGCCTGGTAGAACCGCCGCGCGCTGTCCACGTCGCGCACGTACCTGATCGCCATCACCCTCATGACTCCTCCTGCAGCGTCTGCTGTGCCGTGAGTGTCGCCAGGTACTGCCGCAGCGCGTGTTCGACCAGCCTGGACAGCGAGATGTTCTCGTCGATCGCGGCGTGCTTGACCTCCCTGACCAGGTCAGGCGGCAGGTACACGTTGAACTGCTGACTTGCTACCATACAAGTATGCTAGCATACTAGGCTGACCGGGAATGGTCCGGCCACGCCGAATTATCCAAGCCAGTGTCAGCACTCCGAGGTAGGACGGTCCCGTGAGCTATCCCTGGCGGTCCGCCGAGTGGGACCTGGTGTTCCGGGTGCTGCCGCGCGCGCACCGGGGCCTTGCCCGCCTGTGGTGGCTGCTGGTCACCGTGCGCTCGGCACTGCCCGCCGTGCTGATTGTCGCGACCGGAGCGCTAGTTGGCGCTGTCAGCGCGAGCGCCAGGCCGGGCTGGTCGCTGGGCGTGGTGGCCGCGTCCTCGATCCTGATCCTGGTCCTCAGCCCGGTGCAGGACGCGGTCAGCGCCAACCTCGGCGCGAGAGCCGGAGCGCACCTGCACGAGCGGCTGCTGCGCGCCGCGATCGAGCCACCGGGCATCGCGCACCTGGAGGAGCCGGAGCTGGCCGACGAGTTCGGGCTGGCCCGCGACTTCGACCTGGGCATCACGGCGCCACCGCTCCGGGTGTGCATGCCCTTCGTGGCCAACGGCCTCGTCGAGATCGGCAGCGGCCTTGCCGCCGCGGCCATCCTGTTCTGGTACCGCTGGTGGGCACCGCTGGTGCTGGTCGCCGCCTGGCTGGCCACGCACCGGCTGCTGCGGGAGAGCACCGTCTGGCGGACCTGGCGGTCAGAGGAGGTCATGCGTGCCCAGCGGCATGCCGACTACGCCTACCGCATGGCCGTCGACGTGCCGGCCGCGAAGGAACTGCGCCTGTTCGGCCTCGGCGGCTGGACCGTCAGCCGGTTCGCCTCCTACCGGCGCGAGCTCCTTGACCTGTCCCTGCACGCACTGCGGCTGCGGGAGCGATCGCTGCTGTGGGCTGCGCTGGCCGCCTTTGCGGGGAACGGGCTGGTCATGGGGTTCCTCGCGGCAGACGCGCTGGCCCACCGGGTCGGCCTTGGCAACCTGGTCATGTTCACCGGCGCGGTGGTGGGCGCTGCGGTACTCGGCGTGGCCGACTTCGACTGGTGGTTCGACACGGCCGCACGCCCGGCCGCGGTGGTCGCGAGCCTGCAGCAGAAGATGCCGGACTTCGCCGCCCTGCCCTCCGGCAGCCAGCCCGCCGCCGGCCTGCCTGGCCGCGAGATCCGGCTGCGCGGGGTGAGCTTCGGCTACCGTGGCGGGAGCCCGGTCCTGACCGGCGTGGACCTGGTCATTCCCGCGGGCTCCTCGCTCGCCATCGTCGGCCAGAACGGAGCGGGCAAGACCACTCTGGCCAAGCTGTTGTGCCGTCTCTACGACCCCACCGGCGGCGTCATCGAGGCCGATGGCATCGACCTGCGCGACCTGGACCTGGCGGCCTGGCGGTCACGGCTCACGACCGTCTTCCAGGATTACGTGCGCTATGAGCTGTCGCTGCGGGAGAACGTCGCGCCCACTGGAGCCGGCGACGCCGACGTCGAGTGGGCGCTGCGGCAGGCGGGCGCGGCTGATCTCGCCGCCGACACGACCGTGCTGTCCAAGTCCTACGCCGGCGGCACCGACCTGTCTGGCGGCCAGTGGCAGCGGGTCGCGCTGGCCAGGGCGATGTGCGCGGTCCGCCAGGGCGCCGGGCTGGTGATCCTGGACGAGCCGACCGCCCAGCTCGACGTGCGCGGCGAAGCCGAGATCTTCCGGAGGCTGCTGGACGCGACCAGCGGCGTCACCACCATCCTGGTCTCCCACCGGTTCTCGACGGTGCGGCACGCCGACAACATCTGCGTCCTGGAGGGCGGCCGGGTGGTGGAACTGGGCACGCATGACAAGCTGATGGCCCGCGGCGGCCGGTACGCGACCATGTTCACGCTGCAGGCCGCTCGCTTCGCCGACGGAGCAGCGGCCGATGAGCTCGACGACGAGGACGCCGATGGCGCGGTGGCGGGCGCGGGGCGGGGCGCATGACGCGGGAGCACGCGGTCACGATGCCGGGCCGCCCGGCCAGCGAGCCGAAGATGCCAGGCGCCCTGGTCACGATGGCGCGCACGATGCGGCACGCGTTCCGCGCCGAGCCCGCCATGGCAGTAATAGTGGTGGTGCTGTCGGTGCTCGCCACGGTGCCGGGCGCGCTGCTGGCCGTGTGGCTCAAGCTCGTCGTGGACGGCGTCACCGGGCACCACCGGGCGCTGCTGCTGGCCGGCGCCATCGGCGTAGCGGCGTCCAGCATCGCGATCTGGCTGCTGCGGCTGGCCTCCAGCCGGGCCACCCGGCAGTTCCGGATGAAGGTCGCCGTCGCGCTGGAGACCTACGTCGCCGACCTCCAGGCCAGCGTGGACACCATCGAGCATCAGGAGCGGCCCGATTACCTGGACCGGCTCGCCGTGCTGCGGGAGTCGGTCTACCAGCTCGACCACATGCTGCTCGCGCTGGTGGACACCATCAGCGCGGTTGCCTGCCTGACGCTGACCGTCGCGGTGCTCATGACGGTAAGCCCGTGGATGGTACTTCTCGCGCTGTTCGCCGCGCCGACCGTGGCGGTGTCGTCGTGGCGGTCGGGCGTGTACCGGGCGGCGGAGGAAGCCGCCGCGCCGCATCAGCGGCTCTATCGGCACTTCTTCTCCCTGGGCACCACGGCCGGGCCGGCGAAGGAACTGCGGGTCACCGGCAATCAGGAAGACGTCGCGCAGCGCTGGGCAACCGCCTGGCGGGGCTGGTACCAGATCATGGCCCGCACGCAGCTGGCAGGCGGGCTGTGGCAGGCGGCGGCCTGGGGCGTGTTCGGCATCGGCTACGCGGCCACCGTGTACTGGACCGTGTACGGGCTGCATGCCTCGGCCGGCGACGTGGTCCTCGTCGTCACGGCCGGCGGCCGCCTCGGCCAGTACGTTGCGATGACGGTGGGCGAGGTCGACTTCCTGCGGCTGTGGCTGGACGCCTGCCGCCGGCTTGGCTGGCTGGAGACCTACGCGGCCATGCACCGGGGTGCCGGCGACAGGGAGGCACCCGACCGCCTGACCGACGGCATCACGTTCACGGGAGTCGACTTCTGCTATCCGGGGTCGGATAACCCGGTGCTTCGGGATGTGCACCTGCGGTTCCCGGCCGGGTCGGTGGTCGCGATCGTCGGCGAGAACGGGGCCGGCAAGAGCACGCTGGTCAAGCTGCTGTGCGGCTTCTACTCGCCGACGCGGGGCACGATCGTCGTGGACGGTACCGACCTGGCCAGGATCGAGCCGAGGCAGTGGCGGGCCTGCCTGTCCGGCGCCTTCCAGGATTTCGCGAGGCTGGAGTTCGCGGCCGGCCGCAGCGTCGGCCTTGGTGACCTCGACTACCTCGACGACCGCCCGGCGATCGGCGCGGCGGTCGACCGGGCGGGCGCGTCCGACGTCATCGACCGCCTGGCCGACGGGCTGGACACCCAGCTCGGCGCGACGTGGCCCGATGGCGTCGACCTGTCGTTCGGCCAATGGCAGAAGCTGGCGCTGGCGCGTGGCTTCATGCGATCCGGGCCGCTGCTGACGATCCTGGATGAGCCGACGGCAGCGCTGGACGCCGAGACCGAGCATGCGCTGTTCGAGCGGTACGCCGAGCAGGCCAGGCAGAGCCGCCGGGAAGGCCGGATCACCGTGCTGGTGTCGCACCGGTTCTCCACCGTGCGGATGGCCGACCTGATCGTCGTGGTCACCGACGGCGTCGTGGCCGAGGTCGGCTCGCATGACGAGCTGATGGCCAGCGGCGGCCCGTATTCCGAGCTGTACACGATCCAGGCGAGTGCCTACCGCTAGCGGTCAGCTGGCGGTCTGCCGCGAGGCCTCCGCTGGCTTCGCCGCCGCGAGCGTCTGCGAGCCGATCCTGGCCAGGGTCTCCCTGCTATCGCGCAGCGCGGGCGCCAGGACGAATGGGGCCGACGCGGCGATGCAGACGACAGCGGCGGCGGTGACGAACGTGCGCAGCCCGAGGATGGCGGCAGCCGGCCCGGCCAGCGCGTAGCCGGCCGGCTGGCCGAGCTCGGAGCCGATCAGGTCGAGTGCGGCGACTCGGGCCAGCACGGCCGGCGGCACGCAGAGCTGCATTGTGGTCTGCAGCATCAGGAACTGCAGGCCCAGCGCAACCCCGGCGAGGACGGCGGCAGCCGCGATCACGGCGACCGGCGCGCCGAGGCCGAGGGCGAGCGCCTCGGCAGCGCCGGCCGGGCACATGCACGCGCAGGCCAGCAGCGGCCGCCGGGGCCGAAGCCGTCCCGCCGCGAACTGGCCGGCCACCACCCCTGTCGTGAGACAGCTGCTGATGACGCCCCAGGCCGCGGCACCGCCCAGGTACCTCAGCGCGATGCCGGGCCCGAGCACCGACATCGGCGCGAGCACCAGCAGCGAGAACGCAGTCCACTGCAGCGTGAGCAGCCACAGCCAGCGCAGCCGGGCATAGACCTGCCAGCCCGTCCGCAGCTGCCGCAGCAGGCCGGCGCTGCCGGCCCGGCTGGCCGGCTCGGCCGCCGGAATCCTGGCTGCAGCCAGGCATGTCACCGTCACGGCGAGCAGCGCGGCTTCGCTCGCGAAGCCGGCGCCCGGCCCGAGCACGGCCACGATCAGCCCGGCGATGGCGGGCCCGGCGACCGTCGCCGCCGACGACAAGCCGCCGGTCAGCGCGTTCGCGGCGGCGAGCCGGTCAGGTGGCGCGACATCGGGGAGAACCGCGGTGCTGACCGGGCCGAAGAAGCCGTTCGCGCAGCCGTAGCCGATGCAGACCGCCAGCAGGCTCCGGAACGACGCCGTGTGCATCAGCAGGCTGACGGCGAGAAACGCTGCTCCTATCATCCGGACGGCCGCGGAGGCGACGAGGATCCTGCCGCGCGACCAGCGGTCTCCGGCGACACCGCCGGCCAGCCCGACGATCAGGGCCACCGCGGCCTGGCAGGCCAGCACGATGCCGAGCTTGCTGGCCGAGCCGGTGAGCCGCAGGATGGCGAAGCTCTCGGCGACCGGCAGGACGCTGTTGGCTGCGCTCCAGCCGACCAGGCCGGCCAGGACCAGGCAGAACCTGTGGTCTGCCAGCAGGCTGCGCCAGGGTGCTACGACTTGCGGACTGTGCTCAGAACCTTCTCTCCCGCACAGCCTGTCATGATGCACGAGGTCCCCGGCCGGGGCAACTCGCCGCGTCCGGCTGGCGCGCCAGCTAGGCGCTCAGCCACTGCGGGTGTCGCCGCTGAGCCGGTCATGGGCTGCGTCCAGGTACGCGGCCGCCACCCGCTTCGGCACCACCATCCGCCACGCGTCGATGATCAGCTCGCGAAGCTCGTCCAGGTCCAGTTCGGACATCCAGCCGCGGACCCAGTTGTACCGCTCGTCGCTCGGCCTGGGCATGAAGAACTTGGCCGGCTCGCTGGCGATCAGCGCGGCCCGTTCCTCGCGCGGGAAGCCGAAGCCGAGGACAGTCTCGTCCCGGCTCAGCGCCAGGTAGACGATCCGCCCGACCCTGAACTTCACCTGGTCGTAGATGAGGTGCTCCTCGGTGCGCGGCAGCGCCATCGCGCAGGCCCGCACGTCGTCGACGGTCACCATCGCCAGCCCTTCTGCCAGCACGGCCGCCGCAGCCGCGCTGCGCGTCACGCTAGCCGCCGCCGCCGACAGTTTCGCCAGCCAGCCGGTGCCCGATGAACAGGTTCCGGATGGCGCCGCCGGTCGGCCCGGTGTAGGCGGCGGCCATGTTCCCCGGCTCCGGATCGAATCCCGCGTCGGCCAGCGCGCGCAGCCAGGTAGCGGTACGGAACGCCCCTAGCCGGTGCTTCTCGCGGATCACCTGCACCCGGCCATCGGCGCTGCGCAGCGTGAACTCGTAGTCGGCCTCGATCCACTCGTCGCCCGGATCGGGGTCGGCGGTCCGCTCCCGGAAGCTCGCCTGCCGGCCGCCGTCCTCGCGGCCGCCGCCGCCAGTTCCCGGCCGGAACGTGTCGGCCGCGTGGTCAGGCGCGAAGACCGCGATGCCGCCGGGCACGCAGTGCTCGAACGCCGTCCGCGCCACCCGCGCCAGTCCGTCCTGCGTGGTGACATAGTCGATGGCGTCGTGCACGAGCACCGCATCGAACGCGCGGCCGAGCCGCAGCGTGAGCATGTCGCCCTGCAGGTGCTCGCACTCGGGGTTCAGTTCGCGCGACACCGACAGCATCTGCGGCGAGAGGTCCACCAGCGTCAGCTGCCGCCTGTCCTTGAGGTGCCAGGCCACGTGCCCGCCGCCGCTGCCCAGGTCCAGCACCGTCCGCACCGGCACCTGCGCCGCTGCGAAGACCCGCTCCAGCGCCGCCGCGTCGGCCGCGTACTCCTGCAGCGGCGAGATCAGCGGCCACCATCCAGCCAGCTCGTGGTACAGACGGTAAACCGGAGCGTCAGTCACGCACGCCATCATGACCGGACAGCCGCGGCGGCAGGCCGAAGAGCGGGAATACCGCGGCGGTATCCAGGAAGTAGTTCAGCTCGACAATCCGGCCGGCCGAGATCTGCGGCACGTGCAGCGAGAACGCGGCGTACCCGCCACCGGGGTCCGGCCGGTACTGCCCGAAGGCCGGCCCGCCGTTAGCCGCTACCGGCACCAGCCGCGAACCGCGGCAGCGGGCACCAGGGCCGCGCATCCAGGCGCCGACGTCCTGCGCACCACGCAGCCACATGGCGTACGGGGGCATCGACTGGACGACGTCGGCGTGCAGCAGCCGGACGAACGCGTCGATGTCGTAGCGCTCGAACGCCTCGACGTACTGGTCAAGCAGCCTGGCCTGACTGGCAGCGGGCTGGACCGGCCTGGCATCAGCGGGCAGCCCGGCCAGGGTTGCCCTGGCCCTTTGCAGCGCGCTGTTCACGGCCGGCACGGTGGTGTCCAGCTGCCCGGCGATCTCGGCCGCTTCGAATCGCAGCACCTGGCTGAGCACGAGTACGGCCCGCTGCCTGGGCGGCAGGTACTGCAGCGCGGTCACGAAGGCCAGCCGGATGGTCTCCCTGGCCACCGCGAGGTCAGCGGGATCACCGCTGTCTGGCAGCACCCGGGCATCGGGCGCGGGCAATACCCACGCATGCTCGGGCAGCGCGGGCCCCAGCAGGTCGCCGTGCGGTGCGGACGGGGTGCCGATACCGGCCGGGCTGGCCCGCCGGCCCCGGCCGCGCAACTGGTCTAGGCAGACGTTGCTGGCGATCCGGTACAGCCACGACCGGAGGCTCGATCGGCCCTCGAAGTCGCCAGCGGCCCGCCACGCCCGCAGCATGACCTCCTGCACGGCGTCCTCGGCGTCGGCGGCGGACCCGAGCATCCGGTAGCAGAAACCAGTGAGCTCTCGCCGGTAGCTGTCCAGGGTGACAGCATCGGGCGCGGGCAGACCAGGGCTTCCCGGAATTCGGGCCGTGTCTTCCTTCGTGGCTGACATGTCGCCCATGCTAGGCCGGACCGCCGACAGCCGGGCGGTCCTGGCAGCCGCCGATGAGAATCTTTAGCCGACCGCCTCTGTCCACGTCGACCAGGCCTGCAGCCAGGCGGAGATGAGCGGCTGCCCGGCCGCCAGCTCGGCTCGCAGCGATTCGCCCGGGTCGTGAGCTCTGAGAGAGGCGTGATGTTCCCAGTAGCGCGCCCAGGCCCGCTGCGCGGGGTTGCTCGGCACGTCCTCGCCGAGTACCGCATGCCGCAGCGTCTCGTCGACCGCGGCCGCGCGCAGCCTGGGTTCGGCGGTGAACCACGCTGCCTGTTCCTGCAGGTGGGTGAGATGGTTGACCACGCGCGTCACGACCTCGTCCGCCTGTCGTGAGCTGACGCCGGAGATACGCGCCTGCTCGTGCACTGCCCGCTGCCACAGCGCATGCATCGTTGCGCCCGCACCGGCACGGCGGCGCGGCTCCCGTCCGGAGCGGAGCGCGGCAAGAAGTCTCGCTTGTGAGTCCAGTGCCGCCTCCGCCAGCGCATGGTAAGCCGCGACGCCCTGCGCCGGCGCCAGGACGGGCGGCGGCTGATGGCGCAGGCGCTCGGCGAGCTTGCCCAGCATCTCGCCGCGCTCCCGCAGATACGGGCCGAGGTCAGCGACCGGCTCCAGCCGCACCGAGCCTGGGCCGGCGCCGCGGCCGACCACGGTCACGGCCACCTCGCCGTCTTGCAGGCGGGCCGCCCAGACGCGGCCGTCCCGGCAGACCAGCCCGCTTACCTCCCGCTCGCCAATGCGCAGTACTTCGCGCCGGTATTCGGGCGGCCCGGCTGGCTCGTCCTCATCCACGCCGGCATGATCGGCGATCCGGTTGCGCTCCCGGTCTATCGCGCGGACAAGCTCGGCCGGGGCGTCCGGGTCCGAAGCACCGGGCCGCACCGCACTGCTGGTAATGGTGACGAAGGGCCCGGCCGGCTCCGCCCAGTCCCCGTATGCCAGGGTGATGGTCTCCCACTCACCGTCCACCCGCCCGGCGCCGGCCAGAACGCCAGGCAGCAGGCGCGGCGCTGCCAGCCCGAGGACGCCGAACGCCGGACGCGGCAGCAACTCCTCGGCGTCCAGGCGGGCGCGCTCGCGCAGGCGCCTGACCCACTCCTCGCGGTCTGGCTCCGGGACCTCCCGCATACCAGCAGCGTTGCATGCCAGCGACAGAACTCCAAGACGCCGTCATGCCGCTCGAGCTCAGCTCGCCAGCGTCCTGATCAGGGCCCGGAGCTTCGGCGTCGACCTGAGCGCAGTGCGCAGGCCCTCGAGCGAGTCCTCGCTGTCGATCATCATCGGGCTGCGCTGGAACCGCCCGTCGAGGCTGTAGTAGCAGAACCGGATCCCCTGTCCGCCGCCCTCGTATTCGAGCAACTGGATGGCGGGCTCGGTGTACTTGCCGGCGAAAGACGCTTCTTCGGTGATCTGGCCCTTTCCCCAGTGAAATTCGAAGGACCGGGGCACGGGGCGGCCCTTGGCCGCTGCAGTCCTTGGCATGCCTCACTGTCCCACGGCCGGATCTCTTCGCGCGGATTGATGCAACGCTCGCTGGGGGCCTCGTGACCGGCGATCCCGCCGGGACGCGTGACTCGGCGCGGCGGGGAACCGCCGAACCTAGAGCGGGGCTAGCCAGAGCCGGATCGCCAGGCCGGTCCCCGCGATGGCGACCAGGACGCGGAGCACCGACGGCGGCACGCGGCGGGTGATGGCCGGTCCGAGGCTGCTGCCTACGATCAGCCCCACGGCGAGGGCCGCTGCACAAGGCCAGCGAACGGGACCGAAGAACGCGAACCCGGCTGCGGCGGTTACGTCGGCGATACCAAGGAGCACGTTCTTCAGCGCGTTGGCCTGCGGCAGGTTCTGGTTGGCGGTCAGCAGGATCAGAGCCAGGACCATGATCCCGGAGCCGGCGCCGAAGTAGCCGTTGTAGATCGAAACGGCCAGCAGGCCGCAGGGCAGGAGCAGAGGGTGCGCACTGCGGGCGCGCCGGTCTCGCCAGGCGGTAATGCGCGGCTGGGCGATGATGGCCAGCGACCCGAGGACGAGCAGGAACGGCACGACCCTTGCGAATAGCTGGCTGGGAGTGGCAAGCAGGATCACCACGCCGGCAGCGCTGCCGGCCGCCGCCAGCGCTGCCCAGCGGCGCAGCCAGGTGCCCTGGCCGCGGAGTTCCGGGCGCGAGGAGAGCGCAGATCCGGGCAGGCATGCGACGAGCGCCACGGCCTGGGTGACGTTGGCCTGGAGCGGCGGAAGTCCCGCCGCGAGCAGCGCCGGGTAGGAGATCAGCGAGGTGATGCCGCCGGCCGAACCGACGGCGCCGGCGATAACCCCGGCACCGGAGAGCAGCGCGTAGCCCGCTGCTGACGTCACGGCACTGCCGGCGCGCCGGCCGGCCGGCGCCGCGCCGGAGCCGAAGGCCCATGCGGCGGCTGAGGCTGGCGGTTCATCCAGATACCGTAACCTTCCGGCCGCCGGCCGCCGGTGAGACGCGGTTTGGGGCGCGGCACGTCGGCGGCGGCAGCACATAGGCTTGCCAGTGGTCCCACTCGAGCGCAGGAGGCTCACGCGTGGCTCGGACACCAGAGATTGGTCAGGCTGCCCCGGATTTCACCCTCCCTGGCGTGACGCTCACCGATGGCAACGCCGTGTTTCCCGACTTCACCCTGTCCGCACAGCGCGGCAGTCCGCTGGTGCTGGCGTTCTACCCGGGCGACAACACCGCCGTGTGCACCAGGCAGCTGTGCTCCTACACCTCAGGGCTCGAGGAGTTCACGAACTTCGGTGCCACGGTCTGGGCGATCAGCCCGCAGGGGCTGGACAGTCACGAGCAGTTCGCCCGCAAGTACGGCCTGGCATTCCCGCTGCTGGCGGACCAGGGCCTGAAAGTCAGCCGTCAGTACGGCATCACCCTGGGCGGGGCCGGCCTGCGCCGCTCGGTCTTCGTCATCGATTCCGACGGCGTCGTGCGGTGGAAGCACGTCACGCTCGTGGGCCTGACGTTTCCCTCCGCGGAAGCGATCTCGGCACAGCTCGCAGCGATCGGAGCCAGCTAATGCGCATCCTGGTCATCGGCGGCACTGCGTTCGTCGGCCGTCATTTTGCCGACGCGGCGCTTGCGGCCGGGCACGACGTGACGCTGTTTCACCGCGGCAAGACAGGCAGCGACCTGTTCCCGCAGGCAACGCACCTGACTGGTGACCGCAACAGCGACCTGTCAGCGCTTGCGGCCGGGGACTGGGACGCGACCGTCGATGTGTGCGCGTACTTCCCGCGGCAGGTCCGCTCGCTGGCCGCCGCGCTCGGCGGCCGGGGCGGCAGGCTCGTCCACATCTCCAGTGTCTCGGCGTACAAGCTGCCGGTGCCCTGGGGATACGACGAGAGCGCGCCGCTGGCCGACTGCGAGGACCCCGAGGCCGACGCGGTGACGCCGCAGAACTACGGCGGCCTGAAGGCCGCGTGCGAGCGCACCGCGATTGAGCTGCACGGGGCCGGGACGACGATCATCAGGCCGACGTACGTGATCGGACCTTACGACTACTCGTGCCGGTTCACCTGGTGGGTCGACCGGGTCGCGCGCGGCGGCACCGTGCTCGCGCCAGGACATGCCGACGATCCCATCCAGGTCATCGACGCCAGGGACATGGCGGCCTGGATCGTGTCCATGCTCGACCGGTCGGTCACCGGCACCTTCCACGCGGTGAGCCCGGCGCCGCCGTTCGGCTTCGGCCAGATGCTGGACGCGATCGCCTCCGCCGTCGCGCCCGCGGGCTCGCGGTTCGCCTGGGTGGACAGCGACTTCCTGGTGGCCGAGGGGGTCGACGGAGCCGCGCTGCCGTTGTGGGGCGAGGGCGACCCGGACGAGGCGAACGCGAACGCGGCGAGCCCCGCGGCGGCGTTCGCTGCCGGTCTCAGCCCGCGCCCGCTGGCCGACACGGTGACCGACGTGAGCGCGGAAGCCCGCGCGGCGGTCGACGCCCGGCCGGGCGCCGGGATGCCGCCGGAGCAGGAGGCGGCGCTCCTGGACCGCTGGGCTGCCCGCTCTGGCCGGTGAAACTCCGGCTGGCAAGGCAGCAGAACGAGCTGATATGCGTCACTGACATATGGAACTCGACCGTACAGCGGCGGCCTCCCTGCCGATCCCGCGGAAAGGCTGCGAAGGATCCGACTGGGTCGATTCTGCCCGCGTCAGCCCCGCCGCTGCCGTTAGCGCGCTGTACACCAGTCATGCGCTCGGCCTGATCAGGCTGGCCCACATCATGCTGGGCAGCCGTCAGGCCGCAGAGGACGTTGTGCAGGACGCGTTCCTTGGACTGTACCGGCGCTGGCCGCACCTGCATGAACAGGCCAAAGCACTCGGATACGTCAGGTCGTCGGTGCTCAACGGCTGCCGGTCGGAGCTCCGCCGCCGACCGACAGCGGAACTGGACGGCTCGCACGGGCCGCCGGTTCCATCGGCGGAATCGGCAGTGCTTACGGCCGCGGAACGCGAGGACATCGTTCGCGCGCTCCGGTGCCTGCCGGACCGGCAGCGCGAGGTGCTGCTACTGCGGTTCTACCTCGATCTCCCCGACGATCAGATAGCCGCGGCCATGCGCATACGCCAGAGCACGGTCCGATCCGCCGCGCACCGGGGCCTCGCAAGACTCCGCCGTGCGCTCTTGGAGATGTCATGAACCTCACCGAAGATCGTCTGCGCGCCGCGCTGCTGGAGACCGCCGAACAGATCCCGCCCGGTGCTGTCCCGCCGCTTGAACTGCCAGCTGGAGTTCAGAGTCGTATCCGTAGCCGCCAGCGGCCGGCCGGGCGGCCGCGCAGATGGCTGGCCGCGCTGAGCGCCGCAGCGGCCGTCTGCGTGATTATCAGCTTGTCTTTCACGCTGGCCGGAAGACCGAGCCGGGTGCCGCCGACCGGGCAGCTTGCCGAGTTCCCGCCGTACTATGTGGCCCTGCAGCAGGCACCCGGCTGCGGTACCTGCGGTCACGGCAGCGGCAGCTACTACACGAATCCGGACCGCGCCGTCGTGCGGTCGACGGTGACTGGCAGAACGCTGACGACAATTGCCGCGCCCAGGCCCTATGGCACCTTTGCCTTCGTGCAGGGCACTGCCGATGCCCGCGAGTTCATCCTCGGTGCGCAGCGGCTCGCCAACTGGAACCCTGGCTTTTACCCGGCTACAAAGCTTTACCTGATGCGGCTTAACCCGTCGGCACGGCCAGGCCACCAGGCCCAGCTGACAGCCCTGCCGGTTCCGCTGCTGCCGGACGAGAGTGGCTACCAGCTTGACTGGCTCGCGCTGTCGCCCAACGGTCAGCTGCTGGCCGCGATAAGCTCAACGACTTCCACCAACAACCCAATGCGTCTTCGGGTATATGACCTGGTCACGGGTGGCAGCCGGACCTGGGTGCTGCCAAAGTGGGCCGAGCGCGATGACCTCGACAGTGATGTTGCCGGTCCGCCGTCGTGGAGTCCGAATAGCCAGACGCTGGCCTTCTTCGACCGCGCGAGCACAGGCTCTGCGGAGGTCGTCCTGCTGGACACGAGCGCCCCGTCGGCGAGCTTCAGCGCCGATAGCAGGCCGGTCCCGCTCCCCAGGCCGCCAGGCACCGACGAGGTCATTTTCGGGCCTGACTTTCCGCTGCTGACTCCGGATGGCCGGCACGTCCTCGAGGAGGTGATCAGCCAGCGAGAGCTGGAGCTGACTCCTCGGGGCAGCCCCCTGGACGCCTTCGCCCTGGAGGTGGTGAACGTTCGCACTGGCGCTGCGCGCCAGCTGCGGCAGCGCAGCCGGATGTTCTTCGCCCTGGCATCAGATCCCTCCGGCAGTGCCGTCATCGTGGCCGTCGGCAACATGACTCCCTATGCCGAGGCGTTCGTCGCATGGACAGCGCGCGGAACCACTGCGATCCAGATGCCGCCCGACACGATCGCCGTCGCCTGGTAGGTCCATCTGGCCCGCCAGCAACGAGGCTGGCGGGCCAGTTCCGCGTGGTAGGCGCCGGGTCAGGCGCGGGCGGGCACGGCCTTCGTGGCCGTGCGCGATCCGCCGTAGAACCCGTCGCGGCGCGACCGGACTGCGGTGAATGAGTCGTACACCAGGGGTGCCGGGTTCAGGTCCGACGCTGTCGCGGCCGGCGTGTGGTAGTAGGTCATGGTGATCGACGTCTGGTCGCCGGGGAAGCGGCCGGGATCGACGTCGAAAACGCCGATGCCCCATGGGTAGGTGGTGTTCGGGTCCCGCACTGCCGACCAGGTCGCCAGCTCGGTGTCCTGCGCGGGCGCCTTGTAGGTCGTCGGTGCGGTGTAGATCTGCGACAGCAACTGGCCGCCGTCGTTCCCGTAAGCGCTGTCCGGCGGCCCGTACACGTCGTCGTGCGAGGACGTGCCGCCGCCGCCGAGCACGATGTGCACCAGGCCCTGCGAGGTGTCCACCACGTCAGTGCTGTCGCTGACCACCGTCGGGCGCAGGAACGTGCCCGGGTCGGTGCCGCGGACCGCGTAGCTGCGCTCGTAGTCGTGGTCGTGGCCGCAGAGCACCAGGTCCACACCGTAGGTGTAGAACAGCGGGAACCAGCTCTGCCTGATGCCAAGGTCGCTGCCGCTGCCCGAGGACGAGCTGGACATGGCCGGCTGGTGCATGTAGGCGATGATCCAGTCCACCGTCGGGTCGAAGCTGGCCCGCTGCAGCGTCTGCTCCAGCCACTGCTCCTGCTGGCCGCCGGAGTACCCGAGCAGGTACGGGCCGCTGGTAGTGCCGGCGTAGACGCCGCCGTCGTTCTCGAAGACTACGTCGTTGTTGTCGAGCGAGACGAAGAGCACCGAGCCGACCTGGAAGCTGTACCAGTTGCCCCTGAAGGAGCTGCTGTGGTTGCTCGGCAGCCGGTAGCGGGTCTGGTAGGACAGGTAGCCGAGCGGCCCGTTGCCCGCCTCGACCTCATGGTTGCCGAGGGCCGGCATCCACGGCGTGTTCATCGCCGACGGCTGGGTGTTGTCGGCGAAGTCCGCCCACACCGACGCCATGCTGGCCTGGTTGACGTTGGCATACGACAGGTCGCCGTTGAGCAGGTGCACCGCCGGGTTGAACTGCTCGATCTGGCTGGTAGCGGTGATCGCGTTCAGCGACGACTTGGCCCATGTGGGGTTGCCCGAGCCAATGTCACCGAAGCTCGTGAAGCGGAACGGCACGCGTCCCACCGGCGCGGTGGTGAACGTGCCCTGCACCGGCGCTGCGCCGTCACTGAGGATCGAGTAGACGTAGGTAGTGTCGGGCTGCAGCCCGCGAAGCCCGGCGTGCTGCATGAACACCTCCACGCCGTCGCCATAGTCGGTGTAGGTCGCAGTCTCCGCCGGGATCGTCAGCCCGAAGCCGCCCGCGGGCGTGCCGAGCACCACGCGCGGGTTGGCGACCGAGCCGGCCGTCGACCAGGACACATGCATCTCACGCGCCGCATCGGTGCCGAACGTAATGTGCACGCCAGTCGCGCTCGGTGCGCCGGCGATGGCCGGCTGCCGCCAGAACAACGGACCGCTGGCGAGCAGCAGCCCGCTCGCGGTCACTCCGCCAAGGAACCCACGACGGGATACAAGCTGGGTCACGCCATACCTCCACGGGGCAAAAGCAGGGATCAGCTGCAGATGCTGGCAATCCGTGGATGACAGCCGAAAACGCCCAGGTGTACGGGATGCAAAGAGCACATGGCGAACTCGGTGCGGTCGCGTGCCATGCGCTGCGGCGCACCGCGGCGAGTCCCCGACTACAGGACCGCTGACTACGCAGATGGCGGCGGGCCGGTACCGACTGCGCGGTCGCAGTCAGTGCCCGGCCCGCTGACGCCCGACGTGCAAGCTGGAGGCTCAGGCCTCCTTGACGGCCTCGATCTCGAGCTGCAGGGCGATCTTGTCAGCGACAACCACGCCGCCGTTCTGCATCGGGGCGTTGAAGTTCACGCCGAAGTCGCGACGGTTGATCTCGCCGGTCGCGGTGAACCCAGCCCGGGTACCGCCGTAAGCGTCCGGCCCGAAGCCGTTCAGCTCCAGGCGCAGCGGCACGCTCCTGGTGACACCCTTGAGGGTCAGGTCGCCGTCGAGAACGTACTCGCCGTCCTCGACCCGGACGCCGGTCGACTTGTACGTCATCGTGGGATAAGTCTCGACCTCGAAGAAGTCCGCGGACCTGATGTGGTCGTCGCGCTGGTCCTGGCCGGTGCTGATCGAGCTGAGGTCGATCTCAGCGGTCACCGACGACTTGGCCGGGTCTTCCGCGGTCACCAGCTGACCGCTGAACTTGGTAAAGCGGCCCCGGACCTTGCTGACCATCATGTGCCGGACCGAAAAGCCGACCTCGGAGTGGATTGGGTCAATCGTCCAGGTAGCGGCCTCGTAGCCGGGGATCGCGGTCTCCGTGGTTGGTGCGGTCACTGTCATCACTCCCGATGGGATCGTTGAACGTTCTGTTGTTGAGTACTCAATGAATACCACGGCCCGGACCATCTTGTCAAACGCTCAACTACCTGGGGTATAGTGTTCCCATGGCCGACTCACCGACTCGCTGGCTGACAGCCGAGGAGCAGCATGCATGGCGTGCCTTCCTGACCGCCTCGCAGCTGCTGTTCTCGACCGTCGAGGGACAGCTGCAGCGAGACGCGGCGATCCCGCACGGCTACTACGAGATCCTGGTCCGGCTGTCCGAGGCGCCCGGCCGTGCGCTGCGGATGAGCCAGCTGGCCGAGGCCTCCACCTCCAGCAAGAGCCGGCTCTCGCACGCCGTCGCGAGGCTAGAGGAACGCGGCTGGGTCGAGCGGCTCGACTGCCCTACGGATAGGCGGGGGCAGGTTGCCCAGCTCACCGC
>Ga0187783_10000590_pt1 | contig 26459 bp, 22 predicted proteins | sample 1015_SJ02_MP02_2_FD_132471 | JGI IMG/M metagenome (GOLD analysis project Ga0187783, IMG submission 132471) | Tropical peat soil microbial communities from peatlands in Department of Meta, Colombia - 1015_SJ02_MP02_20_MG | ecosystem: Environmental > Terrestrial > Soil > Wetlands > Peat | place...
CCTAGATTAGGCAGCCAGTGCGTATTCGTGATTGGCAGATATTGCCGTTGCGATCGTTTTAGGAGTGCTCGCAACTCCGCCTGCTGACGCCGGCCACGACGTTCCTGTCGAACCTATTTCAGCCCCGCGTCCTTCGACTGCGCTCCCTACGGTCGCTCCGCTCAGGATGACGCACGCGAAGGGCGACATACAGTATAACACGCACGAGCAAGCACTCTAACGGATTACGACGCTCTCCGGGCTTCGCTCTCGGTCGCCAGAGAAATAAGCAACGAAACGCCCGTCATGATGGCAGCACCGTATAGGTCGGCGAGCCAGGGATTAACGCCGCTGCTCGGATCGTAGAAGTTGATGAGGTGAACGGTCAGGACGAACAGCAGATAGTTGATCACGAAGGCGAACAGGCCGTGGGTGAGCCACGTGATCGGAAACGAGATGAACCGCAGAATCGGACCGACGAGCGTGTTGACCAGACCAAAAATGATGGCCGCGATGATGGCCTTCCAAACGTTGACGTCGTGGTAGAAGCCGGGAACGAACTTCCCGATGAGATAGAAGACGAGGGCAATGATGAGAAATCTGAGAAACCAGTTCACGATCGATAGCCTCCTTCCAGTTCCTGTTTAATCTTTGCGGCTAAAGCCGGCGTCATCCCTTTGACCGCTGCGATTTCGTCGAGCCCAGCGCGACGAATTCCGGCCGGCGAGCCGAAAGCGCTCAGTAACCGCTTCCGGCGCACGGGTCCGACACCTGCAAGCGCGTCCAGGCTCGATCGCGTCATCGATTTTGCGCGCCGCTGGCGATGGTAGGTCACAGCGAAGCGGTGGGCCTCGTCGCGAATTCGCTGGATGAGGTGAAGCGCCGGCGAGTTGGCCGGTAAGACGATCGGCTCCGATTGATTCGGAAGGTAAAGCCATTCGTGCTCCTTGGCGAGGCCTGCGACGGGCAGCCCGGTCATATCGAGCTCCTCGAGCACCTCGACGACCGCGCTTAGCTGACCTTTTCCGCCATCGATCAGCAGCAGATCGGGCTTTTTGTTGAACTTCTCCTTCTTTGCGAGCTCCCGTTCGATGGGCGTTTCCGTGCGATCCGTTTCGCGGCGCAAGTAACGCAGGCGCCGGCGCAGCGTTTCCTGCATCATCGCAAAATCGTTCGGTCCGCGATCGTATTGGATCTTGAACTTTCGGTACTCGCTCTTCTTGGCTCGCCCTTCGACGAAAACCACCATTGAGGCTACCGAGTCGCTTCCCTGGATGTTCGAAACGTCGTAGCATTCGATGCGGTGCGGCGGTTCGGGAAGCTCGAGCGCGTCGGCGAGATCCGTCAGCGACCGCGCCTGTGCGGTTTCCTGAACCTCCTGATGGGCAAGAAACGCCTTGAGGTTCTGCTCGGCGTTTTTTTGCACGAGCCGCAGGTACTCCGCGCGAGCGCCGCGCTGCGGATGCAAGATGCGAACCCGCTGACCTTTGACCGCGGACAGCCACGACTCGATGGTTTCCCGCTCTTCCGGCAGGCTCGAGACCAGCAGCTCCTTGGGCACCGCCGTGCCGGCCGCGCTGCCGCGCCTCTTTTCGGGAACCGGCGCCTGATTGTCGCGCGCAATCCGAGCATACGAGACCGGCTTATCCGCGTCCCCGCCCGCAGTCCGAGCAGTGTAGAACTGCTTGAGGAATTCGCCGGTTAGCACTTCGTCCGATTGCTCGTAGACGCCGTCCAAAATGAAGTGTTCCTGGCCGATCAGCTTACCGCCGCGCACGAGGAAGACTTGCATGCATGCCTGGCCCTGCGCGCGCGCAATCGCAACCAAATCCATGTCGAGCCTGGACTTCCAGACGACCTTTTGCTCTTCGGTGACGCGCCGCACTTGGACGATCCGGTCGCGAAGCCGGGCCGCGGCTTCAAAGTTCAAGTGTTCCGCCGCGCCGGTCATCTCGTGCTGCAGCCGAGCGAGCAACGACTCCTGTTTCCCCTCCAAGAAAAGGACGACCTCATCGATGGTGCGATTGTAATCCTCTTCGGTCTGATAACCGACACACGGGGCCAGACAGCGTTTGATGTGATACTGCAGACAAGGACGCTTTCGCCGCCCGTCGATGGGCTCGCGGCAGGTTCGGAGCGGAAAGACGAGGCGCACGAGATCGATCAACTCGCGAAGGCCGTGCGCGTTCGTATAGGGACCGAAATAGCGCGCACCGTCGTTTCGAACGAAGCGAGTGAACACCACTCGCGGAAACGGCTCGTTCGTCACTTTAAGATACGGATATCGTTTGTCGTCCCGCAGCCGCACGTTAAACGGCGGCTGATGACGCTTAATCAAGTTTGCTTCGAGAATCAAGGCTTCTATTTCGTTGGTGACGACGATCGTTCGAACGCCGGCAACCTTCTCGACCATGGCGATCGTACGCGGATGATGGACGGCGCCTTCTTGAAAATACGAACGGACGCGCGAACGCAGCGCAACCGCCTTGCCGATGTAGAGGATCTCCCCGTCTGCGCTAGCCATCAGATAGACGCCCGGCGCGTCGGGGACTTGCGCTAGCCCTTCGACTGAGCCTGTCCGCAGCGAAGTCAATGGAGTCAGAGCGGGCCTTACCCCGCGCGCGCGGGACGAGCGCGCGCGCGCAACACGACGATCGCCGCGACGAAAATTATCGCCAGCCCGAGCACAAAATACCCGCCCCGTCGCAACAGCGGCAGCACCATTCCGAGATGCGCTCCCAAAGTACTTCCCAGAAGTATCAAAAAGGTGCAAAAGATCAGCGAACCCAGAAACGTCCAAAGGTAGAACAAACCGAGGTTCATCTCCGCGATCCCGGCGGGTATCGAGGCAATTCCACGCAGCACGGGGAGAAAGCGGCATACGAAGATAGCAAAGGTGCCCCAACGCTCGAAGAAACGGTGCACGCTAACCAAGCGCTCGTGGGTGAAGTGAACGTACTTGCCGTAACGCTCGATCACGGGCACTCCGCCGAACCGCCCGATCGCGTAGCCGATCGATGCTCCGCTCAGCTCGCCGGCCACCGCTACGAAGATCGTCAGCCACAAGCTGCTCAAATGGCCTGTCGCCGTGAGCGCGCCCGCGACCGGCAGGATGACCTCCGTACCGATGGGCAGCCCAAAATTACCCATGGCCAGGCCGGCGAACAAACCGAGATAGCCAAAGTGGTCGATGAGGCCGACGACGGCTTGCTGCAGGTGCTCCACGCAGGTGAGCCTACTCGACCGGTGCGGCGGTGTTTCGGGTCGCAGCCCGCCGCAGGATCTCCGCAGCCGAGCTGCCGCCCTCGCGGCGCAGCGCTTCGAACAGGTCGAAGGGTCCGACGTCGCGTTCGCCGGCACGCTCTTCCGCCAGCGCCACGATTCTTCGAAGCCTCGGCGTGATCAGAATCCCTTCCCAGAGCCGATCTTCGCCCGTACCGAGCGCTCGCCGAACCTCGGCGTGCACTTCGGGAACGTCGATGCCTTCGGCGTCCAGCGCCCGCAGCGTTGCGGGGTCACGCTCCTCGAGCAAAGCTACCAGCAAGTGTTCCGCGCCGACGTAATAGTGGCTGTGGTTGCGGCATTCTTGCTCGGCCACGCGCAGCACGCGCCGTGCGGCCGGGTTAAATTTTGAGAACAACTCTTATGAATCGGAGAAAGAGAGATATCGGGGCGACACGATTTGAACGTGCGACCTCTTCGTCCCGAACGAAGCGCTCTACCAAGCTGAGCCACGCCCCGAAGAACGTCGTACCTTTCGCCTACCCGCACCCCCCTCCTTGCGCTTCTGCAGGGCATCCCAAAAGCGGGGTAAAAGTCCACGGTATCTACAAACCCGTTCACTGCTAATGAGATACGTAATCGTCGGGTGTGGACGCGTCGGATCCACGCTTGCGAAATTGTTAGACTCCGACGGACACGAAGTCATCGTTATAGACGAGAATGCGGCTGCATTCAAGCGTCTCGGGCCGAAATTCTCCGGGCACGAGGTGGTTGGCACCGGCATCGATTACGACGTCCTCAAACGTGCCGGTGCGGCCAGCGCCGATGGTTTCGTCGCCGTTACCAACGGCGACAACCGCAACATCATGGCCGCCCTGATCGCCCAGCGCATGTTCAAGATCAAACGAATCGTGGCGCGAATCTACGACCCGCCGCGCGGGCAAATGTATCGCGAGCTGGGCGTCCAAACGGTTTGCCCGACGACCGAAGGCGCCAAGATGATCCGCGACGTCTTGATCGAGGCTCCTTGGGAAGCGCAGTCCTTCGATTTGGGAAAGCTGACCGCGCTCTCGGCCGTGGTCGGTCCCGGCACCGCCGGAAAACGCGTAGCCGACATCGAGGAGAACGGCCGCATTCGAGTTGCGGCGATTCGCCGAGGCGCCACCGAGGTCGTCGTTGCGTCGAATGACCTGTTGCTACAAGAAGGTGACGAGCTGAGCGTTGTCGTCGCGCCCGATGCCATCAGCGATTTCGCCCAACGCTTTCCGGGCGTCGCGCCGCGTCCGAAAGTGACCGCGTAAGCGTGTTCATCTTGATCGTCGGCGGCGGCAAGGTCGGCACCTACCTGACGCGCGCGCTGCTCAACCAAGGGCACGAGGTCGTGGTCATCGAGAAAGACGATCGCAAGGCTAAGATGCTCGAGCGCCTGATCGATCGTCAGGTAACCGTCGTTGGGGACGGCTGCGATCCATACGTTCTCGACGCCGCGGGCGTGAATCGCGCAGACGTGGTGGTCGCCGATACCGGGGACGACGAAGATAACCTGGTCGTCGTTCTGCTGTCGAAGCGCAAGTCAAAGGCTCGCTGCATCGCACGCGTCAACAACCCTGCCAATAAGCTCATCTTCAGCTCCCTCGACCCTGACGATCCAGTGATCGTCATCTCGTCGACCGAAATCATCCTGGACGTGCTCAACGAGCACGTCAACGCCTCGAAGTACCGCGCGATGCTCGAAACGATGCACCTCTTCGGTAAGGGCGACATGCAGCTGGTCAAGCTGGCGATACCGGAACGATCGCCCGTCGACGGAAAGCGTCTCGCCGAAATCGACTTTCCGCACAACTCGGTCGTCGTCGCGGTGGACCGTCCCAACAGCGATTTGGAGATCCCCACTGGCGATACGCTCCTTCGCGCGGGCGACGCGATGATCGTGATCGTCAAGAACGGCGCGGCGGAGCGAATCCGCGCCATCCTCGGCAGCTGACTCACACTGTGTCATCCTGAGCGGAGCGAGCGTAGCGAGCGCAGTCGAAGGGCTGAGCGGAGGCCGCCGTTTGTGTCATCCTGAGCGGAGGGCCGCCGCGCATACCCGCGCGTCGTGGATCGCGATTGAAGCGGCCCGCAGTCGAAGGAACGCGATCTGCGCCGGTGCTGTGTTGAGGGAGGACCTGCTTGTGTCGCCACAGCTGCGTCTGGCCTGTTCTGTTTTGAAAACGAACGAGGTTTGTTGGCGCCGCCGCGATATAATTGATGCGTTTCAGCAGCGGCGGACAAAAGCATCGTTATCCTTGGGTTCGACGTTTTGACTTTTCAAGCGCAGGGTGATGCGGTCTGCATTTGGGGAACGAGCGCGTACAACATGGACCAGTACCTACGTACGAGGTTATGGAACGCGTGCGTGAAAATTGCGCTTCAAGCCGCTAGAGCTGATGTCGAGCGCACGCTGGATCTAACCTCCTACAGTGGAGACTTGGAGAGCCTTTGGTACTGCCTAGCTACAATGAAGCGAGGTGAGCCGATTTATCCGCAGATGGCGCATTAATAGTATCAATCCCCCTCAAATGACGCGACGTCCACTACTCCGTCCTTCGACTTCGCTCACTCCGTTCGCTCCGCTCAGGATGACACTCGGGAAGTTCGCTCCGCTCAGGATGACACCACCGAGGATCGCTCCCTCAAAATGACACGCCGGGAGCGCTAGATATAGCCCTTGCGTAGTGCGACGACGGCGGCTTGCGTGCGATCCGCGGCGGAAAGCTTCTCGAGAATGTCGCGGATGTGTCCCTTGACGGTGCCCAACCCAATGTGCAGGCTTTCAGCAATCTCGGAATTGGCTCGCCCGTCGGAGATCAAGCGCAGAATCTCGGTCTCGCGCGAGGTCAGAGGAGAGAACCGCACGTCGCTAGGCTTGGCGTCCGAGAAACGAGCTAGAACAACGTGCGCGATCCGCGGGTCGAAGTACGCGCCGCCTTCGCTCGCGATTCTCACCGCGTCCACGATGCGTTGCGGGTCGGAGCTTTTCAGGCAGTAGGCGTCGGCGCCGGCCGCCAGCGCCGCAAGGACTTCGTCTTCCAAGTCGATCATCGTCACGATTACCACGCGCGTCGCCGGAACTTCGGCGCGCACGCGCTTGGTCAAAGTCACTCCGTCAACCGCCGGGATGCCGATATCGATGATCGCAACGTCCGGCCGCTCCCGCACGATTGCTTCCCATCCGGTTGCGCCGTCGGCGGCCTCGGCCACGACGTCGAACGTGGGTTGCAGCGCGGTGCGCAACCCTGCCCGTGTCAGCGCATGATCCTCCGCGATGACGACGCGGATCGGTTTTCGATGCTCCATTCTATTCTCGCGCTTGCGGAATTGTCAGCGTAAAAACGCTACCGCGCGGCGTTCGAGGTTCATACGTGATACTTCCCCCGTGTTTCTCGGCGATCCGGCGAACGATGTACAAGCCCAGCCCCGTACCGCTGCCCGGATGGCCACCGCCGAAGCGCTGGAAGAGCCCGGGGCGGCGCTCCGCAGGGACGCCGTAGCCATCGTCTTCCACGGTGATTGCAACCGAACCGTCGCTTTCGCGTCCGAAGACTGCGACGCGGCCGCCCCGCGGCGTGGCGTCGACCGCGTTTGCCAGCAAGTTAGCGATGGCGCGCCGCAGCTCGTGCGGATCGCCCCGAACCGGCAGCGGCGCTTCGGACAGCTCCGTCTGCAGCGCGACGCCTTTGATTTCCGCCACCGGCGCGAGCTCGGCTACGACGCGCGCGATCAAATCCTTGCCGTCCAGCCGGTCGCGCACGTGCGAGTCCTCGCCGGCCTCGTATCGCGCGACGAGCAGCAGCGTTTCGACGATGCGCCGTTCGTCGTCGTTTGCGGCCAGCGCGGTGCCCAAGATGTCCCGGTAGCGCTCCGGAAGCTCGCCGTAGGACCCGCCGAGAGCTTGATTCATCGTTACGTGCGCGGCCGCCAGCGGTGTGCGAAGATCGTGCGCCAAGGCGTACACGATATCCCGAATCACGTCGCTGCGATCGGCGAGTTCGTCCTTTTGCCGCGCGATCTCCTCGTTACGCTCGCCCAGCTGCGCGAAAAGGCGCGCTTGGTCGAGCGCCATCGCAGCCTGCTCCGCAAACGTGCGAAGCGTCGGAAGCGCATCGGCGACGAACGACTCTCCGCTCATGACCGAATCGATCAGCACGTGGTCTACGATGCCGCCGCTCGATATCGGCGTCACCAGCGCTTCGCCGGCGTTCAACGCTTCGAGGGTCAAACGGCCCAACAAATCGCTCGCGGTTATGCTAACCACGTCTTCAGCCTCGCCGGCGCGCGCCACCAGCGAGGCCAGCTCGGTAGAGAGCGCCCGGCGTTCCACGATAACGTCGGTGCCGCCGGCTCGATACGAAAGCATCAGCGCAGGCCCGAATGGAGATTCGCGCACGATGAGCGTCGCTTTCGAGGCACCGACGAGCGCAACCGACTCGCGCGCGACGGCGCGTTGCACGAGCTCCACGTTAAGCGTTTCGCGTACGCGTCCGGTCGCCTCGCGAAGCGCCCGTTCGATTTCGATTTGGCGCATGCGTCCCGCCGAAGCTCCGGCTTCTCGTGCGTATTCCTGAGTCTTGACGCTCAGATAGCCGACGAGCACGAACGACGCTGCCAGCAGGAGCCGATCGCCGATCGCGACGCCGTCCCAGTGATGGCCGGCTCGCAGACCGTTGACGTAGCCCGCGATGACGTTTGCGATCTCGGCGGCGATTACGAGGTTCGTCGTCAGCCTGCTTCGCAGTGCCAGACTGCTGAGCGCGATCGGTCCGTTGAACAGAATCGCCGCAATGAAGAGTTGCGGCGTAAGCAGATCGACGATCCACGCGGCAACGAGCAAGCCGTAACAGAGCAAGGCCATCGTAGGTCATCGGCGTTTCGGTCCATCCGGCGGGAGCGCCTTGCCCGAAGCGGAGAAGGCTGGTATTGATGGACCGCACGGCAAGAGCCGAAGAACTGTTGCGCGAGCTCGGCGGGCGCGCGCGACTCGTCGTCTACGTGGCCGGCGCTCCCGGTTCGGGAAAGACGCGACGCCTGCTCGAGGATGCGCGGCATCTCGCGGCCGATGGCAAAAGCGTTGCGATCGGCTGGATTGAAACCAAGGGCCGGCCCGACCTCGAACAGATCGCCGCTGGACTGCCTCGGATTCCCGCCCGCAAAGTCAAAATCGGCGATCGCATCTTCGAGGATTTCGATTACGAAGCCGCACTCCGCGAGAAGCCCGATGTGTTGCTGCTCGACGAGCTCGCCCACGATAATCTCGGTGATGCCCCGCATGCGAAGCGGTGGCAGGACGCGCTGGCATTGAAAAAAGCCGGAATCGGCGTGATCGGCGCATTTAATATCCAGCATCTGGAAACCGTCGCGGCGACGGCCGAGGCGCTGATCGGCTATCCGGTGCGCGAGATCGTTCCGTTATCGTTCCTGCAGGCGGCCGACGAAGTCGTCGCGCTCGACGTTTCGCCTCGCCTTCTCCAAAGTCGCGTCAAGGCCGGGAAAATCGTCAACGAAGCGGACATCGATCGAGCGCTGAACGGGGTTTTTAGAGAGCCGACGCTCTATATGCTGCGCGAGCTGCTGCTGCGCACGGTGGACAACCTTACGCTGCCGGTGGTAAAGGCCGGCCGGACCTCGATGGCCGCTGCGTTCGTTTATCCAAGCGTGGACCAGACGTCTTACCTCAAGCGCACGGCCGCAGTCGCGCAGGCGCTCGATCTGGGCCTCGAAGTCGTACCGGTGCGCGGAGTCGATTTGACCGCGCTGGAACGAACCTCGCGCGAGCTGGGCGTCGAGATGCTGGCGGAAACGGCCGATCCCGGAAGCATGCCCGGCGACGCCCTGCGCGCCTCACTGGTGGCGCTTCCTAACGGCCGAATCGCCGCGAAGCTCGCCAACGTACCGCTTCCCTACGATCTGTTCGTCGTCGGTGCCGGACAGACGTACCTTGGAGAAAACCCCGCACCATCACCGTATTCGCAAACCGCGGGAGACCGTTTAAGGGTCGGATACGGAAAGCTCACCGTCTACATCGGCGCGGCCGCCGGCGCCGGGAAAACGTATGCGATGCTTGATCGCGCCCATCAGCTTCGGGCCGAAGGCGTCGACGTCGTTGCCGGATTCATCGAAACGCACGGCCGGAAGGAAACGGCGGCGCTGATCGAGGGCCTAGAAGTAATTCCCCCCAAGACCATCAGCTCTAACGGCATCACGTACCGCGAGTTCGATCGGGATGCTTTGATCGTTCGAAAACCGCAGGTTGCTTTGATCGACGAGCTCGCGCATACCAACGCGCCGGGCTCGGTTGCGCCAAAGCGCTTCTACGACGTACTTGCCGTGTTACGCGCCGGAATCGACGTGATAACGACGCTGAACGTACAGCATCTCGAAGGCTTGGGCGACACCGTGCTGCGGCTAACCGGCACGATCGTGCGCGAGACGCTGCCTGACGGAATTCTCGCGCTTGCCGACGAGGTGATCCTGATCGACGTCACGCCGGAAACGCTTCGCCAGCGGCTGCGCGAAGGCAAAATCTATCCTCCCGAGCGGATCGAGCCGGCGCTCGCAAATTTTTTCCGCATTGAAAATCTTTTTGCGCTGCGGGAGCTTGCGCTACGTGAAGCTTTGCGCGCGCGTCAGCGCGAACGTATCCCGTCGCCTTTCGACCGCATTCTGCTCGCAGCCGGCTCGCGCGAGGTCGACGTGGCCATGATCGCGCGCGCGGGCCGGATCGCCGCTCGCCTTGCCATCGAATTCGCCATTGCGCACGTCGTCGCGCCAAATGCAAAGGTCGATACGGGAACCGTCGAGCGGCTTCGTGCCGAGGCGCGAAAGACCAACATCGAATGGATCGACGAGGTAGCGGAAGACGTTCCCAAGCGACTGCTCGAGATTGCGCGCTCGCGTCCCGAGACGACCATCGCGGTCGCCGGGGCGCTTCGCGCTCCGCGCTGGCTGCAGCCGCCGTCGTTTCCTCGCCGCCTGCTCGACGCCGGAGCGCGCGAGCTTCTGATACTGATGCCGCCACCGTCGTCGGCGCAGAGCGCGCTGCCCGAGGATTAGTGACCGTCTAGCGCAAGGTTGAGTTCGAGCACGTTGACGCGCGGCTCGCCCAAGAAACCGAAGGTCCTTCCCCGCACGTGTCGCGCAACGAGCGCATCCACCGCTGCAAGGCCCATGTGACGCGCCTTCGCGACGCGCGGCGCTTCCCAGTACGCCGCTTCCGGCGTGATGTCGGGGTCGACGCCGCTTCCGCTGGAGGTCACGAGATCCATTGGCGGCGGTCCGTTCGCATCGGGATTATCCTTCTTCAACTGCGCAATCGTGGCTTTGGTCGCGTCGATCAGCTTCTTGGAGGTCGGGCCGAGATTTGTTCCGCCCGTCGCCGTCGGATCGTAACCCTTGCCCGCGGCCGACGGCCGCCCGTGAAAGTACTGCGGCTTCGTCCAAAGCTGGCCGATGATTGCGGACCCGACAAACTTTCCGTTGACGGCAATCAGCGACCCGTTTGCCTGCCACGGGAAAAGCGCTTGCGCGATTGCGGTCATCGCCAGCGGATAGATCAGACCGAGCAAGACGATCGAAAGAATCGTCACCCGAAGAGCCGTTCCGAAATGTTTGATCATTTTCTTATTTTCCTAACGGCCGCTACGTGAGATGAAGCGCGGCGAGAATCACGTCGATCAACTTAATGCCGATGAACGGAATGATGATGCCTCCGACACCGTAGAGCATTACGTTCTCGAACAAGACCCGGTTGGCGCCCTTGGGCTCGTAACGCACGCCTCGCAGCGCCAGCGGAATGAGCGCGACGATGATCAGCGCGTTGAATATAACCGCCGAGAGAATTGCGCTCTGCGGGGTGGTCAAGCGCATCACGTTGAGCACGGCCATCGCCGGATAGGCGATCGCAAACATCGCCGGCAGAATGGCGAAATACTTTGCCACGTCGTTGGCGATCGAGAAGGTCGTGAGCGCGCCGCGCGTCATCAGCAGCTGCTTGCCGATTTCGACGATCTCGATCAGCTTGGTCGGATCGGAGTCGAGATCGACCATGTTTGCCGCCTCTTTGGCGGCTTGCGTACCGGAATTCATCGCGACGCCGACGTCCGATTGCGCCAGAGCGGGGGCGTCGTTGGTGCCGTCGCCGGTCATCGCCACCAGTCGCCCCGAACCTTGCTCGCGCCTGATCAGTTCCATTTTCGTTTCGGGAGTAGCCTCGGCTAGAAAATCGTCGACGCCCGCTTCCTTTGCGATCGTGGCCGCAGTCAGCGGATTGTCGCCGGTGATCATGACCGTGCGAATTCCCATGGCGCGCAGCCGGTTGAAGCGCTCGGTCATGTTCGGCTTGAGGATGTCCTTGAGGTAGATGACGCCGACGACGAGGTTGTTGCGCGCCAAGAGCAGCGGCGTGCCGCCGCTGCGCGCGATCTTCTCGATCACGGGCGAAAGGTCGCTCGATGGCGTTCCTCCGGATTCGCGCACCCACGTCAAAACCGAATCGGGAGCGCCTTTGCGGATCTTCGTACCGTCGGTGAGGTCGAGGCCGCTCATGCGCGTGTAAGCGCTAAACGGCACGAACACCGAGCCTTCCGGCGCCTCGCCGTCGCGCGCACCGGCTTGCTGGGCGAGCGTCACGATCGAGCGTCCTTCGGGCGTTTCGTCGGCAAGCGAAGAGAGATATGCGATACGGGCCGCATCCTTTGCGTCGATGCCCGGCGAGGTGATGATTTCCACGGCTTGCCGGTTGCCCAGGGTGATCGTGCCGGTCTTATCGAGCAGAAGCGTGTCGACGTCACCCGCAGCTTCGACTGCGCGCCCGCTCATCGCCAAGACGTTGCGTTGCATGACCCGGTCCATACCGGCGATGCCGATCGCCGAAAGTAATCCGCCGATCGTCGTCGGGATCAAGCAGACGAGCAGCGCAATCAGCACGGTTACGCTTTGATGCGTGCCGGCGTAGAGAGAATACGGCGCCAGCGTCGCGACGGCGATAAGAAAGATGATCGTGAGTCCGGCCAGCAAGATGGAGAGCGCGATCTCGTTGGGCGTCTTTTGCCGTTGGGCGCCCTCGACGAGGCGGATCATGCGGTCGAGAAAGCTTTCGCCCGGATCCGCCGTCACGCGTACCACGATGCGATCGGAGAGTACGCGCGTGCCGCCGGTCACCGCGCTGCGGTCGCCGCCCGATTCGCGAATCACCGGCGCCGATTCGCCGGTAATCGCAGACTCGTCAATCGTTGCAGCGCCCTCGAGCACGTCGCCGTCGGCCGGTACGACCTCGCCGGCCTCGACTACGTACCGATCCCCTCGCCGTAAACTCGTGCTGTTGACCCGCTCTTCGCCGCCGTCGGCGCGCAGAAGCCGGGCGTACGTGTCCGATTTCGTTCGCCGCAACGTATCGGCTTGCGCTTTTCCACGTCCTTCCGCTACGGCTTCGGCGAAGTTCGCGAAAATGACCGTGAACCACAGCCATGCCGCGATCGCAAAGTCAAAGCCCGGCGAGCCGCCGTGCCGCAGAACGTCGCGCACGAAGAAGATCGTGGTGGCGGCGGCACCGACTTCGACGACGAACATGACGGGATTGCGCGCCTGCCATCGGGGATCGAGTTTCTTGAACGAGTCCCAAATCGCGCGTGTGATAATCGCGCGATCGAACAGCGAACGCGCTTTGGGACGGCGCTCCAATCGCCGCTGGCTAAGCATCAGAACGTTTTTCCTTGCAGCATCAGCAGATGTTCCACGATCGGTCCCAGCGAGTCGGCCGGAAGGAACGTCAGCGCTCCAACGATTACGATGACCCCGATCAGCAGCGCGACGAAGATTCCCGAATGCGTCGTAAACGTGCCCGAGCTTTCAGGAACTGCTTTTTTACCCGCCAGTGCGCCGGCGAGCGCGAGCGCCGGGACTGCGACGGCAAATCGCCCGAACATCATGTTCACGCCGGTCAGCAGGTTATAGAACAAGTTTGGGCCGATGCCGGCAAATGCCGAACCATTGTTGGCGTTGGTCGAGGTGAAGGCGTAAAGAATTTCTGAAAAGCCGTGCGGGCCGCCGTTACCTAACGTCGCCAAGCCCACCGGCAGCACGGCTGCAATCGACGTCGGCACCAAACAGAGCACCGGCGTCACCAAGGCCGCCAGAATCGCGAACTGCACCTCGCGCCGCTCGATCTTCTTCCCGAGATACTCAGGCGTGCGTCCCACCATCAATCCAGCGATGAAGACCGTCAGCACCACGAAGACGATCATGCCGTAGAGGCCGCTCCCGACGCCGCCGAAGACGATCTCGCCGAGCTGCATGTCGACCAACGGAATTAGCCCACCCAGCGGCGTGAACGAATCGTGCATCGAGTTGACCGCGCCGCACGACGTGTCGGTCGTTACGGTGGCAAAGAGCGCCGACGTCGCGACGCCTAAGCGGCACTCCTTACCTTCGAGGTTGCCGCCGCTTACGCCGAGCTGATGCACGATTGGGTTGCCGGCCGCTTCCGCCCAAAATGCAACGATAAAGGCGGAAAAAAACAGGATCGCCATTGCGGAGAAAATCGCCCAGCCCTGACGTATGTCTTTGACCATCTTCCCGTACATATACGTAAGTCCGGCGCCGAGCGAAAATATCAACAGCATCTCGACGAGGTTGGTCAGCGGCGTGGGATTCTCGTTGGGCGAGGCCGAGTTGGCGTTGACGAAGCCGCCGCCGTTGGTGCCTAGCTCCTTGATGACCTCTTGCGACGCCATCGGGCCACCGGTGATCGTCTGAGCGAACCCCTCGATCGACGTCACGCTCCGATAGGCATGGAAATTCTGCGGCATGCCTTGCGAGACCAAGAAAAGACCGAAGAAAACCGAGATCGGAAGGAGCACGTAGAGCGAGCAGCGGGTAAGGTCGACCCAAAAATTTCCGAGCGTCTTGGCAGTCGTTCGAACGACTCCGCGCACGACGGCGACGGCAATCGCTATGCCGACCGCCGCCGAGACGAAATTATGCCATGCCAAGCCGGCCATCTGCGATAGGTAGCTCATCGCCGTCTCGCCGGAATAGAACTGCCAGTTGGTGTTCGTCGTGAAGCTGACGGCGGTGTTCCAGGCCAGATCCGGCGCCATGTTGTCGACGTGGGCGGGATTGAACGGCAGCCACTTTTGAATGCGTAGCAGCACGTAGAGATAGGCGAGGCCGATCAGCGAGAAGGCCAGCATCGAAAGCGCGTACGCATACCACGTCATCTCTTCGTCTTCGCGGATTCCGCAGACTCGATAAAGCAGTCGCTCGAACGGCCGGAAGACGGGCGTCAGCCACACGCGCTCGCCTTCGAAAACGCGCGCCATGTACGATCCCAGCGGTTTCGTCAGCGCCAGTACGATGAGGAAAAAGACGACGGCTTGAAGCCATCCGATCGCCGTCATCAGAACCTCTCGGGCCGCAACATCGCGTAAACGCAGTATGCCAGGCCGGCAATCGTCAGCACGAGACCCAACGCGTCATCAAACTGCAAAGCTATACCTTTTCGCAGCCGAGCACGTAGAGATCCAAGACGACGAAACAAACGATCGTGAGCAGCACGACTCCGACTTCGAGCAGCATCTTTTCTAGGATACGCCGCGGCGCGATGGTCGCCAGCCGCCGAACGGATGATCCGTTCGGACTATCCGGATGGACGCGCCGTACGGGGGATGGCGCGCGTGCCCGCACGCAATCTATAATCGCGCGGAGGCTATGACTCCGATACTTGTCGCTGCCGCGCTCGCGCTGGGGCCGAGCTCCTCACCATCGCCGGCCCCGACGCCCTTGTCCGATCCATGCGGCTCGATACTTTCGATCGTTACCAGGCCGACCGTCACGACGTCGGTATGCACGGTACGAACCGGCAACGTGCTGGTCGAGAGCGGGTATGCCAACACCGTTACGACCGGTTCCGGCGGCGGCTCGACGGTTACCTATCCGCAATCGCTCGTGCGCGTCGGTACTTTCGACCCGCACCTCGAAGCCGACGTCATCGCGCCGAGCTACAATCGGTCGTCGCTGGGCGATACCAGCGCGAGCGGATCGAGCGATTTCGGAATAGGAGCCAAAGCCGAGCTGGGATACGGTGCGAGGTGGCTCTACGGCGTGAATGCCGCCATTACGTACCCGACCGGCTCGCACGCATTTTCCGCCGGCAACGCCCAGTTCACCGGCAACTTCAACTGGAGCTACGGCGTGAACTCGGTGGTCGGCCTCTCCGGAACGATGAGCTTCAACGCGCTTTCGGGCCTCAACGCAAACTCCGCCCCGCAATCCTATTTTGCTTTCATTCCCAGCATCGTGGCGGCGGCGACGCTTCCCGGCCCTGCGGAGTATTACGTCGAATACAGCTATTTCAGCCGCGCGGGTCCGAGTCTCGCCGCTAGAAGCTTGATCGATACCGCATATTTGAGAGATTTCGGTCCGAAGGTCCAGCTGGACGTCGAGTACGGCTTCTCGCCCACCGTGCTCAATGGCCAAAAGGAGCATTACGCCGGGGCCGGTGCCTCGTTCATGTTCTAAAGCTAAGACGTCCTACGGATTGTCGTTGCCGAACCACTGGATCGCGTCGATTCCGAACGTGGTTTGGTAAGCTTTAGTGCCATTGTCCCATGGAGTAATGCCGGGCTTGAATGCCTTCTCGATCCGAAACTCCGGGCGCATCAAGAGCTTTGGATTGAAGTAATGCGTAACGCCCCAGGTTAAGCTGCCATACGACGTCGCAAATCCGGAGCGCTCGCCGCGAGCATCGTTGAGATAATCGAGGCGGAACGTCGCGAAGTCGACCGGTGAGAACTTCCACCCGAAGTAATCCACGGCGCCCACGGCTTCAGAGAGCCCGGGCAGAAAAGCACCGGGTCCGCCGCCGGCGCCCAGATAGAGCGGGCCATTGGTAGCTACGTTGTAATTGTTGATCGTGCCGCCCTCGTAGGCGTTGTGCTCGTAAATGTAATATCCTTCGACTTCGTTCTGAAGCTCGGGATTGAAGACGTGCGTCCACGTTACGTTCTGCTGCTGGAGATCGTCGTGACCCCAAATCAGCGGCTCGACCGTCTGTGTGATCGGGCTGTAGTACGTGCCGTACTCGTACGTCTTAAAGTTAGAGCCGTCGAAGGAGTGCGAGTCTACTCCGAACAGGATCGAATCGCGATTCGAATGCGACACCCATCGGCCGATCAGCAGGAACGTCGGAAAGTGGAACGACGCGTTCCAGCATGCGGTATCGTCGCCGCAATGCACGCCATACTCGAGCGTCCAATAGTTGCTCATTTTGGTCTGGAAGAGAAGCCCCATCTGCGTATACGCGTCGAAATCGAACATCAGCGAGTGGGTGTAGAGAAAGTTCTCGGGAGCGAGCTGCGCCTCGATATCGGGTGGTGAAATATAGCGCCCGACCTGAAGAACGGTGCCCTCGCCCCAGCGGGGCCAATACAGGATGCCGTATGCTTCCACCGGGTCGTAGCCGTTTGTTTGATTGCGAGATAAGAGCTGAGTGCTGAGTACGCCCTGCATCGTCGTCCAGCGATAATCCACGCCGTAGAGATTGCTCAAGCGAAAGCCCCAGTCGAAGTGATCGGTCTGCACGGTGTCGGGCTGGCGCTCGAAGCGAAGAACGAACTGATCCATTTGCGGCTCGTTCGGAACGTCGTTGTAGGTGAGCGGGTAGTTTGATTCTTGCGAGGTGCTGTATTCCAAGCCCGGGTCGATCCAGCCGTATTCGCGCACGCCCGCCGGGGTTTGAACGCCGATCGTCGGGCCGAGAAATTCACCGCCGCTGGGAAAGATCGGGTCGAAGGGCTGCGGCAGCGCGCGCCGGGCCGGGGTGCTCGCAGGCTGCGGCGCGGCCGAGGGGACCGGCGAAGGCGTCGCTTGAGCGTGCGCGGCAAGTGGTGCCAACGAGCATGCAATAAAGAGACCCGCGCCGGCGAGGCGGCGGATGGAGAGCGCGTTCATCACGTTTTAAAGCTTACGATTCGCGATTTGCACGACGCCAGCCGCCGAACGGATGATCCGTTAGGATAAATGCAAGAGCGCACGAAATGGGTCTTGCGATGTTTCCCGAGCATACGCCTGCAGCCTGTCGCGGCGGCCTCACTCGCCTCTATGAGCGCCACCGCCCGGACCCAAGCATGGCCGGCACCCGGAGCTCTGAGCGGCCGTTGCGGCTCGATTCTGTCGATTACTATTCCGCGCCGGTCCACACCTGAACTCGACGTACCTCATTGATTTCATCTATCAACCTGACTCCTGATATCGCTCACAGTTCCAAGCTGTCCGCCGAGGCGGGAAAAACATAGGCTGTGCCTAAGGGCCGTTTATGAATCCCGGGCCGATCGCCGTGAATGTCGGCAACACCGGTTTTATGCTGCTCTGCGCGAGTTTGGTCATGCTCATGACGCCGGGACTCGCGTTTTTCTACGGCGGCTTGGTTCAGCGCAAGAACGTGCTGACCATCATGATGCAAAGCTTCATGTCTCTCGGCTGGACGACCGTATTGTGGTTTGCCTTCGGTTACTCGGAGAGCTTCGGCCCCGACTGGCACGGCATCATCGGTAACCCCGCGACGTACGCGTTTTTGCGCGGCGTGACGCTCCACACGATGTTCACCGGCAATGATGCCGGCATACCGCTGGTCGTTCACATCGCCTATCAAATGATGTTCGCAATCATCACGCCGGCGCTGATCACCGGCGCCTTTGCAAATCGAGTCACCTTCAAAGCCTACTTCTGGTTCCTCTCGGCTTGGCTAATCTTCGTTTATTTTCCGTTTGTGCACATGCTGTGGGGCAACGGCATCCTAGCGCGTTGGGGATGCCTCGATTTCGCGGGCGGTATCGTCGTGCATGCCTCGGCCGGCTTTGCCGCGCTGGCATCGGTACTCTATGTCGGTCGTCGCCACGTGATCGACAACAAACCCCACAACGTTCCTTTAATTGCACTGGGGACGGGGTTGCTGTGGTTTGGCTGGTATGGTTTCAACGCCGGCTCAGAGCTGCGCGTCGACGCAGTGACTGCCTCCGCATTCCTCAACACGGACATCGCCGCGTCGTTCGCCGCGATTACGTGGCTGCTCGTCGAATGGACCCGCGGACGGCAGCCAAAGTTCATCGGTCTGCTGACTGGTGCGGTTGCCGGACTCGCAACGATCACGCCCTGTGCCGGCTACGTCTCACCAACGACCGCGGTAATCGTCGGAGTTGCTGCCGGAGTCGTTTGCTACTACGCCGTTACCCTCAAGAACAGTCTTGGCTGGGATGACGCGCTCGACGTGTGGGGCGTCCACGGTGTCGGCGGATTCCTCGGCATCGTCCTCCTTGGCATCTTCGCGTCTACGTTATGGAATCCAAACGGCGCCGATGGACTTCTTCGCGGGAATCCGGCGTTTCTAGGCAAACAGTTCGTCGCTGCCCTCCTTTGCAGTACGTGGGCGTTCAGCTTCACGTACGCCATGCTCCGGCTTATCAACTTGGTGACGCGCGTAAAAGTCGATGAAGTCGCCGAGGAAAGCGGGCTCGACATTCACCTTCATGGCGAGGAGGCCTACCCGCTCGGGATCTGAGGCTAACGCCAGCCGCCGAACGGATGATCCGTTAGGACGCTGCCGTCGCTCGCGCCTCTTCCCTATAATTGCAGCCTAGTGGCATGGCTCAACGCGATCGTGTTTTTGGCGGTGCTTCTGCTTTTGGCCGCGCCACTGGCGCGATACATGCAAGCCGTCTTCGAGGGCCGCCTGCGGCTGTGGGGAGAGGCTGCGCTCCACCGATGCTGCGGCATCGATCCCTCGTACGAGATGGGCTGGGCCGAGTACGCCGTCGCCGCGCTGGTGTGTTCGCTGGTCGCAACGCTTGCCGCCTACGCCGTCATGCGCACGCAGCAATGGCACGGAGCGTGGCTGAATCCGCAAGGCTTTCCAAACGTCGACCCCTGGATCGCATGGAACACGGCCATGAGTTTCGTCACCACGACCGACTGGCAGTTCTACGGCGGCGAGAATACCATGAGCTATCTGTCGCAGATGGCCGCGCTCGCCTGGCTCAACTTTCTGGCCGGCGCCATCGGCCTGGCCGCCGGCGTTGCCGTCATCCGAGGCTTCGCGCGAAAGAGCTGCGCGACGCTGGGAAACTTTAGGGTCGACTGCACCCGCAGTCTGTTCTACGTTCTGCTGCCGCTCTGCGCGCTCTTCGGTCTGCTTTATGCATCGCAAGGCATTCCGCAAAACTTCTCGCGTTATCTAACCGCATCGAACGCACCGGGCTTCACCCAAAGCATCACTGGAGGACCGATCGCGTCGCAGGAGGCGCCCAAGCTGCTGGGGGGCAACGGCGGCGGCTTCGTCGGCGCGAACTCCGCATCGCCCAACGAAAATCCCAACGGCGTTACGAACCTGTTCGAACTTCTCGCTATCTGGCTGATTCCGGCCGCATTCCCGTTGCTCTTCGGCCGAATGATCGGCAACCTCCGCGCCGGACGAGCCTTGCTGATCGCAATGCTGGTGCTCGGTATCGGCTCTTTCGTCGGAGCGCAATTCGCCGAACAGGCTGGGAACCCGATCGTCCACGCGATGGGCGTGCACGGCGGCAACATGGAAGGCAAAGAGACGCGCTTCGGCGTTGCCAATGCCGGTCTTTCGCTCGCGGTCGCCACCGATTCCGGAACGGGATCGTCGAACTTTGCCTACGATTCGCTCACGCCGCTCGGCGGTTTCTTCGCGTTGCTCAATCTCGAGCTCGCGGAGATCATTTTTGGCGGCGTCGGCAGCGGACTCTACGGCATGCTGGTCTTCGCAGTGCTCACCGTCTTTCTGGCCGGCCTGATGGTTGGGCGAACGCCTGAATATCTCGGAAAGAAGATCGAACGGCGCGAAGTGCAGTTCTCGATGATCGCGGTGCTCGTCTTCCCGTGCATCATTCTCTTCGCGACCGCCGTTGCGGTTGTGGTTACGCAAGGCACGGCGACACTCGGAAACGCCGGACCCCACGGCTTTACCGAGATCCTCTACGCCTTCTCGTCGAGCGCCGCTAACAACGGATCGGCGTTTGCCGGTCTAGGGCCGAACGTCTTTTATGACGTCGCCACAGGACTGATTATGCTCGGCGGACGGTTCTTGGTGATGATTCCCACGCTCGCGCTCGCCGGCTCCCTAGCGGCCAGGCCAACGAACGAGCTCGCGACTTCAGGAACTTTTCGCACCGATAATACGCTGTTCGTCGCGCTGCTGATCGGCGTGATTCTCTTGGTCGGCGTGATAACGTTTCTTCCCGCCGATCTGCTCGGCCCGATCGTCGAGCATTTCGAGCTGCAGCACGGCGTCACGTATTAGTGTGCACTAACGCGCGCGGGCGGCGCGCCGGACGATTGGTGCGATCGTAAAGCTGCTCGCCGCCAGCGTCGCCAGCGACACGGCAAAGGTTGCGTCCACGATCGCTTCTCGGAATGGCACCCACTCGGGGATCGCCAGCGCAAGTGCGAGCGAAAGCGCGCCGCGCATTCCGGCCACCCGCACCACGTCGATCCACTCGCGCGGATACGGTCCAGGCAACAGCAGGCCCGCGACGACGACGCGCGCGACGGCGATCGCAAAGAGGCAGGCGACGGCAAAGACCGGCTCGTGAGATAGGTGGCCGATCTGCAGCGCGGCGCCGACCATGAAGAAAACCAAGACGTTGGCGAGGAGCGCGCCGACGTCCCAAAACCGGTCCACGTCCTGCGCGATGCGCAACGTGATCCAGGAGCGCTCGAAATAGCGCAGCGCAATTCCACAAGCGATCGTCGCGAAGATGCCGGATAGCGCAAGATAATCGGCGGCAAAATACGCTCCGTACGCGCATACGATCGTAGCGCCGATCTGCACTCCGGCGTCCCCGCGACCGCGCAGCACGCGGGCAGCCAAGAACGCGAGAACAATGCCCAAAACCACGCCGCCTGCCGCTTCGGCCACGGTAGTTAAGGTCACCAGAGCAATGGCTCCGGCGCTCGCCGCTCCGAGCGCGAGCGCGACGAGCACGGCGCGATAGAGCGCAACGGCGACGGCATCGTTGAAGAGCGACTCGCATTCGACGATGGTCGCGAGCGTCTTGGGTACCTTCAGGCGGCGAAAGACCGCCACGACGGCGATCGGGTCGGTGGCGCTGAGGATTGCTCCCGTCAGCAGCGCCGGTCCCAAGGGTACGCGCACGATCGAGAGCGCACCGGCCACCAATGCGGCAGTAAGCAGTACGCCGGGACCGGCCAAGGTCGCAATCGCGATCCACTGGCGAAGAATCGACCTATAGTTGAGATTCCACGCAGCCTCGAAGAGCAATGCGGGTAAAAAGACGTAAAGCGTTGCGTGGCCGAGGGCGTATTCGAAGCGCCCCGGCTCGATCAGCCCATATCCGACGCCGAGCGCAACCACCAGGAGAATCTGCCAAAGCTTCACGCCGCATCACGCCGCACTATTGACGCCGCGCCTAGTGCGTGTGCGTAAAGTTGCCCACGCGAGTCAGCTTGCGTAGGCGATCCAGCGCGCGCCGCATGCCCAGCGGCGCGCGAGGCCGCCCGACCGCAGCGAAATAAACCTCCGGGTCGATGTTCAGGCTCCGCGTCTGCACCATCGAGACCGGCGACGCACGCAGGAGCTCCTCCGCCGCCAAGAGCTCGTCCTCGTCGTCGGTAACGCCGGGATGAGTCAGCAGGTTCAAACTCACGCGCAGACCGCGCGAACGGGCTAAACGGATCGATTCGAACACGTCGTCCAGGCAGTACCCCGCCGGCCGATAATACGCCGCGTAAACGCGCTGACGAAACGAGTTCAGGCTAATCCGCACCGCGTCTAATCCGGCATCGATGCAGCGCTCGAGCGCTTTCGGAAGGCTGCCGGTGGTGTTGAGATTGATCGTACCGTTCGAGCACGTGGAGCGGATTGCGCCGGTCGCTTTCGCGATGGCTACCGAGCGCAAGAGCGGTTCGCCCTCGCATCCCTGGCCGAACGAGACGATCCCATCTTCGACGCGCTCCAAATGATGTATGGCAACGGCGCTCAGATCGCGCGCCGTGGCTTCGTCGGCGACGCGCGTCTGCGGCGACGGGATTCCGGCATTAGGTTCGAGTTCGGAGATGCAGCCGATGCAGCGCGCGTTGCATCGCGGCGAAACCGGCAAGGCCGCTTCGCCACGCTCCAGAAAAACGTTCTGCGCGGTGAAGCAGCCGTAATCGCGCGAGCAAAGCGCGACCTGTCGCAAGACGCGGTTTTGCGGCTCCCGCGCGAGCCGTGCCGCGAGGAGCCGCTCGAGCTGCCCGGGCGCAAACCGGCGGGGCTCCCAGTCTTCGCTTTCGTCGGTTTGCATTGCGGCAACATACAGACGATCGTCGACGGCGCACGCAAACGTGTAGCCGAAAAGCGGCAATACGGGGGCGTCTGGTCGCGCGGCATAGGCCGGAAGCAGCAGGCGCGTGTAACCGGCGGGGAGTGCCGCCGCCATGGTGTCGCGTCCAGCCATCGGACCGATGGTCGTCAGCGGCTTGCGTCGCGGCAATACCATCTCGAGCGTTCCGGGCGGCGCCGGAATCAGCTCGCCGAGCGACGCCTCGCGAATGAGCCCACCATCGGCCAGCGGGACGAGTGTGGCATCGTAGAAAATCGCGCCGACGGGATTGCAGTATGCAAGCCCGACCGCGACGCTATCGGCGAGGCGAGTCATTGCCAATCGTGCAACTCGAAATCGAAAACGCGAACAGCCGGACCAATCAGAACTGCGTCGCCGCCCGGGTTCAGCTCGACGATGAGGCGGCCGCCGGGCACCAAGACCTCGACCGGGGAATTGACGACACCGCGCTCGATCGCCGCCGCGGCACAAGCGACCGCGCCCGTCCCGCACGCTTGAGTCAAACCGACGCCTCGTTCCCAATGGCGAACGCGCAGCGACCCACCCACGCGCGCGGCCACGTGAACGTTCGCCCCGTTTGCAAGTGCGGGTTCCTTCTGCAAAGCCTGCGCGATCGATTCAAGATCGACGTCGTCGACGTCGTCACGGAAAAACACAACGTGCGGGTTTCCGGCTTCGACAAACGTTGCATCGGAAACGCTCGCGAGCGCGATCGGCGCGACCTTGGGCCGGCCCATAGCAACGCGGACCAGATAGTGGGGCTTCCGCTGCACGATCCGCGTCCTTACGGTGCCGGCTGCGGTCTCAAACGCGACGGCGTCTCCTTCGCCCGCCTCGTCGAGCCATCGCGCCGCGCATCGTACGCCATTACCGCACATCTCGGCTTCGCTGCCGTCGGAATTGATCGTGCGCATCCGCACGTCGGCGACCTCGGACGGTTCGAGGATAATGCAGCCGTCGGCCCCGATGCCGCTGCGCCGATCGCAGGCAAAGATCGCGAACTCGCGCACGTCGCGACTCGCAACCGAATCCGGCATTCGCCGATCGACGATGATGAAGTCGTTACGCGCACCGTGCATCTTGGTAAGGTGCATCAATCGCGCTTCGCAGACCATCCCAGCTTTTCCCGTACCGCGGCGCGCACCGATTCGGGCGCCAGCCAAAGCGCCGCCGGTTCGCCGCGAAACCAGGTTCGCTGGCGTCGCGCGTACCGTCGCGTGGCGCGCTCCAGCGATGCGCGAAGCTCTTTGCGCGTGCTCCAGCCGCGCAGATGCGCAACTGCTTGAGGGTAACCGACGGCGCTGCCGGCAACCGCGACGCTGCCGACGCGTTCCGCTTCCTCGATCAAGCCGGCATCGAGCATCCGTCCGGTGCGGTGCGCAATTCGGGCATCGACAACGTCCAACGGAACGTCGAGAAAGACAAGCAGCGATGCAAAATCTTCGCCCGCGAGCGTACGAGCCGCCGGATCGTGCCGTGTCCGCGCAGTCATCGACACCTCGAGCGCGCGCAGAATCCGATAGGTGTCGTTGCGTTCGATGGCGATTGCGCGCCGGGGATCGCGGCGCCTCAGCCACTCGTAGAGGAACTCCGGCCGGTGGACGACCGCCTCGCGGGCTAGCCGGTCGCGCAGCGTTTGGTCGTAATGCGGCGCCAACGCTACCCCGCCGAGCAGCGCGCGAATGTAAAAGCCGGTCCCGCCCGTGATGATGGCGCGTTTTCCACGCGCGCGGATCGCGTCGAGGGCTTGGATTGCGTCGCGCACGTACCGCGCCGCCGAGTATCCCTCGCTGGGATCGAGGAAACCAATCAGATGGTGGGGCACGGCCGCGAGCTGGTCCGCCGACGGCGCCGCGGTGCCGACCGGCATGTCGCGATAGACTTGCCGTGAATCGGCGCCGACGATCTCGGCGTCGAACTCGCGCGCGAGCTCGATTGCCAGCTCCGTCTTTCCGCTTGCAGTCGTCCCTGCAAGGATCAAAACGCTCGCGTCGCGTTTAGTGTCGTGTCCCACTAGACACGCTTGAACATGCGAGCGACCTCGCCGGGTCCCAAGCGCACCATGGTTGGGCGCCCGTGCGGGCAATGCATCGGATTTTCGCACGTCTGCAAGCGCTCGACGAGCGTCGTCATCTCGCTGTGCTCGAGCCTCTCGCCGGCGGTCGTTACCGAATGACACGCCAGGGACGCCCAGACTCGTTCGCGCACGTCGCGCTGTTTCGGTTCGTCGCTGAGGTCGTCGAGGAATCCGGTCAGGTCGAACGTTTTTGCGCCATAGCCGAACGGCGTCGCGACGATTCGGTAGGTGCGCTCGCCGAATGGCTCGATTTCGAGGCCTCCCTCGCGCAGCAGCCCGATCGTCCGGTCGAGCACAGCGCTTTGCTCCGCGTCGAGCTCGACGATCTGCGGAACGAGCAGCGGTTCGCTCGACGGGCGCGTGCGGGCCGCTGCGACGATCGACTCGTAGGCGATCCGCTCGTGAGCGGCGTGCTGATCGACCAAAAGCAACGCGCTCTCGTCGCCGGCAAGAATATACGTACGGTCAACCTGCATCAGAACGCGTAGGCTGCGCTCGTCCCTCTTCTCTTCGGTGGCGCTCTCGAAGAGCGCAGCTTGTCCCGGTGCAAACGAGATCTCCGGGTCGGCGCTCCCCACGGTAGTCTGGGCACGCATCCGCTGCCCGGCATCGTCGTTCAGCGTCGCAGCAATCGTGCGGCGAACCGCATCGAAAACTTGATTTACGTACCGCAGCCGCACGTCGCTCTTGGTCGGGTGCACGTTTGGATCGACTTGGTCGGGCGAAAGATCGAGAAAAATTACGCCGTACGGATGGCGCCCCGCCATCGCAAAAGTCGTGTAGCCGCTCGTCCAGGCTCCGGCGAGCACGGCGCTTCGCAGCAACCGGCCGTTGACGAACAGCAGCTGCATCCTTCGATCGGGGCGATCGAATCCCGGAGCGCTGACAAACCCGCGAAGACGCCCGTCAATGGTGCTCGCGCCCTGCCCGTCAAGCCGCAGCAGCGATTGCGCCGCTTTGCGGCCGAAGACCATGGCGAGGCGCTCGCGTTCGTCCTCGGCAGCGGGCATCGTCCAGACGCTCTTGCCGTCGTGACGCAGCACGAAAGTGCATTGCGGGTAGGCCAGCGCAAAGCTCGACAGCCAGGAAGAGATGCGGTTGAATTCCGCGCTCTGCGAACGCAGGTATTCGCGGCGGACCGGCACGTTTTCGAACAGCGCCGCCACCCGCACTACCGTGCCCACCGGCGACGCCGCCGGTTCGGCCGTTCCGACGTTTTCGGCATGCGCCCGTACGCGAGCACCGAGCGATTCGGTCGCCTGTCTCGAAACGATCTCGATTTGCGCCGCCGCCGCGATCGATGCCAAGCCTTCGCCACGAAAGCCCAGCGTCGCGATCGACTCGAGCTCCTCGGCCGCGCGAAGCTTGCTCGTCGTGTGACGGCGCGCGGCAAGCTGCAAATCGACTGAAGCGATTCCTACGCCGTCGTCCGCCACCTCGATCAAATCGAGTCCACCGCGCTCGAGGGTAACCGTGATGCGCCGAGCGCCTGCGTCGATCGAGTTTTCAACCAGCTCTTTTACGACCGACGCCGGCCGTTCGATGACCTCGCCGGCCGCGATCTGCCCGATCGTTACCGGATCGAGCTCCCGAATCGCGCTCACTGTCGCCTAGTTCTTCTTTGAGATTAAGCGTCCCGGTAACGTTTGGGGTTGACAAGCTGCCCGTCGGGAGTATCCTGGGTGAGGATTCCTCGTTAGGTGAGGCGTCTGCACGAAGAGATGCCGCTGCCCGGAAAGGTCGAGAGACCCCAACGGGTGACCAGACTCCGCCGAATCAAGGCG
>Ga0187783_10000591_pt1 | contig 26443 bp, 20 predicted proteins | sample 1015_SJ02_MP02_2_FD_132471 | JGI IMG/M metagenome (GOLD analysis project Ga0187783, IMG submission 132471) | Tropical peat soil microbial communities from peatlands in Department of Meta, Colombia - 1015_SJ02_MP02_20_MG | ecosystem: Environmental > Terrestrial > Soil > Wetlands > Peat | place...
CGGGTTCGTCCTGTACGGTGACGCGACCCGCGTTGAGGCGCCGATCGGCCAGTTCATCCACGAGTTCCTGCCGAAGGTCAAGAGCGTGTCGATCATCTACGCGAACGTCCCCGGCAGCAATGTTCCGAACGAGGTCATCGCGTCGACGCTGGAGTACTACCACATCAGCGTCAAGCTCACGGCGTTCGACCCGACCAGCGCGAACATCACGGCCCCGGTCATCGCGTCCGGTGCCGCGACGGCGGGCCTGGTGATCGACGGCGCCGGCAACCCGGTGCAGTGCTCGGACGTCTACCAGGCGCTCAAGCAGCTCAACATCAAGACCCCGGTGCTGGCCAACGTGCCGTGTGACTCCGCGGTCACCGCCCAGGGCGACGGCGGAGCGCTGCCGGTCGGCTGGTACTACGCCAGCGCCAACCCGCTCCCCGGCGACCCGGACGACCCGAGCCTCGCGGCGTTCAAGGCCGTGGCGGACAAGTACGGCGACCCAACCGGCGCCTCAGACGCCTGGGTGGCGGACGCGTTCGGCCAGGTGCTGACCATCGCCAAGGTCTACAACGAGATCCTGAAGTCCGGTGGCACGATCACTGAGGCCACCGTCAACAAGGGCCTCAAGAGCCTCAAGGGCGCGATCCCGCAGGGTCCGCCGCAGTTGCAGTGCGGCAGCATCAAGAGCGCGCCCGCTATCTGCAACGAAGAGGTGTCGTTCTTCCAGAACACATCGCCCGGCGTGTTCAAGGCGATTGCCCGGTGGATCGGTGCGCCACCTGGGTGGAGCCCGCCTGCCGGACTGTTCTAGAAATCGCGCGCGCTGCGTCCCCGGCCGGGCCTGTCCCGGCCGGGGACGCAGCCCGACTGGACCAATAGAAGGGCCTCTTGTGAGCACCGAGCTACACGGACAGGTGGCGGTTGTCACCGGAAGCGGTCGCGGGTTCGGCCGGGCCATCGCCAAGGGGCTGGCCGCCGCTGGCGCGGCGGTGGTGGTCAGCTCGCGCACCCAGTCCGAGATCGACGAGGTCACCAAGTCGATCGAAGGGGCCGGCGGGCTAGCGCTCGGGCACCTCGCGGACGTGACGAAGCTCGCCGACATCGAGGCGCTGCGGGTCGCGGCCGAGAGCAGGTTCGGGCCGGTCACCCTGGCCGTGCACAACGCGGGCGTGCCCTGGCCGTTCGGGCCCACCTGGATAGTGGACCCGGCCCGGTGGTGGAGTGCCCAGCAGGTGCACGTGCTCGGTGCGATGCACGTCATCAACGCGTTCGTGCCGGGCATGGTGGAACGCCACAACGGCCGGGTGGTCGTGATCTCCAGTGCCGGCGGCACCAGGGTCGCGCCGTATCTGTCCGGCTACGGCGTCGCTAAGAACACCCAGATCCGGCTCGTCGAGTTCCTCGGCCACGAGGGTCACGAGGCTGGCGGCGTGGCCGCCTTCGCGGTTCACCCCGGCGATGAGCTGACCGGAATCTCGGACCTGACGATGAACGACCCCGACGCGCAGCGCTGGCTGCCGTGGTTCGTCGAGCACCTGCACGCCAAGGAAGGAGAGGACAGTGCGCCGGGCTTCCAGGCCTGCGCCGACCTCGTCGTGAAGCTCGCCACGGGTCGCTACGACCGGCTGTCCGGGCAGTACCTCACGCCGACCGACGATCTCGATGACAAGTCAGATTCGGTGTTCGAGGTGCCCTCACTGGCGTAGCCGCTCCGACCGCGCCGGGAGCTGAGCAAAGGAGGAGGAGGTCATCGACAAGGTCATCGGCAGCCCGGCGGAAGCGGTCAGCGACGTCGGCCCGGGAAGCGTCATCGGGATCGGCGGCTTCGGCGTCATCCACGGCTTTCCCGTGCACGTCATCACCGCGGTGCGCGACCGGGGTCTGACGGACCTGGTCCTGGTGTGCAATTCGCTTGGCACGCAGCCGGGGCACCCGCTCACGCTGGTCGAGCAGGGCCAGGCCCGCAAGCTCGTGGTCTCCTTCTCGGCCAGGGCTGGTGGCGTCGTCGGCTCGGCAGAGGCGATCAGCCCGGTGCCGCTCGAGATCGAGCTGGTGCCGCAGGGCATCCTGGTCGAGCGGCTGCGCAGCGCCGGCGCCGGCCTCGGCCCCTTCTACAGCCCGGTCGGCCAGGACACCATCCTTGCCGAGGGCAAGGAATGCCGCGAGTTCGGCGGCCAGCGTTACGTGCTCGAGGAACCGCTGCGCCTCGACTACGCGCTGATCTACGCCCACACCGCCGACCGAGCCGGCAACCTCGCATTCCGCGGTGTCAACCAAAACTTCGGGCCGAGCTTCGCCAAGGCGGCCCGCGTCGTCATCGCCGAGGTCGACGAGATCGTGGCCGCCGGCGAGCTAGCGCCGGACGAGATAGACCTGCCCGGCATCTTCGTCGACCGGGTGGTGCAGTCGCCGATTCCGCGGACGCCACGGTGGCCGGAGTCACGAGCCAGCGACGAGCGGCGCGACTACCACGGCCGGCCAGGACTGGCACCGCGCGAGCTCGGGGCGAGGATCGCCGACCTGCTGCCTGAGCACAGCTACGTCAACCTCGGCGTCGGCCTGCCGACGCAGGTCTCCGATCATCTGCTGGACCGGGACATCGTGCTGCACGCCGAGAACGGGTTGCTCGGCTATAGCGCCCGGCTCACTGTCGCGGAGGCGGATGACGACATCTACAACGCGGCGTCGGAGCCGGTCGCGCTGCGCAAGGGCGCTTCAGCGTTCGACACGGTCGCGGCGTTTGAGATGGCCCGCGGCGGCCGGCTGGATGCCGTCGTGCTCGGCGCGTACCAGGTCGACAGCGACGGCTCGTTCGCCAACTGGACCACACCCGAGATGGGCGGCGGTGCCATCGGCGGTGCCATGGACCTGGTTGTGCGGCCGGGCAAGCTGATCATCGCGATGCGCCACGCCGAGCGGTCCGGCCGACCCAAGATCGTGCGGACCTGCGAGTACCCGGTGACCGGCACCGGTTGCGTGGACCTGATCGTCACCGACCTCGCCGTCATCGAGCGGGACGAGCGCGGACTGGTGCTCCGCGAGTGCGCCGCGGGGTTCACGGCGGACGATGTGCAGCGGCTCACCGACGTGCCGCTCGTGGTCGAGCTGTGGACGGATCAGGCCGACCCACCCGCGACAGGCTACCGCGCGTGGCAGCAGGGCTTCCGGCTCGCACGGCCAGCCCGGAAGGCGCCGGCATGCCTGGCCCGCTGACCGGTCTGCGCGTCGTCGACTTCGGCCAGTACGTGGCCGGGCCCCTGGCAGCGGTGCTGCTCGCCGATCAGGGCGCCGACGTCATCCACGTCGACCCGCCGGGCGGGCCGCGGCTGCCCGGAGCCCCGGACGCGTTCTTGAACCGCGGCAAGCGCCGGGTCACATTCGACCTCAAGACGGCCTCCGGGCGGGACGCCGCTCGCGGCCTCGCCGCAACCGGTGACGTCGTGATCGAGAACTTCCGACCGGGAGTGCTGGCGCGGCTCGGCCTCGACCTGGACCTGCTCCGGGCCGAGAACCCCCGCATGATCACCTGCTCCCTCCCCGGCTTCGGCGCCGACGATCCGCGCGCGGCGCTGCGCGGCTACGAGGGGGTCGTCGCCGCGGCGACCGCGAACTGTGAGCCGCGCGTCGGTGAAGAGCCACCGGGCTGGGACTGGACCAGGCCGACCTACTCCGCGCTGCCGCTCGCCTCCAGCTTCGCGGCGTACCTCGCGGCCGTGAGCATCGTGATGGCGCTGATCGCGCGGCGGCGTACCGGCCGCGGTCAGCGCGTCGACGTGCCGCTGTTCGATGCCATGTTCACGCTGATCGGGCACAGCGGTGCCTACGCCGACGAACGCGGCCTGCACCCGCCGCGGCCCATCCACGTCCGCGGGTCCGGCGCGTTCCGGTGCAAGGACGACCGCTACGTGCAGTTCGACACCTCCAGTCCGCGACATCTGCCGTGGTTCGCCCGTGCCGCCGGCTTGCTCGGGCGCTGGGAGACCGACCTGCTGGACCTGGCGGCGACCGCCCGGCCCGAAGTGAACGAACGGCTGCACACAAGGCTGCGAGCGGAGTTCGAGACCCGCACCGCGGTGGAGTGGGAAGAACTCGGCAACGCCGCGGGCGCGGCCATCGGGTTCATCCGGACCCCTGCCGAATGGATCGGCACCGAGCACGCCCGGCGAACGCACGCGGTCGCGCACGTGGCCGACCCCGAGTTCGGCCCGATCTGGTGCGCGGGCGTGCCGGTCGCGTTGAGCGAGTATCCCAACCCGCAGCCGGCGCCGCGGCGGCTCCCCGGCGCCGACACCGACGACGTACTGGCCGAGCTCGCCGACCTGCCGCCGCGCGAAACACCGGTCGGCGCCGAGCCGGAGCTTGACCAGCCGCTTGGCGGTCTGCGAGTGCTCGACCTCGGCCTGGCGCTGGCCGGTCCCACCTGCGGCCGGATCCTTGCGGAGTTCGGCGCCGAGGTCGTCAAGATTGGCAACCCGGCCGCCGGGGTGTCTGGGTATCTCAACCGCGGCAAGGACTCGCTGCTGCTCGACCTCACCAAGCTGCCCGGCCAGGAGGTGTACTGGCGGCTCGTCGAGCACGCCGACGTCGTGCTGGAAAACTTCTCCCCCGGCACGGCCGAGCGACTCGCGATCGGCTACGACGAGGTACGCGCGCGCCGGCCGTCCGTCGTCTACACGTCCATCAGCTGCTACGGCCTCGGCGGCCCGTGGACGCACTGGCGCGGCTGGGAACGCCAGGGCCAGGCCGTGACCGGGATCATGGAGCGCACGGCCCAGCCGTCGGTGCTCGGGCCGTACAACATCGTCGACATCGGCACGGGCATCCTCGGGGCCTTCGCCACCGCGCTGGCGCTCTACGACCGCCAGGCGACCGGACGGGGTCAGCTGGCGAGCGCGTCGCTCGCCCAGACGGGCACCTACCACCAGGCGTTGTTCATGTTCGACTTCCCTGGTTACCGGCCAGCCGAGCCGCGCGGTTACCTGGCGCTGGGCGAGGGCCCGCTGCAGCGCTACTACCGCGCAGCCGACCGGTGGTTCTTCCTGGCCGGCCAGCCGCAGGACCGCCCGGCGCTGGCAGAGCTCACGCAGCGGCCCGAGGTCGCCGACCTGACCGGCGACGCGCTGGCAGCTGCGCTCGAGGCGGCCTTCGCCGGCTTGCAGGCCAGCACGGTGGTTGACCGGCTGACCGCTGCGGACATCGCGGCGCACGTCGTCGTGCCCGTCGCCGACCTCATGACAGACGCCCTCGTCCGCACCCGGGGGCTGAGCGTCACCCAGCAGGTCGAGGGCGCGGGGAGCTGCACGATGCCCGGCGTGTCGGTGCGGCTATCCGGCACGCCTGCCAGGGTCGGGCGCCCGCCCGGCCGTCCCGGCGACGACGCCGAGGCGGTCCTCGCGGCGGTGGGGATGGCCGACCGCCTCGACGGCCTGGAACGCGCGTGGGTGGTGCGGGCCACCGACCTTCCGCCGGCATGGCCATGACGCAACCCAGGACGACATCAGACGGGAGAGGAACACGCCGTGCAACGCAGCGAGACTAGGTTTCTGACCACGCACACGGGCAGCCTGATCCGCCCCGACGCGGTGGTCGGAGAGCCAGCCTCCGACGCATTCCCGGATCGGCGCACCGCGCAGGAGCGTGCGCTGACCGCCGCGGTTGCGGACGTGGTCGCCCGGCAGCGAAGCGTCGGCCTCGACGTCATCAACGACGGCGAGTTCGGTAAGTCGAGCTGGTCAGCGTACGTGCTGGAGCGCATCAGCGGGTTTGAGGTCCGTCCGGACCGGCTCAAGCCGCTGGACTGGCTGGGCCGCGACCGCGAGCGGTTCCCCGGCTTCTTCACGAACAACCCCGAGATGCCGGTCGCGCTGACGGGAGCGCCTGCCGAGGTCTGCGTGGGTCCGATCAAGTACACAGGGCTCGACCAGGTCCAGCGGGATCTGGCCAACCTGAAGGCAGCCAGCGCCGGGTACCCGGACGGTGCGGTGTTCTTTACCAGCGTTGCCCCGGCGAGCACCGCCTACCAGGGCATCAACGAGTACTACGGCAGCGAGGAAGAGTACGTCTACGCCATCGCGGACGCGCTGCGGCAGGAGTACCTGGCCATTCACGAGGCCGGGCTCATCCTGCAGGTCGACGACGCCGTGCTCGCGAACATGTACGACCACCTAGCGGAACAGGGCGAGCACGTGTACAGACGCTGGGCCCAGCTCCGGGTCGAGGCGCTCAACCACGCGCTCGCTGGGATCCCCGAGGACCGCATCCGGTACCACGTCTGCTTCGGCAGCTGGCACGTCCCGCACGTGGCCGACGCGCCCATCGAGGCACTGCTGCCTTTCATTCTTCAGGTCAGGGCGGGCGCGTACTCGATCGAGGCCGCTAACCCGCGGCACGAGTGGGAGTGGGAGATATGGGAACGGGCCGGGCTCCCCGACGGCAAGATTCTCATTCCCGGTGTCATCACCCACCACACGACCACCGTCGAGCATCCGCGCCTGGTGGCGCAGCGGATCGAGCGGTTCGCCAAGATCGCCGGGCCCGAGAACGTTATCGGCGGCGCCGACTGCGGCTTCGCGCAGGCTGCCGCCATCAAGCGCACGCATCCGGAGGTGATGTGGGCGAAATTTGACTCGCTGGTGGCTGGCGCACAAATCGCGTCACAGCGATTCTGGGGTTCATGACGACGTCAAGTCGCGAGGAAAGGGTTCGACTCCTTTTCTGAGGCCAGTTCGATGTCCTGTGCGGCAGGACGAAGAGGGAGATCACGATGACGGTGCAAGACGAGACCAGGGCCGCAGAGCTGCTAGCCAAGGACGTGCCGGGCGCGATGGCCGGGAAGTTCCCCGGCGTCCCCGAGACGCCGGAGCCGGGCCCTGGCGAGCTGCAGCAGACGCCGCAGGAGATCGAGGGCCCGTACTACCGGCTCGGCACGCCGCAGCGGTCGAACCTGCTCGAGCCCGGCGACAAGCCGGAGATCGTGCTGACGGGCCGGGTACTCAACGAGAAGGGCACGCCCATCCCCGGCGCGGTCGTGAGCTTCTGGTCGTCCGACGCGGTCGGGAACTACGACATGGTCGGCTACCGGTACAGCGGCTGGGTGCAGACCGACGACCAGGGCAGGTACGCGGTCACCACGATCATCCCCGGTTGCTATGAACCGCGCGAGGCCAAGCACATCCACGTCAAGGTGCAGGGCAACAGCAGCCCGATCACGACCCAGCTCTACATCGAGGGCGAGCCGGGCAACACCGACGACGACTTCTACCACCCCGCGCTGATGGTGCCCTGCACTGTCGATGCGGACGGCGTCAAGCACGGTCGCTTCGATTTCGTGCTCAAGCAGGTCACCGAGCAGGAGAACGTCACCCCGGAGAGCCTGGCCGCCAGGGTGTGAGCTCGGCGGGCATAGCAGGCGCGCACAACCGAACATCGTCCAACGAAGGGCAGGCATCGCGTGTCCCAGGTCATCGTTTTCCTGCTGCTGGGGATCGGGGCTGGCGGCCTGATCGCCGGCATCGGGATGGGCGTCGTGCTGAGCTACCGCGGCGCTGGAGTCATCAACCTGGCGACGGGCGCAGTCGCCATGCTGGCCGGCTACTTCTTCTGGTCGATCCGCTCCGGGGAGTTCGCAACGATCCCGGCGATTCCCGCCGTGATCCTGACGCTGCTGTTCACAGTGATCGTCGGCGTGCTCTTCGACCTGCTGGTGGTGCGTCCGCAGCGGACAGCGACGCCGCTGGCGAAGCTGATCGCCACCCTCGGCGCGCTGCTCATCTTTCAGTCGTTCATCGTCATCGCGTTCGGCGAGTCGGCGCAACCGCAGCCGGTGATCCTGCCGTCAGCGAACGTCATCCTCTTCGGCGATCCGATCCCTGTGTACAACTTCGTGATCGGCGGGGTCATGCTCGTGATCATGGTCGGCCTCATGGCGCTGTACCGGTGGACCAGGTTCGGCCTCAGCACCCGCGCGGCGGCGGAGAACGAGGCGCACGCCATGTTCATGGGGCTGTCGCCGAACTGGCTATCGCTCGCGAACACGGTGCTGATGTGCCTGCTGATGGGCATCACCGGGCTCCTCGCGGCCTCGGTCATCGAGCCTGACCCCACCACCCTGCCGCTGATGGTGATACCCGGCCTGGCCGTGGCAATCTTCGGCCGGTTCACCTCGTTCTGGGTCACGTGCATCGCCGGCATCCTGCTCGGCATGGCCGAGTCGCTGCTGACGTACGTCTCGAACCTGTCCTGGTTCCCGAACGATGGCGGGCCGGGCTACCCGCTGCCCGGCATCACCGATCTGCTGATCTTCCTGGTCCTCGTCGTCGCGATGTATTTCCGGGCCGGCAAGATCCCAGGTCGCGGCGACGTGCTGGAACGCCGGCTGCCCGCCGCACCGCCACCCAAGCGCCCGCTGCGTAGCGCGCTCATCTGCGCCGTGATCGGGGCTCTGGCGATATTGCTGCTGCCCGGCGGCTTCCGCAACACCTTCGACGTGTCGCTGGTCATGGTCGTCTTCCTGCTGTCCGTCGTGATCATCACCGGTTACCTCGGGCAGGTTTCTATCGTGCAGTTCGCGCTCGGCGGCGCGGCCGGGTTTGCCGTGTCGCACTTCGCGACGAACTTCGGCATCGGCTTTCCGTGGGCACCGATCCTGGGCGTCATCATCGCGGTGCTGCTGGGGCTGTTCTGCGGGATCCCCGCGCTGCGGGTGCGCGGCGTGAGCCTGGCGGTCGTGACCCTGGCCGCGGCGGTGGCGATCGAGAACTTCGGCTTCGGCAACACAACCTGGGGCGGCGGTCTCAAGGGTTCGCCGGTGCCGGCGCCGTCGCTGTTCGGCTGGCAGTGGGGACCGAATGCCTCACTGAACGGGTTGTTCGGCGCCGAGCCAAGCCCGCTGTTCGGCTGGTTCGTGCTCATCGTCGTGGTCATCGTCGGGCTGCTGGTGTCCAACCTGCGGCGCAGCGCGCTCGGCCAGGACATGCTCGCGGTTCGCGCGAACGAACGGGCCGCGGCGGCGGCCGGCATCAACGTCCGGCAGACCAAGCTGCTCGGCTTCGCGATCTCGGCTGGCGTTGCTGGGATCGGCGGCGTGCTGCTGGCCTATGCCTACAGTTCGATCACGCCGACGAGCTACGACACGGCGACCTCGCTCGCGCTGATCGCGTTCGCGTATATCTGCGGGATCTCGACGGTGGCGGGCGCCGTCTGGGGCGGCATGATCTTCATCGGCAGCATCTCGGCCTACGCCTTGCTGGACTGGTTCGGACTCCAGGGCGAGTGGTTCACGCTGGTCGGCGGCGCGCTGCTCATTCTCACGCTGGTGCAGCGGCCGGAAGGCATTGCGACCGCCACGTTCTACGGCGATAAACCACCCATCCCGCTGCCGCCCTTCCTCCGGCGACGCCCCGCCGCGCAAGTGAGCCCGGTGCTAGTGGAAGGCATGGACGAGGCAAAGGTGGCGTCATGACCGCGGTCCTGGAAGCCAGCAAGATCAGCGTGAGCTTCGGCTCGGTTCAGGCGCTGGTGGACGTCGATCTCGAAGTGCCGCCAGGGAAGCTCGTCGGCCTCATCGGCCCGAACGGCGCCGGCAAGACGACGTTCATCGACGCTGTCACTGGCTTCGTGCCGGCCTCCGGCACGGTGCTGCTGGACGGCCGGGACATCTCCGCGGAGCCGCCGCACGTGCGGTCTCACCTCGGGCTGGCCAGGACGTGGCAGACCCTCGAGCTCTTCGATGATCTGAGCGTGCAGGAAAACTGCGTCGTGGCGTCCCGGCGGCCGAGCACGCGAGGCACACTGGCGCAGATTGTGCTCGGCCGGCGCCAGCCGACCAAGGCCGCGGTGGACGAGGCGATCAGGATCCTTGAGCTCGAGGAGGTCGCCGGGCGGATGCCGAGCGAGCTTCCGCAGGGCAAGCGGAAACTGGTCGGTGTCGCCCGCGCGCTGGCAGGCCAGTCGAAACTGATCCTGCTCGACGAGCCAGCCTCCGGCCTGGACACCAACGAGAGCCTCGACCTCGGCCGCCGCCTGCGCCGGGTCGTGGACGAGGGCGTGGCGATGCTGCTCGTCGACCACGACATGGCGCTGGTGCTCAACGTCTGCGACTACGTCTACGTGATCGACTTCGGCCGTGTGCTGGCCGACGGCGCGCCCGCCGAGGTGCGCACCAACGAGAAGGTGCTGGCTGCCTACCTGGGTGGCGTGGGGACGGTGACGGAAGCGGCGGGGCCGGAGGCAGACGGCAGCGAGCCCGCACCGGCCGGCCAGGGCGGAAAGGCGGTCCGGTGAGCGACACGGTCCTGAGCGTCGACAACGTATCCGCGGGCTACGCGGGCGCCGAGGTTATCAGGAACATCAGCATCACGGCGGGCAGGGGCGAGGTGGTCGCGCTGTTCGGGCCGAACGGTGCGGGAAAGACCACGACGCTGCGGGTCATCTCCGGCATCATCCGGCCAAGTCGCGGCACCGTGTGCTTCGGCGGCGCCGATCTCGCCAAGCAGTCGCCAACGCTGCGTGCCCGGGCCGGGATCGCGCACGTGCCGGAGGGCCGCGGCATCTTCTTCGGCCTCACCGTGGCCGAGCACTTTCGGCTGGGCTACCGCGGCGAGCACATCGACCCGGCGGTGGTGTACGAGTACTTCCCCGCGCTAGAGCCGCTGAAGGACCGCCGGGCAGGCCTGCTGTCCGGCGGCGAGCAGCAAATGCTCGCGGTCGGGCGTGCCCTCGGGCGGCGCCCGAAGCTGTTGCTGCTTGACGAGCTCAGCCTCGGACTGGCGCCGCTGCTCGTCGAGCGGCTACTGCCGGTAGTGCGCGCGTACGCGCGGGACAGTGGCTGCGCCGTTCTCCTGGTCGAGCAGCACGTCCAGCTGGCGACGGAGATCGCGGACCGCTGCTACGTGCTTTCGCACGGCGACATCGTCTTGCACGAAACTGGCGAGCGGCTGATGCGCGACCCGTCCCTGCTGGTCGCGAGCTATGTCGGGCAGCACGTACCGGAGGCCGGCAAGGCTGTCGCGGGGAGCGGCGCGTGACCATCCGCGGCAAGGCACACATCGCCGGTGCCTACGAGCACCCGGAGCGCAAGATACCGGACTCCTCGATCGCCCAAGTGCACGCCGAGGTGGCCATCGGCGCGCTGACCGACGCGGGTCTTTCGCTGAGCGACGTGGACGCGTACTTCTGTGCGGGCGACGCGCCGGGCTTCGGGCCAGTATCCATGGCCGACTACCTGGGCCTGGCCAGGCTCAGGTACGCCGACTCGACCGAGACCGGCGGCTCGTCGTATGTAGCCCACGTCGGCCACGCGGCCGCCGCCATCGCGGAGGGGAAGTGCCGGGTCGCGCTTATCACGCTGGCGGGCCTGCCCCGGTCGCAGCCGACGCCAAGGCCGGCGATGTCGGCGCAGGCGCCGGAGGCGGGGTTCGAGCAGCCGTTCGGGCCCACGACGGTGTCGATGTATGCGCTCGCGGCCCGTCGGCACATGCACGAGTACGGCACCACGAGCGCGCAGCTCGCGGCCATCAAAGTCGCGGCGTCGCAGCATGCACAGCACAACCCGCACGCCATGTTGCCGAAGCCGGTGACCGTCGAGGAGGTGCTGGAGTCGCCGCTGATCAGCGACCCGCTACACCGGCTGGACTGCTGCGTGGTCAGCGACGGTGGCGGCGCCCTCGTCGTCGTCGCCCCCGAGGTGGCGGCCGACCTGTCCCGGCAAGCCGTCAAGGTCCTCGGCCACGGCGAGTCGCCCAAGCTGACCGCGGGTGGCCGCATCGACCTGACCTACACCGGCGCGGTTTGGTCGGGACCGCGTGCGTTCGCCGAGGCAGGGGTGACGCCGTTCGATGTCGACTACGCGTCGATCTACGACTCATTCACGATCACCGTGCTACAGACGATCGAGGATCTCGGCTTCTGCGAGAAGGGGAAGGGCGGCGCCTTCGTGACGGACGGCTCGCTGCTGGCGCCGCACGGCAGGCTGCCGTTTAACACCGACGGCGGCGGGCTGTGCAACAACCACCCGGTGAACCGGGGCGGCATGACCAAGGTCATCGAGGCGGTCCGCCAGCTGCGCGGCGAGGCCAACGCGCCCGTGCAGGTGCCCGATTGCCAGATCGCGCTCGTTAACGGTAACGGCGGGTCACTCGGCACCCGGTCGGCCGCGGCGACGCTCATCCTGGGACAGGAGGACGCATGACGACGCCCGCTGCCGCCTTGCCCGCGCCCGCGCCGGCCACCAACCCGGAGACGACGGAGTTCTGGACGGCGACCGCAGACGGCCGGCTACTGGTCAAGCGGTGTCAGGACTGCGACAGCCTGATGTGGTACCCGCGCGCCATCTGCCCGGCGTGCTCAAGTCTGCGTACCGAGTGGTTCGAGGTGTCCGGCCGGGGGTCCATTTACAGCTACACCGTCAACTACCGCGGTGAGGGTGCTTATCAGGGCGCGCCCCCATTCGTGCTGGCCTACGTCGAACTCGACGAGGGCCCGCGGATGATGACCAACATCGTCGAGGCCAGCCCAGGAGACCTTTCCGTCGGCCAGCCGGTCGAGGTCGTCTTCCACGACACCGGCCAGGGCCCTTGGCTGCCCAGGTTTCGGCCGCTGCGTCACTAACCAGGGCCAGCAGTTACGACCCCGTTCCCGGTATCTGCGCTAGAGAAGAGAAGACGACATGACAACCACGAAGACGAGCGGCGCAGAGTACCTGGCCCGAACCCTCGAGGCCTACGGGGTCACCGCGGTGTTCTTCGTCCCGACCATCCTCAGCAAGACGCTCTATGAAATGGAGCTGCGCACCGGCATCAGCCGGATCCTGACCCACGGTGAGAAGGCCGCGGTGTACATGGCCGACGGCTACGCGCGCGCTTCGGGCCGCCCCGGGGTGTGCATGGCGCAGACCGTCGGTGCAGCCAACCTCGCGGCCGGGCTGCGGGACCCGTTCCTTGGCTGCTCTCCGGTAATAGCGCTGACTGGCGGTCCTTACAACTGGAGCCGCGGCCGCAACTACTACCAGGAGATCGAGGACTTCCCGCTGTTCAAGCCGGTCACGAAGTTCAGCGCGCAGGTGACCGATGCCGGGCGGCTACCGGACCTGCTGGCGTCTGCGTTCTCGGTATCGGTCGCGGGCCAGCCGGGCCCGACCCACCTAGAGGTCTTCGGTCATTCGGGCGAGGACGTGGAAGACGGCGAGGTCGACGCTGCGGTGCCCGCCTCGCGCCCCGTCGCCGTGCCTGCGCACCGGATGCGTGCGCCCGCGGACGCGATCGCCGCCGCTGTGCGGCTACTGGCCGCGGCCAGCCGTCCGGTAATCGTGGCTGGCGGCGGCGTGCGTGCCGCCGGGGCCGGCGCCGAGCTGCGTGCACTTGCCGAGCAGCTCAACATCCCGGTGGCTACCTCGCTCAACGCGAAGGACCAGCTCGCCGGCGATCATCCGCTCAATGTGGGCGTGCCGGGCGTGTACGCCAGGGCGAGCGCCAACCAGGTGCTGCTCGAGGCTGACCTAGTGCTGTACGTCGGCAGCAAGACCGGCAACCAGGTCACGCTCAACTGGCAGATCCCGCCGCTCAGCACGAAGGTCATCCAGCTGGACATCGACCCGAACGAGCTTGGTCGGCACTACCCCGACACTCTGGGCTTGGTCACCGATGCGAAGCTGGGGCTCGCAGACCTCGCGCTGGCCGCTGGCCAGGACGTCAGCGCCGGCCGGCTGGCCTGGGCCCGACGTGCGCAGGACATCGGGCGGCAGTGGCGCGACAAGTACGCCGAGCTGATGGCCTCTGACGCGGAGCCGATCCGGCCGGAGCGACTGGCTGCCGAGTTCACCCGCCACCTGCCAGACGACGCGCTGCTGGTGTCCGACACCGGCCACTCCGGCATGTGGACGGGTGGCATGGTCGATCTGACCAGGCCGGGCCAGGGTTTCATCCGCGCGGCCGGGTCGCTCGGCTGGGGGTTGCCGGCGACCATTGGCGCGCAGGTCGCGCAGCCTGGCCGGCCGGTGATCCTGTGGACCGGTGACGGCGGACTGTGGTACCACATCGGCGAGTTGGAGACCGCGGCCCGTTGGAAGATCCCTGCGGTCACCGTCGTCAACAACAACCGGTCGCTCAACCAGGAGATCAACGTCTACAGCCGGGCCTACGGCGGTTCACTCCATGGCCGGCACGGCGAGCTCTGGCATTTCCGGGACACCGATTTCGCGGCCGTGGCGGAGTCGATGGGCGTGCTCGGACTCACCGTCACCAAGGCGTCCGACTTCGAGTCGGCGCTGGAGAAGGCGCTGGCGAGCAAGGGCCCGGCGCTGATCAACGTGGTTACCGAGATCGAGGCGATGGCCCCGCGGTCCACCACCGAGCGCGCGGCAGCCAGTGACGTAGCGGCCAACTAGCGGAGGGACATCAGCACGATGCGTGGAGACTCGACGGCGCCGCATGTCGACGAATTCCGGTATGACGTCGATGCGCAGTGGGAGCAGCTACCCGCGGGCATCACGCACAAGGATGTCTCGGCCGTGGACACCGATTCGCAGGACCGGGTGTACCTGCTCACCAGGTACGACTCGAACGTGCTGGTCTATGAGCGCGATGGCACGTTCCTCACGGCATGGGGCGCGGAGCACTTTACCAATCCGCACGGCCTCACGGTCGGACCGGACGACTCGGTGTGGACCGTCGACAACGGTGACCACTCGGTGCGGAAGTTCTCCCCGGACGGCAAGCCACTGCTGACTCTCGGCCGTCCGGGCGAGCCGTCGGACACCGGCCACCGGCAAGGCGGCGGCTTCATCGTGCACAACGTGGAGACCGTGGAGCGGCCGGGCCCGCCGTTCAACGGCTGCACCAACCTGGCCATCAACTCGGCCGGGCGGATCTACGTGTCCGACGGCTACGGCAACTGCCGGGTGCACGCGTTCGCTCCAGACGGCGACCTGATCACGTCCTGGGGCGAGGTCGGCATCGGCGCCGGTCAGTTCCACTTGCCGCACGGCATCGCGGTGGACCGCGACGACCGGGTGCTGGTGTGCGACCGGGAGAACGACCGCATTCAGGTCTTCGACCCAGACGGCCGGTACCTGACCGAGTGGACCGATGTGCAGCGGCCGTGCCACGTCGCCGTCGACGCCGACGGCTACGCCTACGTCGCCGAGCTGTGGCGGCCGCGGGGCAAGGGCTCGTTCACGCACGGGTTCATGCGGGAAGATCGCCCCGGCCGGGTCACCATCTTTGACCGCGACGGCTTCATTGTGGCCCGATGGGGCGCGAGCACCGTCAGCCGCACGGCGCCGGGCAACTTCATCGCGCCGCACGGCATCGCCGTCGACTCCCGTGGCGACCTGTACGTGTGCGAGGTGGCCTACACCTTCGGCGTGCGGGCTAACGGCGTGGACGCGGGCGAGGCCGCGGCGCACCAGATTCAGAAGTTCACCCGACGCACTGTCTGATTAGCCAGCACCGCCTAAGCCAGCGAGAGGACGACACAGATGAGGCACAGCACCGAGGCGATCCGGTCTACTCATGGCGGGAACCTGCCGCGCCCCGCGGCGTTCGACGCGCTGCTGCAGCAGGGGCCCGTGGTGACGGCGGAGGTCGCCGCGGAACTGCCGGACGCGGTGCAGTACGTGGTGGACCGGCAGCTGGACTGCGGCGTCGACGTGATCAACGACGGTGAGTACGTGAAGGCGGCAGGCGGCGGCTCATACGCCGGGTATATCCACCAGCGCGTCACCGGCTGGGAGGTGCAGCCGATCGACCCGGCCAAGCCGCCCAAGCGCGCCGGGGTCGGCGGCCGGGAGGCGAAGCTGTTTCCCGGCTTCTTCCAGGAGTCGGGGCTGTGGCTGCAGGGTTCGGGCGGGCCGGTCCGGCCTGGCTACTTCAAGCCCGGCCCGCCGCCGCAGCTGACGACCGAGCGGGTGGCCACCGGGCCGGTGACCTACACCGGGCAGGCCGCGATCCAGGCGGATATCGACGCGCTGCGCAAGGCGCTGGCCGGCAAGGACAGTCAGGTCGAGGGGTTCGTAGCGGCGCTTGGGCCGCTGAGCCTCGGGGCTGGCGCGCGCAATGAGTACTACTCCTCGGAGGAGGAGTACATGACCGCGGTCGCCGACGTGGTCCATCAGGAGTACAAGGCGGTCACCGACGCCGGGTTTATCGTGCAGATCGACGAGCCGGAGTTCGCCACCTCGTGGCAGTTCTACCCGGACTGGGACGTAGCCCGGTACCGGCAGTACCTGGAGTTCTGCGTCGAGGTCATCAATCACGCGCTGGCGGGGCTGCCGGAAGACCAGATCCGCTTCCACGTGTGCTGGGGTTCTGGGCACCGGCCGCACGTGTCCGACATCGACCTGAAGGACATCGCCGACCTGCTGGTGAAGATCAACGCGCAGGCCTACTCGGTGGAGGCCGGCAACGTCCGGCACGCGCACGAGTGGAAGGTCTGGGGGGACGTCAGGCTGCCGGACGGCAAGATCCTGGTGCCGGGTGTCATCTCGCACGCCACCGATCTGGTCGAGGCGCCTGGCCTGGTCGCGGAGCGGCTGGTTAATTACGCCAGTGTCGTCGGCCGGGAGAACGTCCAGGCGGGCACCGACTGCGGCATCGGATCGCGGGTCGGCCACGAGGAGATCGTGTGGGCCAAGCTGCGGGCCATGGCCGACGGCGCCGCGCTGGCCAGCAAGCAACTCTGGGGCAAGTGAGGCAAGGGGTGACTGACGTGACCTACGACCTGCTGATCAAGGGCGGCCACGTCCTGGACCCAGGCCAGGGCCTGGACGGGACGCTCGACATCGCCATCACCGCCGGCAAGATCAGCCGGATTGCCGCCGACATCCCGGTGGCCGAGGCTGCCAGGGTGCTGGAGGTCCGCGGCTCGGGCCGGCACGTCGTGCCGGGTCTCATCGACATGCACACCCACGTGGCGCACGGCGCGATCACCGAAGGCGTCGGCATGGGCGGCTGCGACCCCGACGCCATCGGGGTGCACTCCGGCGTGACTACGCTCTCTGACTGCGGGTCTGTCGGCGTGGCTAACCTCGGCGTGTTCCCGGCTTACATCGTGCCGAACGCCAAGACCAGGGTGATCACCATGGTCAACGTGGGTAGCTACGCGCACACTATGCCTGGCCCGGCGGACGTGAATTCGCTCGATGACATCAACCGAGACGCCCTGGGGAAGGCCGCGGAGTACAACCCGGGCCTGATCGCGGGCGTCAAGCTGCGCATCGTGGGCCCGGCCTTTGGCGAGATCGGCGAGGACATCATCACGGCGGCCAAGGCGGCCGCCAAGGACCTCGGCGTTCCGCTGATGGTGCACATCGGGGATTTCACCGCCAAGGACGCGGCCGCGGCGGCGCGGCGCGGCGAGCTGACGCGGTTCCTGCTCCAGACGTTCGAGCCCGGCGACATTCTCACCCACCTCTGCACCCCGAATGCGGGTCGGGTCCTCGACCCGTCCGGCCGGCCCTACCCGGAGGTGGCCGAAGCGCGAGCGAACGGGATCGTGCTGGACTCCGCGCTGGGCCGCGGCAACTTCGGCATCGAGGTGGCCAGGCGCCAGGCCGAACTCGGGCTGTACCCGGACACGATCAGCAGCGACCTGACCGCCATGGGGCAGACATTCCACAGCCTGCTGGAGTGCATGGCGAAGTTCATGTCGGTCGGCTACACCCTGGCCGACGTGGTCAAGGCCACCACCTCTAGCCCGGCCGCGGCGCTCGGGCTCGCCGACACGATCGGGGCGCTGGCCGTTGGCCGCGACGCCGACATCACCATCCTCGACGTGGCCGAGGGCGACTTTGTCTTCACCGACACGACCGGCCTGGAGTTCCGCGGCGGGTACGGGCTGGCCCCGGTGTACACGATCAAGGCAGGGGAGGAGTACTCGCCCGGCTGGGGCACGCACCCGTGGGGCTGGCTGCCCGCCTCGGCCTGAGACGTGACCGCCGGGCTCGCCACCGCACCGCTACGGCGAGCCCGGTTTGGTCGGACTAGCGGCATAGGTGCTCCGGCCGCAACCACCCTTTCGCCAGGCGAAATTTTGTCAGCCGCGCCATTGCGCTCGCGATCACGTGCATGGCAACGTCTGCATGACGCCTGCGCGTAGATAACCGGTAGCTGGGCCTGCGGCGCCGGGTGAACCGTGAGCGGACCCCCGAGGGTCGTAACGATGTGAACCGGCGGCTCAGCCGTGGCCGCGGAGAGGTGAGGCCTGATGAGCATCCTGGGCACCCGGGTGGTGCGGACCGAAGATCCGCTCCTGCTGACCGTGGGTGGCACCTACGTGGACGACCTGCGCGTGCCGGAGCTGACCGGGGCAGCCAGGGTCACGTTCGTCCGCAGCCCCGTCGCCCACGCGCTGATCACCGGCATTGACGTAACGGCTGCGCGGGAGGCACCTGGGGTGGTTGCGGTGCTCACCGTGGCCGACATCGACGACCTGCCGCCGCCACCGCCGGCGCCGGAGGGCGAGCCGCCCCCCGGCAGCGAGGCCGCGCCGCTGCCGATGGGCGGCCCATGGGCCGAGCCGCTGCTGGCCGTCGACCGAGTGCGCTTCGTCGGCGAGCCGGTCGCGCTGGTGCTCACCGACGACACCTACCAGGGCGAGGACGCGGCCGAACTAGTGAGCGTCGATTACGAGCCGCTGCCTGCGGTGATCGACCTGGACGATGCGGTGGCCGGCGAGACACTGCTGTTCCCCGCAGCCGGCACAAACGTCCCGGTGAACGTGGGCGCACCCGCCGACGGCAGCGGGTTTGACGGCTGCGACGTCGTGGTCGAGCGCACCATCGTGAACCAGCGCCTGGCCCCGGTCTCGATGGAGGGCCGGGCGACGGCCGCGAGCTGGGCCGACGGCAAGCTGACCGTCTGGGTGAGCACCCAGAACGCGCAGATCAGCCGGTTCATCTTTGCTGGCGCGTTCGGCCTCGACCCCGCGGCGATCAGGGTTGTCGCGCCGGACGTGGGCGGCGCGTTCGGCGCCAAGATCGGTGCCGACCGGGACGCGATCCTGGTCGCCTGGGCGGCCAAGCACACCGGGCGAGCGGTGCGCTGGGTGGAAACCCGCAGCGAGAACCTCGTGGGGATGACGCACGGACGGGCCCAGCGCCAGCACATCACGATCGGCGGCAGCCGGGATGGCCGGATCATCGCCTACCGGAACGAGGTCATCCAGGACACCGGGGCCTACCCGCGGATGAGCGGATTCCTGCCGTTCCTGACCGGGCTCATGGCCTCCGGACCGTACGACATCGGCCACGTGGAGACCGCGAACCGGGTCGTGGTGACCAACACGACGCCCATCTCCGCCTATCGCGGCGCTGGCCGGCCGGAGGCGACTGCGGCGGTGGAGCGGGCCGTCGACCTGTTCGCGGCCGAGATCGGCATGGACCCGGCGGAGGTGCGCCGGATCAACCTGGTGCCGCCGGACAAGTTCCCGTACAGCTCTGGTGGCGGCGCGGTATACGACACCGGCGAATACGTCAAGGCGCTTGATCAGGTGGTGACCGCGGCGGGCTACCAGGAGCTGCGGGCCGAGCAGGCCAGGCGCCGGGAACGCGGTGACACACTGCAGCTCGGTCTCGGCCTGGCCAGTTACGTGGAGATCACCGCGGCCGACGCCGCAGGCGGCGAGACGGCCAGGATCGTTGTGCACGACGACGGCACCGCCACGGTCTACACCGGCAGCTCCGCGCACGGCCAGGGCCACCACACTGCGTGGGCGATGCTGGTGCAGGGTGAGCTCGGCATCCCGATGGACAAGGTGACGGTGCTGCACGGCGACACCGACCTGGTCCCGCTCGGCACCGGCACGTACGCGTCCCGGTCGCTTCAGCTCGGCGGCACCGCGGTGCACCTGGCTGCCGTCGATGTCAGGGAGCAGGCCCGCGCGGTCGCGGCCGACCTGCTTGAGGCCAGTGAGCCGGACCTGGAGCTGGATACCGAGCACGGCGTCTGGCAGGTCCGCGGCGACCCGGCCTCGAGCCGCAGCTGGGCGGAAGTAGCGGCGCACGCCGGGCCGGACGGCCTGACCGCGGACGTCAACTACACGAGCCAGCCGACATTCCCGTTCGGCACGCATCTGGCGGTCGTCGAGGTGGATACCGAGACCGGCAAGGTCGCTCTGATCCGGCACGTGACCGTCGACGACGCGGGGACCGTATTGAATCCCCTGCTCGCCGAGGGGCAGCGACACGGCGGAATCGCGCAGGGCGCGGCCCAGGCGCTGCTCGAGGAGATGGTCTACGACGCCGATGGCAACCCGGTCACCGGGACGCTGGTGGACTACGCCATCGTCACCGCTGCGGAGCTGCCCAGCTTCGAGCTGCTGCTGAGCGAGACGCCAGCGACCAGCAACCCGCTGGGTGCCAAGGGCATCGGCGAGGCCGGCACCATCGGCGCGACGCCGGCCGTGCAGAACGCCGTCGTCGACGCGCTGAGCCACCTCGGCATCCGGCACGTCGACATGCCTGCTACTCCGGCCCGAGTCTGGGCCGCCATCAGCGAGGCAACCGCAAGCACAGCAACCCGGGAGGGCCAGTGAAGGTCACCGTGACGGTCAACGGCAGCCAGATCGATGCGGAGGTGCCGGATCGAACGCTGCTCGTGCACTTCCTGCGCGACGTGGCCGGCCTGACCGCTACCAACATCGGCTGCGACACCAGCTCGTGCGGAGCCTGCACGGTCCTGCTCGACGGCCGCTCGGTCAAGTCCTGCACGCTACTCGCGGCGCAGGCGGACGGACGCTCCGTCGTGACCCTCGAGGGCCTGGCCAACGGCACTGGTGAACTGCACGCAGTACAGCGCGCGTTCCGCGCCGAGCACGGCCTGCAGTGCGGCTTCTGTACCCCGGGCATGGTGATGGCCGCCGTTTCGCTGCTGCAGGAGAACCCGGATCCGAGCGAGGCGCAGGTGCGGACCGGGCTGGAAGGCAACCTCTGCCGGTGCACTGGCTACCACAACATCGTCCGCGCCGTCCTGGCTGCGGCTGGCGAGAGGGAGGCTCGGTGATCCCGGCACCCTTTACCTATAAGCGAGCCTCGTCGGTCGACGAGGCTATCGACCTGGTGGCGCGCGACGGCGAGGATGCCAAGTTCCTGGCGGGCGGGCATTCGCTGCTGCCGCTCATGAAGCTGCGTCTCGCGGTGCCGGAGACGCTGGTGGACATCGGTCGCCTCAGCGAGCTGAGCTACATCAGGGACGAGGGCGACCAAATCGCCGTGGGCGCGGCGACGACGCATGGTGAGCTGGCTGCCTCTAGTCTGCTCGGCCGGGACCTGCCGCTGCTCGCGCACGCGGCCAGCAAGGTCGGAGACCCGCAGGTCCGGCACTGCGGCACGATCGGCGGCTCGCTGGCGCACGCCGATCCGGCCGCCGATCTGCCGGCCGTTGCGCTGGCACTCGATGCGACCCTGGTGGCCCGCGGGCCGGCCGGCAGCCGGGATATCCCGGCGGCCGACTTCTTCCGCGGCTTGTTCGAGACCGCCCTGGACCCCAGTGAACTGCTGACCGAGATCCGGATCAGCAAGCCAAGCGCGCCGGGATGGGCGTTCCAGAAGTTCAGCAAGCGCGCGATTGACTGGGCGATAGTCGGCGTGGCGGTGCAGGGCGGCCAGGTGGCGCTGGTGAACATGGACCAGACGCCTGTGCGAGCCGTCGGCGTCGAGTCGGCCCTGGCCGCGGGTGCCTCGCCAGCCGAGGCGGCCGCGCACGCAGCCGAGGGCACTAGCCCGTCGGAGGACCTGAACGGCACCCGCTCCTACCGCGAGCACCTCGCGCGGGTGCTGGTACGGCGAGCCCTGGAGGATGCTCAGGCGCACGCCTGACCTGGCCGTTGGGCGATTGTCGTAACTGCGCCCGTGCGGTTGGCTGGAACAGCAGGGGCGCCGTTACTGAACTGGTGTTGCCTTTCAGTGCTCGTGGATCATGATGCCGCGGATGTTCTTGCCGTCGAGCAGGTCCTGATAACCCTGGTTGACGTCCTCCAGCCGGTAGGTGCTGGTCACCAGCTCGTCCAGCTTTAGCCGCCCGGCCCGGTAGAGCTCGATCATGCGCGGGATCTCGTCGAACGGGTTGCCGCCGCCGAACAGCGCGCCCTTGATCTCCTTCTCGAAGAGCGTCAAGAAGAAGCTCGGCAGCTTGATGTTGATCTTGTCTGGGCCCGCCAGGCCGGTCACGACGACGCTGCCGTGCTTGCGGACGGCGTTGAACGCCGCCCCGATGACGTCCTCAGTGACGACGCCCACGGTCACCAGCGCGTGGTCGGCACCGACACCGCGGCTGAGCTCGGTGATCAGCTCTTGTGCCTCGGCGGCGTCGCCGGCGGTGTGCGTGGCCCCGAGGCGCTCGGCCATCTCGCGCTTGTTCGGCAGCGGGTCGACCGCGATCACGTGCTGAGCGCCGGCGAATGACGCGCCCTGCACGGCGTTGATGCCGACGCCGCCGATGCCGTAGATCACGACCGTATCTCCCGGCCGGACGCCACCCGAGTTCACCGCGGTGCCCCAGCCGGTCGGCACGCCACAGCCGACGAGCGCAGCCACTTCCAGCGGCACGTCATCGTCGATCTTGATGCACGAGTGCACAGACACGGTCGCGTACTGGGAGAACGTGCCGACCAGGCACATCTGGCCGAAGTCCGCGCCGTCTCCGTGCAGCCGGAATGAGCCATCGGGCAGGCAGTTGTCGACGAGCAAGGCACCGAGGTCGCACAGGTTGGACTGACCACGCGAGCAGAACCGGCAGCGGCCGCAGACCGGCAGGAACGAGCAGACCACGTGGTCGCCCGGCTGGATACCAGCCACGCCCGCGCCGACCTGCTCGACGATCCCCGCTCCCTCGTGGCCGCCGACGATCGGATACCGGACTGGGATGTCGCCGGTCCGCACGTGATCGTCGGAATGGCACAGTCCTGATGCGACGTAGCGGATAAGAACCTCGCCGGCCTTCGGCGGATCAAGCTCGAGCTCGACGACCTCCCAGTCCAGGCCGACGTCTCGCAGTATGGCTGCCCTTGTCTTCACATCGCTCTCCTGGCGGTCCGGTTCGCGCAGACGGATTCTCGACGCACACTGTGAGAGGCTTAGCGACAGTTGTCAATGTGACGGCGGCCAAGAACGCCGGACCGCCGGCTGTGCCGGCCGCCACGCCCGGCTTCCGACGCCCGAGCGCGGGTCCGGTCGACCGGGATCTGCCATAAGGGCGCTGACCAGGTACTGTCTGCCTATCAGCGGGCATCGACTGCCGGCTGGGTGTGCCGTACCGGTATCGTCAGGTAGTCCTGGTTGCGGTCTCGGGGGCCAAGGCGCCGACGGGGACGGTAAAAGATCGATAAATCACCCGACACGGACAGCTCGCGTAGTATACCCAGGATTGGGGCCAGGGGGCACTCGATGTGGGATCGGGAGAAAGACCCAGTGGATTCAGTCAAGTACTCCGTTGTGATCCCCGTCTATAACGAGCAGGAGTCACTTCCCATCCTCTTCGACCGGCTGCGTGCGGTAATGGACCAGCTAGACGGTCCTACCGAGGTCGTGCTGGTCGACGACGGCAGCCGGGATGGCAGCTATCGGCTGATGGCCGAGGCCAACAGGCAAGACCAGCGATTCAAGGTCATTCAGCTGTCCCGCAATTTCGGCCACCAGATAGCCATCACCGCGGGCATGGACCTAGCCGCCGGCCAGGCTGTCGTGATCATGGACGCCGACTTGCAGGACCCGCCAGAGCTGATTCCCGAACTGATCGCGCGCTGGCAGGAGGGTTACGAGGTCGTCTACGCCATCCGGGAACGTCGTGAGGGCGAGACAATCTTCAAGCGCAAGACCGCGAGCGCGTTTTACGGCCTGCAGCGTCGGATGGCCGAGATAGACCAGCCAGAAGAGGTAGGCGACTTCCGGCTTGTTGACCGTCGAGCCCTGGACGCTTTCCTGCAGATGCGCGAGCGCAACAGGTACGTCCGCGGAATGTTCTCCTGGATTGGATTCCGCCAGACTGCCGTACCGTACACGCGCGCCTCCCGCGAGGCCGGGCAGAGCAAGTACCCGTTGCGAAAGATGGTCCGGCTTGCATTCGATGGCTTCATCGGGTTTTCCACCGCGCCATTGCGATTCGCGCTGAGCATCGGCCTGCTCATCGCGGGAGGCAGTGTTCTCTACGGCATTACACTGATCGCGATGAAGCTGGCCGGAGCGGGCTCTTATGTGCCTGGCTATGCTTCCTTGCTGGTGACAATCACCTTCCTCAGCGGCGTTCAGCTGATTGTGATTGGCATGGTCGGACAGTACGTGGCTCGGATTTACGACGAGGCCAGGGCGCGGCCGCTCTACCTCGTGCGGGAAGCGCGTGGGTTCGCCCGCGGTCAGGCCGCCGACGACACGCTGTGGCCCGCGGCCAGCCAGGACTCACTTGTTCGCGGTCAGCGCGTCCCTCCCCTGCCGCCGTCATGAGAGCTCCGCTGAGTCGGCCAAGCGCGGGCCCGGCTGCCATGCCGGGCCCGGCAGCCGACCACCCCGAGGCAGCTGACGCTCCGGCGTCTCCGCGGCCGCCCTGGTACCTGGGGCCAGTCATCCAGGGGCTAGCGGCGCTGCTGCTCTACGCCGTTGTCTGGCACGTCACTATCGGCAAGCACATGCTGCATGACCTCGGTGCCGCACACCTCGACCAGTACAGCATGGATCCGAACTTCTACACCTGGAGCCTGAGTTGGTGGCCCTACGCCATCGGCCACGGGCTGAACCCGTTCTTCTCCCACCTCATCTGGGCGCCGCGCGGCCACTCGCTGGCGTGGGTGACAGCGATTCCGCCGATCGCCCTGCTGGCCGCGCCGCTGACCCTCGCGGCGGGCCCGATCGTTGCATTTAACCTGCTCACAGCCGTTGCACTGCCACTATCCGCGTGGGCGGGATTCGTCCTGTGCCGTCGGCTGACCCGCAAGTTCTGGCCCGCCCTGGTCGGGGGCGCCGTTTTCGGATTCTCCGCCTACGAGATCAACCACGTCTCGGCGGGACAGCTCAACCTGACCTATAGTCTGCTGCTTCCGCTGCTCGCTTACGAGGTAGTGCTGTGGCGCGAGAAGGCAATCAGCACCCGCGTCTTCGTGGGTGTGGCCGGAATCACCATGGCGGTGCAGTTCTACCTGTTCCTGGAGACCTTCGCCGATCTGACGGCCGTCCTGGCCATCGGCGTAGTGGTCGGCATCCTCGTGGCCGGGCGGGCGCACCGGGCGGAGGTCATCCGCCTGGCCAAGTGTCTGGGCGCTGCGTACGGTGTGGCCTTCCTGCTCGCGTTGCCGTACCTCGCCTACGCGCTGACCACCAGGGTTCCGCAGCTGCAGGCTGCCGGCAGTCTCGACCTGCTCAGCCTCGTCGTGCCGAGGCCGGAAGCCACCTGCGGCTGGCGAGCGGCGCTGTCAGTCCATCAGTGCAACACCAGCACCTCCTTCCTGCACCATCTGGCGCTCGGTCCGACCCAGACGTCTTACGCGGGCTATGTGGGCATCCCGCTGCTCGTCGTGGTGGTGGTGCTCGCGGTGACCGGCTGGTCAAGGCGGCTTGTCCGGTTCCTGGCGTGCATGCTCGCGATCATCGTCGTGGCGTCCCTGGGACCGGCGCTCAACTTCGAGGGCGGCCACGTCATCACCTTCCCGTGGGCCTTCCTCTGGAACCTGCCGATCGTGCGGAACGCCTATCCGTCCCGGCTGATGCTGTTCGCCTTCTTGGCGCTCGCGGTCATGACGGCCATCTGGCTGGCCGGCACCACGAGCAAGTTCTGGCGGGTGCCGCTCGCGCTCCTGGTCGTCTACGCGCTCTACCAGGACGCGCCCATTGTCAACGTCGCGTCACACGGCACCGTGCCGGCCTTCATCGCTACCGGCGCCTACCGGCACGAACTGTCGCGCGGCGAAACCGTCGTGGTCGTCTCCAACATCGGCAACGCGGGCATGCTCTGGCAGGCGGACACCGACTTTTACCTGCGCGTGGCGGGCGGCTACATCAACCAGTCCATCACCCGGCGCAGCGACTTGCCGCCTCAGGTACAGCACCTGGCCAAAGCCTCGCCTGCCTACGTGCAGACCTTCGAGTCCTTCGCGCGGACGGACAAGATCGGGGCGATCTTGCTGGATCGACAGCACCACCCGAAGTGGGTCGGCATCTTCCGGCGGATGGGCCTGACGGGCCACACCAGCGGCAACGTCGTGGTCTATCCAGTCAATGGCTGCCGGTCCTGCCACCCGCTCGGCTGGTCCCAGATCGGTCATGGCCGCCGTCATACGACCTGACCTGGCGTGAGCGTCCCGCATTCTGCGGGGCATGACCATCTCTCGGCCGGCCGCCGGGCGTTACGTCGGTGCCGACAGCACGGCGACCGCCAGCAGACATCCGGCAAGCATAAATGGGCCGAACGGCATGCTGCTGCCCCGAAGCGACGCGCGCCCCGACGCGATCAGCCAGATCGCGAAGAGGCCAGCCAGGACG
>Ga0187783_10000592_pt1 | contig 26435 bp, 25 predicted proteins | sample 1015_SJ02_MP02_2_FD_132471 | JGI IMG/M metagenome (GOLD analysis project Ga0187783, IMG submission 132471) | Tropical peat soil microbial communities from peatlands in Department of Meta, Colombia - 1015_SJ02_MP02_20_MG | ecosystem: Environmental > Terrestrial > Soil > Wetlands > Peat | place...
CACTCCGGAACAAGAATGGTCGCCGCTGGTTTATTACGATGCGCCCCGGTGCATTCTTTGCTTCCGCTGCGTCCGTGTTTGCGATGAAGGCATGGATGTCAAGGCCCTCGGCGTTGGTTCCAGGGGCGTGCATTCGGTGATTTTGCCGAATCAACCGGGGGAACTCGCATGTGAAGAGTGCGGCATGTGCATCGACATTTGCCCGGTCGGCGCGCTCACCAGCGGTACGTATCGCTATCGGACGCGACCGTGGGAAATGACTTACGTCGCTAATCCCTGCGGGCACTGCTCGAATGGTTGCAAGACCACGTTGAGCGTCCGCAACAATCATATCTTGCGCGCGAATAACCGCGACCAATCCGGAATCAACGGCGAATTCCTGTGTGCCAAAGGCCGCTTCGGATTCGACTTCACGACGCATCCCGAGCGCATTCGCCAGCCTCTCCTGCGCCGCAACGGAAAGTTAGAACCCGCAAGTTGGGAAGATGCACTCGAGGAAGTGGCACGCCGGCTCAAGCAGGTACGAGACACACACGGCCCCGCCGCGATTGGTGTGATCGGATCGAATCACACGACCAATGAAGAGAATTATCTGCTGAACCGCTTCGCGCGTGTGACGCTCGGCACAAACAATCTCGATCATCACCGCACGGCAGACTACGTGGGGCTGGCCGTCACGCTCGGCCCGAGAGCGAAGGATTCGCTCGCCACCATGGCTGACGTATACAGCGCCCCGGCGGTGCTGCTGGTCGGCAACGATGTAACGAACCAGAATCCGCTCGTCGCGTGGCAAATTCGCGCCGGGGTTCGACATCACGCTTTGCACCTCTACGCGATCAACAGCCGTCCGAGCAAGATTCATCGCCAGGCTAGGATCGCCGTGCTCGCACGAAATGCGGGTGAGGCGCAGGCGGTGCGGTGGCTTGCCAGCGCGCATGGGCAATTCGATGCCGAGACCACCCGGGAGTTGATCGCGTTGAAAGCGGAGCTGGAGGCGGAAAAAGACGTTGTGGTTTTGTTCGGCGCGGAGATTCAAGGATCGGCGATTCGGGATCTCATCTCTTTGGCGGCTCGATTCGACGGAAGGACCAAATTCATGGCGCTGGGCGATTATTCAAATTCTCGCGGTGCGGCAGATATGGGCCTTTTGCCGGACCGCTTGCCCGGCTACGCACCACTGTCGGATGCGGTCGAGCGCGCGCGATTCGGGAAGCTCTGGGGTGGGGAAATCTCCGACGCGCCGGGCCTCACGACACGTGGCATGTTGGAAGCCGCGGTCAGCGGGAAGCTGAAAGCACTCTATGTTGTCGGTGCGAATCCGACCAAGAACCTTAGCGCGGCGCCATCGGGCCGAATCGCAGGGCTCGACCTGCTGGTCGTGCATGAGATGTTCCTGACGGAGACGGCCGAGCGCGCAGATATTGTGCTGCCCGCCGCTTCGTCTTACGAGAAAGACGGGTCGCTGACAAACACGGCGGGCGAAGTGCAGTTGACCCACCGGGCGATTGACCCACAAGGACCGCGCAGTGATTTTGACTTGCTCCGCATTCTTTCGCACCAGCTGAGCCTACTCGGCCTGGGCGCGGCGATCCGGCTGCGAACGGCTGCGGCGGCGTTTGATGAAATTCGCCAAAATGTTTCCGGCTATAACATTTCCGACGAAGCAGCTCTGGTCGCCGGTGCTGCCGAGCTTGCGGCAGCCGCGCCTGGTACGGTGGAATCGTACGAACCGCCCGCGGGCGCGGTCTTCTCCGCGAACGATTATTTGTTTACAAGCGGCACCCTGGGTCGCTACTGTTCCAGGCTCACTTCGACGAACGAGGCAAAAGACGTACCGTGGAGTTCATCTCCCAGCATTCAGTCCTGGTGGCATCGATAATCAAGATAGCCGTCCTGCTGCTCATCGTCATGACGGCGCTTGCGTATCTCTCCTGGGCGGAACGGAAAATCATCGCGCACATCCAGTCGCGGTGGGGGCCGTATTATGTCGGCACACATGGCCTTCTGCAGCCGCTGGCCGATGGCCTGAAATTCCTGTTCAAGGAGGATTTGACGCCGCCGGGCGCCGACCGGCTAGCTTACATGCTGGCTCCCTTTCTGGCGTTCTCCTTTGCGGTAACGGCCATTGCGTTGATTCCTTTTGGCCCTCCCTCAGTCCGATTTCCCTTCCTTTCCGATCAGCAGGCTTTCTCGGTCGCCGATGTTGGCATCGGCTTGCTGGTCGTTTTCGCCATCACCTCGTTGGGGGTCTATGGCGTGGTGCTGGCGGGGTGGTCGTCGAACAGCAAGTATCCGCTGCTGGGCGGCCTGCGCAGCTCAGCGCAGATGGTTAGCTACGAGGTCTCCCTCACGATGTCCGTTGTGGGCGTCGTGCTCCTGGCGGGGACACTGAATTTCAATGAGATTATCCTCAGCCAGCAGGGTCACTGGTTTCATTTTCTCCCGCGCTGGCATGTGTTCCCTCAAATCGTCGGATTCCTGTGTTATTTGATTGCGGCAATCGCGGAAACAAACCGCGTACCGTTCGATTTGCCCGAAGGGGAAACCGAGCTAGTGGGTGGATTCCACACTGAGTACTCGAGCTTCAAGTTTGCGATGTTCTTCATGGCTGAGTACGGAAACATGATTACAGTCTCCTGCCTAGCCACGATTCTGTTTTTTGGCGGGTGGCTCTCGCCCTTTCCCGATCGCTGGACGTGGCAACTCTATCTGCCGGGCGCGCTCCTAGTGTTGCTCGGGTTCTATTGCGCGTACGACACAGTCACCGCGATGCGCGGAATAGCGCGAATTCAACTGGCGGTTGTGACCTTACTCTGCCTGGGCGTGGGGATACTGTGCCTGCTGCCGCCGGTAGCCGCTGTGATTCAGGGGCCGTTTTGGATCGTCACGAAGATTCTGCTGTTTCTGTTTTTCTACATCTGGCTCCGCGGGACTCTTCCGCGGTTCCGCTATGACCAACTCATGTCGTTCGGCTGGAAACTCCTGCTGCCGGTGTCCCTCGCGAATCTGCTGGTGACCGCAGGGTGGCTCGTGTGGGGTTGGGTAGGGCAAGGATGAGCGTGCCCTTTGTATTGTTCTTTGTGTGCGGAGCTCTCGCTGTGACCGGAGCGGTCCTGGTGATTGCTGCGCGCGAGCCGATTCACAGCGCGCTGGCACTGGTCTTGGTGATGGTGGCGCTCGCAGTGCTGTACCTGCTGCTCGGCGCGCCCTTTATCGCCGCCGTACAGATCATCGTCTACGCGGGCGCGATTATGGTGTTGTTCGTCTTCGTCATCATGCTGTTGAACGCCGGTGTGGAAGAACGCACCGACTTTAGTGCCATCGCAAAATATATCGGCCTGCCCCTGGGGTTTGTTTTGATTTTCTGGGCCGCACATTGGCTCTGGCGTTCCCAGGCGGCAGCAGCGATTGGGACATCGGCTAGCATACCCGCGGCTTCGAGCCACGATCTCTCGGTCGAATTATTCCGGCAGTACCTGTTTCCGTTTGAGGCCACCTCGATCCTGATCTTGATCGCGATTCTAGGCGCGCTGGTTTTGGCAAGGAAGGAACAATGAGCATCATTCCGGTCTCCTATTATCTCGTGTTGAGCGCGGTGCTGTTCGGATTGGGCGTGATCGCTTTTGTCTTCAAGCGCAACATCATTACCGTTTTCATGTCGATCGAACTGATGCTCAACGCCGTGAATTTGGCATTCGTCGCCTTTGCGCGCGCGCACAACCAACTCGACGGGTTGGTTTTCGTGTTTTTTGTGATTGTGGTCGCGGCGGCTGAGGCCGCCGTGGGGCTTGCCCTTGTGATCATGATCGCGCAAAACCGCCAGTCGCTCAGCGTGGAACGCATGAACCACCTGAAGTTCTAATGCCAATACTCGACCATCTCTGGGTCATTTTGGTGCTGCCGCTGGCGGGCGCTGCCATCAACGGCCTGCTGGGCAAACGCTGGCCGCAATCCAGGGTCAATCTTGTGGCGGTGGGTTCGGTGACGCTTGCCTTTCTCGCCGTCGCCGAGCTGGTCCGCGAGTTCTGGCAGCTTCCGTCGGAGCAGATTCCCTTCGTGGGCAACTATTTCACGTGGATGGTCGCCGGGCCATTCCGCGTCGACTTCACGCTCCAAGTGGATCAGCTGACTGTCGTGATGCTGCTAACCGTAGCGTTTGTCGGCATGCTCATTCACATCTACTCGACCGGCTATATGGCGCACGAAGGTGGCTACTACCGCTTCTTCAGCTACCTCAATCTGTTTATGTTCTTCATGCTGACGCTGGTGATGGCGGCAAACCTGGTCGTGATGTTCGTGGGATGGGAAGGTGTTGGCCTGTGCAGCTACCTGTTGATCGGCTTCTGGTTTTTGAAAAAATCAGCAGCCGATGCGGGAAAGAAGGCGTTCATCACAACGCGCATCGGCGACTTCGGATTCACTGTCGGCGTGCTGCTTGTTTTCGCGACGTTTCAATCCATCGATTTCGGCACAATCTTCCAGGCCCTGGCCGCAAACTCGGTTTCGGAAGCGACGCTAACGATCATCTGTATCCTCCTCTTCGCCGGCGCGGTCGGCAAATCGGCGCAGTTGCCGCTTTACGTCTGGTTGCCCGATGCGATGGAGGGTCCCACGCCGGTCAGCGCGTTGATCCACGCCGCCACCATGGTCACCGCCGGGGTGTACATGGTCGCGCGCATGAACCCACTCTTCTCGCGCGCACCCATCGCCATGCTTCTAGTGGCCGTCGTCGGAGCGGTCACAGCGTTTTATGCGGCGACCATCGGCCTGGTCCAGACCGACATCAAGAAGGTGCTTGCCTATTCGACCGTGTCGCAGCTCGGATACATGTTCCTGGCCTGCGGCGTGGGTTCGTACTCGGCGGGCATCTTCCATCTGATGACGCACGCGTTTTTCAAGGGCCTGCTGTTCCTCGCCGCCGGGAGCGTGATCCACGCCATGGGCGGAGAGCAGAACATGATGAAGATGGGTGGCCTAGCCAAGAAAACCCCCATCACGTTCTGGACGATGCTCATTGCGACGCTGGCCATCGCGGGAATCCCCGGCTTTGCGGGATTTTTCAGCAAGGACAAAATTCTCGAGGTGACTCATGCTGGGTCAAGTGGCAATCTCGTTCTCTGGTTTCTGGGTGTCGCCGGCGCGGGATTGACCTCCTTTTACATGTTCCGCCTCGTGTTTCTCACGTTTTTCGGCGAGCCGCGCTACGACGAGCATCATATCCATGTGCACGAATCGCCGAAGAATATGACGATCCCACTTGTGATTCTGGCGGTGGGATCTATTTTCGGCGGCTGGTTCGCAGCGCCACACCTGGTCGGTGGCCCTGATTATTTCGACGGATTTCTGAAGCCCGTCTTTTCCTCTTACGCGCCGCCGTCGATGAGCGAGGCGGCGGAAGCTGGGATCGCGCCAAGCCCGGCGTCGGAACTGCTCCACGCGCTGACGGGCTGGCCCGTGATTGTGGCGGTTGTTGGACTGCTCGTCGCGTGGTGGTTCTATATCAAGAATCCCGAGGCTCCGAAGCGGCTTGCCACAAGCCTTCACGGCCTGTACACGCTTTTGCTGAACAAGTACTACGTCGATGAATTGTACCGGGCCGTGATTATTCGCCCCCTGCTTTGGATTTCGACCAACGTACTCTGGCACGGCGTCGATGAAGGCCTTATCGACGGCATCGTGAACGGTTCGGCCCGCGTCGCGCGCGCCGCCGGGGGCCGGTTGCGCGAGTTGCAATCGGGCAATACCCGCAGTTATGCCACGTGGGTGCTCATTGGCGTGGTCGGCTTCACGGTGCTGCTGCTCGCGCTGTTCGTCACGGGGGTGCACTAGCATGGGAGGCCAGCCTCTTTTGCTGACCGTGATTACCTTCCTGCCGCTGCTAAGCGTGCTGGCGCTGCTTCTGTTGCGGTCGGACGATCACGTCTGGATCCGACGGATCGCCTTGGCCGCCTCGCTGGCTGAGTTCGCTGTTTCGCTTCTGCTGCTTCGTGGATTCGATTCGAGCAACGCCGCCTATCAATTCACCGAGTACCATCACTGGATCGGCGAAGCCATTCACTATCATCTGGGCGTGGACGGCATCAGCCTGTTCTTGGTGCTGCTGACCACCTTCCTCACGCCCCTTGCGATTCTGTGCTCCTGGGAATCGATCCACGAAAATGTGAAGGGCTTCTTCGTCTCTCTTCTGGTGATCGAGACGGCGATGATCGGCGTTTTTCTCTCGCTCGACCTCTTCCTGTTTTTTGTTTTCTGGGAGCTCACCCTGATCCCCATGTATTTCATGATCGGGATATGGGGCCACGACCGCCGGATCTACGCCGCGGTGAAATTCATTCTGTATACGATGTTGGGCTCGATCTTGATGCTCGTCGCGATCCTGTGGCTGTATGGTTTGAGCGGCACGTTTGATCTCGAGGGAATCCAGCAGTATCTGGCTTCTGTACGTCTCTCACACATAACCGAGCTACTACTGTTCGGTGCGTTTTTTCTTGCCTTCGCGATCAAAGTCCCGCTCTTCCCCCTGCACACCTGGCTGCCAGACGCGCACACCGAGGCGCCGACGGCGGGGTCGGTGATTCTAGCCGGCGTGATGCTGAAGCTCGGAACCTACGGCATCCTGCGTTTTTGCCTGCCGCTGTTTCCTGACGCCGCCGAGCAGATGGCACCGCTCATCGGAGTTCTCGCCATCATCGGCATCGTATACGGCGCACTCGTTGCTACCGTGCAGACCGATCTAAAGCGGCTCGTCGCCTACACATCGGTCAGTCACCTTGGATTGGTCGTGCTGGGAATTTTCGCCTTTCAAACGACAGCGATTCAGGGTGCGCTTTACCAGATGCTCAACCATGGCGTTTCGACCGGGGCGCTGTTCCTCTCCGTCGGCATGCTCTACGACCGCCGCCACACGCACGACATCAAGGAGTTTGGCGGACTCGCGACGCCGATGCCGGTGCTGATGTCTTTCTTCCTGTTTGTTGCGCTGTCCTCGCTCGCACTTCCTCCCCTGAACGGTTTCATCGGAGAATTCCTGATTTTGATTGGGACCTTCCTAAACCACCAGGTTTGGGCCTCGTTGGCTGCAAGCGCCGCGGTCCTATCCGCCATCTATTTGCTATGGGCCTACCAGCGCGTCGCGCTCGGCGAAGTAACGGTGGAACGCAACCGCACTCTGCTCGACGCTTCCAGGCGCGAGCGGATCATCCTCGTCGCTGTTTCTCTGGCGATCCTGTTTATGGGTATCGCTTCTCCACTGATTACCCGTCGGACGGAAGCATCGGTCGACAATGTGATCACGCGGTTCCATGCTTCGCTGAATCTTCCCCAATCCGCTTCGATTCCTTCTTGGGGTGTTAGGAAGGTTCGCGCCGCTGGCAAGGCCGTTGCCGCACGGGGGCAGCGGTGATGCTGGGTGACCAACTTCTGAACCTCCATCGGGTTGCTCCGGAGGTTCTTCTTTCGGTCGCAGGCATCGTCGTGATGATCCTAGACCCGTTTGTCGGCCCTACACGCAAGCGGTGGCTGGGCTGGCTCGCATTCGCCGGTGCGCTCTTGGCGCTCTTCTCCGTTCACATCGCCTACGATTTTCGCGGTCCCGCCTACGACAACTTGATCAACACGGACATGTTCAGCGTCTTCGTGCACGCCATCGTTATCCTCGCGTCAGCGCTCGCTATTCTCGGCTCGATTGACTACCTTGAACGCGAACACATCCAACGCGGCGAATACTACGCGCTGGTGCTGTTCGCGACGGCTGGGATGGGGATTCTCGCAGGTGCAAACGAACTGGTCACCGCCTTCATCGGCCTTGAAATGAGCTCCATCTCGACGTATGTCCTGGTTGGGTTCCGCCGGCGCTCGGCAACATCGAATGAAGCCTCGATGAAGTACTTTCTGCTCGGCTCCTTTGCCACGGCATTTTTCCTTTACGGGATCGCGATGATCTACGGCGCAACCGGGACGACCTATGTGGACAGGGTACAGGCCATGCTCGAGGGCGCCGGCACAATTCCGCCCCTGGCGATGCTGGGGCTGGGGCTGACGTTCGTGGGTTTGGGATTCAAGGTGGTGATCGCGCCGTTCCAGGTATACGGCCCAGATGTGTACCAGGGTGCGCCTACACCGGTGACGGCACTGCTTTCTTCGGCGCCAAAAGTAGCGACTTTTGCGTTGATGCTGCGCATCTTCTACGTTTCGTTCGGTATGGTGAGTGAATTTTGGTTCTGGACGGTCTGGATTTCGGCTGTGCTGACGATGTTCATCGGCAACCTCGCGGCGCTGGTGCAGAACAACGTGAAACGTATGCTCGCGTACTCGTCGATCGCGCACGCGGGCTACATCATGGTCGCCTTCGCGGCGTCCACGACTCTCGGAGTCGTGGCGGTTCTCTTCTATCTTGCAGCCTATATGCTTATGAAGGTCGGCGCCTTTCTGATCGTGACGCACCTGGGCCAGCAGGGCGAAACGCGGCTTGAGCTTCAGGACTATGCGGGCCTGGGTTCAAAGGAGCCTGTGCTCGCCGCGTGTTTCTCACTGTTCCTGCTTTCGCTGCTTGGCCTACCCGCTACGGCCGGCTTTCTTGGCAAATTCTTCGCCTTCCAATCGGCGCTCGATTCGCACAGTGCGCACGGCCCCGCCATCATTTGGCTGGTGGTAATCGCCGCAATCAACAGCGTGATCGGGTCTTACTACTACCTGCGCGTGCTGATCTCCATGTATTTTGTAGAACCCGCGAAGGACTATACGCCGTCATCGGTTACACCTGCGCTCGGGGTTGCCATCTTCGTCGCGGCGGTCGGCACGCTCTACCTTGGGCTGCTGCCCGCGCAGGTCCTCGAACTGGCTCGCACGGCCGCCGATTCCCTTCCCCTGCACTGAAGCGGGGGCGAGGGGTCAGGACGGGCGAGGCACTTCGCTCATGAGCGCCATCACGTTGCCTTCGGTGTCGCGAAAAAAACCCATCCAGAGGTCATGATCGGGCATCGGCGCAATGAGGCGTGGTGGCTCAACGATCGTAACGCCAGCATTGATCAACCTTCGGTGCGCAGCCTGCATGTCGGGAACGACGAAATAGAGGATCGAGCTTGGATGATCGAACTCCGCCTTCTCGGGCCGGTCCAGCATGAGGCGAACGCCACCGCAATCGAAAAAGGCTAATGGCCCGGCTCGGAACAACAAGGACAAGCCAAGCACGTCGCGATAGAAGGCCGTTGAGCGCTCGACATCAGCGACGGGGATAGCGACCTGGCCCAAGCGTGTGATTCCAACTCCGGTCGCGCCGCTCATCGGAGTGACCTCCTGCGGTTCCGTTGGAGCCAAGAAAACGAAAGCCCGGAGACTCACCGGTGGCGAGCCTCCGGGCCTTGACGTCGATCGACTTACTTCACCTTCAAGAAGATGATGGCAAAGGTATAGAGCGCCATCGACTCGATCAGCACGAGACCTAAAATCAGTGCGAAACGAATTGCAGCTTCCGCACCCGGATTGCGCGCCAGCCCTTCGCAAGCGTGGGCTGTAGCGATCCCCTGCCCGATGGCCCCGCCTGCCGACGCGATGGCCATGGAGAAACCGGCTGCCAGCGCGACCCAGTTTGTGACCGACGCCGCTCCGCCGCCGCTCTCCTGTGCGAACGCGGTTGGAGCGAACAGGACGACTGCGAGCACCGCCAGCAGTAACGGCACATACTGTCTCATGGTGTTCTCCTTGTATGAATTGGCCGCCAGGAGGTGGTTCCCGGCAACCGGGGGGAAGCCGGTCTCACACTGGAGGCGTTTATGCCGAATTAGTGCTCTTCCACCGCACCTGCCACATAAATGATCGGTAGAATAGTAAAGACGAACGCTTGCAAAATTCCTACGGCGATGTGCAGCAGGATGAAAACCAACGGAATCAGCAAGGGGAAAATGGCCGCCGCTTGGCCGGCGGCCGTCAACTTCGCAAGTGCCACATAAATGGAAAGCATCATACCGAGGAAGATGACGTACAACAGTTCGCTCACGAGCATGTTGACCCAGAGCCGGACCGTCAGCGAGAGTAAGCGAAACAAGTGACTGAAAATCTCAATCGGCAGCATGAGCGGAGCCATCACCGGGATCGGACCAAGAAAATGCTTCCCGTGCCCACCCAAACCCTGTTTGGCGATGCCCATCAGATTGTAATAAACGAAGACAATCACGGCGCAGCCAAGAGGGACCGTCACCGTCCCGGTGGGTGCTTCGAGACTCGGAATCAGGTTTATCAGATTGCACAACAAAACGAAGATGCCGAGCGTCCCGATCAGCGGCAAATACTGCTCCCCACCATGAGGAATGTTGTCATGAAGCAGATCTCGAATCCCGACCCCCATCGGATTGGTCAGGAGCATCTCCATCACTTGCTGGGTTGCACCCGGGCGATCCACGGAGATGCGCGCCCTGAGCCACAGGAAGAAAACGGCAGCCACGACGAAGACGAGGATCTCCATCGAGACCGCATTCGAAATCGGGTAATCCGGATTCTCCGGGTGGATGTGCAGCGCGCTGAGAAGCGCCGCGGCGGGCTTTCCCAGCAGGCGGTTCACAATCACCGTGACCCAGATGACATGTTCCATGGTTGCCTTTCAGAAACCCGGCCTGTTGGTCCCCAAAAGCTGCCAGACAATTTCCCCGAGCACGGCGAGGACGAGCGCGCCAAACCCCGCCAGGAGACTTGCTGCGGGTACGTGGAAGCGTGTCAGAATAACATAGGCGGCTAGGATCAGCAAAACATAGCGCCCCATGAACTTGAAATAAACGCTTGGTGGGACGCGCACTTTCCGAGCGCCTTCTTGGGCCTTGGCCAGGCTCGCTAACGCGCCCACCCCTTGCTTGAGCCAGCGATAATTAAGCCAGGCAAGAGCGGCACCTATCGCTACACCTGCCCCGGCGCGAAGTCCCTCCCCCCAAAACGCCAGGATGGTTCCGGCGGCACCAATCCCGAGCGTTACATACTCGATGCGGCGCTCCGCGACGGCATAATAGGATTCATTCGTCGCCACGGCCACTTCCTGGCTTGGTTTGCTTCGTTTCCCGCGAAAGCCGTCGCAGGATGTCTCTAAGCGCGATCCCGAAACCAAAGGCTCCGCCCAGCAGGGTGAAAGCTGGAGCCGTGTGAAGCCACCGATCGAGCAGGTATCCCAATCCACCACCGAGGAGGATACCGCCGACCATGACGAATGGAAGCTCCATGGCTATGGACAACTGCCGCAGAAACGACGCGTTGCGCTTGTCGGGCCCTGGGGACGGGGAGCTCACTTGCTTGCTGACTTCGCTTTCCTGATTTTGAAAACGCGCTCGGCGTTCTCGTGGTAGATCTTCAACTTGTCTTTTTCTGAAATGCGGGCGGCGTCCATGAATTCGACAGCGTCCTGGTGATCCTGATACGGATAATCGATGGCCCACATGATCCGGTCGGCGCCCATCACTTCGATGCAAAACTTCAGGGTTGGATCCCAGTTCATGCCGCTTGTCGTGATGTAGAAGTTCCTCCTGAAATACTCGCTGGGCGTCAGCTTGAGTTTGGGCCGGTCGAAACCGATGCGCACCCGGCCGTGCATGAAATCAAGACGGTAGAGCCAATACGGAATGCCTTCGCCCATGTGCCCCAGCACGATTTCAAGCTTCGGAAATTGATCAAAAACGGCGCCTGTAATCAGACGCAGGCCGTGGAGTCCTGTTTCAGCTTGATAGCCCCAGATGGCATGCTCGAGATGGTCGGTGCGAAACGCTTTGGCCATCAACGGAATCGGTGCTCGCGGATGAATGTAGAGAGGGGCGTTGAGTCCCTCAATGACCTCGAGGATCGGCCAGAATTTGCGCTCGCTCAAATACTCGCCGTTTGTGTGCGAGTTGATGATCAGGCCATTCAGCTTCAACTTGGTCATCACGCGCTCGATTTCCCTGACGGCGCGGGCGGGGTCCTGCGGGGCGAATGTGCCAAGCGCAGCAAAGCGGTCTGGATATCTCTCCACCGCCGCATGCAAGCGATCGTTGGCAATCGTGGCGACTTCGCTCGCTTTCTCCGGGCTCATCATCTGCACGCCGGTCGAAGTGAGGCTGAGAACGTGCATCTGAACGTCATATTTGTCCATTTCGCGCAGCCGAAGATCATATAAATCGAGCAGCTTGTTGTGCACCGGTCCGTTCGGATCGGTCTGGATGCGCCAGAGAAAAAGATCGGGATCATACTCCTGGGTCGTAGCCACCAGCTCACGCTGCACATCCATTTGTTCGGGGATCGAACAAGCCTCCTCGGTAGCAATTCGCCGATAGTGCTTTCTTTTCGGTTTCGCACTGGATCGGCTCGCGCGGGACTTCGCTTTCGGAGTCATTGGCTCCTCTTCCAGGTCTCGTGACAGCGATGGAGTCAGAAACCGGGCCGGAGTGTAGCGCAGAAAGGGCCAACTTTGCACGCTTTGAGGGTCTCGCCGCTAGGAGCCGTGGTGCAAGCCGTGAAGAACAGCAACGGAGTGGGGAAGCAGGTCGGAGATCACATCTAACGACTCCACGGCGCCGTTGGGACTGCCGGGAAGATTGATGATGATGGTCGTGCCGCGAATCCCTGCGGCGCCGCGAGACAAAATCGCGCGAGGAGTTTTCGTCGCACCAGCCGCGCGCATGCGCTCCGGAAAACCTGGAATCAAGCGTTCGAGGACCGCGGTCGTGGCTTCGGGCGTCACATCGCGCGGGCCAAAGCCGGTTCCGCCAGTCGTCAAGATCAAGTCCACTGCTTTCGAATCTGCCGTCTGCTTCAGAAATTCTTCGATGGCGGCGTGGTCGTCCGCTCGAACCGCGGAGGAGACAACATCCCAACCCAGTTGCGTGCAGCGGGACGCAAGCAAGGGCCCAGAGCGGTCTTCCGCTTTTCCCGCTGAAACGGAATCGCTGATGGTCAGAATCGAGACGCGCATCGAGAGCGTTTAGCCGGCCGTTTCCACGCCTTCGATGGACGCAGCGTCACGCTGGCTTTCGTCGATCAGGCGCAGCGCTTCCATCAAAAGCCCTGTTGTGGTGCGGGAGATGGTTGACCGCGAGGAGGTGGAATTGAAGTCAATTTCAAAATCACCGGCGGGCCAGCGAACGGCCTGAAAGACTGCCTCTTCTCCCTCAATCGATCCCAGCTTCGCGTCAGCGCACTGCCCGGACGTAAAGAACATCACGCACGCCTCTCCGTCACGACGGATCGTGAGTTGGCAGGACTTTTGGCCCATCTCAAGCGACTGCATCAGATCGAGGATACTCATCTCCTCAAGTCGCCCTTGAATGACGCCCGGGCGGATCGCACGATTCTGCAACTTTTCCAGTGCCAACCGGTCGATCACCTTCTTGGTGCGACGAATGACATCCTTCAAGAAGAACGGCTTTACAACGAACTCCTCCACGCCCTCGACAATCGGCCGGAGCTTTTCCTCCACGTCACTTCGGCTCGCCAGGAAGATGAACGGAATGTGACGGGTTTGCTGGCGTGCTCGGAGCTTCTCATAGAGCTGGCGGCCATCTAGGCCGGGCATGCGGTAGTCGCACAGGATCAGGTCGGGCGGATCGTCGACGATTTTCAGCAGCGCGTCGCCGCCGTCGGCAGCGGCAGAGGTCTGGCAATGCGGAGCGAGGCCCTTCATGAGCAGGTCGAGGATCAGCGCGTTATCGTCCACGACCAGCACTCGGACGTCCTTTGCCGGCGTCACGTTTGGCTGGCTCCGTCACGCAGGTAGTTGCCACTGCGGCCGCCGGATTTCTCCACGAGATATAACTCGCTGATTTCCATACCGCGTTCGAGGGCTTTGCACATATCGTAGACCGTCAGCGCCGCGATCGCCGCACCTGTCAGGGCTTCCATTTCGACCCCGGTCGGTCCGGTTGTCGTCGCTTCCGAGGCAATCTCAATTCCATTCTTGCACAGCTTCGCGTGTACATCCACGTGCGTCAAGGCGAGGGGGTGACAAAGCGGAATCAGCTCAAAAGTGCGCTTGGCGGCGGCAATGCCCGCAATTCGTGCTACCTCGAGCGGGCTCCCCTTGGGAGACCGGAGGCGCTTGAGACTTGTCACCGTCGCCGGCTTCATTCGCACGAAGGCATGCGCGACGGCGGTGCGCGACGTCGCCGGCTTGTCGGTGACGTCTACCATACGCACGCGGCCCGATCGATCGTAGTGCGAGAGCCCCTCTCTACGCTTCATCGCCAAGGTCGCTTCCATGTTGAAGCCACCGGGTTAGCTGGCAGGCAGTCACGACCCGCCCTTGCATCCTCGCGCCCACGTTGGCACAACGCGTGTCTGGGCGCAAGCCTACGGGCTCCTAGACCTTGGCGCAGAAGTTAATGTTCGACACAACGCGGCGCGGTGAGAGAGGGCCGACCTCTACCCCCGGGGGCGCTGGCCCCAGGTCTGCCAAGCAGATGCACGCCGACAGGGGCTCCGTCATTTCTCCTCTGCGGGGGTGATCGTCGCGGGACCTTCCCCGACAATCTCGATAATGGCTGCTTCGTCTTTGGCTCCGTCGTAATGGGGCTGTTTCGCAAGATCGACGACGTAGCTCCCGGCCGGCATCGCCACGGTGGCGTCGGGATCAAACTTGGTGCCGCTGCCCACCCACCACGTACCCGAAAGGACCGTGATGTAGCGATCGTTGGGGTGGAAATGGGGACGGCTCATGTTGTGCGGATTCCACTTCACCAAGACAATGTAGAGCCCCGTTTTCGATGGGTCGCCCAACAGAACCGCCTGCTGCGCACCGGCCGAACTGCCGGTCCATTTGATCTGATCCGGATGTTGATAGGTCACCATCGCGGGGTTTAGGTCCGCCAGTGGTGGCGCGCCGGCCCCGTCAGCTAAACCAAGCGAGCTGCCCGTGCCCAGAAAGAGTCCAGCTACCAACCACAGTCGAGATAGCAAGTGGCCCCGCGAGGTCCGTGAGCGGATCATTTTCTCTCCTTATGCCATGGACGGACGCGATTCCCTGTGTCGGATCGAGACATGTTCCGCGATCAAAGTTTGCCGCGGCGGGGAAATACGTCCACCCATTCTCCAGCTTCCAACTGCAAGCGTGAGGCATGAACCACAAGAAAGCAATTGGCACGCACCACAGCGCCAATATCTCCCGAGCCTTCCCATAGCAGGGCCTTCACCTTCGGATCGCCGCCGGTTTCTCCCGAGGGCCAGCTAACACGCGCGGGGAGAAAATGAGCCACCGTGCCCTTTTCGGCGACCGGATGCGCGAGCTTGGCTTTGAAGAGCGGCAAAGGTTGCGGGTCGTAGCCGCTCAGGGCCTCTATGGCGGGCGAGGTGAAAAGCTCGAACGTGACCATCGTTGAAACGGGGTTGCCTGGTAGGCCAAAGACCGGCTTTCCGCAACACCACCCAAAAACGACCGGCTTTCCGGGGCGAATCGCCACCGCGTCGAACAAGATTTCTGCGCCGAGATTCTGCAAAACCGTCTCGACAAGATCGTACCTCCCTGCCGAAACACCACCGCTTAGGACCAGCACGTCGGCTCGCAGAGCGTGTTCGATGCGCGCGCGCAGCTCGCAGACTTCGTCGCGGGCGTTTCCGACCAAGACCGGTTCGCCACCAGCCGATGCGACTTGCGCCGCGAGGGAAATGCTGTTGCTGTTGCGGATTTGGAATGGACCGGGTTTATCGCCGAGGCCGATGAGTTCATCGCCTGTGGAAAGGATCGCCACGCGAGGACGGCAGCTCGCCTGCAACCGCCCCCTGCCTACTTCGGCTGCCATGGCCAGCTCGGCGTAGCCCAGGCGCGTACCGCGCGAAATAACGACCTCTCCCACCCGCGCCTCGGCGCCGGCTAAGACATAGTGCTGCCCTGGGTACGCCGCCTGTTCTAGCACCACAAAATCGCCCTCGAGGTGGGTGTACTCGTGCATCAGAACGGCGTTCGCGCCTTTGGGCAGGGGCGCACCGGTCAGGATGCGGACGCATTCACCCTCACCGATCGAGCCGTTGAATGCGAACCCTGCGCGACTCTCACCGGTCAGGCGCAGGCGCGCGCCGGGCACGGCCGCGTCGCCAGCGCGAAGCGCAAAGCCGTCCCGAATGGAACGGTTGAACGGAGGATAATTGCGATCCGCCAGGATGTCCTCGGCGAGGATGCGTCCGAGCGCCTTCGAAGGATCGGGGCTGATGTCAATCGTTTCCGTGGCCGTCATTCTAGCGGGTGCGCACGCACGCGCGCCCATCACTTCGATGACTTTAGCGCGGGCATCTTCGAAAGAAAGCATGGCGGCCTACAGCCACGCGGCAAGTTTTGTGCCACGCGGGACGATGGTCGCATCGCGCTCCGGACCCGTGGAGATCATTCCGATTTCTACCTGTAGCCGATCGGAGATGAAATTCAGATAGTCGCGCGCCGCGGTTGGCAGGTCGCGGACGTCGCGCACACCGAACGTAGGCTTTTTCCAGCCAGCCAGAATTTTGTATTCCGGTTCGATTTGAGCCAGCGTTTCCACGTCGGCAGGCATCTCGGCGATCGGTTGGCCCTTGTGGCGATACCCGACGCAGACCTTAATTTCGGGCTGTTGATCGAAGACGTCGAGTTTCGTTACGACGAGTGAATCGATCCCGTTGAGCATCTTGGCGTAGCGAAGCACAACGAGATCAAGCCAGCCGCAACGGCGTGGGCGTCCGGTCACCGCGCCAAATTCGTTACCGCGCTCGCGAACCTCTCGCGCGTCCAAATCGGGCATTTCGGTGGGAAAGGGGCCGCTGCCTACACGCGTCGTGTAAGCCTTGGTCACGCCCACCACTGCGGTGATGCGTGTAGGAGCTACGCCAAGGCCGGTGGCGGCACCGCCCGAAACTGCGTTCGATGACGTGACAAAGGGATAGGTGCCGTGGTCGATATCAAGCATCGTGCCCTGTGCACCTTCAAAGAGCACGGATTCGCCTCGATCAAGAGCCCCATTAAGGAGCACGGCTGTGTCGGCGACTAGCCCGCGGATGTGCGCGGCAAGCTCGAGATATTGCTCGGGCAGCCCAGCTGTTTCAAGAGGATGGCCGTAGGCGGCCGCGCAAATCGCGTTCTTCTCAGCGATGGCGCGTTCCAGTTTGACGCGGAAACAATCGGGTTCGAGCAACTCGCAAACGCGAATTCCGCGCCGCGCCATCTTGTCTTCATAGGCCGGTCCGATGCCGCGGGACGTGGTGCCAATCTTCGCTTCGCCGCGCGCCGCCTCGGCCGCCTTATCGACTTCGCGATGGTAGGGAAAAATGACGTGCGCACGATTGCTGAGAAACAAGCGGCTGCGAACTTCCACACCGGATCGCTTGAGGTTTTCGAGTTCGCTGACAAAAGCGGCGGGATCGACGACCGTTCCGGGACCTATGACGGCCTTTTTCCCCGGACGCAAAATCCCGCTCGGAACGAGTTGAAGGACGAAGCGGTGGTTGTTGAAAATGACGGTATGTCCGGCATTGTGGCCGCCTGCGTAGCGCGCTGTAAAATCAAACGAGGAGGCAAGGTAGTCGACAACCTTGCCCTTTCCTTCGTCGCCCCACTGAGCGCCGACAACCGCAATCGCTTTGGTCTGGCCCTTCTCCATCGACGCGCTCCTCCGCGACCACACGAATCGCACCCTCGGGTTCTGGTTCACAGGTGAAACATTACAGGAGGGCCGATTACGATAGGCACCACGTGCTAATCCTACGCCGCACACCAAGAGAAAGGCAAGCACGGGGCCACCCAAGCCCCTAAACAGCAGCTCGCAGAACCCCTAAGGCTTGCCGAAGATTTTTTCGGCGACGTCGGCCGCTATCGGAACGCGGAACCGCTCGCCCTGATAGGCCTTGACCATCAGCAGGATCCAAAGCACAAACACCACCAGACCCACGATCTCGGACAAAGCCCGGGCCATCGAGAATCCGCTAAGGCCCGACATGAACATGCCGACACCGAAGAACATGCCGAGAATGATTTCGATGATGTGCAGGCCTCCAAATACGACGATTGATTGAGCGGCATGGAAGCGAACGTAGGGACGTTTATCGACAAAATAGAAGATCAGCCCTGTAATCCAGCCCAACACATAACAAAGCAGACCGGCGATATTTTCGGCCATTTGTTGGGTCGGTGCGACACTGCTGACGGGCGGGGCGGCGATCGGGTTGGCAGCCGACTGAGGTGCACCGCAGCTGGCGCAGAACGAAGCATTGTCGGCGATCGCGGCACCGCATTTTGTGCAGTGTGGCATCAGAGCTCCCAGAGCGATTGGAACGCAGCCTATCAAAACCGCTCAACCCGGGCAAGCGCATTCACCGAAGAGGTGGCTCTGCCGCTCAACTCGCCCGCCGGCGAAATCGTGGACCGTGCGTTCCGATGCGGCGGACTCGCGGCATGTCCAGAAAGCCACTTGACTGCCGTCGACTCGATCGAACACCTATCCCTTCCACTCCCGGTGTGCCTTGACTGGGTGGCAATACGGTTTGCAGGACACTTTAGGTGTCAACGCAGTACCTCACGGGACCCTAGGACGCGCGGGGAATGGCAGCTTACGATGGGCTGGACATCGAGGCAAGGAATTCCGCGTTCGTCTTGGTCTTCGAGAGGCGGCCGAGGAGGAGTTCCATCGCTTCGACAGTGGATAACGGGCTGAGCACTTTGCGCAGCACCCAGATGCGGTTCAGCTCGTCGGCCGGAAGAAGCAGTTCGTCTTTTCGCGTGCCGGAACGATTGATGTCGATGGTGGGAAAGACACGTTTGTCCACGAGCCGGCGATCGAGGTTGATTTCCATGTTACCAGTGCCCTTGAACTCCTCAAAGATGACGTCGTCCATGCGGCTGCCTGTATCGATCAACGCGGTTGCAATGATGGTAAGCGAGCCACCTTCTTCGACGTTTCGCGCGGCGGCGAAGAACCGGCGCGGTCGCTGCAAAGCGTTCGCGTCAATACCGCCCGACAGCACTTTGCCCGAGGGCGGTGTGACGGCGTTGTAAGCACGCCCGAGACGCGTGAGCGAGTCGAGCAGGATGACAACGTCGCGCTTGTGCTCGACCAGGCGTTTGGCCTTTTCCAGCACCATTTCCGCGACCTGAATGTGGCGCTGTGGCGGCTCATCGAATGTCGAGCTGATCACTTCCCCCTTCACTGTGCGCTGCATATCGGTCACTTCCTCGGGCCGCTCGTCAATGAGCAGCACGATCAGCGCGATTTCCGGGTGATTGGCCGTAATGGAGTTCGCGACGGACTGCAACATCATCGTTTTTCCGGTGCGCGGAGGCGCTACGATCAAACCCCGCTGCCCCTTGCCAATCGGGCACAGCATATCGAGGACCCGCCCAGTCAAGTTTTCCTTGGCCGTCTCCAAGCGAATACGCTCCTGCGGGTAGAGTGGCGTCAGGTTATCGAAGAAAATCTTGTTGCGCGCCACTTCAGGGTCTTCGAAGTTGACCGCCTCGACCTTGATCAGGGCGAAATAGCGCTCGCCGTCTTTGGGCGGGCGCACTTGGCCGGAGACGGTGTCACCGGTACGCAGGTCGAACTTGCGGATCTGCGACGGCGAGACGTAGATATCGTCCGGGCCCGGCAAATAGTTGTACTCCGGTGCACGGAGAAAGCCGAAGCCATCCGGCAGGCATTCGAGAACACCTTCGGAGAAAATGAGGCCGTTCTTTTCCGTCTGGGCGCGCAGGATCTGGAAGATCAGCTCCTGCTTGCGCATCCCCGAGGAGCCGGGAATGTTCAGCTCCTTGGCAATTTTTGCCAGATCGGTGATGTTCTTATCTTTGAGTTCTGCAAGGCTAACACTCATCGCGTTTCTTTCCTTCTCAAGCCTGATTGGGGTCAGGCACGACTGTTTTGTGAGATCGATCCGGGGCGGGGCGCGTTCGTTTGAGGCACTCTATCCCAGATTTTCAAACGGGTTTGCTTCCCGAAATTCTCTAGACTCCGGTCGCGGGCCGAACCTGCCAAGCAGGATATCGGAGGGGCCGAAGACTTCAATTCGTCAGTTCATTGTCCTGTGCAACATCCGTACCGTACTTGGGCTCCACTCCAGAAACTGGGGGGTGACCAGCAATGGGCAGCGGCTGCTCCAGCGCGAGCTGCAGGACTTCGTCCATCGACTCCACGAAATGAATGGACATTTGCGCTTGAATTTCCGGCGGAATATCCGCCAGATCCTTCTCGTTGTCTTTGGGAAGAATGATTGTGCGTAAGCTGAGCCGGTGCGCTGCAAGCAGCTTTTCCTTTACGCCCCCGATGGGCAGTACTTTGCCGCGGAGCGTAATTTCACCGGTCATGGCAACGTCGCAGCGAACGGGAATGCGCGTGAGCGCGCTGACAATCGAGGTGCAAATGGTGATCCCGGCCGAAGGTCCGTCCTTCGGGATGGCTCCTTCGGGCACGTGCACGTGGATATCGAGGTGCCGGTAGAAATCATGCGACAGCCCAAACAGATGGCTGCGGGAGCGGACGTAACTCATGCCAGCCTGCGCCGATTCCTGCATCACGTCGCCAAGCTTACCGGTCAGCGTCAGCCGGCCTTTGCCCTGCATCAAGGTCGCCTCGGTGGTCAATACCTGCCCACCCACTTCGGTCCAGGCGAGTCCCGTCGCCAGCCCGACTTCGTTTTTCTTCTCAGCGAAGAAATCGCGGTATTTCAAGACCCCTAGGAAATCGTTCACATTCGCGACGGTGACTTCTGTGTGGAACTCTCTGCCTTCGCCGACGACCTTGCGCGCGACCTTGCGGCACACGTTGGCGATTTCACGATCCAGATTGCGCACGCCCGCTTCGTGCGTGTAATGGCGGATGATGTGCGTAATGACCTCGTCGGTAAACTGAACGTTCTCCTTCTTCACACCGGTGGCTTCCAGCTGCCGCGGAACCAGAAAACGCTTGGCGATCTGATGCTTTTCCTGCTCGGTATACCCCGGAAGCCGCAAGACCTCCATGCGGTCTTGCAGCGGTTGGGGAATCGTGTGCAGCACGTTGGCTGTGCAGATGAACATCACCTTCGACAGATCGTACTCGACGTCGAGGTAATGGTCCGTGAAGGAGTGATTCAACTCTGGATCCAGCACTTCCATCAAAGCCGCCGACGGGTCACCACGGAAGTCCATCGACATCTTGTCGACTTCGTCCAGTACGAACACCGGGTTCACGGTCGTGGCCTTGCGCATCATTTGAATGATCTGGCCTGGCAGAGCGCCGATATAGGTGCGCCGATGCCCGCGGATCTCGGCTTCATCGCGCACACCGCCCAGCGACACACGCACGAATTTTCTTCCCGTTGCCCGGCCGATGGACATTGCCAGCGACGTCTTGCCCACGCCTGGGGGGCCGAGGAAGCAGAGAATGGAGCCTTTCGGGTTTTTGACCAGCTGTCGAACAGCGAGGTATTCCAAAATGCGCTCTTTGATCTTTTCTAGGCCGTAGTGATCCTCGTTCAGAATCTGCTCGGCGCGCTTGATGTCCCTGATTTCTTTCGATCGCTTCTTCCACGGCACGGCCAGCAGCCAATCGAGGTAATTGCGGGAGACGGTCGATTCAGCCGACATCGGCGGCATCATCTCAAGCCGCTTCAGCTCTTGCATAGCCTTCTCCATCGGGCCCTGGGGCATGCCCGATGTTTCGATCTTCTTTTTCAGTTGTTCGATCTCGTTGGCTTCGCCACGCCCCAGTTCCTTCTGGATCGCTTTCAGCTTCTCGTTGAGGTAGTACTCTTTCTGGGCACGTTCCATCTGGCGTTTTACGCGGGAATTGATCGAGCGATCAACGTTGAGCTTCTCGGTTTCGACTTCAAGGATATCGGCGATGCGATTCAGGCGCTCGACAGGCTCAAAGATCTCGAGCAATTCTTGCTTCTGTTCCACCGGGATCTGCAGATTGGCGGCGATCGCATCGGTAAGTTTGCCGGGGTCCTCCACCCGGATCGCAGCGATCATGGTGTCGTAGTTCAGGCTCTGGGAGAGCTTGACATACTGTTCGAAGAGGCTGGTGACGCGGTCCGAGGCCTGCTTGGTCTCCGCTCCGGCTTCGGTTCGCACAGGTACCAGTCGAATTGTCGCGCGGAAGAATCCTTCGTCGTTTGCGACCTGAACGATCCGCGCTCGCTCGGTGCCTTCGACCAGGACCTTGATGTTGCCGTCCGGAAGCTTCACGCTCTGCACAATATTGGCAAGCGTTCCGACCTGGTAGATTTCCTCCGGCTTGGGATCGTCGACCGAAGCATCGTGCTGGGTAGCGAGGAAAATCTTCTTGTCGCCTGCGAGAGCTTCCTCCAGGGCACGCACGGAAGCCTCGCGTCCCACGATGAACGGATGCATCATCTCCGGGAAGATCACCATATCCCGCACGGGCATCATCGGTACGCGCTTCACCTCGACTTTTTCCCTATTGAACATTCAATCCTTGTCAGATCGCCCATCGCTACGTGCGATCGCCAGTGGTCCTGGAAAGCTAGCCTGCCTTTTCCAACAGGCTCCAGTTGATCTCGCGGCCCCTCACCATGTCTGCGGTAACAACGAAATCACGAAGTTTCCGCTGCGCCGGCATGTGGTACATCATTTCTAGCATCAGATCTTCCAGAATCATGCGCAGGCCGCGAGCCCCAACCTTGCGCTGGAGCGCCAGATCGGCGACGGTCTCAAGGGCATCCTCGGTGAAGCGGAGACGGACGTTTTCGAATTCGAACAGTCTTTGATACTGACGCACGAGAGCGTTCTTCGGTTCCGTCAAAATCCGCACCAGCGCGCCCTTATCGAGATCACTCAGCACGCCCGCGACCGGCAGCCGACCCACAAATTCCGGAATCAAGCCGTAACGAATCAGGTCGGTCGGTTGCACCTGTTCCAGCACCTCGATGTTGCGGCGCGACGGAGTTGCCGGCTGCGTATCGGCATGAAACCCGAGCGACTTTTGCCCCACGCGCCGCTCGATAATCTTTTCCAGGCCCACGAAGGCTCCACCGCAAACAAACAGAATGTTTGTCGTATCGACCGGAGTGAACTCCTGGTGCGGATGTTTGCGACCGCCCTGCGGAGGAACATTGGCGACGGTGCCCTCCAAAATCTTCAGCAGGGCCTGCTGTACGCCTTCGCCGGAAACATCACGTGTGATCGACGGGTTTTCGTCCTTCTTGGAAATCTTGTCGATCTCATCAATGTATATGATGCCCTGCTGGGCCTTTTGGACGTCGCCGTCGGCGGCCTGCAGCAATTTCAGGATGATGTTCTCGACGTCCTCGCCGACGTACCCCGCCTCGGTCAGCGTGGTGGCATCCACGATCGCAAACGGTACATCGAGCATACGGGACAGCGTCTGCGCCAGAAGCGTCTTGCCCGTGCCGGTCGGTCCGATCAGCAAAATGTTCGATTTTGTCAGTTCCACATCCCCAGGCTGGCGATTCAGGAAAATCCGCTTGTAGTGGTTGTAAACCGCCACGGCCAATTTTTTCTTCGTCTTGTCCTGGCCGATCACGTACCCGTCGAGAAACGCCTTGATCTCGGGCGGGCGCGGAAGACGCCGATTCGTCGGAGAGGACTGCTCTCGCTTTTCATCCTCGAGAATCTGCTGGCAAACGCCGACGCACTCATTGCAGATGTAGGAGCGTGGATACTCCGATGGAGAACTGATCAGCTTCTCCACCTGCTCCTGCGTTTTATGGCAAAAGGAACAGCGCAACGGCTCTTCTGGGGTGAACCGTTTCACCGGCGAAGCCCCTTTCGGTCAAGCCCAGCCCTGCGATGAACTAGAAACTCATTGTAGGACAGAAATCGCCTGTCGTCCCGCAATTCATCCCCTTCGCTACTAACCGATTGGAACGCCCTCATCGGTGCTTGGTGATGATCTCATCCACAATGCCGTACGCCTTGGCCTGCTCTGGCGTCATGATGAAATCGCGCTCCACATCCCTCTCGATCTTTTCCAGCGACTGGCCCGTGTGATGTGCGAGCAATTGGTTGAGTGCGGCGCGCGTGCGAAGGATTTCTTTGGCGTGAATATCGATGTCGGTGGCCTGGCCGGATAGGCCCGACATCCAGGGCTGGTGGATGAGCACGCGGGAATTGGGCAGCGCATAGCGCTTCTTGGAGCTGCCGGCCGCAAGCAAAACGGCGGCAATCGAAGCGCATTGGCCTATACAGTAGGTTACGACATCGGGCCGCACAAACTGCATCGTGTCATAGATGGCCATGCCGGCTGAGATCGAGCCTCCTGGCGAGTTGATGTAGAGCGAAATGTCCTTTTCCGGATCCTCCGACTCGAGGAAGAGCAGCTGCGCCGTCACCAGGTTGGCCACATGATCGTCAATCGGCGTGCCGATGAAAATGATGTGGTCCTTCAACAGACGAGAATAGATATCGTAGGCGCGTTCCCCGCGATTCGTCTGCTCGACGACCATGGGAACCAGAGTCGTGGCACGCGGACTCGTGTCGTCAATATGTCTCATGCAGAAAGTATCTTGCGCGCTGAGGAATCCCGGATCGGAATTACTTTCCGCCCTTGGCTGTCTTATCGATCCGGGCCGTGCGGTAGAGCCACTCGATTGTTCTATCACTTCGCAGCTTCGATTTCATCCTATCGAGCGCTCCTTGCTTTGTCAAGCGAGCACGCAGCGACGTTGCAGACTCACCACTTCGTTCGGCGAGCGTCGCAATCTCTTGATCGAGGTCTTCTTCAGTAACCTCGATCTTCTCGGCGGTGGCGATTCGGTCCAGAATGAGCTCGGCTTTGACGTCGCTGATAGCGCGGTCACGTTGCTGGCGGCGAAGGGCAGCCCAATCGACATTCACCGCTCTGGGATCGACACCTTGCGCCGCCAACGAACGCACCGTGCGCTCCAGGCGCGAATCCATCTGGCTTTCGACGAGCGCCTCCGGTACTGGAAAGTCGTGCTGTTTTACGAGCGCTTCGAGAATCTTCTCGCTGGCCTGCGATTTCTGCCGCTCTTCCTTGGCCGCGATAAGGCTCTCGCGAATTCTCGCACGCAACTCGTCCAGGGTTGCAACACCACCGGGAGCGCCTCCCCGGGACGGCTGGTCGGCTGTATCTTTAGCGAATTCGTCGTTCAGCTCCGGTAACTTCTTCTCCTTGATACCCTCGACTTCCACCGAATAATCGTAGGTTTTGCCCGCCAGCTTGGGATCCGGATAGTCTCGAGGATAGGCGACCTCGAAGCGCTTGATTTCGCCCACAGAAGCATCGCGCAGATTTTCGGTAAAGCTGGCAAGCGTCTCTTCCGCGCCCAGCGGAACAAGAATGTTGTCTGCGCGCAGGGGATCGCCGCCACCCCGGGGTGTGCCTGTCAATCTAACCAGCACGGAATCGCCGTCTTTCGCCGAACGTCCTTCCACCGGTACGAACGTCGCGGCGCGCTCGCGCATCTCTTCGAGCGCCTTGTCCACCTGCGCGTCGCCAATTTCGATTTCGTCGATGTGTACCTGCAAATTCTTGTAATCGCCTAGGTCGAATTCGGGCAATACTTCGAATACAGCGTGGACGCGCAGCGGCTGGCCATCCTTAAAATCGATCTTGTCAACCTCGGGCCGTGAAATCGGCACGAGTTTCTTTTCATCGAGCGCCTTTTCGAGGTATTCCGGGACCAGCGAATGCACGACTTCTCCCTGGATATCCTCGGCGAAGCGCCGACGTACCAAGGTGACAGGAGCTTTACCGGGGCGAAAGCCCGGAATCCGGGCAATCCGCGCAATGTCGCGCGCGACTTTTTCTGCCGCCTTCTGGACGTTCTCCGCCGGAATTTCCAGATCGATTTCGCGCCTGCAATTGACTTCCGTCATCGTGTGAGTTCTCTAACGGGAAAAAATGGCAAGCGACCCCGTTTCAATCCGCCTTTCGCCTTTTCGGAATCCGATAAGGAAGGGCGCAGAGAAGAAGAACGGCAAAAGACGCCGCCATGCGTTAGTCAGTATAGGGAATCCCACCGTGGCTCGTCAAATTGCGGAGGGAAGTTCGCCGCCTGCAAGACCGCACGGATGCCAAGAACCGGGAAGAAATCCCAGTTTGCAAGCTGGGTTTTCTCACATATGGTTTGCGCGGCTGGGAGGTCGCGGGGCAACAGCTTCGCCCGGGACGCTCATGGCGATGCTGGCGTGGGTGAATCCGCATAACGGTATGGCGGGCGTCACCATCACCGCGGACTTGAGCGGAATCGCGCTTCCGGTGTTCGGGACAGTGCAGCACACGCGACATCGAATCGTGGCAGGGCTGGCCCTTGGTTCGTCCAGCTAGCGAGAAGAGAGATGGTCCCGCTCACGGGGGACACGTAGATGTAGTAGATGGTTAAGCCACCCTGGACCTCGTAGAGATTTTTGCGTTTCGGGTCGGGCAGGACGTTCACAATGCCAGCCAACAAAATCCCCAAGCTGATCACGGTCGCCGCAGGATGGTTTCCCAAATCTTCGATCTCCAGCAACGGACCAAAATTCATTCTCATGGGTTTAGCCCCTTGGCTCG
>Ga0187783_10000593_pt1 | contig 26426 bp, 14 predicted proteins | sample 1015_SJ02_MP02_2_FD_132471 | JGI IMG/M metagenome (GOLD analysis project Ga0187783, IMG submission 132471) | Tropical peat soil microbial communities from peatlands in Department of Meta, Colombia - 1015_SJ02_MP02_20_MG | ecosystem: Environmental > Terrestrial > Soil > Wetlands > Peat | place...
CGCCATCATGATGAACATCCTGAAGATCGGCTCGGCCTCTACGCTCGACATCATCAAGGGTGTTCGCGGCGTCATCACCAGCCCATATGTGCTCGGCGCGCTTCCTCCAACGCTGAAAATCACTGCGCTGGCCGATCAGTCGATCTTCGTGCGCAACTCGATTGACGGCGTGCTCCACGAGGGAATCATCGCTGCGTGCCTCACTGCCATCATGATCCTCGTCTTCCTCGGCAGTTGGCGCTCTACACTCATCATTGCCGTCTCCATCCCGTTGTCGATCTTGTGCTCGATCGTTGTCATGCACGCGCTCGGCGAGACCATCAACATAATGACGCTGGGCGGGCTCGCCCTCGCAGTCGGCATCCTGGTCGATGACGCAACCGTCGAGATCGAGAACATCAACCGTAATCTCGAAGCCGGCAAGGAGATCGAGCAGGCGATTCTTGACGGCGCCGCGCAGATCGCAACGCCGGCGCTGGTTTCCACCCTCGCCATCTGCATCGTCTTCGTGCCCATGTTTCTGCTCAGCGGCGTGGCGCGCTACTTGTTCGTCCCGCTGGCAGAGGCCGTGGTTTTTGCTATGCTCGCCAGCTATCTGCTTTCGCGCACAGTGGTGCCCACCATGGCCCGCTACCTGCTCGAGGAACATAGCGACGCAGAGGTCGCAAGAAAACAAGCCAGCCGCAATCCCCTGGTGCGGTTTCAGCACGGCTTCGAGCAAAGCTTCGAGCGCGTGCGCCACGGGTATCTGCGCCTGCTTGCTTTCTGCGTCGATCACCCCGGCGCATTCATCGTCACCTTTCTCGTCTTGACCCTGGCATCGGTGGGCGTGCTCACCCCCTGGCTCGGCGCCGACTTCTTCCCTTCAGTCGATTCCGGCCAGTTCATCATCCACGTGCGCGCGCATACCGGAACACGCATTGAAGAAACCGCGGCCCTCTGCGATCACATCGAGCAGACGATCCGCCAGCAGATCCCTTCCAACGAGCTCGCGACCATCCTCGACAATATTGGCCTGCCTTACTCGCCCTTGAACCTTTCCTACTCCGTCTCCGCGCCGGTTGGCGCGTCCGACGCCGACATTCAGGTCGAGCTCAACCGGAAACATCACCCCACAGAGGCATACGTCCAGCGCATTCGCTGGGCATTGTCACGGCAGTACCCTGGCGTAACCTTCTACACCGTGCCCGTCGACATCGTTACTCAGATTCTGAATTTCGGCCTGGCCTCGCCCATCGACATTCAGATCGTCGGCCCGAATCTTTACGCCAATCGCGCGCTCGCCGAGCGCATGTTGGATGAAGTCCGTTACGTTCCCGGCGCCGTCGACGCGCGCATTCAGCAGCCATTCAACTATCCGAACTTTACCGTCAATGTCGACCGCACCCGTGCTCAGGCAACCGGCCTGACGCAGCAGAACGTCGCGCAAAGCCTGCTGGTCGCGCTCAGTGGGAGCTTCCAAACCAGCCCCAGCTTTTATCTCGATCCGCGCAACGGCGTCTCCTACAACGTGGCTGTGCAGGCGCCCCAGTACGAGCTCGATACCATGTCAGAACTGAAAAGCCTTCCCGTCACCGGCGTGGCGCCTGCACAGGTGCAGGGTTCATCGCCCTCTACCGCAGCGCCCGGATCCGGCGCCTCTGCGCAACCCGGCGCGGCCTTCACTGGAGCGCCCGGAGCAGGCAAGCCGGTCCAGATTCTCGGCAACCTCGCCTCATTCAACCCCGGCGTAGAGCAGGCCACCGTGAGCCATTACAACGTGCTCCCGGTCATCGACATCTACACCAACGTGGATGGAACCGATCTGGCCAGCGTGACCAGAGCGATGCAGAAAATTGTCGAACAGCACCAGAAAGACCTTCCGCGCGGATCGCACTTCATCCTGCGCGGCCAAAGCGAGACGATGCAAAGGTCATACATCGGTCTGCTCAGCGGCCTCGCCTTCGCCATCCTACTCGTCTACCTGCTCATCGTCGTCAACTTCCAGTCCTGGCTCGATCCTTTCCTCATCGTGGCCGCGCTGCCCGCCGCGCTGGCAGGCATTGTCTGGTTCCTGTTTCTCACCGGAACGCGGCTCAGCGTGCCGGCGCTTACCGGAGCCATCATGTGCATGGGCGTGGCTACCTCAAACTCCATTCTTGTGGTCAGCTTCGCGCGCGAACAGCTGGAAATTCTGGTCGGGGATGCCAGGCAATCGGCGCTCAACGCCGGATTCGTCCGTCTGCGTCCCGTCATCATGACCGCGCTGGCGATGATCATTGGCATGGTCCCCATGTCACTGGGACTGGGCGAAGGCGGCGAGCAAAACGCGCCGCTGGGCCGTGCCGTCATCGGGGGACTGATTCTGGCCACCGGCGCTACTCTCTTCTTTGTGCCCGTTTTCTTCTCCGTCGTTCACGGCTGGCTCGAACGCCGGCGCAGAGCAAAGCTCCCTGACGGCGGCTATGCAGACGTCGAGGATCTGGAGTAACCCGTCATGAGCAGCAATACCAACCCGAAGTTTCAAAGCGGCGCGGCGCGTCCGTCCGGACGCGATCACGCGCCCGAAAAGGCGCCCATCTCTGCACACAAGGTTGTGGTTGGCCTCGCCGTCTGCCTCGCCGCCGCCATCCTGCTCGCGGCCCTCGGCATTCTGGCGCGCATACATGCCAACGCCGCATTGGCCCAGCGCACCGACGAAGCCGCCGCACCGTCTGTCTCCGTTGCGCCTGCCAAACCAGGAGCGCCCGTCGACGAATTTGTGCTTCCCGGCAATGTAACTGCTTATACCGACTCGCCTATCTACGCGCGTACCGACGGCTATCTGGTTCATTGGTATTTCGACATCGGCGCCCGAGTGAAAAAGGGCGGCCTGTTGGCCGTAATCGATACCCCTGAGCTAGACAAACAGGTGGCCCAGGCCGAGGCCGACCTCGCGACCGCACAAACCAATGCATCGAACGCCAAGGTGCAGGCCGAGCGCTACTCGGGTCTCGTGAAATCCGACGCCGTTTCGCAATTCGACACCGACACCTTCACCACACAGGCCGCAGCCGCGGCTTCCGCCGTCCAGTCGGCTCAGGCCAATCTCGAGCGCCTGCGCCAACTTCAGTCCTTCGAGAAAGTCTATGCGCCCTTTGACGGTGTCGTGACCGCGCGCAACATCGACACCGGCCAGCTCATCAGCCAGGGATCGGCGACCGAGCTCTTTCACATGCAGGCGCTTGAAACCCTGCGTGTCTACACCAACGTCCCGCAGCTCTACACCGGGTCCTTGAAGCGCGGCATGAAAGTCCCGCTCACCTTCCCCGAACATCCCGGAAGAAGTTTTGAGGGCACTCTGGTCCGCACTGCCGACGCCATCGATCCGGCGAGCCGCACGCTGCTCGTTGAAGTCGACGTGGACAACCGACGCGGCGAGCTGATGCCTGGCGCGCTCGCGCAGATCCGATTCAAGACGCCGCCCGTCGGGCCCACCTTCATCGTGCCCACCGCGGCACTCATCTTCCGCAGAGAAGGGTTGCGAGTGGCTACCGTCGAAGAAAACGCGCAGGGAGCCATTGCCCATCTCGTGCCCGTCACAATCGGTGAAGACGATGGCGCCAGCGTGCAGGTCGTCTCGGGGCTCAGTGCCGGTGATCAGGTCGTCCAGGACCCTCCTGATTCACTCATCGACGGCGAAAAAGTCACCGTCGAACAACCAGGCGACCGTCGCTCCTCTCCGGGAGGCCTGTAGTGGCGCGGAGTGTCGCGCAAAACGTTTCTGTTATCTCAGGCGACCCCGCGTCCCGGCCGGCTGTCGCGCGGCCGTTCAGGCGTGCACATGCCGTTTGCTCCCTGGCTCCCTTGCTCGCTTGCTCCCTGCTTCTTTCCGCCTGCAAGCCCGTCGGCCCTGACTACAGCCGACCCGCATACAACGCTCCCGCCGCCTACAAGGAAACGGGCGCAACAAGCGTCATCCCACCCCCCAACCCTCCCAACGGCAACTGGCAGCCGGCCAGCCCATCCGACGGCATGCTCACCGGCAAATGGTGGCAGATTTACCAGGACCCGCAGCTCAACAAGCTCGAAGAGCGCATCGCCACCGATAACGTGCAATTGAAGCAGGCCCTCGAAACCTATCTCGCCGCCCGCGACCAGGTGGCCGTGGCACGCGCCAACTTCTATCCGGCACTTTCTGCCGGCCCCTCCATCGAGCGGGAAAAGTATTCCGCGCACCAGCCGCTGTGGAAAGCGGGAACACCAACGACCTATGGCGACTTTACGATCGCCGGACAAGCGAGCTGGGAGCCTGACTTCTGGGGCCGCATTCGCCGCACGGTCGAGCAGGCGCGCGCCAATGCGCAGGCCTCTGCCTCCGAAACCGCTGGCGTCGATCTCACCCTTCACGCCGAGATGGCAACCGACTACTTCGCCCTGCGCGGCCTCGATTCCGAAATCAAGCTCCTGAACGACACGGTCTCTGACCTCGAACGCCAGCTCGATCTCACCCAGCGCCGGTTCAAGGGTGGCGTGGCCACTCAAGTTGATGTGGCGCAGGCCCAGACTCAACTTGAAACCGTGCGCGCACAGCTCGTCGACGTAGGCGTGGCACGCGCGCAGTTCGAGCACGCCATCGGCACTATCGCCAACTACGAGCTCCCTGACTTCAGCATTCCCCCGTCGCCGCTCGATCTCGCGCTGCCCAAAGTTCCTACCGGACTGCCGTCGCAGATGCTCGAGCGCCGCCCCGACATCGCCGCCGCCGAGCGCCAGACCGCCGCAGCCAACGCGGAGATCGGCATCGCCATCAGCGCCTATTACCCAGCCATCACCTTGAGCGGTACAGGAGGCTTTCAAAGCACCAGCGCCGGCACCTGGATTCAGGGCCCCAGCTCGATGTGGACGTTGGGCGCGCAGGCTGCCGAGCTGCTTTTCGATGCCGGGCAGCGCCATGCACTCACGAGCGCCGCGCGCCACAGCTACGAGGCCCAGGCCGACGGCTATCGCAACACCATCTTCCAGGCATTCGATGACGTCGAAGATCAGCTCGCGGCGCTGCGCATCCTCGAACAGGAGTCGACCGTGGAACAGCGTGCCGTCGACGCCGCGCACCGCTCCTTCGATCTCTCCAACAATCGCTACAAGGGCGGCGTCACCAGTTATCTCGAAGTACTGACGGCAGAGCAAACACTCCTGCAGGATGAAGTGACAGCCATCAATATTGAGAGCCGCCAGTTCGCCTCCAGTGTCAGCCTCGTCCGCGCCCTCGGCGGCGGCTGGGACGCGACGCAACTGCCGAAGTGACTGGGACTAAGGGACCGAGGGAACAAGAAGACCCCTTTACCGAGTCACCGGCCTCGCCTTGTATTCCGTCGCGATGGACCGCAGTTCATCCTCAAGCCTCGCATCGCTCCGCCGCTCCGCGATGACGCGCACGTAACCCATATGCCGTCCCGCATCCTTTTCGATCGCGCGAATCTCTACTGCGTTCTCCGGCGCAACCACCTTCTGCCATTTGAGCCAGAACTGCCATCCATCGGCCATGGATTCGGCCACTTTCACATCGACGATTCCGGTGTTTTGCCAGTGCCGCTGCCACCAGGCCGCGGAGTGAAGGCAAAACAGGCTCGGCTCCCACCAGTCGGCGAGCGCCTCCGGAACCGGCCCCTCGATCTCCTGCATCAGCCCCTCGCCGGCAATCGCAATCTGTCCGCCGGGTCGAACCAACCGCGCCAGAGAGTTCAGATAATGTTCATCGGTTCCGTAGTACGGGAACGAAGCGATGGAGATCGCTGCATCGAAAAAATCGTTTGCGAAGGGCAGCGATCTCGCATCTGCGTGAATCGGAAAAACACCATCATCGACACCCGCATCGCGAATGCGCCGCAAATTCTCCGACGCGCTGAACCAAAGGTCCACGGCCCAGACCTCGACTTCAAATTCCCGCCGCAGGAAGATCGAGGAAAGCGCGCGCCCGCAGCCCAGGTCGAGCACGCGCATTCCCCGCCGCAGGTTCAAGCCGCTTGCGAGCCACTCGGCAAGCCACAGAGGGTTCGATCCTCCGCTGCAGCCTGCGATCAGCCAATCCGGGTTGTAACGGCTTGACCTGGGAAACCGTTCCGTCGTCAGTCGTGCATCCACAAGCTCCTCCGCGCAGTTTGTCGCTCCCTTGTTCCCTCGTCACCTCGTCACCTTGTCACCTTGTCACCTTGTCACCTTGTCACCTTGTCTTATATGCTCCCGCCGGCACATCACTGAGCGACACTCCCGGCCCCTCCCACATCAGCCGTGGCGCGCCGTCGCTCGCTGTATTCAGTGCCTCAACGCGAATCGCGTGCAGCCCCGCGCGGAGCCCCAGCGAACCGCGGTCGTAGCGCAGCGCATTGCCCGGCGATCCGCAGACCTGCGCGAACGGCGCCCCGGTCTTCGCCACCTCCATTCCGTCAATCACCAGGCGCGCCCCGTCGCGGTCGATGAGATGGAAAGTGTAGCCGCCGTCGGCCTGAATCTCGATGAATCCCTCCCAAACCGTCGCATAGCGCGTGAAGCCCTGCGCGCTGGCATGCAGGTCGGGCGAATCTCCGCTCAGCACCGGCGCGAGCGACACAAAATCCGGCAGATCGGTCCAGCCTCCTGCATAGATCTTGTACGCAAGCCCCGGCACCGCCTCACTCACCTTCGCCGCATCGTGCCACTGCTCAACAGCCACCAATCCCTGCGCAGCCCAATCCTGGTGACCTGCCTTGTCGGTCACGCGCAGCAAAACGCGGAAGCGCCCCGCGCCATTTCTGCCGTCCAGTTCGGTTCCCCTGGCGTCGGGAAAGCGATGCCGCACCACGCGTCCATGCGTCCCTGCTTCCGCCATCGTTCCATCGCTGAAGAGCCACGTGTAGCGAGCGCCCGGCGCGGCCAGCGCAGTGAAAGTGACCTGCTGACGCGGCCCGAAGACGGCAGGATCGGCGGTGAACTGCGCCACCAGTTGCGGAGCCGACGCAAACTTCGGGGGCTCCGCGCCCTGCGAAACCACCAAAGGAATCTGCCCGGCCGCGGTCGCGCGGCTTTGCCCATATTTCACGTTGTCGAAGGTGACATCTTTCACATCGCCTGTGATGGTCGACCCGGCAAGCGGAGGCTGGTCGAGCGCCCAGATATTGCGGAAAGTGAAACCGCGCAATTCGGGTTGCTCCTGCTCCAACTGCACGAGCGAATACCAGTTATCGAGAAGCAGATTTTCAAAATTGACGCCCGAGTGGTCGCCGCTGGCGCCCTTCGCGCCCCAAAAACCGAGCAGAGCGAACGTCTGGCCGCAGGCGCCGATCCCGCCATGGAGAATGTCGGAGTCGCGGAGCGTAAAGCCGTGCAGGTTGTAGATCTTTTGCGGCCATCCCAGGCGCACCGTGTTCGAGATACTCGTCGAGAGCTCGCTGTTTTCGATCAAAACGTTGTTCACGTCTGCGCCGGGCCGCACCAGGGCCTCTTCGGTGTAGCCGTCCCAGTTGCCCAGCGCGGCTAGATCGTCGTCCGACGCGCGAAAGAACGCGTCGTTGACCACGGTGTCACCGCCGCCCAGCCAGTCCATGCCGTCCTGGTTGGCGTTGCCCTGGTTCCCTCCCACCACGCGCAGGTCACGAAAGCGCAAACCGGTCGAATCCTTTAGCTGGATCGACCAGGTACGCGATCGGATGATGCAGGTCAGCCCATCGATTTCAACGTTTTGCGCCTGGTAGGCGCCAATGCAGTGCCAATCCGGCTTCTGCATCCATCCCTCATCGGCAAACGGGTCCTGCGGACCGTCATACACGATCGTCCCGCGGCCCAGCACCTTTACGTCATGTACTTGCCACAGATTCAGGCTGCCGAAAACGTATGCGCCTGGCGCCAGGTAGACGACATCGCCGCTTTTCGGGTTGAGACTCCCACGATGAATTCCAGCCGGAACGATGGTGACGTTCGATCCCGGAGGCGCTGGTGCCGGTGGTGCTCCTGCAAAGACGAAAAGCATGCGTGCTTGATTGAGAAAGTCGCCGGGACGTGAAATGGAAAGTTTGGCCGGCCCTGATAGGCGAATGTGGATCGTGGGTCCGTTGCGCGTCGCGCGCAGCCCGAGCCGCCACGGCTCAATATCGACGCCGCGATCCCAAAAGCCGGGATCGGCTGCGGTAACGGAAATGTCGACGGGGCCAGCGGTATCGAAGTTGATGAATTCAAGGTGTGATGCAGCCTGCACGACATCGACTCGCTGGTTGTTCACTAGGACGGCGAAGAAGCTGCTCCGCATCTCCTGCGGCACCGGAGCAGCCTGGATGCCGGGGGCAGCGCGGGCGACGGTTGTCAGCAGGAAAATCGCGGCGACCAGCGTGCGAAGACCCGGCAACAGATTGAACCTCGAAAGAGACGCTTAAATCGAGACCCATCGTACACCTTTGCGGCAGCCCAACCCAGCGATGAACCGAAAGACACAAGGGGCAGCGATGAATGTCGCCAGCCCAATCCGTCATTACGATGAAAATCAGCCATGGAATCGGACGGCGCCGTCCTCTTCGGTCCAGGCGCGGACTAGTTGAGATGTGATACGAACCATCAATTGGCAAAACGCTTAGTACCGGCGGAAGCTTATTTTGACTGAATATGAATTATGCGCTCTTTATGTCGCGGTTGTCCCTGGTCGATTTAGATTTCATTGTGATACATCAACTTACTAACTTCCTATCCAGGCCAGCCCGCTGGTGCATAAACTCGAATCCTGAAGGCTCTCATCTCCTGAGAGATTTGGGCGGTCCGCACAGCAAGCCTCTCGCGCCGAGCCGCCTCTTTTGTCTCGGCGAAAAGGATCGGCTCAAATCCCTTCGCCCATCGAGACGTATGCGCCAACCTGGTTGAGCTCGTCGCGATACGCCGCTCGCTCGGCCTCTTCTTCTTCGAAGGGCTTGGCCCATTGTTCGTGCGCGCCGAGGCGCTGTTCGAGCTCTTGAACGCGGTCGGAGAGAGCGATGAGAGCGTCGGAGAGCGGGTCTTTGATGTCGTGCGGATTAGTGATGAGCACCCGCTGGCCATTGCTGTAGACGATGTGAGCGGGCACGCCAACGACGGTGGAATTCGGAGGAACGTCGTCCAGAACCACCGACCCCGCGCCGACGCGCGAATTTTCGCCGACTGTGATGTTGCCCAGCACGTTGGCGTTATTACCTATGAAGACACCATCGCAGATGGTCGGATGGCGCTTACCGTGGCCCTTTCCGGTTCCGCCGAGCGTTACGCCCTGATAAATGGTCACGTCGCTGCCTACAATCGCAGTTTCGCCAATGACGACGCCTGTCGCGTGGTCGATAAAAATGCGGCGGCCAAGGAGCGCGCCTGGATGGATATCGACTCCGGCGACGAATCGTGCGAACTGAGAGAGCAGGCGCGCCATGAGACGAAGACGATGCCGCCACAGCCAATGCGACACGCGGTGGATCCAGACCGCCCACAGACCCGGATAACACAGAAAGACCTCAAGGCCGGTGCGCGCAGCAGGATCGCGCTCCTTTACGGAGCGGATGTCGTCGCGAATGCGAGAAAAAAGCGACATATGGAACAAGAGGCCAGCGGAACTAGGGAACTAGGTACCAAGGGAATTAGAAAAACCCAAGCGATGAAACAACCTGCCGCGCACTCTCAGCCGAGATTCTTTGGTCCCTTCGGTGCGTGCTTTTGCTTTCTTGGTCCTTTGCTCCCCCGGTCCCTTGTTCCCTGCCTTTTACGCCGGCACTGCAATCGGCTCTGCCTGCAGCGCCAGAGCCTGCTGGCGCAGCGGCTCAAAGAGTACGCTCGACAGGTAGCGCTCACCGAAATCGGGCAGTACGACGACGATCAGCTTGCCTTGGTTCTCAGGCCGCGCCGCAACCTTCAGCGCCGCAGCCGCTGCTGCTCCAGAGCTGATTCCGACATAAAGGCCCTCTTCGCGCACCAGCCGGCGTGCCAACTCGACCGACTCATCGTTGGTGACCTGAATGATCTCGTCGATCACCTTCGTATCGAGGACCTTGGGCACAAAGCCCGCGCCGATGCCCTGAATCTTGTGCGGCCCGGGTTTGCCGCCGGAGAGCACAGGGCTGTCAGTAGGCTCGACTGCGATCGCCTTGAACGAGGGCTTCCTCGGCTTGACATATTGCGAAACCCCCGTAATGGTCCCGCCGGTACCGATACCGGAAATGAGGATATCGACTGCGCCGCCAGTGTCCTCCCAGATCTCGGGCCCGGTCGTTTTCAGGTGAATGGCGGGGTTGGCCGGGTTGTCGAATTGCTGCAGGATGTATCCGTTTGGAGTTCGCTCGAGAACCTCGTTGGCCTTGGCGACGGCGCCCTTCATGCCGTTGGGACCGGGTGTGAGAATGATCTCCGCCCCGTAAGCAAGCAGCGTCACGCGGCGCTCCAGGCTCATGGTCTCTGGCATGGTGAGGATGAGCCGGTATCCCTTGACAGCGGCGACAAACGCCAGCGCAATGCCAGTGTTGCCGCTCGTAGGCTCGATGAGCACGGTTTTGCCCGGCGTAATCTTGCCGGCCTTCTCGGCTTCGTCAATCATCGCGAAACCGATGCGATCTTTGACACTGGAAGCAGGGTTCTGGCTCTCCAGCTTGGCTACAACCGTAGCCGGCAGACCGGCTGCAACGCGGTTTAACCGCACCAGCGGAGTGCGGCCAATCAATTCAGTGACATTCTCAGCAATGCGTGCCATAAGCTTTCTCCTTACCCGATCAATGGGCCCGGGTCTTTCATGTGATGGATGTTAACGTATTGGTGCAGCTTGTCAGGGGAGAAAATCGAGCACGCCTCGGCGCGCACTTGAGCATCGGAGCTTGCACCCGGACGGTGTTAGCGACATCGATGCATGGATTGCATGCTTACAGGGTAGTCCCAAGGCATTCGAATGGCAACCTGCCCGCTCCTGGAACACAGACACCGCGCCTTGGCCTGAACAACGAAGCGCGCGACTGACGCAGTTGGCTTTATGGCCTGTTGCCCTTCACCCGGTATTTCTCAGCCCCGCAGAGATGCCGTTGATGGTCGCCGCTATCGCGCGGTTCACTTCAGGCGTGTCTGCGCCCTGGCGTTTGCGGCGCAGCATGTCGACCTGAATGAGGTGCATGGGATCAACATATGGGTTGCGCAGCTTGATGGAGTGAGCAAGCACCTGGTTGGTCTCGAGCAGTTCCCTCTGTCGCAAAACGGCAAGCAGCGCGCGCACGGTGCGATGAAACTCCGCCTCAAACATGTCATAGATCCGTTCGCGCAGTTTCTCGTCCTTTACCAGAGTGGAATAGAGCCGCGCCGTGCCCAGGTCTGCCTTGCCCAGCGCCATCTCCACGTTCCGCAACAGATCGATGAAGAGCGGAAATTCCGTAGCCATGGTCTGCAGCAGATCGAGCCTCGCCCCGCCTGACCCTCGCGATCCCGAGGCGTTGCTCTCGTCAAGGTAGCGATCAATTGCGTACCCCACGCCAAACCATGCGGGAACAAGCAGGCGCGACTGGGTCCAGCCGAAGACCCAGGGAATGGCGCGCAGATCGGACAGCTGCAAAGGGGTTCCCGACGAAGGCTCCGTGTCGACGGGATGTTTGACAGGGTCATTGCGCCGCGCAGGACGAGAGCCGATCTTTGCGTTTTCCAGCTCTCCCACCGGCGTCGACTGCTCGAAGTACGTAATGACATCGGGATCTTCGAGAATATGTTTGCGATAAAAGCCGAAGGAGAGTTCGGAAAGTGCATCAAATGCTGCCTCCCACTCCGGCTTGAGCACGCCCGTGAAGTGGCCCTCGGGATCACGGGCATTGGGCCGTGCCAGCGCGTCGAGCGAGGCGGCAATCATCAACTCGAGATTGCGCTCGGCGAGCACCTCATCGGCATATTTGAAATTGAGCACTTCGCCCTGCTCGGTGATGCGCAACTGGCCGTCGAATGCATCAAAAGGCTGGGCGAAGATGGCGCGATGCGTCGGCCCGCCGCCCCGTCCTACCGTGCCGCCGCGGCCGTGGAAGATGCGCAGCTTCAATCCGCATTCGCGCGCCACGACATGCAAATCGCGATGCGCGCGAAAGATCTCCCATGTCGAGGTCAGCATGCCGCCATCTTTGTTTGAATCGGAGTAGCCCAGCATCACCTCCTGCCAGTTGCCCCAGGATTCAAGCAACCGGCGATAATCGCGCCGGCTCCAAAGATCGCGGCAGATGGCTGGCGCGTTGCGCAAATCTTCGATGGATTCGAAGAGCGGCACCGGCATGAGCCCGGGGTCCCCAGCGACGGGTCCTTGTCGCTGGGGTAGAAGTGCAGGATCCCCAGCGGCCGCATCGTTCGCGCCCTCCACTTTGACGCCCCCCAGCCGCGCGAGACGAATGACCGCGAGAACGTCGTCCACGCTCGCAGCACCGCTGATCACGTATTGGCGAATAGCTTCCGGCGAACATCCACTCTTGAATTCGGCCACTACACGGAAGGTTTCGAGCTCGCTTGCTGTTTGCTGGGAAAGCCCCGCGGCTAGCGCAGGCGCAATGGTGTCGCTGATCGCTTCCTGCAGTGCTGCGGCGTGAACGCGTGCGTGCTGTCGGATATCGAGTGTATGCAGGTGCAGGCCAAAAGTGCGCACCTGCAGGATGAGCGGATCGATCAGTGTGCGCGCAATGCGAATCCCGCAGTTCTCCGCGAGCGACGCGCGCAGAATTCCCAGATCCTCGAGAAAATCTTGCATCGAACAATACGCCGGCAGAGCTTCGGTAAGTTTGTCCTGCCCGCGTCCCAGTGTGTAAGGCGTTGCAGGCAGCGAGGAGCCTGTCGAAACAAGCATTTCGCTGGTGCGCTCCAGAGCCTGCTGGATGCGCGCCTTTACGCAGATCACGAATCGGCGATAGTACTCAAATTCGTATTGCGCGCCGAACACTTGCGCCTCCGGCGTGTGAACGTGGGCTAGATAGGCGCGGAGACGGTCGAGCAGCGCCGTGCTGACGGCCCGCTGCTGCGCGCTGGTAGTCAGCAGGTCGATGATCGCATCGAGCCGCCGCTGATAATAAAGGAGCAGATGACCGCGAGCCAGCAGCAGAGCACTGCGCGTGACTTCAGGCGTGACAAATGGGTTTCCGTCGCGGTCGCCGCCGATCCAGGAGCCGAAGCGCAGCACGAGGGGCAGATCGAGCGGCTCGATTTCCAGGCCGTAGGCGGAGCGCAAAGCCTCGGAAATCTCGCGGTAGAGCTCAGGCAGTGTTTCGAAGATCGAAACATCATAGTAATCGAGGCCCATTTTCGCCTCGTCGAAAACCGTGGGCCGCCGAGAACGTACTTCGTCCGTCTGCCAAAGGCCGGTGATCTCGGCGAGCACAAGCTCTTCGAGGCGGGCGAGGTCCTGTTCGGGGATTGGGATGCGGTCGAGCGCCTCGAGAAACTCGCCGATGCGGCGGCGTTTGAACATCACAGTGCGGCGGGCCGCTTCGGTGGGATGCGCGGTAAAAACCGGCACGACGAGCACGCGGCGCAGCCAATCCAGCGCCTCCTGCGCGCCGATCCCCACGCGCCGCATCTCGCTGAACGTGCCTTCGAGCGAGCCTCGCTGTCGGCCGGCCTCGCCACTCAGCCGCAGAGCCACGCGCCGGCGTTTGCGATGGTTGGTCTCGGCCAGGTTAATGAGCTCAAAGTAAAAAGCAAAGGCGCGCGTCAGCAGAACGGCCCGCTCAACGGGCAGCGAATGGACGAGCGCAAGCGCGGCGGTCGCTTGGAGCGCGGCTTCGTCCGCTTTGCCATGCAATTCAGCGTCGCGGCGGCGAATGGTGCCCTGGCGCAGCGCTTCAACCTGCGCAAATGCCTCCTCGCCGGCCTGCTCGCGCAAAACCTGCCCCAGAAGCGCTCCAAGCGAGCGCACGTCGCGCCGCAAAGGCGCTTCTTTCAATTCGCCCGACTGCGCTTCGAGCTCGGCCAGACGTAACGACCAGCTTTCCGGGTTCCACAACAGAGGCATTGTCTCTTGATTATGCCTGACGGAATTCCAGCCGACATTTCAGCCCTGCACTTTCGCCGTGATTGGCCGATCAAGCACAATGTCTGCATGCCAAAATCCATTCCAACCTTCCTTCTCGCTTTCGCTTGCATCTTTACCGGCGCACACTTCGCGTTGAGCCAGGCGAGCGTCGTGCATGCCCAGGCGGCCGCTCCAAGCTCCCCGCGCCTCGTGCCGCCAACGCGCGACCCGCACGCGCCGGGTTTCGTTGCGGCGACAGAGCTCCCTGACGGCGCAGTTCCCCCACCGGCCCAGAACGGCAATTTCATTCTCGGGCCAACGCATACGCCGGCCGCCGAAGTTGCCGATCCCGCGCGCCCCCTCGATGGAACGGTCGTCGAATTTACGATGAATTCGGAAGCCAGCAGGTTTTTTCCCGGCATCGCGCGCAGTCCCGATTCGCATCCCTCGCCCGATCCAACGAATCCGGCGCGGCTGCTGGGGGTGAACACGCATCCTCAGGCGTACGTGCGCAAGGTTGCGGTCTATGTTCCGAAGGACTACGCGCCGCCCAGCGAAGCGCCGTTCATCGTCGGCGCCGACGGTCCCGATCGATTGCTTTTCGCGGCCCTCGACTCGCTGATTGCCGAACATAAGCTGCCGCCGATTGTGGCCATTTCAATCGCTAACGGAGGCGGCGATGCGCAGGGCAGCGAGCGCGGACTGGAGTACGACACCATGAGCGGCAAGTATGCGGAGTTCGTGGAATATGAGGTGCTGCCGGCCGTCGAGAGCCATGCCCATGTGAAGCTAACACACGATCCCGATGGCCGTGCCGCGACGGGTAACAGCTCCGGCGGGTCCTGTGCGTTGGAGATGGCTTGGTACCATCCCGAGTGGTATCACCGCGTGTTGACCTATTCCGGCACGTTCATTAACCAGCAATGGCCGTGGAACCACGAAACGCCGCACGGCGCTTGGGGATTTCATGACCGCCTCATTCCTCAGAGCGCGCGCAAGCCGATTCGCATTTGGATGGAGGTGGGTGATCGCGACCTGCTAAATCCCAACACGATGCGCGACGATATGCATGACTGGGTGCTGGCCAATGAGCGCATGGCGTCTGCGCTCAAGAAGAAGCACTATCCCTACCAGTTTGTCTTTGCCCGCAACGCAGCGCATGTGGAGCGCAGCGCGCGTGAGCAGACGCTGCCGGAAGCGCTGGAGTGGGTGTGGCGGGGCTACTGGCCCAGGTAGCAGTTCCGGGCTTAAGGAGCCGCGAGCAGGAAGGGCACAAAGAAAGCCATTCGCGAGGCGTGCTCACGCGCCTTCGAGTTCACCCACCAGCACTTCCCACTCGGCCGTAAACGTGGCCAATTGCGAGCGGAGTTCCGCGGCCAGCTTCGTCAACCTCTGAGTTTCAGCGGGACCCGCGTAGACGCCAAGCTGCTGCTCGGTGTGCGCGATCGATGACTCGATGCGCGGAATCTCCTCTTCGAGAAAAGCGCAGCGGTCTCGCATCTGCTTTTGCTTGATGGGGTTCAGCCGGCGATGGCGTGCGGCAGTCTGCGCTGCACCGTTGACTCCTTCGAACCCTCCCTCAATGACGATCGTTGTGCTGGCAGACATCGGTTTTTCGGAGGCCAAAGCTCTGTCTTCGGCTTCCCGCGCTTGAGCCTTCAGCGCTTCCTTTCTTCGCAGGTAGTCCTCATAATTGCCTTCATACGGCGTGATGGCGCCATTCTCGATTTCGAACACGCGCGTCGCCAGCCGATCAATGAAGTAGCGATCGTGGGAGACGAAAATCACGGTGCCGCCGTAGCCGGCGAGTGCTTCGAGCAGCACATCTTTGGCGCGCATGTCGAGGTGATTGGTCGGCTCGTCGAGAAGCAGGAAATTCGAAGGCGAGACAAGAATGCGGGCGAGCGCGTATCGATTGCGTTCGCCGCCTGAAAGCACGCCCAGCGGCTTGAACACGTCGTCGCCGGAAAACAAAAAGCAGCCAAGCAAAGAGCGCAGAGTGACTTCGGGAATCCGCAAGGCGGTTCGGCTGATGTCGTCGAGCATCCGCGCGTCGGGATCGAGCACCTTATATTGGTCCTGCGCGAAGTATTCGGCCACAACGTTGTGGCCTAGGCGCACCGACCCCTTAGTGGGCCCTTCGTCCCCGGTGAGCAGCTTGATGAGCGTCGATTTGCCCGCGCCGTTCACGCCCACTAGCGCTACGCGGTCGCCGCGGGAGAGGTTGAAGTGCGCGCCTGAAAAAACGTGCTTAGCACCATAGCTCTTAGCCAGCCCTTCGGCCGCTGCAACCGTGCGCCTCGAAGGCGGCGGCTGGGGAAACTTGAAATGGATGACCGGCTCTTCTTCGGGAATCTCGATGCGCTCGATCTTTTCCAGCTCCTTGATGCGCGATTGGACCTGCTTCGCCTTGGTGGCTTGGTATCTGAACCTGTTGATGAAGGCTTCGAGGTGCTCGATCTGCTCGCGCTGATTTCGATAAGCCGCGAGAAGCTGCTCGCGCCGCTCGTCTTTTTGGGCGAGGTACTTCGAATAATTGCCCTGATAGATGGTCAAGCGCTTGTTCCAGATTTCAACGGTGCGGTCGACTGTGACGTCGAGAAAATAGCGGTCGTGTGAGATAAGGATGTAACCGAAGGGGTAGTGGTTGAGGTAATCCTCGAGCCAGTTGCGCGTTTCCAGATCGAGATGGTTGGTGGGCTCGTCGAGAAGCAGCAGATTCGGCTTGGCGAGCAGCAGCTTGGCCAGCGCGATGCGCATCTGCCAACCGCCGCTGAATTGTGCGGTCTGGCGCGTCCAGTCTTCTTTTTCGAAACCGAGGCCGGTCAGTACGGCCCCCACCTGCGCATCGAGGGCGTAGCCATCGAGCGCGTGGAAACGATCCTGCAACAGCGAGTAGCGCTCGGCTGCGGATTGGTACTCGGCGCCTTCGTGGTCGAGCTCGGCAAGCTGGCCGGTGAGCCGCTCGATTTCGTGCTCGATCTCGCGCAGCTCGTCGAATACGCTGAGGCACTCCTCAAAAACGGTCCGGCCCGAAAGCTGCAGGCCCTCCTGTGGCAGATAGCCGATACTGAGGCCGCGCGTTTGCTCAAGCGTGCCGTAGTCGAGCGTCTCCAGACCGGCGAGCACATTCATCAGCGTGGATTTTCCGGCGCCGTTCCTGCCGACAAGCGCGGTTTTTTCATTGTTGCGGATGAGCCAGTTCGCTTCTAAAAACAGCACGCGCGGACCGAAGCGTTTGCCGGCATTTTGCAGCGAGAGCATGAACTTCTATTTTCGCAGAGAATTACTTCCGGCTCTTTGCGCATCAAGGTCTGATTTCAACCGGAGTGCCCACCGGCACGCGGGCTACCTCTCAAAGACGACATACTGCCGCCCCGAATACAGTCTGTATCCGTGCGCGGGATCGGCGATCACCTGGAGCGGCATTGGTCTCTTCATCGCGCTGTCTGTAGTCGAGTCCACGGTGAAGACATCGTGCGCGCCAATATCAGTGACGACGAATTTGTTGCCGTCAATGAATCCGACGCCGTACGCGCCCGGAGCCAGTTTTTTACCGCCGATGCTGATCGGAACTTCATCGATGAAGTAGGCCTGGTACTTGGCGGCAACGCCGGATGAATACCCTGAAGTGTCGACCAGGGTAGCAAGCACGAAGTAACCATCGGCGAATTTCACGCCGCCGGAATTTCGCAGCTGTACGGGCGCGCTCTGACCGCGATAAAAAACCGCCGCGGGAAGTAGTTTCTGCATGTCCGCCGGCTTGAGGATGGCGTCGCCGCCCTGCGCGGAGCCGATTGGCGGCCCTGCCAATATGAACATGCCCATGATCGCGGACGCGGCTGTACTCCAAAACCAGGTCTTGCGCATTGATTCAGCTCCTTTTGGAAATTCGCAAGTGAGTATACCGCATGCGGTACAGCGTTGCTTCCCTGAATCGTATCGGCGCGATTCACTGCCACAGAGCGAATGTCGGCTCTTTCCGTCAGATCAGCCGAAGCACGCACCGCACGATGTGACCTGATTGAATTATCGTAGGAGCGTGCTCATCAGATGCATCGGATCGCGCGGTGGTGAGCCGCCGGCGCTTTGTGGCTTGGCTCCTCGAATTGCGATGGGAATTGCCTTCCTCGCGTTCATGATGGCCCTTGAGGCCGGCCATGCACTCGATCCTTCCACCCCCTTGGCCAACTACGCGCGGCAAACATGGGTGATGGAAAACGGACTGCCGCAGAACACGGCGACCGCGATCATCCAGTCGCGGGATGGATTCGTGTGGCTCGGAACCGAATCCGGGCTGGTGAGATTTGACGGAAACACTTTCCAGCTCTTCGATCGCAGTTCGAATCCTGGATTGCCCGATAACGATGTTTGCTGTCTTCTCGAGATGCCGAACGGCGGCTTGTGGATCGGCACGAGCGCTGGACTGGCGCGATGGGAAAACGGCAAGATTCGCGCATACACTTCTCGAGACGGGCTTCCGGGCAAGGTCATTCGTGGCCTGGCAAGGGCCGCCGACGGGCAGCTTTGGGTGAATACCGATGAGGGGATCGCGCGCCTGAGTGATGACAAGTTTGTGGCGCCGTCAAACCCGGGCGCGAGCGAAGTCCTATTGGCGCCAGCGAGCGGTAGCAATGGGTTCTGGGTTCCAGCATCGCAGGCGGAAGAGAGACCAAACAACGCCTGGAAACATGCCGCAGAGCAGTCCGGACTGCAGGATGACGCAATCGAGTTCCGATCCGAGTTGAGCGGCGGTCGGGCCGCGTACGCCAGCAAGAGCCTGCTCCTGGTCATGCAGGGCGACCACGTTCTCGAGCGATTCAGCGCAGGAAAAGATCTGCCGGGAAACCGCATCCAGGCACTCGAGGCGGACCGTGAAGGATGCCTGTGGATCGGCATGAACAGCGGGCTGGTGCGCCTGGCCGAAGGCAAACTGCAATCGCTGCCGGTCACCGACCCGCTGGCGGCTGCTTCGGTACTTGCCCTCATGGAAGACCGCGAAGGCAACATGTGGGTCGGAACCGAAACAGAGGGGTTGCACATCCTGCGTGATCAGCGTTTCCGGATTCTCGGTGCGCGAGATGGATTGGCCTCCGACGCCACGAGTTCCGTCGTCGAGGACCACGCGGGCACTTTATGGGTGGGAACCCTTGGCGCCGGCCTGAACGCTCTGGAGCGCGGCAGAAATGGCGCACTCAGGGTCAAGACCTGGACTCTTCGCGACGGTCTGATGAGCGACCTCATTCTGTCGTTGGCCGCTGCACCCAACGGCGACATTTGGGTCGGCACACCGGACGGGCTCAACCGAATCCACAACGGCCATGTCGACGGATTTACCTCGGCCGATGGCTTGCCCGACGATTTCATCCGTTCCCTTCTGGCTGACGCAGACGGCTCCCTGTGGATTGGCACCCGCCGCGGCCTCGTCCATTGGATGGAGGCGACCGCGAGCGCGGTTGAATTACACTCCCATCCGAAGATGGAGATCCTGACGCAGGCAATGGGGTTGGCCAGTGATACGGTGGGCGCCATGGCGCGCGATGCCGGCGGCGATCTCTGGGTGGCAACTCTCGGTGGGCTTTCCCGGTTGCACAATGGCAAGATTTCAAACTTCACAACCACCGATGGGCTATCCACCGACATTCTCACGGCTCTTTTTCCGCTGTCTGGCAAAGAATTGCTCATTGGAACGCAGGATCACGGCTTGGATTCATGGGACGGACAGAAATTCTCGGCGGGCGCGGCAGAAATCCTTCAGCAGACAACGATTCATGCAATTCTCGATGACGCGCAGGGCCATCTCTGGTTCGCAACAAGCAATGGAATTGCACGGTGCGATCGGAACAACGGGAGCCGGATTGGCGCTGGCGTGGCGGCCGCGAACTGCATCGTGTTCGGCACCGCGGATGGTTTGCGCAGCCGCGAGACCGCGGCCAATAGTCACCCATCTGCGACGCGTTCAAGAGACGGTCACTTATGGTTCGCCACGCCAAAAGGGTTAGTGGAAGTGGACCCTGCTCACTTTCACGTCAATTCGGTAGAGCCGCCGGTAGCATTGGAGCGTTTCGCCGTTGACGACGTTGATCAACCCCTGCATCAGGCCAACGCGCCGATTAAGATCGGCGCGGGCCACGTCCATTTTCAATTCGATTACGCCGGGCTCAGTTTCGCTGCGCCGCTCAAAGTCCGCTACCGCTACCGGCTTGAGGGCTTTGACCCCGACTGGACTGACGCGGGATCACGCCGGTCAGCGTATTACACCAACATTCCCCCGGGAACGTACAGCTTCCACGTCCAGGCAGCCAACAATGATGGGCTATGGAATACCGAGGGGGCGGCACTTTCGTTTGAGTTGAAACCTCACTTTTACCAAACCTTGTGGTTCTTCGCGCTCATTCTTTTAGCGGCTGGCGCGAGCATCGTTCTCGTGATCAAGGGCCGATTGCAAACCGCGCAGCGGGAGTTTCGGGCCGTCCTGGGCGAGCGCATCCGGATCGCGCGTGAAATTCACGATACGCTGGCGCAGGGATATGTGGGCATCTCGGTGCAGCTTGAAATGCTGGCCGAGCTCCTGCGCCAGCATCGCGTGGAGGCTGCGGCCGCTCAGGTGGACAAAACGCGGCAATATGTCCGCGAAGGACTCGCTGATGCGCGACAATCGATTTGGACCCTGCGCACCCAGGACGACGACGAAACAACGTTGCCAGTCAGGATGCGGCGGCTTGTCGAAGCGGCCGGAGACGGCCGGCTTCGAGCACACTTTAGCGTGTTTGGCGCCTATAGGCCGCTCGCACCGGCAATCGAGCGCGAAGTGCTGCGCATCGCCCAGGAAGCTGTCCAGAACGTGAAAAAGCACGCCAGCGCACAGAGGCTTTCAGTGCAGTTGAAATACGAGGCCTCGGCAATCGAATTGGAGGTCAAGGACGACGGCAAGGGCGGCGCGCCGGATCAAGCCCAGACAAGTGAACACGGGGGATTTGGATTAACCGGAATGAAAGAACGGGCAGAGTCGATTCGTGGTGTGCTTGAGGTGATCAGCACATCTGGAGAAGGCACTACGGTGAAGTTGCGTGCGCCGGCATCAGCGCCAGTGCGCGAGCAGACAGGAGAGCAAGTGTGACCAAGGAAACGATTCGCGTGCTGGTGGTTGAAGACCACAACGTGGTGCGCCAGGGGCTGGTAGCGCTGCTTAATTTGGTCGAAGGCATCCAGGTCGTCGGCGAAGCTGCGGACGGAGCGGAAGCAATTGCGCAGTTCCGCAAGCACCATCCGGATGTCACGCTGATCGATCTGCGGCTGCCAAGAATGGGTGGCGTGGAAGTGATTCAGCGGGTGCGTGGCGAAACACCACAGGCGCGATTTGTGGTTCTGACTACCTACGATGGCGACGAAGACATCTATCGTGCGCTCAAGGGAGGGGCGAAAGCCTATCTGTTGAAGGGCATGACTACTGATGAGCTGATTGCGACAATTCGCGAGGTTCATGCGGGAAAGTCGCATATCCCGCCGGCGATCGCCGAGCGGCTCGCCGAGCGCGTGGGCACCGAAGATCTGACGCCCCGCGAGTCGGAAGTGCTGGAACAGATCGTGTCCGGTAAAAGCAACAAAGAAATTGCCTCCGCGCTCGATATTTCGGAGGCCACAGTGAAGACCCACATCAACACCCTGCTTAGCAAGCTGGGCGTAACCGACCGCACCCAGGCGGCGACAGCAGCCATCCGGCGAGGCATTGTTCCTTTCGAATCTCTGAGGAAGCCAGACTGATGAAGACGAACACATGGAAGCGCATGGTGTTCTTCGGCGTTGCTTTGCTTGGGATGACACAAGCAGCGCCTGCACAAAAAGCAGCGTGGCGCCAGGCTTCCGAAGCGGAACTCGCTGCGGTGCTGCCCTCCCGTGCACCCGTCGTCAACGAACACATCGAGACGGAGATGCGAACTGCGTCGGGCATCGTCGACAGCCATGGCCACTTCATTGCGGGAGTCGTCCTGATTACTGCCGGCTACTCGGCCGAAGGAAAATACTCCCACTATTTGCTCGTGCAGTCCCCGATTCAGGTGGGTGGCGTCCTTCTTAAGCCGGGCAAATACGTCTTTGGATGGACCCGCTCCAGCGAAGGCGATCAATTGACCGTTCATTTCAACGTTGCCGAGACAGGCGGCCTGGTGGGAACAGCCGATGCGCGCTGGATTGCGGGTTCGTCGCGCGTGGAAAGCCTGCATATCTGGCCTCCGGCAGAGAAAGCGATCATTCAGATCGGACGGTTTGCCATTCCGTATAAATTGGCCACGGAATAGCCATTCGCCGCGCAGAGAAGAGTTGCAGATCCGGCCAACCAGAAAAAACCGGCGACGCCTTCGCCACCGCCTTCTTCCGCAGGCAACCTGAGACCGCGCTGGACGGCGTTCCTTGCTTGTTCATGAAACCAGGCAGAGAAGCCTTGCGTTCCTTCGCGTACACTGGAGTGTCTGCAATCATTCAAAAGAGCCGCGGGAACTCGCGCCATGACGATCGGAAAGGTTGCATTTTGCGCGTTGTTGATTTTGGAGGCGGCTGCCGTTTCCGGAAAAGCCGAAATCCGCTACGATCCCGAAGCGGTTCGGCTCAACAATCGCGGCGTTGCGCTGATGGGCCAGCAGTTTACCGAGCGCGCCGCAGTTGCATTTGCTGAGGCATTCAAGAAAGACCCGCGAATGGCCCAGGCGGCTACCAATGAAGGCATCGCTCAACTGACTCTGCAAAAGATTGAAGATGCCAAAACCTGGCTCCGGAAATCGATAGCCATCGACCCGAAGAGCGCTCAAGCGTGGTACAACCTGGGACTGGCGCAACACGCCGACAACGAACTGGAAGATGCGTTGGCCAGCTTTCAACACGCGGCGCAGCTTGATCCAAGAGATGCGGATTCGCTGTATTTCGTCGGCGTCTGCTACCAGGAGATGAAGCAGTACGACAAAGCCATCGCGACTCTCGAGAAAACATTGCAGATCGATCCGTTGCATGCTTCGGCGGAGTTCGTGCTCGCGCGATCTCTGCAACGCGCCGGCCGCATCGATGAGGCTCGTGAGCACTTCAAGCGATTTCAGCATCTCACCAGTACCAAGATCTCAGCCGCCATCGGCCTCAGTTATGGGGAGCAGGGACGCTACTCGATAGCCAGCACCGTGAAAGAGCTACAGACCTCGATCTCCGCGATGATTCCCGTCAAGTTTGAAGCGGGGCCGCTTGTGGCAGCGGAGAATTCCGGATTCTCTTCGGTCACAGGCGGCGCCTGCATGATCGACGCCACCGGTTCGGGACAAATGGACCTCGTCCTGATGCAATCGGGCGAGCAGGCCATTCGCGTTCTGCATAATCGGGGCGACGGGCACTTCAGCGAATGGGATGCAGCAGGCGCTGGGCTGAGGGCCAGCGGTCACGCGATCGCCTGCGCAGTCGGCGACTACGATGGCGACGGGCTGAACGATATTGCCGTGGCACTCCAGGACCGCGTGCTTCTCTTCCGCAATCTCGGGCACGGCAAGTTCGAAGATGTGACCGCTAAATCCGGGATCGCGCCGCGCAACCGCCCCTCCGGCCTCACCTTCGTCGATTACGATCACGACGGCGATCTCGATCTGCTGCTGACCGGCGCGGGGTTGAAGCCGGACGACGCGCCCAACGTGCTCTGGCGCAACAACGGCGATGGCACGTTCACCGAGCAGACTGAGCCGACGGGGCTGGGCGGCAACGGAAAGACGGCGGCGGCGATTCTCACCGACTTTAATAACGATCGCGCCGTGGACCTCGCGGTCACTGGAGATGGCCCGTCACCGGTGATTTACATCAATCCGCGCGAAGGCAAATATCCCACCCAGCCGCTCTACGACCACGCTGATCTGCCGGCCACAACCGGCGTCGCGGTCCTCGACTACAACAAAGACGGCTGGATGGACATTGCAGTGACTCACGCCGGCGCGCCGGGTCTGACTCTCTGGCGTAACGTGGAAGGCCCCAATCACGTCGGACGGCGATTCGAGCGAGTGGAGCTTCCTATACATGGCGCCCTGCGCGGCTGGGGCCTCACGCCGATCGATGTGGATAACGACGGCTGGATCGACTTGGTAGCGATCGTCGAAACTCACGCCGGCCCGCAGATCGTCGTTTTGCGAAATCGCGGCGACGGCAGCTTTGAAGACGTAAGCCATGCACTTGGTCTCGACGCCGTCCGCCTCGAATCGCCGCGTGGCCTGATCGCCGCCGACATCGACGGTGACGGCGCTGCCGACCTGATTGTGACCCAGGAGCATGCCGCGCCGGTGCTGTTGCGCAATATCGGAGCGAACAAGAATCACTTCTTGCGCCTCGACCTGACCGGCCTCGCCGATAACAAGACCGCGCTCGGCGTGAGGGTGGAGGTCTTTGCCGACGGGCTTTGGCAAAAATGGGAGCTGCCCGGTGCTTCGGGCTATCAGACGCAGGCCGCGCCGCAGATCCTCGTGGGGCTGGGCCAGGCGCAGGGCATCGACTTGCTGCGGATTCTTTGGCCTACGGGCGTCCTTCAGGACGAGATCGACATCCCGCAGAAGACCGTGCTTGCCTACAAGGAAGCGGACCGCCGCGGCAGCTCTTGTCCCGTGCTGTTCGTCTGGGATGGACAAAAATACAGATTCGTGACCGACGTGATCGGCGCCGGCGTCGTGGGCCACTGGTTTACGCCCACGCGGCGCAACATTCCCAACCCGGGCGAGTGGGTGAAGGTGGATGGCGACAATGTGGCGCCGGTGAACGGCAAGGTGAGCGTGCGCTTCATGGAGCCGATGGAAGAAGTGAACTATCTCGACCAGTTACGCCTGATCGCAGTCGATCATCCCGCCAACGTCCAGGTGAATCCCGACGAGCGCTTCCTCGACAATCCGCCGTTTGCCTCCGGGCATGTCGTAGCGAGCTCCAACCTCCGCCTGCCCTCGGGTGCGTGGGACGGCGAGGGTCGCGATGTGCTCGATCTCATCAGCCTCCGCGATCATCAGTTTGCCGGCGGGTTCAAGCCTCTGCCTTACGACGGGTTTGCCAACCTACATGCCCTCACGCTCGACTTGGGCTCGCTGGACGCGAAGTCCCCTCTGCGGCTGCTGATGACCGGATATGTGAATTACTTCAGCGCGACTTCTCTGTACGCAGCGTGGCAGGCGGGACTCAAGGAAATTCCGCCATACGTGGAAGCGGAGCAGCCCGACGGAACCTGGCAGCGCATCTCGGGCGACGCAGGGTTTCCCGCCGGTCTCGAGCGCACCATCGTCGTTGACCTGACCGGCAAACTGCCCGCGGGCACGCGGCGCATTCGCCTGATGACCAATCTGCAGATCTATTGGGACCAGGTGCTGATCGATCAGAGCACTGGGACGGAGTCAAGTACCACCGAAGCCCCGCTCTCATCGGCCGCGCTGCGTTTCCGCGGTTATCCGAAGGAAATCGACCTGCCCAGCCCCGGCGATTTGACCTACGAATACAACCTCGTGAGCCTGACCGGCAGCTATCAGCGCGAGCGCGGTAACTATACGCACTTCGGCGATGTGACGCCATTGCTCATCGCCGCCGTCGATCGTTTCGTCGTCTTCAGCAGCGGCGAAGAGATCGCGGCGGAGTTCGACGTCACCGGCCTCCCCGCGCTGCCTGACGGATGGAAGCGCGATTACTTTTTCTATGCCAACGGCTACGAGAAGGATATGGATTGGTGGGATGCATCGCCGTTCACCGTCGCGCAGATGCCGTTCCATCGCATGAGCACATATCCGTACCCAAAACCGGAACAATATCCAGACAATGCGCAGTCCCTCGACTATCAGTTGAATTGGAATGACCGCTTCGATTCCGGCGAGCCGGTGCGCTCGTACCGATTCAACTTTCAGGTGCTACCGTCAACGCCTGCTGGCGATCTGCCTGCGGCGAAGCCGGATTTGCCTGCGGTGAAGCCGCCTATCGCGCAACCATGAGCGAACTGGTTCTAGCTTCGGCAACCCAGCAACTTGAACTCTTGCGCAACGGCAAGGTTTCAGTCGAGGAACTGGCCGAGGCGCACATCCGCCAGATCGAGCGGCTGAACCCAACACTGAATGCACTGGTCGATTTTGATCCAGACCGGGTTCGCGCGCAGGCTCGACGGCTCGATGATGATAAGGAGCCGCGCGGCGCGCTGCACGGCCTTCCGGTCACGGTGAAATCGTCCATTGCCACGGGGGGCTATCGGTGCGAGATCGGCAGCCTTCTGCACAAAGGCGAGACACCGGCAGAGGATGCCGAGGCGGTGGCGCGTTTGCGCGCGGCGGGAGCGCTGATTCTTGGCACGACCAACTGTCCCGAGTTTCTGATGGCCTACGAGACGGCGAATCTGCTTCATGGCCAGACGCGCAACCCATGGGACCTCGATCGCACGCCCGGCGGCTCGAGCGGCGGTGAGTCGGCCGCGATTGCGGCGGGACTTTCAGCGGCGGGACTTGGCAGC
>Ga0187783_10000594_pt1 | contig 26421 bp, 26 predicted proteins | sample 1015_SJ02_MP02_2_FD_132471 | JGI IMG/M metagenome (GOLD analysis project Ga0187783, IMG submission 132471) | Tropical peat soil microbial communities from peatlands in Department of Meta, Colombia - 1015_SJ02_MP02_20_MG | ecosystem: Environmental > Terrestrial > Soil > Wetlands > Peat | place...
CCTGCAGCCCGTCCTCAAGTGCTTCACCGGTCGCTGCCAAACCTGTCGGCGGCCCGTCGACCTCCACCACTTCTCACTTCACCGCCACCGCCAGAATGAGTGAACCTAACAAAGTAGTACTAGTGCAGCTGGTAGACGAACGTGTAGACGACCATCGCGCCTACGACCGTCACGAAGATGCGAAGTCCCCACAGCGCCGCGACGACGCCCCGCGAGAGCGCCGCGCGGGGCAGCGGCCGCGAGGTCTCGGCGACGAACTGGTCGCGCTCGAGGCTCATGATCAGCTCGTCCTCGTAGCGCTCCTGCGGCTGAACCTCGCGCTCGGGGATCGGGCGCGGGTGTGGCCTGTCGAGACGCGGCAGCCTCATCGTGTCAACCCGCGATCACGTGGACGCTCTGTAGGAAGGAGTCGACACCGTAGGCGGTGCCGCAGATGGCCACGAACGCGATCACCGAGATCCCGATCGCGTTGATTAGGCGCCCGTTGACCCAGCGACCCATCAGCAGCCGGTCGTTTGCGAGCATCACCATGAACGTCAGGCTCACCGGGAGCAGCACGGTCGCGAGCACGTTCGCGTTCAGGGCGATCGAGAGCAGCGGCGCGCCGGGGATGAGGATGATCGCACCCGCGACCAGCGCGCCGAGCACGTTGGCGGTGTAGAACACCGCGGCGTTGCGCGGTGACGTGTTGAAGCTGTGCGACACGCCGATGCATTCGCCGGCCGCGTATGCCGTGCTGGCCGAGATCGTGAGGATCGCGACTGCGCCCGCCTCGATCAGACCGAGCGCGAACGTCAGCGCGCTCGCGCGCCCGGCGATGTGCTCGAGCGCCTGCGGGAAGCCGGCTCCGGCGAATCCCTGGATGCCGGCGCCGTCGTGGGTCAGCAGCGTGGCGCCGACGACGAGCGCGCCGAGCCCGAAGATCGTCGCGAGCACGGCGCCGAGCGCGGTGTCCCAGCGACCGTGGCCCAGGTCACGGGGGGTCATGCCCTTGTCGGCGGAGGCGCTCTGCTGGAAGAAGATCATCCAGGGCGTGACCGTGGCGCCGACCGTGGAGGCGACCAGCAGCAGCAGCGTGTTGAAGCTGCCGCCCGAGCCCGACACGAATTCGCTTGAGCGGGCGATCTGTCCGAGGTCCGGCTCGGCGAGGATCGCGGACACGAGGAACAGGCCGTTGAAGAGCGCCATCCCGAGCACGATCCGCTCCCAGCGCCAGTAGCGCCCGCCGCTGAGCGTGAACATGACCAAGACGAGGCCGAGCGCGACGGCGACGCCGGGGCCGAGATGAAAGAACGCCAGCCCGACGCGGATCGCGACGAACTCGGCGATCAGCGTGACGAGGTTCGTGAGGCTGAGGTCGATCGCGCCGAACCAGCCCCAGGCACGCCCGAAGCGCTGCAGGACGAGCTCGCCGTAGCCGCGGTGGGTGACCGCGCCGATGCGCATGCACATCTCCTGGCAGACGAACGCCATCGCGAACAGCACCGGGATGAACGGCACGAACATCCCCAGCCCGTACTGGGCGCCGTCGGCGGCGTAGGCGATCATGCTCGGGCCGTCGTTCTCGCCGAGCATCGCGAGGATGCCCGGTCCCACGAGCAGCCACAAGAGCCGCCAGCGCTTGCTGTGTGTCCGCGCGCGCTCGACGCGCGCGCGATCCTGCGAGCGCGCCGAGTCCTCCTCGCTCAGCGGTGGACGCGCGAGCGGGGGGGAGTGGGCGAGCTCAGTCGCCATCGTCGTCGCCATCGCCGAGCAGCTCCCGCAGCGGGTCGCGCCGCCATTCCTCTAGCCCGTCGAGCGGTTCGACGCGCATCGCCTGCGCCAGCAGCCCGCCGAGCGCGTGCTCGTGCTCGCCGAAGAGCACGAACAGAGGGCCGCCGAAGGGCTGTCGTTCGCGAACCTCGAAGCGATCGCCGGGCGAGATTCCTCGGCCGGCCAGGTAGCGGAGCATCTCGGGGTCGGCGTCGGAGACACGCACGAACACACCCCGGTCGCCGGGCTGCAGATCGTCCATCGAGCGAGTGCTGTGTTCCTCGAGCGTGAGGTCGGCGCTCGGTATCGGATCGCCGTGGGGGTCGACCGTGGGATGCCCGAGCTTGGCCGCGATCAGCGCCTCGAGGTCCTCGGAGAGCACGTGCTCGAGCACCTCGGCCTCGGCGTGCACGCGATCCCAGGGCATGCCCAGCGCGTCGGCGAGGAAGCTCTCGAGCAGCCGGTGGTGGCGGATCACCTCCAGCGCCAGCCGCCGCCCGTCGGGCGTGAGGCGCACGCCGCGATAGGGGACGTGGTCTATCAGCCCGAGCTCGTCGAGCTTGTGCAGCATCGCCGAAACCGACCCCGGCGTGATCCCCAGGCGCTCGGCCAGTGCGTTCGTCGACACCGGCTCGTCGCTGTGCGACTGCAGTGAGTAGATCGCCTTGGAGTAATCCTCGACAGCCTGTGAACGCAGCGGCTCCTTGGTCGCCATGGAAAAATATTATGACATACCAAAAGATTTCTCAGGGCGGGACCTGCTTTCCGGTGCATGCGAATCGTCCGTGGCGAGCAGGTCGACGGCGTGTGCCGCGGCGTGGGCGATCAGCGTCCGGCTGAGCAGCCGCGTGAGAGCCTTGCGGTCGCTCGCTGTCAGCGGGGCAGAATCGCCGCGATGTCACTACATCGCGCGATGCGAGCGAACGGAGGAACATGGCAGAGATGCACGCAGCAGTGGTCACGAGCTTCGACGAGCCGCCTCACTACCAGGAGTTCGACGTGCCGGCGCCCGCCGGCGCCGAGCAGATCGTCGTCGACGTGCTCGCCGTCGGCCTGCACCCGCGCGTGCGGAGCGGGGCGCGCGGGCGCCACTACACGAGCAGCGGCACGCTGCCGATGATCCCCGGGATCGACGGCGTCGGCCGCCGGGACGACGACCAGCGGATCTACTTCATGGCCGCCGACGATGTGCTCGGCACGATGGCGGAGCGGGCGCTCGTCGACGTGCGCCGGTCGCTCGAGCTGCCCGACGGCGCGGACGCGGCGAGGGTGGCCGCCGCGATGAACCCGGCGATGTCGTCGTGGGTGGCGCTGCGGCGCCGGGTCCCGCTCCAGGCGGGGCAGAACGTTCTCGTGCTGGGAGCCACGGGCAACGCTGGGACGATGGCCGTCCAGGTCGCCAAGCGGCTCGGCGCCGGACGGGTGACCGGCGCAGGACGCGACCCCGTCCGCCTCGCCGCGCTCGCGTCGATCGGCGCCGATGCCGTGGTGGCGCTCACAAATGACCCCGACGCCACGGCCACGGCGCTCGCCGATGCCGCCGCCGATGTCGACATCGTGATCGACTACCTCTGGGGTGAGCCTGCGCAGCGCGCGATCATGGCGCTGCTGATGGCGCGCTCAGACCGCAGCCGCGCGCTCGACTGGATCCAGATCGGCGCGGTCGCCGGTCCCACGATCGAGCTGCCCTCGGTGGCCCTGCGCTCGGCCAACCTGCGCGTGCAGGGCACCGGACAGGGCGCCGTCTCCGCGGGCGCGTACCTCGCAGAGCTGCCCTCGCTGATCGGCGAGATCGATGCCGGAACGCTCGGCGTGAGGCCGAACTGCGTGCCGCTCGCAGACGTCGAACGGGTCTGGCTCGAGCCCGACAGGCCTGGCGAGCGGACGGTGCTGGTGCCGTAGGGCACGAGCAGCGAGCCCCGGCCGAGCCGCTGTGGGAGGATTGCAAGCCACGGGCCCTCGACCGTGTCGACCCGGCTGCTTGGCGAGGGACAGATGACGCCCTCGACGGCTCGCTCACGAGTCCGACCGCAGGCAGGCCGGAGCGGCAACCCCAACCGAAGGAGCGTCATGCCCTACGTCAGAGTCGGCGAAGAGAACTCTGGAACGATCAACCTCTTTTACGAGGATCACGGCTCGGGATCACCCGTGGTGCTGATTCACGGCTACCCGCTCAGCGGGCGGGCTTGGGACAAGCAGGTCCCCGTTCTGTTGGAGGCAGGCCATCGCGTGATCACCTACGACCGGCGCGGGTTCGGCAAATCGAGCCAGCCCACGACCGGCTACAACTACGACACCTTCGCTGCGGACCTCGCGACTTTGATGGACGACCTCGACCTCGTGGACGCGACGCTCGTGGGGCACTCGATGGGCACCGGCGAGGTCACGCGCTACCTCGGCACGTACGGCTCGGGGCGCGTCGCGCGCGGCGTGCTCGTGTCTCCGATCCCCCCGTTCGTGCTGCAGACCGATGACAACCCCGAGGGCCTGCCGGCGAGTCTCTTCGAGGGCTTCATCAAGGAAGCGAAGGCCGACGCCCCGGTCTGGATGAAGGGCTTCCTCGAGAACTTCTACAACTTCGACCAGTACCGTGGAACGCTCGTCAGCGACCAGGCCTTCCAGGCCAGCTGGAACATCGCCGTCGGGGCCTCCGCGATCGCGACGGTCGCGTGCATCCCGACGTGGCAGACCGACTTCCGCGAGGACCTCGCGAAGATCGACGTCCCGATGCTCGTCATCCACGGCGATGCCGATCGCGTGCTGCCCTACGACAAGACCGCCAAGCGCCTGCCGGGTCTCATCAAGGACATGGAGCTGGTGACGATCCAAGGCGGACCGCACGCGATCGCCTGGACGCACACGCTCCAGCTCAACAAGGCGCTGCTGGAGTTCGTCGGCGCCGACGCGCGCGTGGCCGCGTCCTAACCGCACGCACATACAGGGCGATCCCGCCGCGGCAGGGCGGCGGGATCGCAGCACAAGATGCACACCAGAGAGGGCAGCCGTATGCCGTCGACAGTTGCCGCATGACCGGGAAGCAGCAGATCCCACTCCTGGTCATTGCCGTTCTCGTGGGGCTTGGCCTTGGGGAACTGCTTCACGCGAGCGTCCTTGGCAGCGTCGCGCTCGTGGCGGCAGTCGGCATCCTGCTCGGCATCGGCCTGGCAGCCTGGCAGCGGGGTGCGCGCTCGAACTGATCGATAGCGATCAGTCTCGGGCCGGCCGCGTCATCCGCATGAAGTCCGCCGCGTCGACGAGCCTGAGCATCGGCCGCGCTACCGCTGCGACAGAACGCCGTGCCTCGTCGCGGAAGATTTCGGGATTGGTCAGCGTGTATGTCCTTCCGCGCGTCATGAGCTCGCATCGCCCCGCCCGGAGCACGTTCTGAACCCATTGCGCTTGGCTGCCGTATGTCAGCGCAAACGTGAACGCGTCGTCGTGTGAGAACAACCCGGCAGCGCACCTACGCTCGATAATGCATGTTATGTCAACCAAGTCGTTGAGGTGTTGTCGCTGCCAGCCGATGATCTGACCCCTCGGCTGTGCGCCGACGCGCGGCCGGTGGCGCCCGCGGGAGACTCCGGCGAGGGCTCGACCTCGTCCAAACGCAGCGTGTCGACCCCGAAGCGCTTCATCATCGCGCCCGAGACCAGCCAGCGTCCTGGCAGTCGATCAGCTCACGCGCACGCGCGAGAACGGCGTCGATCATGTCGTCGGTGAGCTTGCCCGTGAACGTGTTCTGCTGGCTGGGGTGGTAGCAGCCGATGAGCGTGTAGTCGCTGACCGCGAACTCGGCGCCGTGGCCAAAGCGCGGCCGCGGCCGCGGTGCCGGGGCTGTCGAATCCCCTACGCGAGCGAGCAGCAACACTGCGGCGTCCCAGGCGAACGCTCCCAGGCAAAAGAGCACGCGAACGCATGGGAGCAGCGCCAGTTCGCGCTGCGTCCAGGGCATACAGGTCTCGCGCTCGCGGGGCGTGGGCCGATTGGCGGGCGGTGCGCAGCGCACCGCCGCCGTGATCCGCGCGTCGCTCAGCCTGAGCCCGTCATCGCGGGACGTCGAGGTGGGCTGGCTGGCGAAGCCGCTGCGCCACAGCGCGGCGAACAGGAAATCGCCCGAGCGATCGCCGGTGAAAATCCTGCCAGTGCGGTTTGCCCCGTGCGCGGCTGGCGCCAGACCGAGCACGAGCAGACGCGCCCGCGGGTCGCCGAAGCCTGGCAGCGGCCGTCCCCAGTAGCGCTCGCGCGCGAAGGAGGCGCGTCGCTGGCGCGCCACCTGCTCTCGCCAGGCGACCAGTCGCGGGCAGCGCCGGCAGTCGCTGACCTCGCCGGCCAGGACCTGCAGCTGTGCATCGACCCCGGACGCCACCGGGCCAGTAGTAGCATCGCTACGGAGATGTCGCTGTGGGTGATGATCGCGCTGCTCGGGCTGATCAAGCTGCCCATCGCCGCGCTCATGTTCTGGATCCCGTTCCGTGACGACGCGGCGATGCGCAGCGCGCAGGCGCCGACGTCGGCGGAAGACGATGGCGGCAGCCGCGCGCTGCCGGGCGGCCCGCTCGACCCTCACCCGCACCGCCCACCGCTCGGGCCTGGTCCGCGCCCGCGCGGCCCCCACGGCGGGGCGGCGCTCGACGCCCCCGCGCGCGTGCGGGTCGGCGCGCGTCCCAGACGCCACGCTCGCGTCGGCGGGCGCGGTCGCCCCTACAGCTAACGGTTGCGCCTGCGCTGGCGGCGCGCAGCCTTGGCTTTGGCGCGTCGCTTGCGAAGCTGCACGGCGGGGTCGCGCGTGAAGGCGCTTTCGCCACCGTGGGGCTCCCCCGCGGGGGCGATTTTGCGCGCGTCGCGCGCGATCACGTAGCCGATCCCCACGAGCAGCACGACTGCCAGTCCGAGCGCGCCGAAAACGAGCGTTTTCGAGTTGGACGTCGAGGCTTCCGAGGAGGAGGTTGAAGTCGTGGCGGTGGTCGTCGGCGTCGCCTGCTGGCTCTGGAGGAGTTGGTTGAACTCGTTGCCGTTGCCGTTGCCGTTGCCGTTGGCGGCGGCCGAGGCCGCGAGCGCGGCGGGGGCCAGGCAGCCGGCGGCCAGCGCCACGACCGCCACGCACCAGCCAAGCGCGGCAGGCCTGCTCAGCTGCCGCCTGCGAAGTCGATGCTGTCTACGCTCCCCGGACACTTCGCGAGCATAGCGCCCGCGTTGCTCGGCGCCCAGGGCCCGGGTTCTGCGGCTGTCCCCCTTCGGAGGCGCCTGATCGTAGAATTGCGCGCGATGGCTCCCAAGCAGCGCCAGATTCGCATCGAGCAGCGGGGGGCGATGGCGGCCATCCAGGCGCTCGAGCAGCGCTCCGACGAGGAGCTCGAGGCCGAGACCAAGTACAAGTCGGCTGCCCTCGCCATCCTCGGGTCGCGCGCCTCCGAGCGCTTCGAACCGGACAAGGCGCGCGACTACTTCCAACGCGCGATCACCGCCGCACGCCCGCAGGAACGCATGCAGCTGCGCCGGATGGCGGACGCGTCGCTGGCGCTGGCTGAACGTCGTGCCGGCGATCTCAAGCACGCCGTCGAGCGCCTCGGACAGGCGCCGCCGAGCGGGCGCCAGATGTTCGCTCTGCGGGCGATGGGGCTGCTGGCGCCGCCGGCGTCCGCGGGCATCCTCGCGCGCGTGCGCGGGATCCTGCTGATCCTCCTGCTGATCATGGCGCTGATCGCCCTCGGTCTTGGGATCGTCGAGCTCGTGTCGCTTCCCTTCGGCGGTCTCGGGCTGGCCCCCGGGATCCTGCTCGGCCTGTTCGTCGCGATCGCCGCGCTCGTCGTCGTCTTCGCGATCGGGCGGCGCCGGCGAGCTCGCGCGACCGCTGCCGGGCGCTAGCGCCGCGCTGCCGCTCCATCCTTCGCCGCGTCGGCCACGGCACGTCGTGCGCGAGCGCACACTACGCTTGCCGCGGTGGCCGTGCGTGTCTGCGTGATCGTCAACCCGGCCGCGGGCGGCGGGAAGGCTGGCCGGGTCGCGAACCCGGTTGCGCAGACGCTTGCGGCACACGGGCTGGAGGTCCGCGCCGTCAACGCCGAGGGCACGGAGCGATCGCGGGCGCTCGCGCGCCAGGCCGCGCTGGGCGGCGAGATCGTCGCGGTGCTCGGCGGCGATGGCATGGTTGGTCTCGTGGCCGACGCAGTGCGGGACGTGCCTGACGCGGTGCTTGGCGTACTACCCGCCGGGCGTGGCAACGACCTCGCCCGCGTGCTCGGCATCCCAAGCGACCCGCTCGCAGCCTGTGCCACGATCGCCCACGGCGTCGCGCGCAAGATGGATGTGGGCGAGATCCGTCCCACCCCCTCGAGCCCCACGCCCTCGGGCAGGCGGACGTTCGTGGGCATCGCGTCGGTGGGCCTCGACAGTGACACGAACCGGATCGCAAACGAGGCATCACCACGTTGGGGAGGGCTGGTCTACGCATACGCAATGCTGCGCGCGTTGCCGCGCTGGCGGCGCGTGCGCTTCGAGATCGAGCTCGACCCGCCGGGCGCGCGTCACACGATCACGGGCTACTCGGTGGCCGCGGCCAACTCCAGGGCCTACGGTGGAGGGATGCGTCTCGCTCCCCATGCGCTGCTCGACGACGGTCTGCTCGACGTCGTCGCGATCGAGCACGTCAGCCGGCTGCGGCTGCTGAGCAACGTGCCGCGCGTATTCCTGGGAGCCCACCTGGGCCTGAGCTGGGTGCACGTGTTTCGCGCCCGTGAGCTCGAGATCTCGGCGGACCGCCCGTTCACCCTGTATGCGGACGGCGATCCGGTCAGCGCGCTGCCGGTGCGGGTACGCGCTTTGGCTGCTGCGGTGCGCGTGCTCGTACCCGCCGAACGCACCGCCAAGCGCGTCGAGCTGATCGCGGGCGCCGCGGGCGCAGGCGGGCCGTTCGGGGCCCCCGTACCGGCGGTGGCTGTTCCCCAGGGTGCGCGCGCGGTCGAGCGAGCGCCCGCGGCGGACGTTCCCCGACCGGCGCGATGAGCCGCGCGCTCGGCGCCGAGCTTGCCCTGGCACGCGCGGTCGGGGCACTCTCGCGCATGCGCGGCGGCGGCGCGACGAGCCTGCCGGGCAAGGTGCTGATGAGGATCGACCCGGGCGCGATCGGTGCCCTCGGGGCGCGTCTGCGTCGCGGCAGCGCCCTCATATCGGCAACCAACGGCAAGACGACAACCGCAGCGATGGCCGCGTCGATTCTCGTCGACGCGGGCATCGAGCTGGTGCACAATCGCGCCGGCGCGAACATGGCTGGCGGGGTCGCGACCGAGCTGCTGTTCGCCGCCCGCAGTGGGGGGCGGATACGGGGCGAGCTCGGCCTGTTCGAGGTCGACGAGCTGTGGCTGGACAGCGTGGCGGCGCAGCTCCACCCGCGCGTTGTCGCGCTCGGCAACCTGTTCCGCGACCAGCTCGACCGCTACGGGGAGCTCGAGCGCATCGCGCAACGCTGGGACAGGGCGCTGCACGAGGGCCCCGCCCGCGAGGCCCAGGCGGTGCTCAACGCCGATGATCCGCTGATCGCCGACCTGGGTCGCGACCGCCCGGGCGTTCTCTACTTCGGTGTGCAGGACGACTCGCTCGCGCTGCCCGACATGGCCCATGCGGCCGACGCGAAGCACTGCCGGCGCTGTGGCGAGCCCTACGTTTTCGATGTCGTCTACCTGGGGCATCTGGGCCGCTATCGCTGCCCTGGCTGCGGACAGGCCAGGCCGGCTCCCGAGGTGTTTGCCACCGACGTCACGCTCAGGGGCGTGCGCGCCAGCTCTTTCACGCTGCACACCCCGGCCGGGGAAGCTGCGATCGAGCTCGCGCTGCCGGGGCTGTACAACGTCTACAACGCGCTCGCCGCGGCCGCGCTGGCGACGACACTCGACGTGGGCATGCAGAGCATCGCGGCCGGGCTGCGCGCCAGCAGGGCCGCTTTCGGTCGCGCCGAGACCGTCACGCTCGCTCCGCTGCGGTCGGGCGATCGCCGCGACGGCGCGCCCCGCCTTGGGCGCGAGCTGCGGATCCTGCTCGTGAAGAACCCCGCCGGGGCCAACGAGGTCCTGCGCACGCTGGTGCTCGAGCCCGGTCAGCACGACGTGCTCGGCATCCTCAACGACGGCATCGCCGATGGGCGCGACGTGTCGTGGATCTGGGACGCCGACTTCGAGCTGCTGGCGGGGCGCATCCGCCGCGCTACATGTGCGGGCACGCGCGCCGCCGAGCTCGCGCTGCGCCTGAAGTACGCCGGGGTCGACACCGACAGGATCACGCTCGAGCCCGAGCTTGAGCCTGCGCTGCGACGCGCCGCCGCCGATCGGCCCGCCGGCGCCGCGTCGCAGGACGGCGCGCCGCTGTTCGCGCTGCCCACCTACACGGCAATGCTGTCGCTGCGCGAGCTGCTCGTGGCACACGGCGAGGCCGGCGCGGCGTGGTCGTGAGCGACGCCCCCTCCCCTCCCGCGCGCACGCTGCGCGTGTGCGCACTCTACCCCGACCTGATGAACATCTACGCCGACCGCGGCAACCTGATCGTGCTCCAGCGACGCTGTGGGTGGCGTGGCATCGGCTTTCAGCTTCACGCGAGCGGGCTGGGCGAGCCGCTCGACGCCCACGCGCACGACCTCTTCTACCTCGGCGGCGGCCAGGACCGCGACCAGCGCCTGTGCGCGGGCGACCTGCTCGAGACCAAGCGCGACCCACTGCACGCCGCCGCCGAGCGCGGGGCGATCGTGCTCGGCGTATGCGGGGGCTACCAGCTGCTCGGTCACGCCTACGCGCTCGACGACGAGCAGATCGAGGGCGTCGGCCTGCTCGACGTGCGCACCGTGCGCGAGCCCGGCAAGCGGCTGATCGGAAACGTGGCGATCGAGGTCGACCTGATCGGCCACGCGCCGGCTGCGGGCGGCGATGGCGGTGTGCTCGCGGGCTTTGAGAACCACGGCGGGCGCACCTACCTCGGAGCCGCGGCCAGGCCGCTTGGGCGCGTGCTCTCGGGTCACGGCAACGATGGACACTCGGGACACGAGGGCGCTGTCGCCGGCAGCGTGATCGGCACCTACCTCCACGGCCCGCTGCTGCCGAAGAACACGTGGTTTGCCGACTGGCTCATCGAGCGCGCGCTGGGACTAGGCGCCCCCGGCCTCGCGCCGCTCGACGACGCGCTGGAGCGCGAGGCGCATCTGAGCGCGCGCCGCGCCGCGGGGGTCTGAGCCGATCGGATCGTCGCCATGCGCGCGCGCAAAGTGCAGCTTCGGCGCTCGCCGCCGCCGGGGTCGGAGCCTAGGATCGCGCAGTGGAGCTCGCCGACTACCAGCGCCTGTCGCGGCGCACGGCCGAGTACCCGCGCGCGGCGTGGCTGTCCTATCCGGCACTCGGCCTGGCCGGCGAGGCGGGCGAGGTCGCAGAGCACGTCAAGAAGGCGATCCGCGACGACGGCGGAGAGATCGGCGATGCGCGCCGCGGGGCGATGTCCAAGGAGCTGGGGGACGTGCTCTGGTACGTGGCCCAGCTCGCCAGCGAGCTGGGGCTCGAGCTCGAGCAGATTGCCGCGGAGAACCTAGACAAGCTGCGCTCGCGCCAGCGCCGCGGGGTGCTGTCGGGCAGCGGCGACGATCGCTAGCGCGCCGTCGCTAGGCGGCGACGGCGGTGAAGCGCTCGAAGCGATCCACCAGGTGCGCGGGCAGCAGCGCGTGCACGCGCACCCCGTCGGGGGTGTCCTCGCGAGTGATCTCGCCGGCGAGCGCGTGCAGCTCGGCGAGGCTGCCGCCGTCGGCGTAGGGGACGAGCAGCTCGACGCTGCGCAGCCCGCGCGAGAGCTCCGCGTCGATGCGCGCGCGCAGCGGCCCGAGGCCCTCGCCGGTCCGGGCGCTGACGAGCACCGCACCGGGATGGCACAGGCGCAGCTCGCTGCGACGCTCCTCGCCCGACATCCCCCCCTGCGCGCGCCCGTTGGAGGGCGTGTCGAGGAGGTCGACCTTGTTGAGCACGAGCAGCTGCGGGCGATCGCCCGCCCCGATCTCCTGCAGTGTCTGCTCGACGGCGCCCCGCATGCTCTCGGCTCGCTCCTCGGGCTGCGAGGCGTCGAGCACGTGCACGAGCAGGTCGGCGCGGCGCGTCTCCTGCAGCGTGGCGGCGAAGGCGTCGACGAGCTCGTGCGGCAGCTTGCTGATGAACCCGACCGTGTCGGTGACCAGGCACGGCCGCCCGGACCGGGCCAGAGGCTCGGAGCTCTCGTCGCCGGCGGCGCCGTTGCTCGCCTGCTCTTCGCCCGTCTTCGTGCCCGCGAGCGTGCGCGTCATCGGATCGAGCGTGTGGAACAGGCGATCGCGCACATCCGCCTGGGCGCCGGTGAGCGCGTTGAGCAGCGTCGACTTGCCCGCGTTCGTATAGCCGACGACGGCGAGCGTCGGCAGCGTCGTCCGCTCGCGCTCGGCGCGCTGCACGGCGCGCGCGCGCTTGACCTGCTCAAGGCGCCGGCGCAGTGTGGCGATCCGGTCGCGCGCGAGGCGCCGGTCGGTCTCGATCTGCGTCTCGCCCGGGCCGCGCGTGCCGATCCCCCCGCCGAGCCGCTCGAGGTGGCTCCACAGGCCGCGCATGCGCGCGAGGTTGTACTGCAGCTGGGCGAGCTCCACCTGGAGCTTGCCCTCGGCGCTGTGGGCGTGGGAGGCGAAGATGTCGAGGATGATCGCCGTGCGGTCGATGACCGGCAGGCCGAGCTGCTCTTCGAGGTTGCGCTCCTGACGCGGCGTGAGCTCGTCGTCGCAGGCGATCACGTTGGCGTCGCAGGCGCGCGCGGCGGCCCTGGCCTCCTGCACCTTGCCTGGCCCCAGATAGGTGTTGGGGTGCGGGTGGTCGCGCCGCTGGAGCAGCTCACCGACGACAGCCACGCCGGCGGTGCGCAGCAGCTCGCCGAGCTCTGCCAGGTCGTCGTCGTGCGGCAGCGCGGCGATGCAGAACGCGCGCTGGCGCGCCCGAGCCGGCGCGCCGTCGCCCCCCACCAGGGCTCCCATCCTGGTCTGCCCGTTGCGGCCGTTTCGACCTTTCCGCATCCACCAAGCAGTCTAGAGGCGCGATCAAGCCAGCGAGCCCAGCCGCTTGACCGCCTCGAGCAGGCGGTCGTCGGGGGTCGTCAGCGAGATGCGAAACCAACCCTCGCCGGCGGGACCGTAGATCACGCCGGGCGAGATCACGACGGCCGCCTGCTCGAGCACGTGCTCGCAGTACTGCACCGAGCTGGCAAAGCCCGCGGGCACCGGCGCCCACACGTAGATCGTCCCGTGCGGGGGATGCACATCGACGCCGATCTCCCGCAGCGCGTCGCAGACGAGATCGCGCCGGCGCCGGTAGAGCTCGTTCATCGAGGCGACCTCGGCGTCGGCGTCGGGCGACAGCGCGGCGACGGCGGCGAGCTGCACCGCCTCGAACATGCCGGAGTCGACATTGGTCTTCAGCCGCCAGTAGATCTCGAGGGCCTCGGCGTTGCCGACGACGACCGCGCAGCGCCAGCCGGTCATGTTGTAACCCTTGGACAGCGAGAAGACCTCGATGCCGACGTCTGTGGCTCCCGGCGTGGCGAGGAACGACGGCGGGCGGTAGCCGTCGTAGGAGATCTCCGAGTAGGCGTTGTCGTGCACGACCACGATGTCGTAGGCCCGCGCGAAGTCGATCACGCGCTCGAAGAAGCCGTCGGGCACGATCGCCCCGGTGGGGTTGTTCGGGTAGTTGAGGAACATCAGCTTCGCCCGCCGCGCCACGTCCTCCTCGATCGCGCCGAGGTCGGGCGTGAAGCCGAGCTCGGGGTCGAGCGCCATCAGCACCGGCTCGCCGCCGGCCAGCCAAGGCCCGCCCGTGTAGACCGGGTAGCCGGGATCGGCCGCTAGCGCGTAGTCCCCGGGGTCCAGGAAGGCGAGGTTGAGGTTGAAGATCGCCTCCTTGGCGCCGATCGCGGGAATGATCTCGCTATTGGGGTCGAGCGTCACGTCGAAGCGACGCTCGTAGAAGTCGCGCACCGCGCCGCGGAAGTCCTCGCGACCGCGATTGCTGGGGTAGCGGTGCGTCTCGGGCTCGCTCACGGCCTCCTGCATCGCCTCGACGATCAGCGGCGGCGTGGGACGATCGGGATCGCCGATCCCGAGGCTGATCACGTCGACGCCGGCCTTGCGCTTGGCCGAGATCTTCTGCTCGAGCGCGGCAAACGCATACGGTGGGATGCGCTCCAGCCGCCTGCTCGCCTTCATGCCCGTCGCTCCTCGCTCGCCACCATCATCCCTCTCTCACTCGCCGCGCTGCAGCTCGCTCACGAATTGCTCGCTCAAGCGCGCCTCGAACACAGGGCGGGCCCAGCCGGTCAGCGCGACGCGCAGGCCGGCGCCCACCTCGACGACGAGCTCGCCGCCGTCGAGCACGACGGTCACGCGGGCGCCTTCGGCGCCGGCCGGCTCGCCCACGCCGTCGAGCACGTACGCTAGCGCAGCGCCGCTCGCGCCCGTTCCCGAGGACAGGGTCTCTCCCACCCCCCGCTCGAAGATGCGCGCCCTGATGCGCGCGTCGCTCCCGCCTGCGAGCTCGCAGTACCAGGACACGTTCGTGCGGTTGGGAAACAGCGCGCTGGCTTCGATCGGCGGGCCGAGGTCAGAAAGGTCGAGCGCGCGCAGCCGAGCCTCGCCGTCGACCGCGATCGCGCACTGGGGGTTGCCGATCGAGACGTGACGAAAGCGCCACACGTTCCCCCCCGCTTCGATCTCGCCGCGACCGTCGACGGCGCCGGCGGGGAAGTCCTTTGAGACGAGGCTGGCTGCACCGATGTCGACGGTGCAAGTGTCCGGGCCGGTGATCGTGGGGCGCACCTCGCCGGCGACGGTCCCGATCGTGAACTCGTCCTCGCTGGTCCAGCCGCGCGAGCGCAGGTACATGACCGCCTCGCGGGCGCCGTTGCCCGACAGCTCGGCCTCAGAGCCATCGGGGTTGAAGATGCGAAGCTCGGCCACGTGGCCGGGATCGTCGGATGGCGACAGCAGCAGCACCCCGTCGGCGCCGACGCCGCGGTGGACGTCGCACAGCGCGCGCACGCGCGCCGGGGTTAGCCCGAACGGCAGCTCGCCCCGCTCGACGATCAGGTAGTCGTTGCCCAGCGCCTGCCACTTCTCGAACCTCATCCGGCGGCGGAGTCTAGGATCTCGACCGCCACGTCGGCGGGATCGCGGCCGCTGACGTCGATCACGCTCACACCGGCGAGCTTGCGCATCCACGTCAGCTGGCGCTTTGCGTAGTTGCGCGTGCGCCGCTTCATCGCCTCGACGTCGCCGGCGAGCAGCTCCTCGAAACCGAGCGCCTTGCGCGCGGTCTGCGATGCGCCGGCGCTGTGGGCGCGCACGACCTCCTCGCGTGCGCCCGCCGCGATCATCTCCTGGACACGCGCATCGATGCGCGTATACAGAGCCTCGCGCTCCATCGTCAGACCGGCGAGCAGCGTCGGGTGGCGAAGCTCGCCGCTCCACAGTTGCGACGGTCCCTCGGGCGGGCGCAGCTCGCCGACCTCCAGCAGCTCAAGGGCGCGAACCACGCGCTGGCGATCGTTGGGATCGATCTCATCGGCGGCCCAGCCGGCGTGCTCGGCCAAACGGGCATGAAGCGCCAGTGACCCACGCCGGCTGAGCTCCTCCAGCAGGCGCTCGCGAGTCGCGGCGGGCGCTGGCGGGCGCAGGTCGAGCTCGGTCAGGGCCGCGCGCAGGTAGAGGCCGGTGCCCCCGATCACGATCGGGCGTCGCCGCTGCGCCAGCAGCCCATCGATCTCGGCGTGCGCGAGCTGCGCGTAGCGACCAACGCTGAACGTCTCCTGGAGCGCCACGCAGGACACGAGCCGGTGCTCGAGCACTGCCCGCTCGGCTGGCGTGGCGACCCCGGTGAGGGTCTCAAGGCCTGCGTAGACCTGCAGCGCATCGGCCGACACCGCCACGGCAACCTCCCCCTCGCGCCGCAGCCGCTGTGCCAGCGCGAGCGCGATCGCGGTCTTGCCGACGCCCGTTGGGCCGAACAGCGCGATCACCTGCATTACCGTAGGCTCGCAGCAAGTGCGCGTCTCGGGCTCCTCCATCCTGCTCACCGGTGCGACCGGCGGCCTGGGCGGGGCGATCGCGCACGCGCTTGCCGCGCGCGAGGGCAGGCTGGTGCTCACGGGCAGGCGTGCCGATCGTCTCGAGGTGCTCGCGCGCGAGCTCGACGGGCGGGCTGTGATCGCCGACCTGAGCGATTCCTCACAGGTCGACGAGCTGCTGGCACAGGCCGGCGAGATCGACGTGCTCGTAGCCAACGCGGGGCTGCCCGCCGCGGCCCCGCTCGAGCGCCTCACGCGCGAGGAGGCAGATCGCGTGCTCGACGTCAACCTCCGCGCCCCTGTGGCTCTCGCGCACGCGCTGCTGCCGGGGATGCTCGCCCGCGGGCGCGGGCACCTCGTGTTCATGTCATCGACCGGGGGGAAGGTCTGCGCGCCGGGCAACCCGCTTTACCACGCTACGAAGTTCGGCCTGCGCGGCCTCGCGGGTGCCCTCCGGATCGACCTGCACGGCACTGGCGTGAGCGCGTCCTGCGTGCTGCCGGGCTTCATCCGCGACGCGGGCCTTTATGCCGAGTCGGGCGCGAAGCTCCCGTTCGGCGTCGGGACGCGCACCCCGAACGACGTCGGAGCGGCGGTTGTCAGGGCGATCGAGCGCGATCTCGCCGAGGTGCAGGTGACCACGCTCGCGCTCCGGGCGGGGGCGCTGCTGTGGAACACGGCGCCCGACCTGGCTTCCTCGATCTCCCGCCTCATGGGGTCGCAGCAGATCGCACGCACCTGCGAGCAAGCGCTCGCGGACAAGCGCTGAGGCGGCGCGCTCTCGCTAGAAGAGGCTGCCCTGGGCTGCTGAGGCGCGCGGATGACCGGCCGTCGTGAGGGCGCGCGCGGGCTCGCGTGGCACGCCGCGCGGACTCTCGCGCGTCTGCCGTGGCCAGGTCGCGCCGCGTACCAGAGTGGCGAGGCGCTCTCGCTCCGTCGGGGGCGCGTACGCGCCGCGCCGGTACAGCTCGCGATAGCGCGCCACGAGGTCCGGTCGCTTGTCAGACAGCCAATCCATGAACACCTGGCGCACCTCGCCACGCAGGTGCAACGCGACGCCGCCGACGCTCGTGGCCCCCGCCTCGGCCGCCTTCTGCAGCAGTGGCTCGACCTGGTGTGGCGCGTCGTTGACGCCGGGCATGAGCGGCGCGACGAGCACACCGGTCGGGATGCCGGCGCGGTTGAGCTCGGCGACAGCCTCCAAGCGGGCGCGTGGGCTGGGCGTGTGCGGCTCGGTCGCACGCCAAGCCTTCTCGTCGAGCGTCGGGATGGACAGGCAGGCGCTGATGCTCGTCCGCCGGGCTACCTCGAGCATCAGACCGAGGTCGCGCAGCAGCAGCGGCGACTTCGTCAGCACCGAGCATGGGTTGGCGGCGTCGCGCAGCGCCTGCCAGATACCCTCCATCAGTCGGTAGCGCCCCTCCACCCACTGGTACGGGTCGGTGTTGGTGCCAAGCGCGATGTGCTCGTGCGTCCACGAGGCGCGCGCGAGCTCGGCACGCAGCACCTCGGGCGCGTTGACCTTGACGACGATCTCGCGCTCGAAGTCGCGCCCGGCGTCGAAGCCCAGGTAGCGGTGTGTGGGCCTGGCAAAGCAGAAAACACACGCGTGGCTGCATCCCCGGTAGGGGTTGATCGTCCAGCGAAACGGCATCCGCGACTGCTCCGGGACGCGGTTGAGCACCGAGCGCGCCCGCACCTCGTAAAAGCGGGTCTGCAGCGCCTCTGGGGCGTCGAAGCGGCGCACGACCGCCTCGTCGCGATATCCCGGCAGCGACGCCTGCTCGGCCCCGTCGATCGTCAGGTTGCTCCAGCGCACGAACGTATGTTCGCATGCTCGCCGGACGACCGCAGCGCGGCTCCCACGAATCCCCCAGCGAGGTCCATGAGCACGCCCAGGCCGCGCTGTGGGCGCGCTTAGTGAGCCGAGCGAGGATCGATCGCACAGTGACAAGCGATCAGTCAGGAGGTTCTGACAGATGCACGTTTCAACCAGGACGCTCGCGGTGCTGATCGGCACCGGCACGCTCGCCACCGCGGGCGCCGTCACGGGGATCGCGGCCGCCGCCTCGGCGGGCTCCACATCGGCCGCGACCGCGAGCAAAGCCGCGACCACGCAGTCGTCGGTCCCATCGCCGTCGTCCGGTTCGGCGGCGCCCGCACAGCCCGGCTCCGGATCCCCCCCGGGGCCGACATCGGGCTCGCCGCCCAAAGGCACCATGCGCGGCCCGTGCCCGAACATGGGCAGCGGCTCCACCGGGAACACCGGCGCGAGCGGCAGCACGGGGTCGGCGGGCGGCACCGGCTGAGCCCTTGCCGCCAAGCGCCGTCCGTGCGCCCCACACGTGGCCCGGCCGCAGGGTCGGGCCACGGTGGGGCACGGGCTCGTCTGAGCCTCGCACGCTGCCACGCCGGTGCTGCACGAGAGAGTGCTGCGTCGAGGTCGCGCGCCGCGACCGTGCGCTCAGGCGCGCGCGCGCGCGAGCAGCCGTTCCTCGCCGGACAGCGTCTGGCTGGTCGCGCCGACAATCTCGACGGGCACGAGCTCGCCCGCCGCGGCGAGTCCGCTGAAGTTGACGACCTTGTTGTGGCGCGTGCGCCCGCGCAGGCGCTGGGGATCGGTGCGCGAGACGCCTTCGACGAGCACCTCGAGCGTGCGCCCGACGAACCGCTGCGCGCGCTCTCGCGCCCGTTCCTGCACGAGCTCGACCAGCCGCTCCATGCGCGCTACCTTCACGGGATGGGGGACGAAGCCCTCTGACAGCTGCGCCGCCTCGGTGCCGCGCCGCGGCGAGAAGACGAACGTAAACGCGCCGTCGTAGCCGACCCGCTCGACCACCTCGAGCGTCTGCTCGAAGTCGCCCTCGGTCTCGCCCGGAAAGCCGACGATGATGTCGGTCGTGAGCGCCGCGTCGGGCACGTGCTCGCGGATCTGCGCCACACGGTCCAGGTAGCGCTCGCGGTCATACGTGCGACGCATCGCCTTGAGCACGCGCGAGGAGCCCGATTGCAGCGGCAGGTGGACGTGCTCGCACACGCTCGCGAGCTCGGCGTGGGCCCGGATCACGTCCTCGCGCATGTCCTTGGGGTGCGGGCTCGTGTAGCGGATGCGCTCGATCCCCTCGACCGCATCGATCGCCCTCAACAGCTCGGCGAACGTCGGCGGCTTGCTGCGCCGCCCGTGCGGGCGGCCGCGACCGAGGTCGCGGCCGTAGGAGTTGACGTTCTGGCCAAGCAGCGTCACCTCGCGCACACCGTCGCGCGCCATCGTCCCGGCCTCCTCCACGAGCTCCCCCAGCGGTCGCGAGACCTCGCGTCCGCGCGTGGACGGGACGATGCAGTAGGAGCAGGCGCAGTTGCACCCGACGCTGATCTGAAGCCAGCCCTGAAACGGGCGCTCCCGGTGCGCGGGCAGATGGCCCGTGAACCCCTCGAACTCGAAGTAGCCCTGTGCGCTGAGCGAATCGCTCGTCAGGAACTCCGCCAGGCGGTGGACCTGGCCAGGCCCGAAGGCGACGTCGACGAACGGGAAGCGCTCGAACACCTCCTCCTTGACCGACTGCGCCCAGCATCCGCCGACGCCGACGACGCGCTCCGGACGTTCGCGCTTCAGGCGCTTGGCCTCACCAAGGTGGGCGATGAAGCGGCTGTCGGCGCTCTCGCGGATCGAGCAGGTGTTGAAGAGGATCAGGTCGGCCCGCGCGCGCTCGGGCGCCTCGCTGTAGCCGAGCGTCTCGAGCATGCCCTTCATGCGCTCGGAGTCGTGCTCGTTCATCTGGCAGCCGAACGTGGTTAGGTGGTATTGTTTCTGCATAGAATCAGTTCTACCCATGGGAGGGATCATGGCAGCGAGGACCAAGCAACGCAGAGCGATCGGCATTGTCCGCGTGTCCCGCGTGGGCGGTCGTGAGGGCGAGAGCTTCACGAGTCCCGACGAGCAGCGTCGGCGCATCGAGTCGGAGTGCGAGCGCGAGGGCCTCGAGCTGATCGACGTCATCTCGGAGCTCGACGTGTCGGGCGGGACTCCGCTCTCAAAGCGCGAGGGTCTGCGCACCGCGATCGAGCGCGTCGAGGCCGGTGAGGCTCAGGTGATCGTCGCGGCGTACTTCGACCGCCTCGCGCGGAGCTTGAAGGTACGAGGCGAGCTGGTCGATCGCGTCGAGGCCGCGGGCGGCCAGGTGCTCGCGGTCGACGTCGGGCAGGTCACGAACGGCAGCGCCGGCCAATGGCTTTCGGGGACTCTGCTCGGGGCCGTGGCCGAGTATCACCGGCGCTCAACGGGTGAGCGGGTGGCCGAGGCTCAGGTTCGTGCCGTTGACCGTGGCGTTCCCGTGTCGCCGAGGGTTCCGCTCGGATACACGCGCGAGAAGTCCTGCCCGCTGGTGCCCGACCCGCAGACGGTCCCGCTCGTACGACGCGCATTCGAGATGCGGGCTGACGGCGAGTCCATCACCGCCATAAGAAAGATGCTCGCGTCGGCCGGCGTCGCGCGCTCCCATCGCGGCGTTCAGGTCATGCTCGCCAATCGCATCTACCTAGGCGAGGTTCACTTCGGCAAGCAGGCCAATCTCGACGCCCACGAGCCGATCATCGACCGCGAGCTGTTTGATCACGTCCAGCGTATGGTCATCCCCCGCGGCCCGCAGCCCGGCTCCGACCGCCTGCTTGCCCGGCTCGGTGTGCTTCGCTGCGGTTCCTGCGGTTCCCGGCTCGGCTCCATGAAGATGCCGCGCCAGGGCGACTATCCGATCTACCGTTGCCGCAGTACAAGCGATTGCGACAAACGCGTGACCATCTCAGCCGTGATCGCCGAGCAGGTGGTCTCAGACCATGTGCGCGCGGCGCTGGCGAACGTCGAGGGACGAGCATCGGCAGAGGCGAACATTCGGAGCGCCGAACAGGAGCTAGCCGACGCGCAGGATGCTCTCGATGCGGCCGTGCAGACGTTCGACCGCCTGGGTGACGAGCTGACGGTCCGCGAGAAGCTCACCGAGCTGCGCCACGCCCGCGATGGAGCCCAGGAGCGGCTCGATCAGCTAGGCGGTACTCGCCTCGAGGTTCGTATCAACGCCGACACCGATTGGGAGCGACTGACGCTAGACGAGCAGCGCGCCCTCATACGGGCAACCGTCGCCCGTGCAATGGTGGGGCCCGGGCGCGGTGCCGAGCGCATCGAGATTCAGGACGTGGCAGCCTAAGCGGCCCGTCCGGCTACGTTCGCTGACATCGCGTTGACAAGCTCGGCGTGGCGTCACTCCTCGCCTTCCGTCATTTGATCTTCCAGTTCGTCAATGAGTGTGTCGCTAAAGTCGCCGACTGGGCCACCTATCAGCACGCGACGTAGCTCGTCCTCCTGCCACGCACCGACGGTTGCGCCGAAAGCCCCCTCGACCCACTCGTCGCGTTCGAGCAGCCACGCTGGCAACGATTAGGCGTCCCTGTACCTCGCTCAGCAGCAGTTCCCGTTCGGCTTTGCTTAGGTTCCGACTCTCGGCCACGCTCATCGCGAGCGTTCTTAGCGTCATGCTGCCGTACCTTGACTCCTCGGTCATCGCCACAACCTCCGCCAGAATCCGGCCCGGGCGAGCGCCCGACCGATGGTGACGTTCTTCGCCCTGCGCGCGACGCGCCGGGGATTACCCGACGCGGCCGCGCTGATGTTGTTGGACAGGCGAGCAGCTCGGTAGAGCTGGCTCGTGAAGCTCCTACGACGTGGCATCGAATCCTCCCTTGGTTGCCTCGGGCCTGCATGGTGCCCTCGCACTGCGCACGCGGCTCGAGCAGGACTCCCGCATGCCCTTACAGTGTCGTCTTCGTGGAACTCTCGCGTGCGCCGACGGCGATGGTGAGCTGTCGCCTCTGTGGTCGGAAGCGCCACAATCTCGGCAGGCATGTAACGGACGCGCCACGGTCTCACGAGTGCCGAGTACGTCGCTCGATTCCCCGGCGCGCATGTGACGAGCGCCGAATACCGGCTGCGAGTCGCCCGGCCAGCTGCGAGTTTCAAGACCAAGCCCGACAGCGCCATGCCGACGATTCGCTGCTCCATATGTGGCCGCGACTTCCAAAGCCTGGGTCCGCACGTGAAGACTCACGGCATGTCCGGGGCCACGTACGTAGCGCGTTACGGCGGATCGCTCGTGAGCTCGTACCTCCGCGAATCGCATCGAGAGCTGACACGTGACCTCAACGGCGGGATCGTGTGGGATGGGCCCGCGATCATCCGGGCGATCCACCGATGGGCGAAGCGGTACAACGGCGAGCCGCCACGTTTCAATTCTTGGGCACGGTCTCGTCGGGTGACCGAGCGCCGGTTCTCCGACGTTGGCACGGAGCACCCGACTGCTACTCGGGTCCAGCAGGTCTTCGGTTCGTGGAACGCCGGGCTCGTGGCCGCCGGGTTCGAGCCACGTCGCCGGGGACGCCAGGTCGGATACAGGCTCACGCGATGCGCCAAGGGCCATCCGCTCGCGCCCGACAATGTGCGAACGAGACCGACTGGCGTTCGGCGCTGCCTCACGTGTCACCGGACCTACCAGCGTGAATGGGCTCGACGGGCGCGGGCAGCAAAGCGACCGCCGGGCTGAGGAGGCCGTCACTCATCGCCCTCCGGCGTGAGCCCGAGGCCTGCGAAGGCGTGGTCGCGGTCGAAGTAGTTGACGAGCTTGACGACCTTGCCAGCGCGGAACATGGAAGACGCTCGTTGTCTGTGCCCGCACCTGCTCAACCTGAAGCCCGCTGGCCTTGCCGCGTCCGGTGTTCTGCACCAGCACGAGGACGCGGAGCCAGCCAGCTACGCCACGCTTTCGCCATCCCGGTCACCCCTCTCGCTGTGCCGGGGTCCGGTCCTCCGATCATCACGAACTCGATCTCCGGATCCGCCCACTCGGCCGAGCTGTAGTCGCCATGCGCCCAGTCGGCCAGGATCGACCGCACGAGTTCCACGCTCGTAGATGGCATGAGCCCAGCATGGCTTGAAGATCAGAAAGGCAGGCCCAGCACGTGGACCTGCCCTGACGGCCAGCCGGTTCTACGCGCAGCGCCCTCCACATCGCCGTCATCGGCACCTCGACCGGGCGACCCTGCTGGTCGGCCTGCACCGGCGATCCGATCTCGGCGAAGGCCACCCGGCGGTAGATCGTTGCCAGCTCGGGGCGGCAGAACAGCATCGCGCGCTCGGGGCCCAGCTCCTCGGCGAGCGACAGCAGCCGCTCGAGCAGCGTGAAGACGAGGCCTCGCCCGCGAGCCGCGCGGGTCACGAACACGCTGCCCACGCCCACCACCTCGAAGCTCCCGGTGCCTTCGACCTCGACCGTGGCGACCACGGCCCCCGCGATCCCCGTGTGCCTCCCGTCGGGTGCGCGAAGCCCCACGAATCGCTCCTTCTGGCGCCACTGAAGCCCTTCAGGGACCGCACCCCAGGGCCGCTCCTCACCCGCCAACAGGCCCGTCCACTCCTCCCCTGTCAGCCCGGCGAGCTCGACGCACTCCACGATCTGAGCCTAGAGCGGCGGCTAGAACAGCTGGTTATCTGCCGGGCGTGTCGGGCCGTGTTGGCCCATAGGGTGAAGTGCGGCGATAGCAGGAGACTCGGGGGGGCCTGTTCGGTGTACGATGTCAGCGGCAATTGATGGGAGGGTTGGGTCGCCGTGACTGGGTCGAGGCGATTTTTTGGCCGCAGGTTGCAGGGGAGCCGTGGTGTCTACCCTGTGGGGGTTCTGGCGCTGACGATCGCTTCGCTTGGGTCTGTTTGTACCCCGGCGGGGGCGATGGGTGGCAGACGGGGGTTTGGTCTGGCCCACCCGAAGACCGAACCGTCCGCGGTGTGTGGCCAACCCACGCGCCGACAAGCCGCGTGTCTGTCGGTACTCGTTCCGCCGGCCTGGGCAAGCTCCTTGGCCCGCAAGCCGGGTCAAGCGAGGAGCCTGGTATCCGGCACGGCCTTGCCTGGGGCTGGCATTGGCGGGGGCTACGATCCGGCCGACTTGCGTTCTGCTTACAACCTGCCTTCCGAATCAGCTGGGTCCGGCCAGACGGTGGGCATCGTAGACGCATATGATGATCCGCGGGCGGAAACGGATCTTACCCGATATCGCTCGCAGTATGGGCTGCCGCCATGTACGACCGCCAATAGCTGTTTCAAGAAGGTGGGTTTCTTCGAACACGGGGAAGCGAGCACAGAAAGATTTCCAAAAACAAATGTCGGATGGTCGTTGGAGATCTCTCTGGATCTCGACATGGTCTCCACAGCGTGTCCAAACTGCCACATTGTGCTCGTCGAGGCCTGGACCACGGAGGTCCCGGTTCTGGTCGAAGCTCAGCACGAGGCCATCGCGCTCGGCGCGACTGAGATCAGCAACAGCTGGGGCACGGTCCCCGGACCGGGCGACCTCGGATTCGACTCCAGTTTCAACGACCCTGGTGTGCCTATCACCGCATCCAGTGGTGATAGCGGCTATCAGGCAGAACCCTTCTATCCTTCCTCCTCGCAATGGGTGATCAGCGTCGGCGGGACGACGCTGAGGCCCGCCTCCAACTCGCGTGGCTGGTCCGAGACCGCTTGGAAGGGAGGGGGGAGCGGCTGCGAGGTCTCCGAGACCAAGCCGGGTTGGCAGACCGACGAAGGTTGCCGCCACCGCACGGTGAGCGACGTGGCGGCGGTCGCGGATCCAGAAACCCCCGTCTCGGTCGCGGACTCCTTTGAACTCCCGTCCGAATTCGAGGTGGAACCTGGGTGGACGCTGCTGGGTGGAACGAGCGTCGGTGCGCCGCTCGTTGCAGGCGCGATGGCGTTGTCCAACGCCTTCACGAAATCGTTCGGCGACGAAGCCGGCGCCGGTGCGCTGTATGCCGAGGCGGCGGAGAACGGGACCGGGACTTTGGACGACATCACCTCGGGTAGCAACGGAACGTGTGGCACGTATCTCTGCAATGCCGGCCCTGGCTACGATGGGCCCACTGGCCTCGGGAGCCTCGATGGCGCGCCGCTAGTCACGCCGACCAGCCCCGTCGTCACCACGGGGATCGCGACCGACCTGACCAGCTCCGAAGCGGCCACGCTCAACGGGACGGTCAACCCCGAGGGCCAGAAGGTCACGACATGCGTGGTCGAATACGGGACGACAACCTCCTACGGGTCGACTGCCCACTGCCAGGGCCTGTCTGCGCATCAGCTCGCGGGCGGTAGTCCGGTGGATGCGTCGGCCCACATCGAAGGCCTTGAACCAGGCACTGTCTATCACTTCAGGATCTCGGGCACCAACGCGAGCGGAACGAGTGTGGGCACGGATGAAACCTTGCCTAGCCCGCCGGTCGTGGCAACCCGTCCGGCCACGCCCATCGAATTGCATACGGCAACTCTGCACGCGACAGTCAATCCTCGCGGTGGAAAGATGGAACTCTGCACGTTCGAATACGGCACCACCAGCGCCTACGGGTCGAGCGCACCGTGTTCACAGCTTCCGGGCGGGGAAAACCCGGTCGAAGTCTCGGCGCCGATCACGGGCCTCGCTTATGGCACCAACTACCATTTCAGGATCTCCGCCGCCAATCTGAGCGCCGCTCGCACGGGCGCTGACGAGACGTTTACGACGCCCCAACCGCAGGTTTGGTACAGCGAAGGCACGGAGATACCAGAAGGCGATCTGGTTCCTACCATTGACTGGGGCAACCTTACGCTCCACGGTGAACAAACCGGCTCGGAAATATCGTGTCACAACGCGATTAGCGGCTATGTCGAAAACCCCACAGGCGGTGGTCCCGGCAAAGAGGCGACCGAAGCGCTTGCCACCTGGGATTGCGTGATCAACTACTCGTGTCCGGCGGGAACCAGGGGAGGGGCCGCTCCATCGTTGCTCCCGTGGACTGGCACGCTGGAAGAAGTAGCTGGGAAAATCAGGTCGGTGTCCAGCAAAGCCATAGGAGCCGGAGGGACGAGGGTGATCATCGGCTGCACGGCCCCCATCTTCTCCAACGCGGACTTCCCCGAACCGCCGGGGGCTGGAGAACTCACGCAGGGAGGCGTGTTCGTGGTCGGAGCACAGACAAGTGACCCGCTAGCGCCCGCTGGCACCAAAAAGGGCACCAGTGCGCTGCACCCGGGATTCTACGAATGGGATTCAGGATCTGGCCTCCTAGAAGAAGAAGAACCCGGACTCGGACACGGAAACGGAACGGTTACCGGCAAAACAACGGGCAGAATCAAGCTCCTTGGCTTTGAAGACCAGGAACACATCTACGTCGAAGAAAGATAAGACCAGACGTAACACACACGCCGCACGGGCCACAGCGGGCCTGTAAGCAGATGCGAGGTGGGCCGTGAAGGTTTGCGGCCCATTCGCTCGACTCCTGACCTAGCCGGGCTGGTGGCCTGTGCATCACAGCAAGGGCCACCACTCGGTGGGCCAGGGTAATACCGGAATATCAGCTTGCGCCGTGCGGATGGGTTCACTAAGAGCGCCTAACAAAAAGAGGTTTTGGAATGCTGCCGTCGTAGACGGCGCGTATGCCGAAACCTCTGGTCAGCGACAGACTGTGGGAGCGCATCGAACCGCTGTTGCCACGTGTGCAGCGGCG